>ERZ778018.2589-NODE-2589-length-11253-cov-11.689766_pt1 | contig 11253 bp, 10 predicted proteins | sample MGYA00375748_ERZ778018 | MGnify/ENA primary metagenome ERZ778018 (study PRJEB29350, sample SAMN05509839) | bioreactor metagenome | biome: bioreactor; material: wastewater | place: South Africa: University of Cape Town | collected 2014-04-22 ... | reverse complement strand
GGATGTCTCCGCAAACTGAACGCCTGTCTCACCAACTTATGTGACGCTCACCGTCATGCACGCCACCACCGCCAGGGGCTCGGACGCGCGCCGTTCGTCCTCGGCGGTCTTCTTCCTTTTCCGCTCGGCCTGGCGTTGCCGGAGCTTCGCGAACGCCAGCGCCTGCCTGGGAGCGTACTCCCAGAAGTAAATCCCCGCGCCTAGCCAGTCATAGTCCCGCCGGCTCCACCGAAAGTCCTCGATCCGGTTGACGATCCGCAGCGCGGCGGTCAGCCCGGTGCCGTGATAGCCGACCACCGTTCGGTGATAATCGTCGAAACGGGCCATCACGGCATGGTCTCCGAACTCCGGCGTCAATCCAGCACGATCCGAGGGGCGCCCTCGACGTCCAGTTCCACGACGTCGCCCCTGGCCATTTGCCGGCGCTTGCGGGATTCGGGTTGGCCGTTGACGCGGACGAGGCCGTCGGCGACGAGGTTTTTGGCCTCGCCGCCGGTGGCCGCGCAGTTCGCCAGCTTGAGGACCTGGATCAGGTTGATGGGACGGTCGCCCACCTCCAGGCGGACCTCCCAGGCGTCGGCCGCCATCAGGGCTTCGTCCGCGGGGCGGGCGCTTCGGGGAGGCCCAGCTTGCCCAGGCCCTTGTCGATGGCGCTGGAGATCGAGTTCTCCAGCCGCTTCTGGACCTGGTCGATCGCGCCGTCGGCCCCTTGCTCCAGCCGCTGGCGGGCGTTGCGGACCTCGTTCTGGACGCCGTTGATCCGGGAGCGGACCTGATCGGCCTGCTTCTGGACCGGGGCGACGCGGCCCTGGACCTGCTCGACCACGTTGTCGCGGGTCTGGGCCGCGGCGCTTTCGAGCTGGCCCGTGATGTTGCGGCGGGTCTCGTCCACCGTGCCGGCGACGGCCTGTTGAAGCCGTCCCTTGTCCCGCTCGAACAGTTCGCGGAGCGTGCCCGGCTTACCGTCGGGGTCGTCGCCGGCATCGACGTCGAGCGCGTCGACGAGCGTCTGTTCGGCCTTCCGCTTGCCGTAGCCGACCAGGCCGTCGACCACCTGGCGGGCCGACGGTTGTTCGGGGACGGCGGCGTCGGCCGTCGCGGCGTCGGGATCGGCGTCGGCGTCGGCGTCGGTCTTCGAATCGCCTCCCGCCGGGCCGACCTTGGCGTCGAGCCGCGCGGCGATCCGCGAGGCGAACGCCGACGAATCGCGGCCGGCCGGGGCCGCTTGCGGCTGATCGCCGGGCGCGTCCGTCGCCGGCGCGGCGGCCCCCGCGGCGATGGCCGCGGCGTCCTTGGGCCAGTACGGCTCAAGCGCCGCGTGGACCTCTCCCGGCAGGATCGGAGCGATCACGCCGACGACCGCGTTGACGGCCTTCCCCGAGACGCTTGAGAAGATCGGCGTCCGCGAGTCGGGCGCGACGCTGACGACCAGCATCGTCCCCAGGATCCCGACCGCCACCCCCTCGACGGCCCCCAGCATCATCCCCAGGTGGCGGTCGTAGGCGTCGAACTTCAGCTTGCGAATGGTGTTGCGGACCATCCAGGCGGCCCCGAAGACGGCGCTTGAGACCGCGACGTAGGCCCCGGCCATCGACATGGCGCGGGCCGACTCGGGAGCGCCCGACAGATGCGGCGCGATCGCGCCGGAAATCGGGTAGGAAAACAGGTAGCCCAGCACCAACGAGGCGATGCTCGCCAACTGCCAGGTGATCCCCCGCCACGCCCCCCGAGCCATCGCGACGAGCAGCACCGCCGCCATGACCCCGTCGTAAATCGTCATGATCCGCCTCCCTGTTTCGACGCCGGCCCCCCGCGCGTCGTGCGCGAGGCGTCGCCAGCCGGGCCGCGGCATCCTAGCGGAGCGACCTCAAGCCGAGAAGCCGGAATTCCTCAAGTCCCGCCGCGACGCGGCCGACGCGAGGGCCGCGGCCGTATAATCAAAGGCGGGAACGCATCGCGAGAGACCGGGAAGGGGTGATTCGTGGACCAGTGGAAGGATGAATTGGAAGTCGCCAGGGCCGCCGCCAGGATCGGCGGCGCGGTGGCGGTCGAGTATTTCCAAAAGGGGTTGGCCGCGGACGTCAAGAACGCGACGAGGGAGGGCTCCTTCAACATCGTCACCCGCGCCGACGTCGAGGCCGAGCGCGCGGTCGTCGAGTACGTCGAGAAGGCGTTCCCCGGCCACGCGGTTTACGGCGAGGAAGGGCAGGGGGGCGCCGGGGACGCCGAGGCGTCGCTCTCCAGCGACGACGTCTGGATCGTCGACCCCATCGACGGCACCAGCAACTTCTTCCACGGCGTCCCTCATTTCGGGATCTCCGTCGCCTACTATCACAAGGGCGAACCGGCCGCGGGCGTCGTCGGCTGTCCGCTGCGCGACGAGTGGTACTCGGCCGTCAAGGGGGGCGGCGCCTATCACAAGGGGCGTCGCCTCAAGGTCGCGCCGTCGCCGAAGCTCGACGAGGCCCTGGTCGCCTTCGGCTACTTCTACGACCGAGGCGCGATGATGTCGGCGACGCTCGACGCCTGCCGCGAGATCCTTTACCGCAAAAGCCACGGCCTGCGCCGGCTCGGCGCCGCGACGCTCGACCTGGCCTACGTCGCCTCCGGGGTCTTCGGCGCGTTCTTCGAGTACGAGCTGGCCCCGTGGGACTTCGCCGCCGGCCGGCTCATCGTCGAGGAGGCCGGCGGCCGCGTCACCACCTGCCACGGCGACCCCCTCCCCCTGGCCAGGTCCAGCGTCCTGGCCTCCAACGGCCTGATCCACGACGAACTCGTCGCGATCATGAACGAGTGTTTTGTTAGAAATCCGTAGTCCGGGTCTGGCCCCACCCTCGCAAGCCGAGGCTTCTCCAAGCTGGGTCTTGACCCAGCCTACAATGCGGGCATTCACGTCTGAATTAGAGGATCGATCGCGCGGAGCGCCTCGAGCGCCCCCGTCGGGATCGAGATCGCGTCGGGGGGGGCGTGGGGGTCGCGGGGGTTGACGCGGACCAGGGTCGCGCGGGGGATCGCCCGAGCAAGCGCCGCGACCCGTTCGCAGTGGAGGCGGACGGTCGGGACCGCGGTCCCCGCGCCGCACTCGACGATGACGAGCCGCGCGGCGGCCTCGACGACCTTCGCCAGCCAGGCTTGATGGCGGGCGGCCTGGGCCGAGGCGACGGACGGGTCCCAGCCGTCGTCGTCGAACATCAGGACGTTGGGCCGCGCGAGCGCCCCGCAGCGGGGGCAGTTCGGGAGCGGGCCGACCGCCCGCATCGTCTCGGGATCGACCTCGACCGAGACGCCGTCGGCCGGGAAGAGGCCGGCGCCGCATTCGGCGAGGCACTGAAGCCGCCCGATCGCGCCATGGACCTCGTGGACGCGGTCGTCCGGGAACCCCGCGCGCTGGAACCAGCCGTCGACGTTGGACGTGAAGACGAACGCGCCCTCCCGCATGAGTTCGGCCCAGCGTCGGAGGATCGGGAAGCCTTCGTGCGGGGGTTTGGATCGATAAAGCTCCAGGCGATGGCCGTAGAACCCCCAGGCCAACTCGGGATCCCGGTGGAACCATCGGGGGTTGGCGAGCCCGTAAAAATCAAAGCCCAGCTTCGCGTAGGGAGGGTGGGCGTTCCAGAAGCCCTGACGGCCGCGGAAGTCTGGGAGGCCGCCGTCGACTCCCATGCCGGCGCCGGCGCCGATCAACAGGGCGTCGGCCGTCGCGACCGCCTCGGCCGCGCGCGCGACCGCGTCGGCGACGCTCATCGCGCCTCCTCGTTACCCTTCTCCACCCGTTCGACGACGAAGCGGAACGGCCGGGGGGCGACCAGCAGGCGCTGGACGTCGCGAAGCCTCGCGTCGGCCTCGCGGACGCGGGCGTCGAGGTCCGCGGCGATGGGCGACTCGGGCAGGCGGATCTCGATCTCGGGCGGGACCTGGCTCAGTTTCGAGCGGGCCTCGGTGGCGCTCGCGAGCGCCCAGGCGGCGGCCTGCCACGGTCCTCCCGGTTGCCAGCCGTCGGCGGTGGCCGAGGTGATGTTCACCCCTTCGCCCAGCCGCGACGCGGGCCACTCGCCGAGGCCCCGGCCGTCGGCCGTCACGGCGTATTCGCCCTCGGGGAGGTTCTTGATCGTGAGCATGTAACGGGCCAACTGGTCGTGGACCGGGATGAAGCGGTATTTCAGGACGCCGAAGAGGCCCAGGTCCAGGGGGAGGCCCTGGTCGAGACGGTCGAACGTCATCTTCGAGGCGTCGCCGGCGAGGTTCGTCACGGCGCAGCCCTCGGCCCGGGCGGCGAGCGGGCCGGCGGCGTCGATCGTCACGGCGGAGACGTCGGCCGGCGCGCCCAGGCCCTTGAGGATCGCGAAGGCCATGGCGAGTTGCCCCTCGTCGTTGAGGTGGACGCCGTCGGCGACGTGGAGCGTATGCTCGTCCTTCTTGGAGCCGTCGGCCCTCTTGGCGTCCTCGGCGGCGTTCGCCTTGATCATCCGGCGCTGGACCTCGCGCATGGAGCGCTGGACGTCGATGGAGTGCTCGCCCAGTTCGCGGGCCAGGGCCATCCCCTCGTCGCACATGGTCTGGAGGAAGCCGCGGTCCTCCTTGTCGGGATCGCTCCGGGTGACGGCGGCGGAGCAGACGTAGACCCGGCAGCCCGCGGTCCTGGCCTTCTCGACGATGCCGCGGACGCCGTCGAGATAGGCTTGCTTGTGTTCGGCGTCGGCCCTGGTCCCCCAGCCGATGTCGTTGACCCCGTAGGCGACGGTCAGGACGGTGGGCTTCAGCGGCAGGACGTCGCGATCCATCCGGGCCAACCCTCCCGCGGCGGTGTCGCCCCCGCGGCCGGCGTTGTAAAAGAGGATCTTACGCTCGGGGAAGCGCAAAAGCGCGTACTGCTCGACGATCCGTCCGTAGGTCCGCGCGGCGGTGATGCTGTCCCCCAGGAAGACGACCGTGTCGCCGTCCCTAAGCGCGAAGTCCTCCGCCCCCGCCGAAGCCGAGACCCCCAACGCGACCACCGCCGCCAGCGCGATCCGAACCATGCCCGACCTCCCTCCGCTCGATCGAGGATTCCCAGGGGACCCCGCCGCCGCCTCGGACGACTCGCTCGATTATCATCGTGAATGGGTATAATACGGAAGCGAGAGGCCCACGGTTGAAAGCGAAGGACTCGCGAGCGGAGGCCGCGCGATGGAAACGAAGATCCTTGAGTCCCTGCTTCGCGACCCGGAATCCGATCGGGTCGAGCGGACCGTTTCGTTGACCGACATGGACAAGTTCTGCGAGGCGATCTGCGCCTTCGCGAACGACATGCCCGACTCGCGCAAGCCCGGCTACCTCTTCGTCGCCGCGACGGACGACGGCAAGCCCAGCGGGGCCGTCGTCACGGACGATCTCTTGCTCAAGCTCGCGGCGATCCGATCCGACGGGAAGATCCCGCCCCTGCCGACGATGAACGTCGAGAAGCAAATCCTCAACGGCGGCGAGATGGCCGTGGTCGAGGTGTTCCCGTCCGACATGCCCCCAGTCCGCTACAAGGGACGGACCTTCATCCGCGTCGGCCCGCGACGCGCGATCGCGACACTCGCCGAGGAGCGCGTTCTTTCCGAAAAACGTCGAGACCGCGATCGGGCCTGGGACGCGCGTCCCTGTCGCGAGGCCGACCTGGACGACCTTGAGATCGGCCGTTTCTCATTGACGTACCTCCGGAACGCCGTCGCCTACGACGCCCTGGACGGAGACGACCGACCGTTGGATCAACAGTTGGCGTCGTTGCGGTTTTACGACCTTGCCGCGCGCTGTCCGACGAACGCCGGGGTGCTGCTCTTCGGCAAGGATCCGGCTTCGCTCTTCCCCGGGGCCTACGTGCAATACGTCCGCTACGACGGCGACTCCCAGGCCGACGACGTGGCCGAGGAGCGGCGGATCGGCGGGGACTTCCTGGACGTGCTTCGAGACCTCCAGCGATTTTGTAACGAAATCGCCGAGGAGCGGCCGGTCGCGCGCGCCGACCTCGGCGACGTCGCCGTCTTCGACTATCCTCCCAGGGCGATGCACGAACTGTTCATGAACGCCGTCGTCCACCGGAACTATGACGAATCGACGACCCCGGTCATGATCAATCATTTCAGCGACCGGATCGAGATCCAGAACCCCGGCGGCCTGTACGGGGACTTGACGCCGGAACTTTTCCCGCGCGGAACGTCGTATCGCAACCCAATCCTCGCGGAGGCGGCCAAACACCTGGGGTTCGTGAACCGGTTCGGCCGCGGAATCAGCCGCGCGCAACGCTTTCTGCGGGAGAACGGATCCCCCGAGGCGAGTTTCGAGCCCCTGTCCAACTTCTTCCTCGCGACGGTTTGGAGGCCCATATGAAGACCATCGCGTTTTTCAACAATAAAGGCGGGGTGGGCAAAACGTCGCTCACCTATCATCTCGCCTGGATGTTCGCGGAACTGGGGCTTCGCGTGATCGCGATCGATTTGGACCCGCAGTCGAACTTGACGTCGTCTTTCCTTGAAGACGAAACGCTTGAGGAACTGTGGTCGGAAGAAAGGGCCCCGCGGACCATTTTCGGCTCGCTGGATCCGCTGCTGAATCGATTGGGAGACATGAAGCCCCCGAAACTCATCGACGTCGACGAACGAATCCGACTCATTCCGGGCGACCTGGGGTTGAGCACGTTCGAGGACCGTTTGGCCGACGCCTGGAGCAAGTGTCTGGACGACGACAAGGCGAACGCGATGGACGCCGCGCGGGCCACGACCGCGTTCTACCGGATCATGGAGTCCGCCGACGCGACCTTCGAGTCCGACGTCGTCTTGATCGACGTCGGGCCGAACCTCGGCTCCGTCAATCGCGCCGCGCTGGTGGCCGCCGACCACGTCGTCATTCCGCTGGCCGCCGACCTGTTCTCGTTGCAAGGGCTCAAGAACCTCGGCCCCACGCTCCGCGCCTGGCGTGAAGGATGGACGACCCGCGCCGACCGCCTGGCTCGATTCAACGTGGGACGCGACGCGATCACGTTGCCGTCGGGGGCGATGGCTCCGGCCGGCTACGTCGTCATGCAACCGTCGAGCCGGGAACGTTATCCGGTGGCCTATCGTCGGTGGATCGCGCGGATCCCGGAAGCGTACCGCGTGAAGATTCTCGGAGAGGACGGGCCGTTTCAGATTCCGGACCCCGATCCCTACGCGCTTGCCGTTCTGAAAAACCATCGCAGCTTGGCGCCCATGGCTCAGGACGCTCGCAAGCCCATGTTCGCCCTGAAGCCGGCCGACGGGGCGATCGGAAGCCAAGTCGCCGCCGTCAAGGATTGCTACAGAAGTATTCGAGGCGTCGCCTCCCAACTTATAACGCGCTGTGGGCTCCCGAGGCCCTTGGCCGCCGTCGGCGTTTGAGCGTCGACCATCCCCTTCCGCCCGGCTCGCGGTCGGTCTATCCTCGTGGGGGTCGAGGCCTTCTTGCAACCCCCGAGGAGTGGAAGTCCATGCTTGCCGCGATGGTCCTGGCCGGCTTCCTGGCGGCCGCGACGGCCGCGACGGATTCGGAACGCCCGGACGTCCTGGTCGTCGACTTCGAGGGCGACGACTACGGCGGCTGGAAGGCGACCGGCGACGCCTTCGGCGACGCCCCCGCGCGGGGGACGCTCCCCGGCCAGATGCCCGTCACGGGATACCTGGGCCGCGGCCTGGCGAACAGCTTTCGCGAGGGCGACGACTCCGTCGGCGAACTGACCGGCCCCCCGTTCGCGATCGAACGGACGCATCTGAACTTCCTGATAGGCGGCGGCGGCTGGCCCGGCGAGACCTGCCTCGACCTGCTCGTCGACGGCCGCGTCGTCCGCTCCGCCACGGGCCCCAACCGCGAGCCCGGCGGCTCCGAACGCCTGAAGTGGGACGCCTGGGACGTCAAGGATCTGCAAGGGAAGGAGGCGACCCTCCGCGTCGTCGACCACCGCAAGGGGGGCTGGGGGCACGTCAACGTCGATCAGATCGTCCAGACCGACCGTCCCAAGCTCCCCCAGGCGGCGAGTCGAACGATCATGCTGGAGAAACGCTTCCTCCACATTCCCGTCAAGACCGGCGCTCCGAAACTCCGGGCCCGAATCACGGACCAGGACGACGAGACGATCCGTGAGTTCGACGTCGAGATCTCGGCCGATCCCGACTTCTTCGTCTTCGACGACCTCGACGCCCACAAGGGGAAGACGATCACGTTTCACGTCGACGAACTGGACGATCCGAAAGCCCTCGAACTGATCGCCCAGGCCGACGCCGTCCCCGAAGCCGATTCGGTCTACCAGGAGCCCCACCGGCCCCAGTTCCACTTCACCTCGCGCCGAGGATGGCTCAACGACCCCAACGGCCTCGTCTGGCTCGACGGCGAATACCACCTTTTCTATCAGCACAACCCCTACGGCTGGGCCTGGGGGAACATGCACTGGGGCCACGCCGTCAGCCCGGATCTGGTCCACTGGACGGAACTCCCCATCGCCATCCATCCGCGCGAGTACGGCGACTGGGTCTTCTCCGGCTCGGCGGTCGTCGACCGCGGGAACACCAGCGGCTTCGGCAAGGACGGAAAAGACCCGCTGGTCGCCGCCTTCACCAGCACCGGCCGGGGCGAGTGCGTCGTTTACAGCAACGACCGCGGCCGGACCTGGACCGAGTTCGCCGGCAATCCCGTCGTCAAGCACGACGGCCGCGACCCCCGGCTCTTCCGGTACGCCCCCGGAAACCACTGGGTCATGGCCGTCTACGACGAGGGGAGGGACCGCCGGAGCATCGACTTTTACACGTCCCCCGACCTCAAGGCGTGGACCTTCGCCAGCCGCTCCGACGGCTTCTTCGAGTGTCCCGACATGTTTGAACTGCCGATCGACGGCGACCAGGCCCGCAAGCTCTGGGTGCTGACCGCCGCCGACGGCGAGTACAAGCTCGGGACGTTCGACGGCGAGACCTTCGCGCCGACGTCCGGTCCCGAGAAGCTCAAGACGTTCCACGGCGCCTACTACGCGGCCCAGACCTTCAGCGACGAGCCGAAGGGCCGGCGCGTCCAGATCGGCTGGGCCCGCGGCGTCGAGTTCCCCGGCTCGGCTTTCAACCAGCAGATGGCCCCGCCCGTGGAGTTGACGTTGCGATCGACCGCGGACGGCCCCCGGCTGTTCGCCGAGCCGGTCGCGGAACTGAAGACGTTGCGGGTCGAATCGCGGGACCGCGGCGGCGCGACGCTCGGACCCGGCGCGGAGAATCCGCTAGCCGGCGAGTCGGGCGACCTGTTCGAGATCGAGACGGCGTTCCGGCCCGAGGGGGCGACGTCCCTGGAATTCGACCTTCGAGGGACGCCGCTGGTCTACGACGTCGAGCGCCAGGACGTGGTGGTCGGCAAGGTCCGGACGTTCGTCCCCCGGATCGACGGCGTCGTCCGCCTGCGCGTGTTTTTGGATCGCGGCTCGATCGAGGTCTTCGCCAACGGCGGCCGGACGGTCGTGTCGGTCGGGGCGATCCCGGACGACGCGAACCGCGCGCTGGGGGTCGCGGCGAAGGGGGGGGCCGTGAAGCTGGAGAAACTGACGGTCCATGCGTTGCGGTCGGTCTGGCCGTCGCCGCCGCGGTGATGGCGGGTCGCCGGCCCCTGGAAGCCGGGCCCCGGACGTGGGATGATCGTCGTCCGGGGCGGAGATTCCGCCCTCGACGACGCTGGGAAGGAACTGACCGTCACGACTCTCGGAGGACGATTCCAACGGTCTTCCCCCCTCGCGGGGGAAGGTGGCCCGAAGGGCCGGACGGGGGGGAGGACGCGCCAGAACGCCATCGACGTCCAGGGCTTGCCGGATGGGTCATCGCGAATCCCGACGGCTTTCTTGCGTGTCGTCCCCCTCATCTGACCGCTCCGCGGTCTGTCTTCCCCCGCGAGGGGGGAAGACGTCGTCAATCACTCCCGAAATCCGCGACCGTCAGGAAGGAAGACGAGCATGCCCGACGCGAACAAGAACGTGGACCAGGCGTTCGCCCTGGCGAAGGCCCGCTACGCCGAGATCGGCGTGGACGTCGAGAAGGCCCTTGAAAAGCTGTCGAGAATCCCGATCTCCCTGCACTGCTGGCAGGGGGACGACGTCGGCGGGTTCGAGAACTCCGGACAGGAACTCGGCTCCGGGTTGGCCGTCACCGGGAATTACCCCGGCAAGGCCCGCACCGCCGACGAACTTCGAGGCGACCTGGATAAGGCCCTCGCGCTGATCCCCGGAACCCACCGCCTGAACCTCCACGCCAGCTACGCGGAGACCGGCGGTAAGAAGGTCGACCGCGACGCCCTGGAGCCGGCCCACTTCCAGAGATGGATCGACTGGGCGAAGGCCAAGAAGATGGGGATGGACTTCAACCCCACCTACTTCTCGCACCCCAAGGCCGACGACGGCTGGACCCTGGCCCACCCCGACAAGGCCATCCGCCAGTTCTGGATCGATCACGGCGTCGCCTGCCGCGAGATCGGCGCGGCGATGGGCGAGGCCCTGGGCTCGCCGTGCGTCACCAACGTCTGGATCCCCGACGGCATGAAGGACCAGACGATCGACCGCCGCGGCCCCCGCGAACGCCTGACCGAATCGCTCGACGCCATGTTCAAGCCCGAGATCGACCCGAAGCACAACCGCGACGCCGTCGAGGGGAAGCTGTTCGGGATCGGCTCGGAGACCTTCGTCGTCGGCATGCACGAGTTCTATCTTGGCTACGCGATTACGCGGAAGAAGGTGTACACGATCGACTCCGGCCACTACCACCCCACCGAGGTCGTCGCCGACAAGCTCTCCTCCGCGCTCGGCTTCGTCGACGAGGTCTTGATGCACGTCAGCCGCGGCGTCCGCTGGGACAGCGACCACGTCGTGCTGTTGACCGACGACGTCGAACTGATCGCCCAGGAGATCGTCCGCGGGAACTACCTGGACCGCGTCCACATCGGCCTGGACTTCTTCGACGCCAGCATCAACCGCGTCGCCGCCTGGGTGATCGGCACGCGGTCGATGCTCAAGGCGCTTCTGCTGGCGCTTTTGGAGCCGATCGACGCCCTGCGGAAGTACGAGGCCGAGGGGGACTACACCTCGCGGCTGGCCGTGCTGGAGGAAGCGAAGACCCTCCCCGCCGGCGCCGTGTGGGACCACTACCTCCAGAGCGAGGGCATCCCCGTCGGCCGCGACTGGATCGACGCGGTCAAGCGCTACGAGGCCGACGTTTTGAGCAAGCGGAAATAATGTTGATATTGACATGACGGCCTTCTCCC
>ERZ778018.2586-NODE-2586-length-11255-cov-5.031339_pt1 | contig 11255 bp, 6 predicted proteins | sample MGYA00375748_ERZ778018 | MGnify/ENA primary metagenome ERZ778018 (study PRJEB29350, sample SAMN05509839) | bioreactor metagenome | biome: bioreactor; material: wastewater | place: South Africa: University of Cape Town | collected 2014-04-22 ... | reverse complement strand
CATCAGGCGAAGCTCGATCTGGCTGTAGTCAGCCGAGAGAAAGACTGCTTCTTCATCCCAGGGGCGCCGATCAGGGCGGTTATCGGCGATGAAGGCGCGCCGTACGCTGCGCCCGATTCCGGTGCGTACCGGGATATTTTGCAGGTTCGGATCGGTCGAACTGAGGCGACCGGTCGCCGCGATCGTCTGGTTATAGGACGTGTGAATGCGGCCGGTGCGCGGGTTGACCTGCGCGGGCAGCGCGTCGACGTAGGTCGATTTGAGTTTGAGTAGCTGGCGATATTCGAGGATGTCGCTCACCATCGGGTGTGATTCCCGCAGACCCTCCAGCACGTCCTGGCTGACCGAATAGCCGGTCTTTGTGCGACGCCCGGTCGGCAGGTTCAAATCTTCAAAAAGGATCTTGCCGAGCTGCTTGGTCGAGTTGATATTGAACTCGCCGCCCGCCAACTGATAGATCTCTGTCTCGAGCTCGCCGATCTGTCCCGCGAGTTGGAGCGAGAGCGATTCCAGCAGCTCAACGTCGACGGCGATGCCCGTCTCTTCCATGTCCATCAGCACATCGATGAGCGGGATCTCGACATTCTTGAAGAGATCGGTTTGTTGCTGCGCGTCGAGCTCGGGCTTGAGCAGTTCGACAAGTTGATAGGTCGCTTCGACATCGGCGCAGGCATAATCAGTTGTCGCCAGGACTTCGGTCTGATCCATCGTCAATTGGGTGCGTCCGCGACCGATCAGCTCGGTGATCTCGGTCATCTCGATTCCGAGACGCTTAAAGGCGAGATCCTTGAGCCCGAGCGATGATTCACCGAGCAAGTAGGCGGCGATCATCGAGTCGAAGTCGATGTGCGGACGCGGGAAGCCCGCTTGCTCCATGACGACTGCATCATATTTGCCGTTGTGGGCGTAGATGGCGGGCGTCTTATTCTCGAAGACAGGTGATAGAGCCGATCGAACGTCATCCTCATCGAGCAGTCCGTCGTGGTTGAGATGGCGAAGCGGAATGTAGTAACTCTTCGCCGGTGAGGTGGCGATCGCGATGCCGACCAGGTCAACGCGCATCGGGTCGAGCCCGGTTGTTTCGACATCAAGTGCGATCGCTTCGGCGGCGTTCATCTCCGCAACCAGCACCGCGAGTTGATCAGCGGTTGTGACTGCCGTGCGGGTCGCTTCGATGTGCGGCGGCGGCTCGGCGACAACCGCCGTCTCCACCGGATCGGGCAGTTTGTTGACGAGCGTACGGAATTCCAGCTCTCGAAATAGGTCGATGACGGTGGCACGATCGAAGGTACCCCAGACGCAGTTCTCTATGTCTAGCGCAACGTCGACATCCTGAACGATCGTCGCCAAACGTCGCCCTTCGAGCGCTTGATCGAAGTGCTCCTTCAGTGAGTTCCGGGCGCGCGTCGGCGTGATGTCGTCGATATGCTCGAGCATCGCCTCGATCGAGGGATAGGTCTGAATGAGTGTCGTCGCCGTTTTGGCGCCGACCCCGGGAACGCCGGGGATGTTGTCGGATGTGTCGCCGACTAGCGCTTTGTATTCGGGGATTCGCTCGGGATCGAACTTGTAACGTTCGATCACGGCGGCGCGATCGTAGACGCGATATTCGCCAAAGCGCTGCCGCCCAGGGAGCACAATCTTGACGTCTCCATCGACAAGTTGCAGTAGGTCGCTGTCGCCGGTGACGATGTAGACATGCATCCCCATGCTCGATGCCCGGCGCGATAGGGTGCCGATGACGTCGTCGGCCTCGAACCCTTCCTTCGTGTAGATCGGGATATTGAGCACCTCAAGCATGTGAAAGATGCGGTCCATCTGCCCACGCATCGTCTCCGGCATCGGCGCACGTTGGGCTTTGTACCCATCAAATGATTCGTGCCGGAAGGTGCGGCCGACATCGAAACTCACGATGACGCAATCCGGGTGATGCTCACGCAGCGCGTCGAGAAGCATCGATGTAAAGCCAAAGACCGCGTTGGTTAACTCTCCGCCGGCGGTTGACAGGGTTTCGGGAAGCGCGTGGAACGCGCGGAACGCCAGTCCATAACCATCGACCAGCATGATCGAGCGTCCCGCATGCTCGTTGTCAGACGTCATTCGTTCAGGCTCCTCTCAGCATTCACGAATTATAGCCGCAGGGGCGTTCGTATACCGGTTGTGATCCCGCGAAACGCCGCGTTCCAGATTCCGCTACGCTTCGCGTCGTTGAATGCCCGCTCCTTGACTCCCATGAACGTACTTGCTGGTAATAAACTGCGATTGCATCCGAACGCTTGTGCACGACGTATGAGTGAGGAGAGCGGTCAACGAACCTGTGTTCGCTTGATATAATCACGGAAAAGTCGTTCTGTTGTTTCGCGGCGCGCTAGGTGTACATCAACCGATGGTCTCGTGCATTCCTCCCCATTCTGATTCACGCGCGCGGGCAGGGAGGCCGAGCCGAGTACCAGCCAATGTGGAATGAGCCGCGGTGGACGCTCCGCTCGCGAACGCGAGTAGCGGTTCCCCCCACGGCGGGAAGGGAGCGTTATGGCCACCGCCGAGGCGTTATCTGAGAGCATCGTTCGCAACGTCGAGACGGTCATTGTCGGAAAGCGCCAGGAGGTCCAGCTTGTCCTGGTCTCCCTGCTCTGTCGCGGCCATGTTCTCGTCGAGGACGTACCGGGCGTCGGCAAAACGATGCTCGCCAAAGCGATCGCACGCAGCATCGGCTGCGTCTTCAAACGGATTCAGTTTACCCCGGACCTGCTTCCGAGTGATGTTACCGGTGTCAGTGTTTTCAATCAGCAGACCTCCCAATTCGAATATCGCCCAGGTCCCATCGTCGCTCAGATTGTTCTGGCCGATGAGATCAACCGGGCGACGCCGAAAACACAGTCGGCGCTCCTTGAGGCGATGGAGGAGGGGCAGGTCACCGTCGACGGAGTGACGCACAAATTGCCAACACCGTTCATCGTGCTGGCAACCGAAAATCCGATCGAATACGAGGGCACGTTCCCGCTGCCGGAAGCGCAACTCGATCGTTTCCTGATTCGAATTTCACTCGGTTATCCGGGTCATGCCGGCGAGATCGAAGTCCTTAATCGGCAGCATTATCAGCATCCGATCGAGCAGCTGTCGCAAGCGGTCGGCGCCGAAGACCTAATCGAAGCGCAGCAGGCGGTACGTCAGGTCCACGTCGACGACACGCTCAAGGAGTACATCGTTTCGATCGTCGAGGCGACGCGGAATCATGACGACGTCTATCTCGGCGCCGGCCCTCGCGGCAGCATCGCGCTCTACAACACGGCCCGTGCCTGGGCGGCGATGGCGGGACGTGACTACGTGATCCCCGACGATATCAAGGCGCTGGCGGGACCAACGCTGGCCCACCGTGTCATCGTCAGCCCGGCCGCACGCATGAAGAACGTCGATGGGCGTATGGTCATTCGCGAGATCTTGATGTCAACCGGCGTCCCAGGCGGACGCCCGGTGTCGCGCGAAACCGGACAAGCGCGAAGCTGGCGTGGAATCGGTTCGAGTTCGTGAACGGGGTAAAGCTTCTCGTCGTCGTCTTTGTTGTCCTGGTGCTGGCCGAACTGAACCAGTGGGACGTGCTCGAGAAGATTTTTTTCGTGCTGGCGGCACTCCTCGTGGTGTCGTTCGCCTGGAGCCGACTGAGCCTCCGGGGACTGGTCGTCTCGCGAGAGACACGTGCCGATCGGGCGCAGGTCGGTCAGACATTGACCGAACGTATTCGCGTCGAGAACCGGAGCAAGATCGCGAAGCTCTGGCTTGAAGTTGCCGACCATTCTGACCTTCCAGGGCATCTCATGAGTCGCGTCGTTCATCTTGCGCCCAACGACGCACGCCGCTGGCGCGTCGAGACGTGGTGCTCGCGGCGGGGTCGCTTTCATATCGGCCCACTCACGCTTCGCTCCGGCGATCCGTTCGATCTCTTTCCCACCCAACGACTCGTCCCGCACGTGCAGGAGTTGCTCGTTTATCCGGCCACAGTCGATCTGAGTGGCTTTCGGCTACCGGTCGGTGATCTGGCCGGCGGCAACTCAATACAACGGCGGACACCGTTCGTGACGCCGAATGCATCGGGCGTGCGACAGTATCTGCCAGGCGATAGCTACAATCGGATCGCCTGGAGCGCGACCGCCCGCACGGGGCAGTTGATGGTCAAGGAGTTTGAGCTCGATCCGACGGCGGACGTCTGGCTGGTGGTTGACCTTGAGGGGCGTCATCATATGCGTTCTCAAACGATCAACACCGACGCGGCCGAGGCGTACGCCACCATGCACGAACTGCCGCTGTCGTTTTGGCTCGACTCGACAGAAGAGTACGGCGTCACTATCGCGGCATCGCTGGCGCGCCACTTTCTCGATCAGAACCGCACGGTTGGCATGATCGTTAACAACAGCCAGCCGACCGTTATACCGACCGATCGCGGTGCCCGCCAGATGGTCAAGATTCTCGAACTGCTGGCGGTCGTTCATGCTGATGGTTCGCAGCCAGTCGATGAGACGCTGCTGGCCGAAGGCGCACTTTTTTCACGAAACAGCACCGTCGTGGTGATCACCCCTTCGACTGATGAACGCTGGCCGCAGGCGATCATGGAATTGATAGCACGGCATGCGCGCGTCGTATCGATCGTGATCGAGCCGAGCACGTTCGGCGGCCATGAGAGCAGCCTGATGGTGGTCAGCGATCTGGCCGCGATCGGCGTGCCAACCTACCTTGTCAAATATGGCGACGATATCGGCCGGGCGCTCGCGACCCAGGGGCAATCGATGCCGATGCGACGCAACATGTAACACCGGGGAAGCACCATGCATCGTTTGGCTCTTCGTGAGGGCTGGACAACGTTCCTGCTCATTTCCATCGTCGTCTTCACCGCAACCTGGTCGACGCAGCGCGCCAACTGGGCCGATGGTCTTGGCATTCTCACCGGGATTACGATCGTTGGGCTATTGACCGGCCTGGTCTTCTCGCAGATCACCCGTGTCCCAGCCTGGCTTGCCCATATCCTGGCGCTACTCATCGGCACGGTCGTCGTCTTCTTTCAGATGACGAACTTCCTAAGCGACAACATCGGTGGGCGCGAGGCGAAGCTGAATTACCTCTGGTCGCGTTGGACGCAGTGGTACAACCTGATTTCGCACGGCCAACGCGCCGAAGATCTCTATCTCTTCGTCTTGATGATGGGCGCGCTCCTCTTTCTTTTGAGCTACTCGTCGGTCTGGTTCGTGATGCGCTCACACTGGATCTGGTTGTCGCTGCTTCTGCCGGGCGTCATTCTATTCATGAATCTCGGCTACTCGCTCCAGGTTCCGACCGCGTTCGTCGTCATCTATCTCTTCGCCTCGATCTTGTTGATGATGCGTTTCAGCTTCTCACGTAAAGAAGAAGGCTGGCGGCTCAACGGGACACCATACCCCGATTCGATCGTCTGGCGTGGGCTCTGGACCGCAAGCTATGTGTCCTTCGCCGTCATCATCTTCGGCTGGGTCCTTCCGCTCTCGACGCAGAGCGATAGCGTTCATGGTGCCTGGGAACGGGTCAATGGGCCCTGGGTACAAGTGGAAAGCACGTTTAACGACTGGTTTGGCGCGTTGCGAGGACCGAATAAGATCGCGAGCGTGGGCGGTTTCGCGAGTTTTGGCGATTCGTTCACCGTTGGCGGCCCGCTCCGCTTGAGCGATCAGCCGGTTGTCGTGGTGCAAGGCTCATCGGCACCGTATCTCGCCGCGCATCGCTATGACCTGTTCGATGGCACCGGATGGTCGTCCGACATCGCTAGCACCTATCAGTCGTCGTCGAGTGGCGGCAGTTCGACGCCACTGGTCAGCGTTCCCGCCGATCAGAAGATCCCGATACCTGAATCGACGACCAAGGATACTTCTACTGAGAAGTTCACCGTCAATATCGTTAGCCCACGGGGCGCGGTCGTCTACTCTCCCGGTCAGTTACAGTCGGTAACGCAACCGACGCAGGTTCAAGTCGCCTGGCACTTTTACAACAATCAGGCGATCCAACTCGAGTCCGCGACCAAGGAGAATACACCGCCGCTTCTCTGGTCACTTGTGGAGGCCCTCAAAAACGCGAAATTTGGACCTCCGCCGCCTGAAACGGGACCGAGCGCAACACCTTCTGGGGGCGACAACGAAGGTAGTAGCGCATCTCCACTCGCGACACCAGGCGCCACAGCGACTGGAACTCCGGAGTCATCCGCTACGCCCACGTCAACCGGACCTGAATCCGTGCTAACGCTCCCGTCCGGTCAGCGCGCATCGGTGGCTACGAGCGATCTCGCGGAAATTCAACAGATTCAAGCAGACCTGCGTAATGACGATGGCATTTCAACGGCCATCGACATCGGCGATGACTTCCAACCGACGTCGCTGACGTTTACCGGACAGCTTCCGGTCTACTCCGATATCGAAGCGATTTTCGCCCAGAATGGCGTCGGCGCTGGTGATTCCTACGACATCACTTCGGTGGTGAGCACAGCAATCGACAACAATTTGCGCCAGGCGGGAACCGATTACCCGGTCGAGATTACCAGCCGATATCTGCAGCTGCCGCCCGTCACCGATCGGGTACGCAATCTGGCGAATCAGCTGGCGGCCGGGAAGAACAATCCGTACGACATCGCCGCGAACATCGAAACGTACCTGCGCACGAATCTGAAGTACAACGAGAACGTCGGCACGCCGCCCAAGGGCGAGGACGCGGTCGACTGGTTCTTGTTCGATACCAAGCAGGGCTACTGCACCTTCTACGCATCGTCGATGATCGAGATGCTGCGCGTGCTGAATATCCCATCTCGTCTCGCGGTTGGCTTTTACCCGGCTGCCTACGACAGTGGGTCGAACGGCTATCTCTATCGCGATCTGAATGCTCATGCCTGGGTCGAGGTGTACTTCCCACAGTTTGGCTGGGTGCCGTTCGAACCGACGGCCGCGCGAGCGGAGATTAGTCGCCAGCCGGCTGCCCCCGCAGCGGCGGCTACAGGTTCGACGTCGTCTGAACCCGGCCTGACGGCGGCACAGATCCGCGAGCAACAGTTCTTCGAGGACAACCCGCCGATCGGCGGCAGCGGTGTCGGCGTCGTGCAGCAGGATAGCTCGATCGGCTACTTCGGCTGGGCCGTGCGCGGCATGATCGTTGTCCTGATCGGACTGCTCGCAGGCATCGCGTATTTCTGGCTGCGCGGGCTACGTGGACTTACGCCGACGACGCAGCTGTTCACGAAAGTGCAACGCGGAGCGACGTGGGGCGGTGTGCCGGTACGCGCCTCGATGACGCCGTATGAACGCGCCAATGTCATTGCTGACCGTGTGCCCGGTTCACGCCAGCACGTGCGGTATCTGGCCGATCTCTATGTCCGAGAACGGTATGGCGGTACTGAACCCGATGCCCAGGAGCTTGGCCGAGCACGCCACGCCTGGCTACGACTTCGGTCGCTCATGCTGAAGTTCCTGCTCGTTGGACGCTGGCGATCGCCGGCGCGTCGCCACGCGGAACCGCTCGACGATGACTAGGATTGGCGTTGTCGGCAGCATCAATACCGACTTTGTCGTTCGCTCGGAGCGGTTTCCGGCTCCGGGTGAGACGCTCATCGGCGAGAGCTTCGCGGTGTACGGCGGCGGTAAAGGAGCCAATCAGGCGATCGCCGCCGCACGCCTCGGCGCGACGGTACAGTTCTTCGGTGCGGCCGGCCGTGACCCGCAGAGCGCAGAACGCGTTCAGCAGCTTTCGACCGATGGGGTTGGCACGGGCAACATCGTCACCTTTGACGGGTACGGCGGCATCGCGATGATCCAGGTGGAGGGGTCAAGCGGGCAAAACGCGATCACACTCGTGCCCGGCGCGAATATGCTGCTCACACCCGATCTCGTAACGCCTCGCCTGGCCGATTGGTGCCAACCGGGCGATCTGCTCTGTTCCCAGCTTGAGGTGCCGCTCGAAACCGTTCAGTCATCGTTCGCGATGAAGCAGCGTCACGGATTGACGACGATCTTGAACGCCGCGCCATTCGATGTGCGCATCGCCGGATTCATCGCACTCATCGATTATCTGATCGTCAATGAGATTGAGGCGGGTCAACTTCTCGGCGAGGATGCCGTAGACCCGGAAGAAGCGATTGCCGCAGGGGAGCGCTTACTCGCGCTGGGTGTCGGCACCGCCGTACTCATCACCCTCGGTGCACACGGTGCCGTTCTGGTTGATGGTACCGGCGGAAGGTCGATCGCTGCGCCGCGAGTCAACGTCGTCGACACGACAGGTGCCGGCGATGCGTTCGTTGGAGCGTTCTGCGCGAGCCTGACCAGCGGTCTGAGTGTGGTGGACGCAGTGCACTCGGCTGTCATCGCCGGATCGCTGGCTGTTCAGAAACCGGGCGCGCAACCATCGCTACCGACCGCGGCAGAATTGAGCGCTGCCTTGGATCGCGCGTAAACTCCAGCGCTCCGCCCGCTTCCACCCCCAGCCGGATCCGTTCACTCCCTCCCTCCACACCGGCTGGAAAACGATCTCCCAACGATCGAGAGAGCGGCGTCTTGAGGGGAAGCCGATAAGCTCCCGCACGTTCACTCACAGCCCAACGACTTAGAACCCGACTACGTCCACATGAAAATACCCCTCTCCCAATTCTGGGAGAGGGGCCCGGGGGTGAGGACATCCGTGTTACCAGTTCAGTGCGACAATCAGGAGCAGCGCAACGATATTGACGATCTTGATCATCGGGTTGATGGCCGGGCCGGCGGTGTCCTTGTACGGGTCGCCGACAGTGTCGCCCGTTACCGATGCCTGGTGGGCGAAGCTACCCTTGCCACCGTAAGCGCCGGCTTCGATCGTCTTCTTGGCGTTGTCCCAAGCCGCACCACCGGTGGTCATCGAGATCGCGACGAAGAGACCGGTGACGATCGAACCGATGAGCATCCCGCCGACCGCTTCCTTGCCGAGCGTGACACCCAGCAAGATCGGCGTGATCACCGGCAGCAGGGCCGGCAGCATCATCTCACGCAGCGCACGACGGGTAACGATGTCCACCGCACGACCGTACTCCGGCTTGGCGGTCCCTTCGAGAATGCCGGGGATCTCTTTGAACTGCCGTCGCACTTCCTGGACGATCGAACTGGCCGCCTTGCCGACGGCATCCATCAAAATCGAACCGAAGAAGTAAGGGAGCAAACCGCCGATGAGCAGGCCGATGACGACGTTCGGCGTGCGCAGGCTGAAGACGATATCGCCCTTGATTTCGAGGAAGTAGGATGCGAAGAGCACGAGCGCGGCGAGGCCCGCTGAGCCGATGGCATACGCCTTGGTCACAGCCTTGGTCGTGTTGCCGACTGCATCGAGTTCATCCGTGACGTCACGCACTTCTTCCGGTAGCTCCGCCATCTCGGCGATGCCACCGGCATTGTCCGTGATCGGGCCGAACGAGTCGATCGCCACGATGATGCCGGTCATGGAGAGCATCGCCATCGCGGCCACGGCGATTCCGTAGAGGCCGGTTTGCGCGTCGCCACCCTCCGACGTCAGGTTATACGCGACATAAATCGCAAGCGAAATGAGCAAGATCGGCAGTGCGGTGGAGCGCATCGAAACCCCGAGACCGGCGATGATGTTGGTACCATGGCCTGATTCTGAGGCTTCGGCGATCTGCTTGACCGGCGAGTAGCGGCTGGACGTGTAGTACTCCGTTATAACGACGAAGCCGAGCGTCACGACGATTCCGACGAGAGCCGCGATGAAAATCTTGAGCGTCGCCGACATCCCGAAGTCAAGCCCGAACATGGAGATCGTATCGCCGGTAATCTTGCCGTTACCGCTCATGATCCAAGATGTGAGGGGCAGGAAGGCGATTGCCGCGAGGACGACCGAGGCGATCAGTCCTTTATACAGCGCGCGCATGATCGAGCCGCTGGCGTCGAGCCGAACGAAGAGCGTGCCGATGATCGAGGCGATGATTGACGCGGCGCCGAGCACGAGCGGGAAGACGACCGCGATCTCGCTGTTGAACACCAGATTGCCCAGGAGCATCGCCGCGACCGAGGTGACCGCGTAGGTTTCGAAGAGGTCAGCCGCCATGCCGGCGCAGTCGCCGACGTTGTCACCGACGTTGTCGGCAATCACACCCGGATTACGCGGATCGTCCTCGGGAATGCCGGCTTCAACCTTCCCGACCAGGTCGGTGCCCACGTCGGCCGCTTTGGTATAGATACCGCCGCCGATGCGGGCGAAGACGGAAATGAGGCTGCCACCGAAACCGAGCCCAACGAGTGGGGAAACGTCTCGCACGATTGCATAGAAGACGGAAACGGAGAGAAGTCCGAGACCAACGACGAAGAATCCGGTGACGCTCCCACCGCGAAAGGCGACGTTCAGCGCCGGGCCTACTCCGGTTCGTGCGGCCTCGGCGGTGCGAATGTTCGATCGGACTGCGACGCTCATGCCGACGAAACCGGCCGTCGCGGACGCGGCGGCACCGATGAGGAATCCGATCGCTGTGCTCACGTCGAGCGCCAGCGCCAGAATGATGGCAACGACGATTGCCACAATTGCGACGAGCTGGTACTGCCGCCGCATGTAGGCGCTCGCCCCTTCTTGGATCGCCGCTGCGATCTCTTTCATGCGCGCGTTGCCGTCGCTCAGCGCCAGCACCCAGCGCACAAGAATCAACCCGTACACTAGCGCGAGGGCACCAGCGACAATCGCCAGCGTCAGCGCGACCGTTACCGTGCTCGAATCGGACACAGAACCTCCAGTCTCCCGTCGAACAGCATCCGCAAGCGACGAACACTCGTCGTAACAAGCGGGACCAACCTCATCGCCAAATGAGCGTACACACAAAGATGCGCGGAACCCCGATTCCCGAATTCCGTGCTCCGCGCCGCGCAATTTCGTTTTCCTCCGGCGTGATGACCGCCGGACAACTATCTATCCAACAACTCCATGTCGCGCGTGCCTTGCATCTGCGACATGGAGTTGGAAGAGCCGGACGCTAAAAGTTGGTATAGATCGCGATCATCGCCAACATGATCGACAACGCGACGGCCAAACCGAAGGCGAAGATCGCCGTTAGCAGGGTGTGTTCATACTTCAAATGCATGTAGTAGCCAACGACGATGACGAACTTGCACGTCATAAAGACAATCAGGGCGAGCGTAATAATGAGTTCCTAGATGTGAATGTAGTACGTCGCGGTCTCGACGACCGTAAAAATACCGAGCACCACAGCGAGCTTCAGATATGTTGCT
>ERZ778018.2584-NODE-2584-length-11259-cov-4.962692_pt1 | contig 11259 bp, 8 predicted proteins | sample MGYA00375748_ERZ778018 | MGnify/ENA primary metagenome ERZ778018 (study PRJEB29350, sample SAMN05509839) | bioreactor metagenome | biome: bioreactor; material: wastewater | place: South Africa: University of Cape Town | collected 2014-04-22 ... | reverse complement strand
GGGCTTCGCAAGGCCGGGGCGTCGTCGATCGCGGTCTGGCCGGCCTCGTCGGTCTCGGTCGCGTCGGTCAAGTTTCCGATCCCCTCAAAACGGTTTCCAACTCGTGCAAGATCCGGCCGCGCGCCTGGTCGCGCTCGACGGCCCGCGCCGCGCCGATCCCCCGAGCGGCGAGCCAGGCCTCGAACTCGGGCGCCGGCCGAAGACTCAACAGCGAGCGAACGGCCGCCGCGTCATGATAACTCGTCGACTGATAGTTGAGCATGACGTCGTCCGAGCAGGGAACCCCCATGAAGAAATTGCAGCCGGCCGTCGCGAGCAAGAGCTGCAAATTGTCGGCCGAGTTCTGATCAGCCTCCGCGTGGTTCGTGTAGCAGACGTCGACCCCCATCGGCAGCCCCAGCAACTTGCCCATGAAGTGGTCTTCCAACCCCGCGCGGATGATCTGGCGCTCGTCGAACAGGTACTCGGGGCCGATGAAGCCGACGACGCTGTTGACCAAAAACGGGTCGAAGGCGCGCGCGACGGCGTGCGCCCGGGCTTCCAGGGTCAACTGGTCGATCCCGTGATGCGCTCCGGCCGACAGAGCGCTCCCCTGGCCGGTCTCGAAGTACATCACCTGACGACCGACCCAGGCGACGTCGCGGGCGTCATGGCTTTCGAGCACGCGTTCCCGCCCCTCGCGGAGCAAGCCGAGGTCCACGCCGAAACTTCGGTTGGCCGCCTCGGTCCCGGCGACCGACTGAAACAAAAGGTCGACGGGAGCGCCGCGATCCAGGCAGGCGAGCTGGGTCGTGACATGCGCCAGGCAGCACGCCTGGGTCGGGATCTCGAACGCGTCGATCAGGCGGTCGAGCCCGCGCAGGACGTGCTCGACCACGTCGACCGACTCGGTCGCCGGATTGACGCCGATCACCGCGTCGCCGCAGCCGTAGGTCAAGCCGTCGGCCGCCGACAACAGGATGCCTCCCAGATCGTCGCTGGGATGGTTCGGCTGCACCCGGATTCCCAGCACCCCGCGCTCGCCCATCGTATTCCGGCATCGGGTGACGACCCGAATCTTGGAGGCGGCGACGACGAGGTCCTTGTTGCTCATCAGCTTGGCGACCGCCGACGCGATCTCGGGCGTGACCCCCCGGCGGATCGCCGCGAGCTGCGCGCCGGTGGTCGCGTCGTCAAGAATCCATTCGCGGAACGCGCCGACGGTCAGGCCGCGAAGCGGCCCAAACGCCGCGTCGTCAAGCTGGTCGAGGATCAACCGGCCGACTTCGTCGGAGTCGGGGTCGATGAGCGGATCGTCGACGATCTCGGCGAGCGTCAATTCGGCGAGCACGAGCTTGGCCGCGACCCGCTCGCGCTCGGTCCGCGCCGCGATCCCCGCGAGCTGATCGCCCGACTTCTCCTCATTGGCCTTCGCGAACACCTCGGCCAACGAGGTAAAGGCGAAGCGTTCCCCTCGGATCGTCGCGGCCAGGTTCACGCGGGGGACTCCGAAAATGGACGAGTCGGCGGCCGAATTCGACACCAGCCCGCCGCGCGAGCGAGGGGACCGCTTTCGGAACATCGTAGAGTTCGGCGCGACCTCTATCATTTCAACCCTCGCTTGCGCGTCGGGCTGGCGGACGGGTCCCGTCAAAGCGTCTTCAAATAAGCGATCAAGTCCGAAAGCTCTTGCTCGGTGAGCGCGCCGCCGGCGGTGATCTCGGAGCTGTGCGGGCCGGAGAGGGCGTCGCGGAGCGTCGGCGAGCGGGCGTCGTGGAGGTAGGGATACTTGTCGTAGACGCCGCGAAGCGAGGGGGGGTTGTACCCCTCGTACACGTCTCCTCGTTCATCGAGGCCCACTGAGTGGATCTTGCCGTCGGTCAGCTCGGGGCCGCCGTGACAGGTGTTGCAAGCGGCCTTGGCCGATTTGAAGACCGCTTCGCCGCGCTCGACTTCAGGCGTCTTCGACCCGTCCGCGGGCCGATAGGGGTTCCTGGGGTATTCGAGCGTCTCCATGTACGCGACGACCGCGCGGGCCTCGTCGTCCGTCGGCATGGGGCCTTGCATGCTCTTGGTGAACGATTCGATGCAGGCTTGCGCAAGGTCGGTCTGCCAGCCGTGCCAGGTCCAGGGGCCCGTTTTCGCAACGCCTCTGAGCGTCGGCGCTTTCTTGCGGCTGCGTTCGTGGACGCTCCGCAAGTCCTGCCAGCCGTCGTTGAGCGTGTCGTAGTGCAGGCCGTTGGTGTGGCCTTCGCTGTGGCATGTGTTGCAACTGTACCATTGGTTGAACGACCGCGTCGCGTCGTGGAACAGGATCTCCCCCTGGCGCGCCATCGACAAGGTCTGGGGGGCGCCCAGGGGGATGGTCTCGACCAGTCGGCCCGATTCGGCGTCGACGACCTGAACCGCGTCGGCCAGAAAGTTGGCGACGTACAGCGTCTTGCCGTCGGGGCCGAAGGTCAGCTCGGTCGGCCGTCCCCCCAGCGGCACGCGACGGAACCGGCCGTCGCCGGTCAAGAGCTCTCCGGGGATCAGGTCGCGCGAACTGTTGATCCGCCAGGGGAGGCGGCGAAGGTCGGTGCGGAAGATCATGACTTCATGCGTACCCCCCAGACTCACGGCCAGAAGCTTGCCGTCCGAGCTGACCGCGACGCCGTGCGCGTCGGACGCGGCGGCGCCTTGGGGGTCGAGCGAGATCGTGGCGTACGGCTCGGCCTCTTTCAGGTCGATCCGGGTCAGCCGCTGGCCCAGCACCCATCCGAGGTCGATGTTGTTCTTCGTGGTCGCGAACCCCCGATCCTTCATGTTGGCGAGGAAGGCGAACCGGCCGTCGGGCGCGACGGCGACCTGCCGAAGGTTGTCCCCCTCGATCGGGACCGTCTTCCTGATCGTGAAACCCGCCGCGTCGATCACCGACACGTTCTGCGATCGCGCGTTGCCGACCACCAGCAACGACTCGTCGGGCGAGAGCGCGATCCCGCGCGGCTCTTTCCCCACGGCCAGCCGGCCGGTCACGGCGAGCTTGTCGACGTCGACGCGAACGACCTCGTCGGCCACGCCGATCGTCACGAACGCCGTCTTGCCGTCGCGACTGAGGACCACCCCCCGGGGCTCGGGGCCGACATCGAGCCGGCCGACGACGCGGAGCTTGTCGTCCCGGATCTCGAGAACGGCCAGGTCGTAACCGTACCAGTGCGCAACCACCCCGCGCCGACCGTCGGCCGAGATCGCAACGGCGTCGGGCCGCTCGCCGGTGGCGATCTCGTCAAGCACCCTGGCCGATCCGACGTCGACCAGGCTGACGGTCCCCGCCGTCTCGTTGGCGGTGAGCAGTCGCTTGCCGTCGACCGAGATCGACAGGGCGATCGGCGAGCGGTGGACCTCCGCCCTAAGCCGGTTTTCGCCGATCGCCAGGGCCGAGACGACCCCCAGCGCCAGATTGATCCAGATCGAACGGCCTTGGGTCTTCATCGCGAGGGCTCCATCACATCCGGTCGACGACGTCGATTCCGAGCAGGTTCAGACCGAACTTCAAAGTCTCGGCCGTGAGGTCGGCGAGGGCCAGACGGCTGTCGCGGCGCTCGGCCGACTCGGCCTTCAGGACCGGGCATTCCTCGAAAAACTTGCTGAACGCGTTAGCCAGGTCGAAGAGGTAGTCGGTGACGATGTTCGGCTTCAATTCGGCGGCGGCCAGCTCCAGGACCTCCGGCAGCCGCACGACGCGCGCGGCCAGGCCGCGCTCGGCCGGGTGTGAAAGCAGGATCGCCGGCCGGCGCCGGCGAACGTCCTCGGGGCGGACCTCGCCGCGGCGGAAGATGCTCTGGATTCGGGCGTAGGCGTACTGGAGGTAGGTCGCCGTGTTGCCGTTCATGGCGAGCATCTTCTGCCAGTCGAACACGTAATCGCTGATCCGGTTCTGGGACAGGTCGGCGTACTTGACCGCCCCCAGGCCGACCACTTCCGCGACCCGGGCGCGCTCGTCGGGGTCGAGGTCGGGGCTGTTGGAGTCGACCACCTTGCGGGCCTCGGCGACGGCCTCGTCGAGCAGCGATTCCAGCCCGACGACGTCCCCTTGCTTGGTCTTGAACGGCTTCCGATCGGCCCCCAAGATCGTGCCGAAGGCCACGTGCTGAAGGTCGACCTTGTCGTATCCCCAGGCCCTGGCAACGGCGAAAAGCTGCTTGAAGTGGTCTCCCTGGCGGTGGTCGACGACGTAGAGGATCTGGTCGGGGCCCCAGGTCTTGTCGCGATACTGGATCGTCGCCAGGTCCGTCGTGCCGTAGTTGAAGGCGCCGTCGCTCTTGCGGATGATGAACGGGGCCTTCTTGCGGTCGACGAAGACGACGACGGCCCCCTCGCTCTCCTCGGCGATCCCACGCTTGGAGAGATCCTCGACGACGTCCGAGAGCATCGGGTCGTAGAAGCTCTCACCCAGCTCGACGTCAAACCGGACGCCGAGGCGCTGGTACATCGCCGCGAGGGCCTTGAGGCAGTGGGGCATGAACCGCCGCCAGAGTTCGCGGTTCTCGGGATCGGCGGCGTGCAACTTGACGGTCTCGGCCCGCCCAGCCTCCTCGACGCCCTTGTCGCCTCCCCTGATCCGTTCCTGCGCCAGCCGATAGAGGCGGGCCAGCTCGGCGACCGGGTCGGCCTCGTATGCGGCGGCGTCTCTGGCGTTCTTCCAGCCCCAGAGGATCATGCCGAACTGCGATCCCCAGTCGCCCAGGTGGTTGTCTCGGACGACCCGATGCCCGAGCGCCTCGAAGATCCGGGCCAGGCTGTCGCCGATCACGGTCGACCGGAGATGGCCGACGTGCATCGGCTTGGCGACGTTGGGGGACGAGAAGTCGACGACGACCGTTTTCTTGGTCGTGCCGGGGCCGGACAGGCCGAGGGACGCGTCGCCGAGCAATTCGGCGAGGGTCCGCGACAGCCATTCGTCGCGGAGCCGGACGTTGAGGAAGCCGGGGCCGGCGACCTCGGGCTTGTCGGCCATCGGTTCCAGGTCGACGACCTCGCGCACCGCCGCGGCCAGCTCGCGCGGGTTCTTGCCCAGCGTCTTGGCGAGCGCCATGCAGCCGTTGGCCTGGTAATCGCCGAACTTGGGATCGCCCGACGGCCGCACGGCCGCCATGAAAACCTGGCGATCGCCGCCTTCCGGGGTCGCGTCTCCAAAGACCGACCGCAACTTCTCAAGGACGTTCATGAAACAGGTTCCGCGTGGATGCGCCGAGAGGCGAGTCGATCAGTCGGAGGATTCTTCGGTGGTTTCCGGCTCGGGTTCGGCGGAAGCGGGCGCCTCCGCAACCGTCTTTGATCGAGGCTCCGGAGGGGGAGGCGGCTCCGCCCCCGATTCGTCCTTCCAGGACAACCGGGGCGCGTCCCCCCAGATTTCTTCGAGAGCATAATAGCTGCGGCCGTCCCCCGAGAAGATGTGGACGACGAAGTCACCGTAGTCGATCAGGATCCACCGCCCCTCCTCAGAGCCTTCCAGGCCCAGCTTCAGCTCGCCGATCTTCTTCATCTCAGCGTCGATCTCGCTGGCGATGGCATTGGCCTGCCGCCGCGAATTAGCCGTGGCGATCACGAAGAAGTCGAGCAGGGGGGTGACGCCGCGCAGGTCCAGCAGCAAGACGTCCTTGGCCCGGTTGTCCTCGGCGATCTTGGCGGCGGCGCGCGCGCGGGCGAACGCGCGGGCCAATCGATCCGGGTTGCGGCGGTCGACCGCCTGCGAAACGACCTCGTCCTGGGCGGACTTGAGCGTTCGGACGGCGCGGATCGCCTTGGTGCGGGCCGTCGGCGACGAAGGCACGGGCGTCTTGGTCGCCGGGTTTTCTGGCTCTGGCATTCCGATTTCCTGAAAGTTCCTGAAGAGAGGGGTTTGCGGTCGTCATCCCTCGGACACCCACGCGCGAAACGGGTTCCATTCCGACCTTCCAAGTCTAACCGAGATCCCATCCGTTCGGCCACCTCCGCGCCGTCGAGCCGCGCGGCCGCGCGCCGCGAGCCGGGCCGAAAATGCTTGTTTTCGTCATCACCTCCTTGCTCTAGCTTGCAGCCGACGGAATTGCATGTTACAGAATTGTTAAACCAGTGCGGATCAGAAGGTCGACAATCGAATTCCAAAGGAGGATGTCGATGCTGACCCTCGGTGGACGTGCGCATGGCGGCTTCTGCGACGGAATCCGTCGCCGCGACTTCTTGAAGCTGGGCGGACTGGCCCTGGGAGGGCTTTCGCTGCCGCAATTGCTGCGGGAAGAGGCGCGGGCCGGCGTGGGGTCGTCGAACAAGGCGGTCATCATGGTGTTCCTGGCGGGTGGGCCGCCGCACCAGGACATGTTCGACCTCAAGCCCGACGCCCCATCGGGGATTCGGGGCGATTTCAATCCGATCGTGACCGACGTCCCCGGCCTGGATATCTGCGAGCACATGCCGCGGATGGCCCGGATGATGAATAAATTCGCCGTGGTCCGGTCGCTCGTCGGCTCGGGCGGGGCCCATTCCGCCGGCCAGTGCCTGACCGGCTACACCGACCTCGTCAGCAAGGTTCAAGGGGGACGGCCCAGCCTGGGGGCGATCGTCTCGAAGCTCGAAGGGCCGCTCCGTTCGGACGTCCCGCCGTTCGTGGGGCTTTCGCCGCGCGTCGGCCACCCCCCCTGGGCCAACCCCGGCGATCCGGGGTATCTGGGACTCGCCCACGCGCCGTTCGCCCCGTTCCGGGCCGAGGGAGGGGACAAGAAGAAAGGCGACAACCCCGATTCGGCGGGGCTCAAGTTCGACGAAAGCGTCATCGTCCCCGACCGCCTGGCGGGTCGTCGAGCGTTGCTCGGGCAGCTCGACCAGTTCCGTCGCGGGCTCGACCTCGGGCCGGCGCTTCAAGGGGCCGACTCGTTCACAAAGCGGGCTTTCGACATCCTCGGCTCGCGACGGGTCTTCGACGCGCTGGACGTCTCGAGGGAAGACCCACGGCTCCGCGCCCGCTATGGGATCGGCGACATGAACCTCGAAGCCGACGGCCCGCCGTGCTGCATGGACCATTTTCTGATGGCCCGGCGGTTGGTCGAGGCCGGCGTCCGGGTGGTGACCCTGGCCTTCGGCCGCTGGGACACCCACAGCAACAACTTCAGCACCAACGCCAAGCGGATTCCCAAGCTCGACATGGGGCTGTCGGCCCTGGTGGAAGACCTTCACGTCCGGGGGATGGACAAGGACGTCTCGGTCGTCGTCTGGGGCGAGTTCGGCAGAACGCCCAGGATCAACCCCCAGGCCGGCCGCGACCACTGGCCGTCGGTGAATTTCGTGGTGCTGGCGGGGGGTGGAATGCGAACCGGCCAGGTGATCGGCTCGACCGACGACCACGCGGCGCATGCCAAGGATCGGCCGATCACCTACCCGAACGTCTTCGCGACCCTGTATCGCAACCTCGGCATCGAGCCCAGCACCACGGTCGCCGACCGGGGGGGCCGCCCCATGTCTCTCCTCGACGACCACGAGCCGATCCGCGAACTCGTCTGAGCTGGTTGGTTCGCTACACCCAAAACGAAACGCCTGGCCGTGCCCGATTTGCGGGGGGTCAGGCGTCGTCGATTGAAAGTACCCCCACGGGGACTCGAACCCCGGTCCCTTGGCTGAGAACCAAGTATCCTAGGCCGCTAGACGATGGGGGCGTTGCGGGTTGAGATAGTATCTTAGTCCATAACCCCACCTAGTCAAGCCTCTCGGCGAAATCATTCGCTTCCGCTTCGAGGCCCCGGCGTCGCGCGTCGAAGGCCCGCTCGACTCGTTCCCCGGGCGAATCGTTCTAGGCCCGTCGCGGAGAATGCGATAGGATCACGTCGATGTACACGGTCCAGGTCATGGTCGGCCGACGCCGCCGGTCCGACCCGTCAAGCCCCCAGAAGATCGCCGATGCCGACCATCTCCGCCAACGGACGCAGTCTCTATTACGAAGAAATCGGCGCCGACGGCGAGCCGCTCGTGTTCCTGAGCGGGCTCGGAGGCGACCACCGGGCGTTCAGCGTCGCCCAGCGGCACTTCAGCCGGCGCTACCGAACCCTGGCCCTCGACGCTCGCGACGCCGGGCGAAGCGACCGAGCGGACGCTCCCTACTCGACGGCCGACATGGCGGACGACGTCGCCGGCCTGCTGAACGCCGTCGGGGTCGATTCGGCTCACGTGGTCGGTCAATCGCTCGGCGGGCTCGTCGTTCAGGAATTGGCGATCCGCCATCCCACGCGGGTCAAACATCTGGCGCTGGTCTCGTCGCACGCCGGTTCCAATGCGTGGCGGAAGGCGGTGATCGAATCGTGGATCGCGCTGCGTCAGGAAGTCGAGGCCGGCCGTTTCACCCGCGCCACGCTGCCGTGGCTGGTCGCTCCGAAATTCTACAATCAGAGCGAGCAGATCGACGGCCTGGTCCGATTCGCCGAGCGCAACCCCTGGCCGCAAGATCCAGCCGCCTTCGCCCGGCAGGCCCGCGCGGCGATCAACCACGACGCGCGCGACCGCCTGGGGGCGGTCGAGGCGCCCTGTCTGGTCCTGGTCGGCGAACACGACCTGGTGAACCCGGTCCGGGTGGCCGAGGACCTTGCGAACCGACTCCCGAACTCTCGGACGCTCGTCTTGCCCAACGTCGGCCATATGCCGCACATTGAGGACAAGCTGGCGTTCCGCGAGGCGATCGAGCAGTTTCTCTCTTCCGTTTAAGTCAACCCCCGCACTCATGGTTTCTCCGCGCGAGGTCGAGAATGCGATATCCGAGGTCCAGCGGCGTCCTCCTGCACCCGACTTCGCTGCCGGGGGCGTTCGGCATCGGCGACGTCGGCCCGGAAGCCCACCGGTTCGTGAACTTCCTGGCCGACGCGGGCCAGCGATGGTGGCAACTTCTTCCACTGGGGCCGACCGGCGCGGGCAATTCGCCTTACCAGTCGCATTCGTCGTTCGCCGGCAACCCGCTGCTCATCAGCCCCGAGGCGATGGTCGCGCGGGGGTGGCTCAAGCCGACCGATCTCCCCGACGCCCCCGAGCCCGACGCCGACGAAATCGACTTCATTCGGGTCATCGAACTGAAAAACGAGTTGATCGGTAAAGCGTTCGGGCGGTTCTCGGCGACCGATCCGGGGTTCAGGCGGTTCATCGCCGAGGAAGACCACTGGCTCCGCGATTTCGCCCTGTTCATGGCGGTCAAGGAGCTTCGCCAGGGGCTGCCGTGGTTCGCCTGGGAGCCGGAGCTGGTCTCGCGGCGGCCCGAGGCGCTCGCCGCGTTCACCGAGTCGGCCGCCGAGGCGATCCGGTTCCACAAGTTCGTGCAGTACGTATTCCACACCCAGTGGACCGAGCTGCGCGCCGCCTGCGACCATCGCGACGTCAAGCTGATCGGCGACATCCCGATCTTCGTGGCCCACGACAGCGCCGACGTCTGGGCGCGGCCCGACCTGTTCTTCCTCGACGCCGAGGGGAAGCCGACCGTCGTCGCCGGCGTCCCCCCGGACTACTTCAGCGAGACCGGCCAGCTCTGGGGCAACCCGCTCTACCGCTGGGAAGCGCACGCCGAGGAAGGCTACGCCTGGTGGATCCAACGGCTGAACGCGCTGCTGAACCAGGTCGACCTGATCCGGATCGACCATTTCCGGGGCTTCGCCGCCTACTGGGAAGTCCCCGGAGGCGCCGAGACGGCGATCGACGGCCGATGGGCGCCCGGCCCCGGCTCGGCCCTCTTCCACGCGCTGAAAGTGAAGTTCCCCGAGCTTCCCTTCATCGCCGAGGACCTGGGCGTGATCACCCCCGACGTCGAAGCGCTCCGCGACGAATTCGAGCTTCCGGGGATGCGCGTGCTTCAATTCGGCTTCGCCGCCGACAACGAGGCCGAGAAGCACCTGCCGCACCGCCATGTTCACAACTGCGTGGCCTACACCGGCACGCACGACAACGACACCAGCATCGGCTGGCTGACCAGTTCGAATGTCGAGACGACCCAGTCGATCGAGGAAATCGAAGAGGAGCGCCGGTTCGCGCTGCGGTACGTGGGGACGAAGGGTCGGGAGTTCAACTGGGACATGATCCGGCTGGCCTTCTCGTCCGTGGCCGAGATCGCGGTGGCGCCGATGCAAGACGTGCTGGGACTCGACGGCCAGGCGCGGATGAACGTCCCCGGCAAGAGCCAGGGGAACTGGGGATGGCGGATGACGCCCGGGCAGATCACCGCCGGCGTCGGAAATCGACTGGCGGACCTCGCCGCGCTGTTCGGCCGCTGGAACGGCGAGCTTCCGCCGACCCACGACCTCCACCGCCGCCCCGCGCGCAACCTCCACAGCCGAGTCACGCCCGAATCAACCCTCACCGAAGCGGCCGGTCTCAGGACCGACGGCGCCGGTAAGACGGACGCCGGCCCTGACGCTTCGGGAGGGTCGTTCAGACCCGTCCCCCGGACCTAGACCGACCCATGGATGTACGACATGAGATGCTTGTTCTCGGTCGAGACCTTGTCGTACATGACCTTGATCATGTCGCCGACCGAGATCACGCCGACGAGCTTCGAGTCCTCAAGGACCGGGACCTTGGCGATGTGGCGCTCGCTCATCAAACCCATGACCTCGTTCATGTCGTCGACGAGGTCGCAGGTCACCGGGTTGCACGTCATAACCTCGGCGATATGAATACGACCGAATCCTTCCCCCTTGTGGTGGAACAGCCTCAGGACGTCGCGTTCGGAGAAGATGCCGACGAGCCGGTTCTCCTGATCGACCACCGGAAGAGACCCGATGTTGTTCTGCACCAGCTTGGCGATCGCTTCGCTGACCGAAGCGTCGGAATCGATCGCCACCACTCGTCGCCCCTTCGATTCGAGAACATCGCGCACAAGCATGGTGACTCGCTCCTCAGTTTGAGTTCGGGCGCGGTCGATTATCAATATTTGATGAGCGGACGACGCCCTGGACCCGGGAAGGATAGGAACTGATGACGTATCGTGACACCTTCAATTGTGGGTTGCAAACCATTTCTCCCAGATGAAAGAATTTGAATCCAACGTCGCGGCGAGACGACTCGCTTTATTCGCATGCAATCACACAAATCGAACATCGATGTTTCCAGGACCGAGGGGTCGTCGTGGATGAACTGGCCGCTGGGGGTCGTCCTGACGCTGGGCCTGATGCTTCGCGCCCTGAATCTCGGTCAGCCGATCGTCGAGAACTACGTCGGCCGACAGATTCCGACCGCCATGGTCGCGCGCAATCTGGAGCGGGGGCCGGGCTTCTTGGCGCCTCAACTCGACAGATCGGA
>ERZ778018.2582-NODE-2582-length-11282-cov-5.140910_pt1 | contig 11282 bp, 11 predicted proteins | sample MGYA00375748_ERZ778018 | MGnify/ENA primary metagenome ERZ778018 (study PRJEB29350, sample SAMN05509839) | bioreactor metagenome | biome: bioreactor; material: wastewater | place: South Africa: University of Cape Town | collected 2014-04-22 ... | reverse complement strand
AACCCCTTCAGTGGGTTTCGTCCCCTCAGACCGGCGGTTTAGCGCCGGGCTGACGTCGGGCGAGCACACGTCCATCGGCACACGACCTTCGTCCCCAAGTACAAATCCTCCACCCAAAAACCAGCGCAATCCGCCTATCAACCCGCTATACTAGCGCGCTATTGTAGGCGTGCGGGGGTGCGCGTGCGGGGGCGCGGGGCGTGAAGCGACCCTCTTTGGGGCTCAGTCACGACAATACGCGGATCTTCCTCGGCATGTCGTTGAACGAGGGCGCCTTCGGCGTCTATCAGACGCTCTGGCCGCTCTATATCGCCGCGCTCGGGGCGAATCCGGCCCAGATTGGCATCGTCATCGGGCTGTCAGGCATCTTGCGGCTCTTCGCTCTGATGCCGAGCGGAGTTGCCTCCGATCATGTGCCGCCACGCATGATGATCGTCGGCGCGCGCTCACTCACCGCGACGAGCATGTTCCTCTATGGCGTCGCGCAGAGCTGGTGGCAGCTTATCCCGATGGCCATCATCATGGCACTCGGCAATATCGCCTTTCCCACGATCTCCAGCACGATCGCCGAAGCCGCCGGACCGGGGCGCCAGCGTACGCGCGCCTTCACGCTGATCTATACCGTCGGGCCGGCCATCGCCTTGCTCGTCACGCCCGCGCTGGGTGGGCTGGTGGCCGATCAGCTCAGTCTGCGCGCCATCTTTGCCGTGGCCGGTGGGCTGACCCTCATCGCCGTCGGCTTCTATTCACGCATCACCCCACGGGCGGTGCTGCGACATGAGGGACCGCCGATCACCTATCGCAACACCCTGGGTCAGCGGCCGATCTTGTTGATCTGCTTGCTCGAGCTGGCGACGCTCTTCGCGCTGACGCTCGGCGTGACGCTGACGCCGAACTTCTTGCAGGATGTCCACGGCATCGGCACCGGCACGATCGGCGTGCTCGGCTCGATTTCGGCGGCCGGCAGCATCGCGCTCTTCGTGGTGATCAGCCGGGTGCGTCCGTTCGATCAGCCGCTGCTGGCGATCGGATTGTCGATCGCGGCGGTCGGCGGGACGCTGGCGCTGCTCATCGCCGGGCAGTCGATGGTCTTCTTCGTCGTCGCCTATATGCTGCGGGGCGGCTATACCGTCGCCTGGTCGCTGTTCGCGGCGGCGCTGGGCGATATTGCCACTGATCGCTTCCGGGGACGCGCGTTCGCCCTTGGTGAGATCATGGGTGGCGCCGGTTACGCCTTCGCGCCCTTCGCGGCCGGCTGGCTCTACGAGATCAAGCCGGAAACCCCGTTGATCGTCGGACTGATCATGATCGTGCCGCTGGTGTTCGGGGCGTATTGGATCAGCCGGAGCATCCAGAATGACAACCCGTCGCTGATCGAAGAGCCCGCCTGAACGACCGCGCACGGCAGCAAAGCGGTGAACGGTCTGCTATTGTTATCGGGCTGATAGATAGGTGATCGCGCACTCGGCACACGCCGGCGCGAACTGGTAAGAGCAGGACGTCACCTGTGCCGATATTCGGCCGGTCGCGCCCCGAGCGGCCCACACAAGAACCCACCACTGCGGAGCTGCGCGATGAACGCGCCCGGCAATGGGCACACTGTTTCGCCGGACCGGCCGCCGAAGCCGACTATCGCCGCGCCTTTTTACGCTATTCCCCGGTCTTCTGGGAGATCATTCAATCGGCACAGAACGACCTGCTCCGGCTCCTGGTTGATCGGGTGCCGGCCGATATCGGTGTTCCCTCGGTCTTCGGTCTGTCGGTCGTCTTCGTGAGTCACCCGAAGGCAGAAGAGGCCACCCGCGCGACACTCGCGATGATCGTGAACGAGCTTATGCCGGTGCATGCGCGTACGCTCCTGATCGCCCTGGCGGACGCCTGGGAAAACTCGGTGAAGAGTCCGTATTACGAGCGAGGAGCGCGTGTCGGCCGTGACTTCAGTCAGACCTTACAGCGCCTGGAAGCGACCGTCGCCAACGATAACGGTGTTATCACATCGATTCGCGTGCTGGTCGATCGTGGTGACGAGGACGAGTGAGGATCGTTGTCCGGCTACCCGCCGAGCAGCGTGGCGAGATCGAGGAACTGCTCGAGTCGCGAGCCCATCTCCTCGCCAACCCGGCCGAAGAGTGCCTGCGCTTCTTGCAGGTCGACGTTGCCCGGATCGCCCTGACGCGCGTCTTCGACCAGGCTGAAGCCAAGCAGCGAGATACCGAGCGGCGCGGCGATCTGCCAGATCAGATCCTTGATTTGCGCGTAGTTGACGGCATCCGCGCCGGGGACGCTCCACTCGTCGATAATATATTTCACCGATTCCATGCGTTCGCGCAGGACTTCGGCAAGCACATCGATGCCGGCATCGTCGTTCATGGCGGTCCTCCATTCAGGTACCAGGCCGAACGCCCGGGCAAACCGACTCGGCTAAGCATACCGAGGGGTGGGGTGGATATGCTCGGCCCAAGGCGGACCGGAGGAGCGAGAGCGGCGGTGCTTGGCGTATACTGCGTTCACCGGTAGGAAGGGGGGCGGTGATGAGCGGACTGACCATCGTGATCTTACTGAGTGTCATCGTGTGGGCCGGCGAGCTTGTCTGGCTCTATCGGCGTGCGCTGATGAACGAGGTCGACCCGATCGGCTACGTCTCCGGCGCCGCGTTCTTCTGGGTTCTGGCGGCACCGGTCGCGCTCCTGGCTCCCGATGTTATCGACCTGATGTCCAATTTCTGGGCCAAGGTGGTGCAGTTCCAGTTTCTCCAGCCCGGTAGCGATTCAACGCCACGCCTGATCGTGGCCGGTAAGAGCGTGCCGCTCAGCCAACAACGTATCCGCATCGGGCGTTATCCGAATAACGATGTGGTGCTTGACCACCCAACTGTTTCCGCCTATCACGCCGAGATCACCCAGCGACCCGATGGGCGGCACGAATTGGTCGATCGCGAAAGCCGGAATGGCACGCGCATCAACGGCAGTCCGGTCCGTTCGGCGATTCTGCGCGATGGCGATCAGATCACAGTCGGGGCCATCACGATCCACTACCTGGTCAAGCCGACGACCGACCGCATCGAACAGCCCAGCCAGCCCTTCTCCACCCGCCATTAGATCAAGATCCCGCGCAGAGACGAAGAGGACACAGAGTTCGTAACGCAGACATCTCTGCGCTCTCTGCGCGAGAAACAACCCGTTCGCGTGGTATAGTGCCGCAGGATGGGACGCAGAGGGCAGGAGAACAGGACAACCGGGTGAAATCGCCGAGAGCGAGAACGATGAACGTGCAGGCCGATTTTCGGCTGCGCGACATGCATAACTGGGACTCCGCCGTCTGGGCCAATCTCCTGAAGCGGCTCACCATTCTGGTCGTTGGACTCTTCTTCTTCGCCGTTTCGATCGTCCTCAGCCTGCAATGCAACCTCGGCGCCAGTTCCTGGACCGTGTTTCACGACGGCTTCTCAAAGCATTCGCCGCTGACAATCGGTGAAGCCTCCGAACTGACCGGCCTCTTGATGCTTGCGATCAGCTGGTTCGTCGGCATCCGGCCAGGTATCGGCACGGTGCTGAACATGATTCTGGTCGGTGTTTTTACCGACCTCCTTCTCTGGTCAGGCGTGATCGTTAAAGCGGAGGCGTATCCACTCCGCATCGTGATGTTGATCGGTGCGATCGCGGTGATCGGTGTCGCATCGGGCATGTATATTAGTAGCGGGTTGGGCGCCGGTCCGCGTGACTCGTTCATGCTGGCGCTAACGGAAATCACCGGACTGCCGGTGCACATTAATCGCTGGATGATCGAGTTCGTCGTGATCGTGGCTGGAATCTTCCTCGGCGGGAGCTTTGGAGTCGGCACGATTATCATGGTGCTCCTGACCGGGCCGGCCGTCGGTCTCGGCTTTCGGCTCTTTGGTCTTCCGACCCGCTCCAAGGGCGGGCGACCGGCTCCGAGCGCGACCGAGCAGGTGCGACTGGCGAACGATGACTAACATGCTGGAAAGAGAAGGCGAATGAGCGCGGAATCAGCGAGCACGAGTGCGGCGAACAGCATTGCGATGCTGGGACGCCTGCGGGATCGAATGCTCCCGATGCTCCAGGCGGTCGTCGACGAATACAAGACCCGCAGCGATCCGGGCTATCCGGTCCTGCTGGACAACGTCGAATTCGGCGGCTACTTTGGCATCATGCTCGATCCCGCCTACGGCCTCTATTTCATCACCGACGGTGAAGAAGTCTTCGCGCAGATCAACATGGTCGGCTGGCGCAATGACGCGCGTTCCAGCGCCAATAAGGAGCGCTTCGCCGGCACACCCTTTGCTGGTGTCCGACCGGTGCCGGAGACGCTCAGCAACCAGGAACTGCGCAACCTCCTCTCCGAACTCCTCGCCCACTGGAACCTGCAACCCCTTCTGCTCTACCGTACCGACAGCTAAAGTTTCCGCTCGCGAGAGACGCAGAGATCAAGACGAGGAAGTCTCTGCGTCTCTACGCGAGAAATCCTGTTCAGTGCAGCCACGGCGCGAAGTAGGCGTCGACACGCTCGACCATGCCGTCGAGGTCGATACTGCCGTCGATGAGATAGACCGTAAGGCCGCGGCGTTCCGCGTTGTGCCGGATATGTTCGCCCATCAGGAGATCGCGTTCGATCAGGTTCCCCTGCGCGCGCGCGGGGTCACTTGTTTCCCAGCGGCTGCCCGGCTTATCACGACGGATGGCGGAGGTGCGCTTGAAGTCGGGCGTGGGAACGAGCCAGAGCGCGCGGCCCGGCTCGCTCAGGAGCGGCGCCACGCATTCGGGAAAGAGACCTGGCCCCTCGGCAATGACCGGCACTTCGGAGGGCAGCGCCAGCAGATCGTCAAGCGCCATGCCGAAGCGCTCGGTCCAGCTCGCGATCGTCTCGCGTGCCATTGTCTCCGGCGTTGAGCCGAGCCAGCGTTCTTCAGTCGTCATACGGTCAGGATGGGCAGCGTAGAGCGCCGGGTGGCGTGTCGGATCGGCTCGTGCGAAGTGAGCCGGCTCGTGCCGGTCGAAATGGTAGACGGTGAGCCGGTGGCGCACGCCGATCTCATGTGCGATCGTCGTCTTGCCGCTGTCGGGTGGACCGCCGAGCCAGAGTACATGGGCCAGCCGCTCTCGCAGGTCGTCCGCACGGCGCATCATTCCGCACCTTCCATCCGGTTCACCGATTATCTGCCAGAAAGCACGACGCCCGGCGTTCTGCCGGGCGAGGGAGCGGTCTGTTTCACGTGAAACGAGGATCAGCGGGCGTAGATGGTTTCACGTGAAACCATCTACGCTTCGATCAACCAGCCGTCGATCGAACGCTCGTAGCTCACCAATTCGTCGGATGAGAAGAAGAGCGGAACCTCGCGTTGAGCAGCATCCGAACCATCGGAGGCGTGAATCAAATTGCGGCCAATCGTCAGGCCAAAATCGGCGCGAATCGTGCCCGGCGCCGAGTTGGCCGGATTTGTGGCGCCGACCGTGGCACGCACCACGTCAATGGCGTTCGGACCTTCCAGGACGCCGACCACCACCGGTGATGACGTAATGAACCCAACCAGTCCGTCAAAGAACGGTTTGCCGCGATGCTCCGCGTAATGCTGCTCGGCCAGCTCGCGCGACACCTGGATCATCTTCAGACCGACGATCTTCAATCCGCGCCGCTCGAAGCGCTCGATGACGCTCCCGATCAGCCCACGCTGCACACCATCCGGCTTGACGATTATGAGGGTCTGCTCCACACCCGCTCCTTCGCACGCTTGTCTCATACGCCCGAAAACAGAAGACCGCCGGCCAATCAGCCGGCGGTCCGAAGCCTACCACAGCCGCTTTATGCGCTAAATTCGTCGCTGCCCACCAGCAAGGCATCGAGTCGACGGATGCTCTCCTGCATCACCCCGGCCAGCGGATCCTGAGGAATCCCCGGCTCAGCGCAGACAACGAGCATCAACTCGGCGCCGCGCGTCAGGAAGAGTGACCCGCCGTCGAGTTCGATGGCCAGCGCCGTGTCATCACCGCCCACGTCGCTCACGACGGCCGAACCGGCCGCGGCCACGGTTTCGGCATCATCGCTCTCGAATCCGGCCGAGGCGACGACTAATCCATCGATCGTGCTCGCCACCGCACCAAGGATGTCCTGATACTCGAGCAAGCTCTGCAATTCTTGCTCCATTTAGGCCTCTTTCTTCGCGTTGTCGCGCTGTGCGGTAAGTGCATCCCGATAGTGCTTGGCGGAGAGTCCGAGATTGCCGGAACGCCGGTGAATGGCGCCCAGCAAGCGGTTGGCCGGCACGCTCTGCTCGGGCATTTCCGCGACGCGACCCAGGCTTTCCAGGTCGTCGGCTTCGAACGGCATGCGGCCGACGTGCATCGCGCGATACTCGCCAAGCGCGCGACCGTGGTCCTCGGCGCCGACCAGCGCCGCCGCGAACTGCCGCCGTGCCTCGACATCGTCCGGATTCTCGGCCGCCTGCTGCTCCAACTCTTCCAACGTCGGTCCTGGCGGCTCGACACCCGGCAGAAGCTGATTGCCCTGCAGTTCGCCCGCCTCAACCCGTTGCGCCTTTGCCTGGCGTACCCGCTCGAAGAGCGACGCATCAACCCCGAGATGTTCGATGGTCATATGCACGCCACCGGAGGCGGCGATCTCCACCGCATGAGCCGGTTGCGGTGCCGCACTGTCTCCGGCGAACACGGCTGGCTCGGTCGGCATCTCGAACGCCGGCTCGTCGCTCGACACAACGATCTCGTCGGTCTGAGCGCTGGCCAGCTCCGGTGACGCTTCGGTCGCAGCCGCGAGATCCGCCGTTTCCTCGCCGACCGGTTCGACCGCATCGAGTTCATCGAGATCGGTCTCCGAAAGGAGCGTCTCGTCGTCGTCGCCGTCTTCAAGGGCCGAGAGATCAAGGGCACCGAATTCTTCGTCGGCTGACGCTGCCTCTTCGGTTGCGTCCGAAACGCCGTCGAGCATTTCCAGTTCCGAAAGATCGAGGTCTTCGATCGTCAGATTGGATTCGCCCTCACCAAAGATATCGTCGATCGACGCGTTCTCAGCTTCGGCTTCATGAACGACGCTCGGCTGGTCTTCAAACGACCAGAGGTCGATATCGGCCACCAGATCGCTTGGAACGACGTCCCGAGCTGAGGTCATGGCGCTGTCATACGTGTCAGCCACCCGATCGGAACCAGCCTGGTCGTCGTCGAGCGTGAATGGCTCAACACCGCTCAAATCAAAGCCCTCGAGTACCACTTCATCGGCCGCGGAGTCAGACGGGATCGCGTTTTGAATTTCGTCGTCGACTGCCGACCACCCTTCGGTCAGATCGGTATCCATCGGATTCGATTCGACCTGGGCCGTGCCGGCACTTTCGAAACTCGTCTCACTCAGGAAGGAGAGCTCGTCCAAGGTCTCGCTCGCATTGGCGGCGATTTCAGCCTCATCGATATCGTCGTCAACGCCGTCGATCGAGAACGGCTTGAACCCGGCCGCGTCAAGATCGCGCAACTGCCCGGTATAACCCCGCCAGGAGTTCTCGGTGGGGATCGCCCGTTCGATTTCGGCGTCGATATCGTCCCAACCGGCGGTCAGCGCGGCCGACAGATCGCCAGCACCGGCATCCTCCGACGCTTCGGCAGTCACCGCCTCATTACTCGCATCGGCCGGCGCCATGACCCCAAACTCATCGGTCGTGTCGGTCGTCGCGGCGTCTTCGACTGCCGCGACGGTGCCGATTTCAGCGGCGGCCGGCGGCTCGGTCAGCTCGTCGGTGAGCGCTTCGCTGTCGGCATCATCAACCTGGAACGGCTCCAGACCGCTATCATCGAGCGAGTTGAGGAGCGTCGTATAGCCACGGGGTGACTCGGATGGCGGCCGCGCCGCTTCGAGCTCTTCGTCGCTCACCAGGCCAAAGGTCTCATCGCCAGTCGAGGCTTCATCCGTTATTTCGAACGCTTCGAGCGCGGTATCCTCCGTTTCACCCTCCAGGTAGAACGGCTGCAACCCTTCGCCCTCCAGCGAACGGAGCATCGACGTGTAGCCCGAGGCGGCCTGTGCCGGTGGGCGCGCCGCTTCGATCTCCGCGTCATCCGGCAAGCTCACGTCGTAATCGGCGGTGGTTTCGGCACTGTCCGCCGCACTCATTTCGGCAATCGCTTGATTCTCGGACGCCTGCGACACGTCGTTGGACCAACTGAAATCGGGCGCCGGGGCGATGCGGGGACGCTCGGCTTCGAGCGTTGTCTCGCCCATATCGTTGAACACCGGCAACGTCGTCGGCAGGATGAATTCGGCGAGGTCGGGTGAACCGATCGTCACCAGGTCAGCCGCACGCACGCCATCGGGATCGATCTTGCGTGCCTGCTCGAGATGTTCGGCGGCCGCTTCGGGCTGATTCTCTTGTCGTTCGACATCGGCCAGCATCAAAAGGGCCAGCACGGATGACGGTGCCGTCGCGAGGACCGCGCGGCAGGCGTTACCGGCGGACGTCAGGCTGCCTCGGCGCCAGAGCGCTTCTGCCAGACGCAGTTGCACATCGATCCGGTCCGGATGTTCCGCCAGCACGCCGCCCGCTTCCGCCGCGGCACGCGACCAGCGTCCGGCCAGAAAATGAAGCGACGTGAGCGCCGCCCGCGTCAGGTGCAAGCGGCCACCCTGGCCGTAAAGCTGTTCCGAGAGTATGGCGACCCGATCACGCAGATCGGAGTGCCGAGGTGCGTTCTCCCAGGCGACCTGCGCGTAGGCAAGGGCGCTGTCCTGATCGCCACGGCTCTCAGCGATCTTCGAGAGGCCGGCATAGGCCGCTGAACTCTGCGGATCGCGCTGCAGCACGTCGACGAACGCCTGCTCAGCCCCGGCGACATCACCATCTTCGAGCAGCGCTTCACCGAGTACGCGGTGGGCGGTGGCAAATTCGGGAAACTGGCCCAACACCCGACGGCACGTATCGGCCGCTGAACGATAATTTCCGCCGCTCAGCGCCTGTTCGGCTTGCTGGACCGCTTCAGTGAGTGGACGTGCGGCCATTGCATCCTCGTTTCACTCGACACTACCTCTGTTTGCGGCATGCGCCTGACACGTCGCATTCCGAATAGATCGCGAGAGCTTCGGTGGGCCTGATAATCCCACTGTATCACCTCGCGTATAGTATAGGAATTGCGTCCTAACCACCTCAACCACGACCGGTAGCCTAATACTCCCAATTCCCGAATTTCTAACAGCTTCGTCATCCGCGCCTTTGCTTCTCCGCCATGAATCTGTCTCGCGGGGATGACTGGCTAGGGGAGGGACAGTGTTAGCTCAATGAAGTCCGCAACCGGGCGTACTCGGCGCGGAAGTCGTCTTCGAGGCGTCGACGATCAGCTTCGGGTAGGAATGAGGCGCGGATCGCCTGCAGGTTGATCGCTTCGAGATCGCCGGGCGTGAAGCCGAACTCGTTGGCCAGCAGGAAGTGCTCGTCAAGCATCGTCGTGCCGAACATTGGCGGGTCGTCACTGTTCACGGTAAGTGGCACCCCGGCATCGTAGAGCCGCCGGATCGGATGCTCGGCCAGAGATGCCACGGCGCCGGTGCGCACATTGCTGGTCGGGCAGACCTCGAGCGTGATCCCGCGTTCGCGCAGCACTGCCATCAGTTCCGGATCGTCGACGGCGCGGATGCCGTGGCCGATGCGTTCAGCCTTGAGCGCTCGTAGCGCGCCCCAGATACTGGCCGAACCCACCGTTTCTCCGGCGTGCGGTGCGCTCCGCAAACCGGCGGCGCGGCCGTAATCGAACATCTCCACGAAATCCTCGGGGGGATTGCCTACTTCAATGCCACCCAGGCCGATACCGACAATACCGTCGCCGGCCACGCTCGCCGCCCAGCGGGTCGTATTCCAGCTATGCTCCATCCCACTGCCACGCACGATATCGACGACGAAGCGCATCTCGACACCCCAACGTTCGCGGGCCTGGCGCGCACCGGCCAGAATTCCCTCATGAAACTCTTCGAAACGTAGATCGCCGCGTTTGACATGCGTACCCGGGCTGACGGTGACTTCCAAATAGCGCACCTGTTGCTGAGCCGCCGCCTCGCCAAGCTCGCGCGTGATCAGTGCGAAATCGCCGGCGGTACGAATACAGTGGTCAACCGCGATATAGACATCAATGAAGTGATTGAAGTCGCGAAAGGTATAGAACGCTTCGAGGTCCGCTTCGTCTTTGGCTGGAAGGTCGATTCCGTTGCGCTCAGCCAGCTCGAAGAGCGTTTTGGGCCGGACCGAGCCCTCCAGATGCACATGCAACTCTGCCTTGGGCATCTGGCGAATGAAGCGTTCGACATCGCTCGAAATCATCTACTCGCCTCCGTATCAACGTCTCGAAAGGCCCCACCAAATGATCTGCTATGCTCAACCTGCCGGCCATGCCCTGCCACGGCTGCCGAAGGAGCGCATATGGGTGAGCCACATCCACTGGACGATTCGCTGGACGTCCTGGCAACAACCAGGCGTGTTGTCGACTTGGCCACGGCGGTTCGCATCGATACTACAGCCATCGACCAGCTGGCCGATCGGATCGCTCGGCACGATCTGACGCCGGCTGTTTGGGAGAGTGCCCTACACTGGAGCAGCGCACCCGAAGCGACGGCGAATTATATTCTGATCCTCGACGCCCTCAACTTCTGCTTCTGGGGCGAACCGCGCTGGGTCATCACGTACCAAGGAGTGCGCTACAACGGCTACGCAGCGCTGGCGGCCGCGCTGACCCGCGCCCTGCACGACGGCCGACCACTTACCGATGCCGGTTATCTGGCTCGCGTCGATGAATCCGAGCTGGCATCGATCCTCGCCGGCGAGGCGCGCATCCCGCTCCTGCCTGAGCGTGTTGAGAATCTACGAGAAATCGGCCGCGTTTTGCAAGAACGCTATAATGGACAGTTCGGCAATCTGATTCGCTTGAGCGGCGGCAGCGCGATCACGCTCGTACGACAGGTCGTCGACGCTTTCTCATCCTTCCGCGATGTCGCAACGTATGCCGGCGCCGAGGTCCATCTCTACAAGCGTGCTCAAATCCTCGCCAGCGATCTCTATGGAGCCTTCGCTGGCCGCGGACCTGGTGCCTTCAACGATCTGGATCAGCTCACCGCCTTTGCCGATTACAAGGTGCCGCAGGTGCTCCGTGAGCTCGGCGTCCTGCGCTACACACCGGAGCTCAGCGCGCTTGTCGATGCTCAGGTCGAACTGGCTGCCGGCAGTCCATTCGAGGTCGAGATTCGCGCGGCGACCATCTGGGCGGTGGAAGACCTGCGCCGGGCACTGC
>ERZ778018.2580-NODE-2580-length-11289-cov-5.480239_pt1 | contig 11289 bp, 11 predicted proteins | sample MGYA00375748_ERZ778018 | MGnify/ENA primary metagenome ERZ778018 (study PRJEB29350, sample SAMN05509839) | bioreactor metagenome | biome: bioreactor; material: wastewater | place: South Africa: University of Cape Town | collected 2014-04-22 ... | reverse complement strand
CCCCGCCGATAGTGGCACGGTCGGCGCTCGCCGGATCCGGCCCGAACATCAGGCCGTGTCGTTTCAGGCGGGTGTTGAGTTGCTGCAGGACGATGCCCGGCTGTACGCGCGCCGTTTTGGAGGCAGGGTCGACTTCCAGAATCTGATTCAGGTATTTCGACGTGTCGATGACGAGCGCGCGGCCGACCGTCTGTCCGGCCAGGCTGCTACCGCCGCCGCGCGGCAGGATCGGTACGTTATGTTTGGCGGCGAGCTCGATGGCGGCGCGAACATCGTCGACGGTGCGCGGCAGCACGACGCCGATCGGTTCGATCTGATAGTTGCTGGCATCGGTGCTGTAGAGCATGCGGCTGTATTCATCGAAGCGCACTTCACCGGCGATCCGCCAGCCCAATGCCTCTTCGAGGTCGCGTGCCGCCGCGATGTCGGGTGCCTGCTTCTCGGTGATTGCCACCATCTCCGCCTCCTCAGTTCTACCCATCAGACCGCGAGCGAGTCGATTGTGACCATCCGCATCGCTCTGTCAATGGAAGGCGGGTGGCTCGGGTCTGCGCGACTGAGTGTAGCACGCCGCTTGCGAAATCGAGACCGGCATCGCGTGGTGCATGCGTGTTTGTACGGGTCGTGCGTAGTGCTGGTCAGGGGAAAGGGGGCCCACGAATGAGCGATGAGCGAAAGGGAAGCGCGTCATGTTGCTGGCGATCTTGATTCCGAAACAATGGTCGCAATTTGTCGTACCCGATGTCGCGCTGCTCGAAATCTTTCTGCGCGGCACGATTGTCTATCTCTTTCTCTTCTTCGCGCTGCGCTTCATCATGAAACGCGAATCGGCCGGCGTCGGGATCTCGGATGTGCTAGTGATCGTGCTGATCGCCGACGCAGTGCAAAACGGCATGGCCGGCGAGTATAACTCGGTCCCCGACGCCTTGATGCTGGCGATAACGATTATCGGTTGGGACTACGCGTTGTCCTTTCTTGCCTTTCATGTAGAGACCTTGCGTCCGATCATCCGCCCCGAGCGTTTGCTGCTGATCAGCGCCGGTAAGGTGTTGAAGGAGAGCGCCCGCAAGGAACTTCTAACGCTACAAGAGATTCAAGGACAGTTGCACCAACAAGGGATTCGCCGTATCGAAGACGTTGCCGAAGCCTGGGTCGAAAGCGACGGCATGATCACAGCCATCCCGAAGAGCCAGGAGAACGACGAACCGAAGCAGAAGAAAGAGAAGCAGATTAACTAAGTGCGGGATTGCGCTTGTACGCGGTTTTGAACGGCGTTATGCTCCCCGGAGTGACAACGAAAGACTGAAGTGGCCGGGTATGCCTGACGATCCGGCCACGCTGGCGGGAGCGTGATATGAGCTCATCGACCGTGATCCTGGTGGGGCTGAGCCTGGCCTTCGCCTGGAGTATGGGCGCGCACTACACCGGCGCGGTCATGGGCATGCCATACGCCTCGAAGTCGATCCGCATGTGGCCCGCGCTGATTCTGCTTTCGATCATGACGATCATCGGGGCGACGTTCGCCAGCCATGGGGTGCAACAGACGGTCGGGCTGCACATTGTCGATGCCAATCATGTGACAACGCCGATGCTGATCGTAATCGAGATTGGCGCCTTCTTCCTCACCACCGTTTACACCTACGCTAAAGTCCCGACCTCAACCATACAGATCCTCATCTTCTGCATCGTCGGCACGGCCGTCGCCGCCGGTGTGGGTGTGAACTGGACGACGGTCTGGCATCTGGCCGTGCTCTGGGTGCTGGCGCCGCCGGTCGCGATGCTGCTCGGGTTCGCCATGACGAAACTGCTCGATCTCGTCGTCCCGAGCGCGACGGAATCAGTGAGCGAGCAACGCTGGTCATCGCTTCCCATCCTGCTCGTGCTGGTTGGCCTGGGCGCCTCGTTCGTGTTGGGCGCCAATGATGTGTCGAACGCCATCGGGGTTTGGTCATCGATTAACTTGACAAGCCTGTTGATTGCCGGACTGCTGGGCGGAATCGCGATGGCGGTGGGTGCGCTCACCTGGGGGCAGCGCATTCTCAACCGCGTGGCGTTCGACATCGTCAAGGTCGATCTCTCGATGGCGAGCGCGGCGCAATTCGTGCAGGCGCTGGTCGTCCTGCTGGCCGTCACCCAGGGGCTCTTCACGTCGATGAATCAGGCGCTGGTGGGCGCCATGGCCGGCACCGGTCTGGCTCGTGGTCGCGAAACAGTGCAGAAGGCAACACTCCTCGGGATCGTCAAAGGCTGGGCGATCAGCCCGATCAGCGGCTTCGCCATCTGCTTCCTGCTCGAACATCTGCTGATCGCGTTCGGCCAGCGGTAGGGGCGAGACGAAGAGGATTTCTCGTGCAGAGACGCAGAGACGCCCCCTTGTCATCCTGTACCGCAGTGAAGGATCTCCTCTTCGTCCCCAAATATCACATCTGGGCAACGGGGAAGAGATTCTTCGCTGCGGCTCAGAATGACAGATAGAGTATCTCCGCGCGAGGAATTTCGTCACCCAATTCGCACCGGCTGCCAGGCGCGGACGTCGAGGCGGCGGGCGAAGTGGAGGAGCGGCGGTACATCGGGGAGTTCGATGCCGTGGGCGGCGAGCATTGTGTTGGTGGTGAAGCTCGCTTCGGCCGGCTGCAACGGCCATGGTTGGTGCGTGATCTCGGCGCGATAGATGCGGTCGCGCCGGTCGGCGGCATAGAGGCAGTAGCGCTCAGTCAGCCATTCGTCGAGGCTGCCCGCTTCGCTGCGGTAGACCGGTCCGGTCGGGCGATACCAGCAGCGCAGTTCGGCCGGGTTGCCACGCCGGTCGGTGCGCACGCTTTCGTAGTGAATCGACTCATCGATCGGGCGGATCGACATGCGCGACAGCACGTAGGGCAGGTGATACCAGGCGCGGGCGACTTCGACCGCGACGCGATTGCCGGCATCCAGGCTGAAGAAGTAGACGCCCCGTTTGTTGTCGAGACTGACATAGGTGCGCGTGTTCAGTTCGGGGAAGGTCGCGAGACCGGGCAACGCTGGGGATGGACGCAGCGCGACGCCCGCCATGCGAAATGGGGCGATCGTGACCCAGGCCTGTCCGTCGAACGTCTCGACTTCCAACCCGCCCGGCATCAGATGCGCCAGCGCTGCCGGATCGACCGGCCAGTGGGCGAAGAGAAGGTCACGCCACGACTGGAACATGCGCCAGCGGCTGGTCGGGATCGGCCAGGGACGGTGATCGGTGTTGAAGAGTTCGTTATCGCTCAGGCGGCCGATCGATTTGGTTGGCGGTTGTTCGGTGGTCATGCGGCTCGGCTCTTGCGAAAAGCGTTGGACTATCGACGTTACGGTCTTCACTGTAACAGGTTCCGGTTAGAATGGTACAAGACCTGAGCTTACCAACGTTCACAGGCAAAGGAGGCCCGGATGGCCACGGAGACCGGGATCGACGCACGCTCCCTCGTCGAGAAGATGGGCGAGGCGGCGACCCGCTTCCTCGCTGCGCTCTCGCCCAACCAGCGCGCCAAAGCGCTGCTCGACTTCGATGATTCGGCCGAACGCTCGCGCTGGTTCTACACGCCCATTCGACGCATGGGTTTGCCGCTGGCCGAAATGGACCGTCCACAACAGCGTCTGGCGCACCAGTTGCTCGCCTCCGGCGTCAGTCGCTCAGCCTATTTCACCGCCGCGACGATCATGGGGCTGGAAAACACGCTCGATGCCGTCGAAGGCTGGAACTTCCAGACGACCCGCGGCGTGACGCCGGAACGTATCGCCGGGAATTATGGCCGCGATCCGCAGATGTTCTACGTCAGTATCTTCGGCGAGCCGCGTGACCAGGGCTTCTGGGGCTGGCGCTTCGAAGGGCATCATATCTCGATCAACTACGCCATCGCCGATGGTCGGATCATCGCGCCGACGCCGACCTTCTTCGGCACCAATCCGGCAGAATCGCCCCTCGGCACGGTCAGCTCGCTCCGCCCGCTGGCAGGGGTCGAGGATCTGGCCCGCCAGCTGCTGCACGAGCTTTCCGCCGACCAGCGCAGCGGCGCCGTCATCGCGCCGGTCGCACCGCCCGATATCGTGACCGCCAATCGTCCCCGCATCATCGAAGACGCCCTGCCGTTGCCGACGCCCCTTCTCTTCGGCTGGGAGATGACGTCCGATGAGCAGGCGTCGGTCGAAAAGCAGTGGCGCGAGCTTGGTTTCACCGACGAGCAGCAACAGGCGATTCGCTATACGAGTACACCGAAAGGCATTCCCGCAACCGCCATGAACGCCTCGCAGCGGCAAGTGCTTGACGCGTTGATTCAGGAGTACATCGCGCGGATGCCGGACGAGATCGCTGAGATCGAGCGCGCCATGTACGGCGGCGAAGGGCTGAGCCAGGTGCATTTCGCCTGGGCCGGCGGCTTCGAGCGGCGTCAACCGCATTACTACCGGCTGCAAGGCCCGCGCTTCCTGGTCGAATACGACAACACGCAGAACAACGCGAACCATATTCACACCGTCTGGCGCGATCCGCTCAACGATTTCGGTGCCGACCTGCTCGCCCGGCACTACCAGGAAAGCCACACGCACACCCATTAGTGCGGCGATGCGAATGGGTCCAGGTAAGGGCGATGGCGGCGGCGTCGTGGTGAGCGGGCGGGCCGTTGGAGCACGACCCGACATCTGACACCAATCACGTCAGCGATACGCGGGGCTGATTATGTAAGGGCTTGCTGTACGAGCGGCTCATCCCAGTTGAGTCGCGTCGCCTTGAGTTCGTCCCCGTTCGCGAGCTGAACTACTTCTTGAACGAGAACGCCCCGATCGACGAAATCGGAGAGCACGCGCTGGACGATGGCGGGATCGATGATATGCGCATTATTGGGATGCATCACATAGGTTTGGATGCGCTTGAAGGTCGGTTGAAAATCACCGACCAGGCTCTGTTCGTAGCGACGAATGATTCGCACCAGCTCGCACTCGTCGATCGGCGCGTTACTTATCTCAATGGGATCGAGAATATCCGCTGCCTCCGCCAGATCGTGGCTGACGGACCCCGGAACGCCCGAAAGGACGATCTTCTTGTTCCAGCGATTGCGTATGCGGGTAATGATCCTGATGTAGTCGCGGTCGCCCGCCATCAACATGAAGGTCCCGACTTCGGGCCGGTCCATGGCGACCTCGAAGAGATCGACGGCAACATTGATATCGACGGTGCTCTGGGTTCCACTCTCGCGTACCTTGGCTGGACAGGAATAGGCATCGATGCCGGCGATATCCAGACGTGGCCGAATTTTGGCCATGCGATCTTGACTAAAATCTCCAAAGGCGCGCGCGAACGTAACCGGCCCATAGCACAGGGCCTTCTCCATCCATTGCCGCGGATTCGGCTCCTGCATGTACGTATTCCAAAGTGAGTAGACAACGTTTTCCAAGTCTACGAAGAGAGCAACTTCGTTAGCCATCTACGGTCTCCTTAATACAATAGACCGAAGACGTGATTGATGTCAGTTGTTAAGGTGCCGAGCCTTCTTGCATCCTACCATGCGCGCACATGGCCGCGGCGATTGCTGCGCACGGTCGAGAACATCGCGATCGATCCTTGATTGCGACGCTCCTCGCTGATCGGCAGCAGAGGGTGAAATGTCCTCATTCGTTCCCTCTGGTCGGCACTTCGCCCGGTATGATTGGGCGACGGTCGTACCGGCGACACGTGAAATGCGAGTCTTCTCAGTTCGCGGAGGTGACCATGTCCACGTTCTATACGCGCAAAGGCGACGAAGGCTACACCGATCTACTTGGCGATCGGGTCGCGAAATACCATCCCCGGCCGGAAACGTTCGGCACGTTGGATGAGGCGACCTCGTTCATCGGACTGGCGCGTGCCATGGCCGGCAGCGAGCGAACCCGCGCCATTCTGGTCGATGTCCAGCGCGATCTCTATCTGATGATGGCGGAACTCGCCTTCGCGCCCGATATGCAGCAAAAGCGCTATCACATCACCGACGAGCACGTGAAACGGATCGAGGCGGAAACCGATAAGCTCGCCGCCGAAGTCGAACTACCGCCGCACTTCATTCTGCCCGGCGATACCGTACCGGGCGGCGCGCTCGATGTCGCCCGTACCGTCGTGCGCCGGGCCGAACGCCTCGCGGTGCGCCTGACCCATGATGGCGAGATCGACAACCCCGATCTGCTTGCCTACCTCAACCGCCTCTCCTCGCTCCTCTTCATCCTGGCGCGCTTCGAGGACCGTGAGGCAGGCATTGCGTCGACTCCGGCGAAGAAATAGGGCAGTTACTCCCCCTTCCTCTCGCTCATCTCTTCCGAGAGGCCGCTGGCGCGGGGGTTAACCTGGCCGGCGTACTTGTTGTTGACCTTCTTGCGGTAGGGGGTCAGGACGCTGGAGGTGAGCTGCTCGAAGGTGAAGGAGCAGATGCGCATGCCGGGGTAGAGTGCCACCGCCATCCGGCCGAGGTTCGACAGTTCCATCGTCGCGGTGCCGATCCAACCTGGCTCGAAGACGGCTGCCGTACTGTGAACCGTGATGCCAAGGCGGGCGATGCTGCTCCGCCCTTCCAGACGACCGAGGAGATCATCCGGTAGTTCGAGCGATTCGATGGTCGAGGCGAGCGCGAAGTCGCCGGCCTGCATGATGAACGCTTCGCCGTCTTTGACCTCAATCGTACGCATCGCTTCGCCGATCGATTGCGGATGCAGCGGGTCGATGTAAGAGAAATGCGAATGCTCGAAGACCATGAAGGTGTGGCCGAGACGGAAGTCGATCGAGCAGGAGCCGAGCTGTTCAGCGAGGTTCGGCGCGGGTGAAATCTTGATCCGGCCATCTTCCAGCGCCTGCATGATCTCACGGTCTGCCAGTATCATCGAACGACTCCCCATAATCGGCGTGACATTTTCGGTGGCTCAGGCGTTGTTGTAGTGGGTACGCGGTCGCCATGCTGAACGTGCAGTATGCGGTGCGTGCTTGCCTGCGTCAAGCACGCACCGGTGGTCGCGCGACCTGATGGTATAATCCGCCGTCGTGCCAGTCCGACGAGCGCGATCCTGAGGGGTGTTGCCGTTTCCGGCGACCCCGGGAAAGTAGAGACCATGCATCGTAAACCACGTCGGATTCAGTCGCATCCGCAGTACACACGGGGGAAGCGGCTGAACGCAGACGAGGTCCGAAATGCGCGCCGGGGCATCCCGCCGGTCGGCGCCACCGTTCAGGCGGCCAATCCAGCCGGGCATATCGCGATTCCCCAGCCGGTCAGGCGTCCTCCGCTCCCACCAGCCTCCGCTAATCGACGCTGGAGCGGTAAGCAGCTCGCTTTTGTCGGCATACCGCTCGTCTTGTTGCTCGTCGCCGCGGTCGTTCTGGGGCCAGTCATCTGGAAGGCGCATCAGGCCGCCAACAAGATCTTCGTCACACCACCGCCGCGCTATGTCATCGTGCAGAACGCGCAGGGTACCCCGGAAATTCAGATCCAATCCGGCGATCAGAAGGACGAAGGCGATGCGATCCAGAATTGGAACGGCAAGGACCGGGTCAATATTCTGCTGCTCGGCGTCGATGACCGGCAGGATGGTGTTATCCCGCGCTCCGATACGATGATCATCGTATCGATCGATCCGGTGGCGAAGACGGTCAGTATGGTTTCGGTGCCGCGCGATCTGCTCGTCACAATACCCGGCCATGGCGACGACAAGATCAACGCCGCCTATCCCGTTGGCTCGGAGGAGGAGATCACCGGGCCAGGGTTGGCCAAGGCGACCGTCGAGTACAACTTCAAGATTAAGATCAACTATTACGCGGAAGTGAACTTCACCGGCTTCCAGGCGATCGTGAACACGCTCGGCGGTGTCACACTCGATGTGGCCGCGCCGATCAAGGACGACGAATATCCGGGCGAACTCAACAACTACACACGCATCCTCTTCCAGACGGGCCTGCAGCATATGGACGGCAAGACGGCGCTGCAATACGCCCGCACCCGCCACGATGACAATGACTTCGCTCGTGGCGATCGCCAGCAACAGGTGCTGAAGGCGTTGCGCCAGCAGGGAGCCGATCTTGGGCTGCTCACGAAAGCGAACGATTTGATCGGCGAACTCGGCGATACCGTCCGCACGGACCTGTCGCTCTCGCAAACGCTCAGCCTCGCCAAGCTGGCGACGCAGATCGATTCGGGCAATATCAAGTCATACAGCCTGCTGCCGGCCCTGACTGAATCGTCGACCGATGCGGGCTATTACCTGATTCCCGATTGGAATGCGGCCCGCGCCATCATGGATCAGGCACTGGGTGGCACGACCGCGGACGGCGGTTCCACCGGCCAGACGCCGACGCCTTCCGCTCCTAATCTTGCCGCCTCGATCCTGGTGCAGAACGCGACACAGGTGAACCGGCTCGCTTCCAACTCCTCCGATATGCTGACCGCGCAAGGCTTCACCAGTATCACCGTGGCCCAGGCGACGAGCAACCGCGCCGCGACCGAGATTGTCGACTACAGCGGCAATCTGGCGACCGCCAGCCGGATCGCCAACATCCTCGGCATCTCCTCCTCGGCGGTCAAGGAAGGCGACCCGCAAGATGCGACCGGCTACGACGTCGTCGTCACCCTCGGGTCGGATGCGCCGATCCCAACGCCGGGAGGATAGGCGGAGGGGCCAGCCGAGAGTGAGAGCCGCTTCGCTCCCATCCGCGCTATCATGTCCTTCAGACACCGGATGCAATGAATCAGGCAGGGAGGACGCGATGGCGGTGCTCGGGTTGGAGATTAGGCGGCGGACACCGTATGCCGATGGCGCGGCGTTTGGCGACGCGGGAGCGTATGAGCGCATCGACGGACTGGTGACGTATGGGGTCTCTCCGGAAAACGCGGCGAATGCCGGGATCGTCGACCTGGAGCTGGCGCCGCGTGATGCGGACGGACTGGTGCGCTTTCGCGGAGATTTCTGCCTCCTGCGACCGACCGATCCGACGAAGGGCAGCCGGCGACTGATCGTTGAGTTGCCGAATCGTGGGCGTAAGCTGCTGCCGCGCTACGTGAATCGTGCCGCTCCGGAACCGCCGTCGGCCGAGATCCCGGTGGGTGACGGCTGGCTGATGCGTCATGGCGTCGCTGTTGCCTGGATCGGCTGGTAGTGGGATGTCTATCGCAGCGACATCATGATGGGCCTGGAAGCACCCGAGGCGCTGCGCGACGGCCGGCCCATTCGTGGCGAGGTGATGGTCGAGATCTATCCGAACGTGCCGGAACGCACGCGCTTGCTTGCCAACCGGCAGCATCGACCCTATCGCGTGGCCGATCTGAACGATCCGACCGCACGGCTGCTGGTACGCGATAAGCCGGATGGGCCGAGCGAGACGCTGCCGCGCACTGCCTGGCGCTTCGCCCGCGAGGTCGATGGCAAGGTTCTGCCGAGCGACGAACATATCTATCTCGAAGCCGGCTTCGAGCCGGGTCGTATCTACTCGGTGATCTACACGACGGAGGGCGCTCCGGTTGTCGGCACGGGCTTGCTCGCCTTCCGCGACATCGCCTCGTTCCTACGCTACGACCAGGGCGTGAATAATCCGCTGGCGGGCGCGATCGACCGGGTCTACGGCTTCGGCATCTCGCAGACCGGGCGCATGATCCGGCATTTCATCTCGCTCGGTCTGAACCTGGATGAGCAGGGACGGATGGCGTTCGATGGGCTCAATCCACACGTCGCCGGAGCGCGACGCGGCGAGTTCAACCATCGCTTTGCCCAACCATCGGTCCAGCCGACGCCGAGCTTCGGCCATCGTTTCCCCTTCGCCGATCGCGAGACGACCGATCCGTTCGACGCCGGGACCGATGGCCTCCTCTCGCGCCAGCGGTCGCGTGGTGGCACACCCAAGATTTTCTACACGAACAGCGCCGCCGAGTACTGGCGTGGTGACGGCTCACTGCTGCACACCGACCCGGCCGGACGGTATGACCTCGAACCGGAGCCGGAAAGCCGCATCTATCTCTTCGCCAGCACGCAGCATGGCCCCGGCTCGTTGCCACCGGCGCGGTTGAGTCCGGACGAAGGCGATCGCGGCGCGCACGATTTCAACGTCATGGCCTATCAGCCGCTCTTGCGTGCCGCATTGTTCAATCTCGATCGCTGGGTGAGCGAGGGTGTCGAGCCGCCGTCGAGCCGCTTCCCGCGATTGGCCGACGGCACGGCCGTCAAGAACAGCGACGTGATCGACGCCTTCCGTGCGTTCCCTGGTCTGACGCTGCCCGACCCCGCTCTGCTGCCGAAAATTCGTACGCTCGATCTTGGCCCGGAACAGGAGCAGGGGATCGGTCGCTACCCGGCCGTGCTTGGCGAGGCCTATCCGGCCTACGTCTCGAACGTCGATGCCGACGGCAACGAGACGGGCGGTATCCCGCTGCCGGGCATCAGCGTGCCGCTCGGCACTTTCACCGGCTGGAACACGCGGGCGCCGGAAACGGGCGGTGTGGGGCAGATTATGAAGATGCAGGGAATCACCCACTTCTTCGCGCGCACCCGAGCCGAACGCGAGGCGATCGGCGATCCGCGCCCCTCGCTCGAAGAGCGTTACCCGAGCCGCGACGCCTATCTCGCCCAGGTTCGTGCCGCCGCCGAAGCGCTCGTCGAGCAGCGCTATGTGCTGGCCGAGGATGTTGATGTGCTGGTGGAAGAAGCTGGGGAGCGGTGGGATTTGGCGATGGGGTGAACGACAGCCCTCACCCCCAGCCCCTCTCCCGCGCCGCGCGGGAGAGGGGAGCAGATGCGCGACTGCGGTCGCGCTCCATTTGTTAGCCTCCGCATCGGTATCCAGGAACACGTACCCGCGCACACCAAGACACCCCTCTCCCAGAATTGGGAGAGGGGCCGGGGGGTGAGGGCTGTCCGCTCGCCCTACGCCGGGTCCTGCAGAATCCCAACGGTGTTGCCGTCGGCGTCTTTGACGGAGGCGACGCGCCGGCCGCCGCCGACATCGTGAATCCCTTCGACTTCCTCGCCGCCCGCCGCGATCAGCGCCGCGAAGCGCGCTTCGATATCGTTGACGTGCCAGTAGGGGGTCGCGCCGCCGCCCTTGCCACTCGGCACGAGGCCGATTTGCTGGCCCGCGACTTCGAAGCCGACGTAATAGGGGCTGTCCTGGGCCGGGTCGGCGCCAAGCAAGGTGCGGTAGAACTTCTTCGCCTGTTCCAGATCGGTGACCGAAAAGAGAATCGTCCGCGCGCCAGTCGTCATCCTGCACTCCTTTTCGCATTCATCGTTCGCGAACGAACGTCGTTCGTTACTACTCTGACGAATGGGAACGAC
>ERZ778018.2577-NODE-2577-length-11303-cov-6.108286_pt1 | contig 11303 bp, 6 predicted proteins | sample MGYA00375748_ERZ778018 | MGnify/ENA primary metagenome ERZ778018 (study PRJEB29350, sample SAMN05509839) | bioreactor metagenome | biome: bioreactor; material: wastewater | place: South Africa: University of Cape Town | collected 2014-04-22 ... | reverse complement strand
TGCCGTCATGCATCACCACGATCTTGTCGGCCATGGTCATGGCCTCGATCTGGTCATGGGTCACATAGACCGTCGTGGTCTTGAGCCGTTGATGCAGTTCCTTGATCTCGGTGCGCATCGCCACGCGCAACTTGGCGTCGAGGTTCGAGAGCGGCTCGTCGAACAGGAACACCTGCGGATCGCGCACGATGGCGCGCCCCATCGCAACGCGTTGACGCTGGCCGCCGGATAATTGTCGCGGATAGCGCTCCAGTAGCGGCGCCAGATCGAGAATCTCCGCCGCCTTTTTCACGCGGGTCGAAATATCGTTCGCTTCCGCATTCCGCAGCTTCAGTGAAAAACCCATGTTCTGGGCGACCGTCATGTGCGGATAGAGCGCGTAGTTCTGGAACACCATCGCGATGTCGCGTTCTTTCGGCTGCACGTTGTTCACAACGCGGTCGCCGATTGCGATCGTCCCGGAGGTGATGTTTTCCAGCCCGGCAAGCATCCGCAGCAATGTGGATTTGCCGCAACCGGAAGGACCAACGAGAACAACGAAAGCGCCGTCTTCGATCGGAATGCTCACGCCGTGCAAAACTTCAAATCCGCCAAAGGATTTACGCACGTCGCTAATCTGCACCGACGCCATCGTTTCCATTCCCTCACGTTACGGCGTTGTACGGCGCAAACCGTCGCGGCTCTGTTCTCAACTTCTGTCGAAAGTTGAATGGGGGCATTGTCCCTAGTTGGGTGGCCATTATCAATGCGGTGGTAGCGCTGTCAATAATCATTTAATCGTCAAGGCTCTTATGCTATCAGCGCGTCATGGCGCGCGCGCGGACCAGTTCCGGAAGAGTCAGACTCACTGAAGTCGCGAAACTCGCGGGCGTGAGCCCGATCACCGCGTCACGTTTCTTTCGCAATCCCGAAGCACTCTCTCCCGGCAAGCGCGAACGTGTCGAGAACGCAGCGCGCCAACTCGGTTATGTCCCCGATCTTGCGGCGCGTGCGCTCGCGTCGCGGCGCACCGAAGTGATCGGCGTGTTGATCCCGTCCTTCACCAACAACGTTTTCTCTGACGTGCTGCGCGGCATCTACGACGGATCGGCCGAAAGCCGCTACTCGATCCAGCTCGTCAACACCCACTACAGCATTCTTCAGGAAGAAAAGCTGTTGCAGTTGTTCAAGGCGCAACGGCCGGCCGGACTGGTGGTGACTGGTATCAACCAGACCGATGAATCACGCGCGATCCTGGAATCGATGAACTGCCCCATCGTCCAGATCATGGAACTTGGTCCCGAGCCGATCGACATGATGGTCGGCTTTTCTCATAATGACGCTGCATTTGCGGTGATTTCGCATCTTATCGAATTGAACTTCAAGCGCATCGGATTTCTCGGCGCGCGCATGGACCCGCGCGTGCAACGCCGCCTCGAAGGCTACACCGACGCGATGAAACGCGCCTCGCTCTACGATCCGCGCCTGATCATCGCAACTCCGGTGCCGACATCGGTGACAATGGGCGGAACGCTGTTCGCGGATTTGTTGATGAAAGCGCCCGACATCGATGCGGTGTTTTGCGTCAATGACGACCTCGCGTTGGGAACTCTGTTCGAATGCCAGCGCCGACAGATTCAAGTTCCGGAAGACATCGCCATCGTCGGCTTCAACGATCTGGAATACATGGCGTCTGCAGTGCCGCCGCTCACCAGCGTCCGCACCAATCGCTACGACATGGGCAGGACTGCCATCACCATGACGATGGACGCCATCGAAGGCAGGCGGCCGGCAACACCGGTGATAGATCTCGGATATGAATTGATAATACGCCGCAGTTCCGCACCCCGGCGCCTCTAAATCGCCGCTTCGCTGGAGCTTTTCGCCGGTTCGCACAAATTTGGTAGCGCTGTCTTTTTGGCGTGACTCGCGGCTGTGTCTCTGGAACAATGCCGAGTTGGCGGCCGCGCCCGCGGCTGCGCTTCAACAACATACAACCACCGCCAGGGCGGCCTGCGGGAGGAAACATTGAACAAGAAAACCGATCAGACGACACCTAAGAACCAGCCCCGCCGCAAGCTTCGCTCGACCGAATGGTTCAACAATCCCCACAACCCGGCGATGACAGCGCTCTATCTCGAGCGCTACCTCAATTACGGCCTGACGCGCGAGGAATTGCAGTCCGGCAAACCGATCATCGGCATCGCGCAGACCGGCAACGACCTCTCGCCGTGCAACCGGCATCATCTCGATCTCGCCAAGCGCGTCCGCGAGGGCATACGCGCCGCCGGCGGCATCGCGATGGAATTTCCAGTGCATCCGATTCAGGAGACCGGCAAACGGCCGACCGCAGCACTCGATCGCAACCTTGCTTACATGGGCCTCGTCGAGGTGTTGTTCAGCTATCCGCTCGACGGCGTCGTGCTGACCACCGGTTGCGACAAGACCACGCCCGCGTGCCTGATGGCGGCGGCAACCGTGAACATGCCGGCAATTGTGCTATCCGGCGGACCGATGCTGAACGGCTGGTTCAATGGCGAGCGCAGCGGCTCCGGCACCGTGGTCTGGAAATCGCGCGAGCGGCTCGCCGCCGGCGAAATCGACTACGAGGAATTCATGCGCATCGTGGCGTCGTCGGCGCCATCGGTCGGCCATTGCAACACCATGGGCACCGCTTCGACGATGAACTCATTGGCGGAAGCGCTTGGCATGTCGCTGCCCGGCTGCGCGGCGATTCCGGCACCCTATCGCGAGCGCGGTCAAATCGCTTACGAGACCGGCACGCGGATCGTCGAGATGGTCTGGGAAGACCTCAAGCCTTCGGACATCTTGACGCGCGAGGCGTTCGACAATCTCATCGTCGTCAACTCGGCGATCGGCGGCTCGACCAACGCACCGATCCACATCAACGCCCTCGCCCGCCACATCGGCGTCGAACTTTCTATCGACGACTGGCAGACGCACGGTCACGAGATTCCGCTGCTGGTGAACATGCAGCCAGCCGGATTCTATCTCGGCGAGGAATATCACCGCGCTGGCGGCGTCCCCGCTGTCATCGGCGAACTGATGCGGCACAAACGCATTCATGAAAACGTGATGACCGTCAACGGCCGCACCATGGGTGACAACTGCCGCAATGCGCCGAAGCCCGATGGCGACGTGATCTGGAGCTATGACAAGCCGCTGGTTCAGGATGCAGGCTTCCTCGTTCTGCGCGGCAACCTGTTCGATTCCGCGATCATGAAGACCAGTGTGATCTCCAAAGAATTTCGGGATCGCTATCTGTCCAATACCAAGGACCTGAACGCCTTCGAAGGGCGCGCCATCGTCTTCGAGGGACCGGAAGACTATCACCACCGCATTGACGATCCGTCGCTCAACATCGATGAGCATTGCATCCTGTTCGTGCGCGGCGTCGGGCCGATCGGCTATCCGGGCGGCTCCGAGGTGGTCAACATGCAGCCCCCGGCCGCACTGATCAAACGCGGCATCCTCTCGCTGCCGTGCATCGGTGATGGCCGCCAGTCGGGCACGTCGGGTTCGCCCTCCATCCTCAACGCGACACCGGAAGCCGCCGCCGATGGCGGCCTCGCCATCCTGCAAACCGGCGACATGGTGCGCATCGACCTCAACAAGGGCAGCGCCAACATCATGATCGATGACGCCGAGGTGAAGCGGCGCCGCGTCGAACTCAAGGCCAAGGGCGGCTTCCCCTACCCCGCGCATCAGACGCCGTGGCAGGAGATGTATCGCAACACCGTGGGCCAACACGCCACCGGCGCCTGCATGGAATTCGCGACGCGCTACCAGGACATCGCCGGCCGTGTCGGCGTCGCCCGCGACAATCACTAGAGCCTGATCCCGAAAAGCGGAAACCGGCTTTCGGAAAAATCATGTTCAAACAGAAAAGGTGAACGACGAGTCTGGTTCAACGCAATTGAAACAGACTCTGGATTTCAAGGAGAACGACAATGTCCGGCCGACTGAAAGGCAAACGCGCATTCGTGACCGCGGCGGCAGCCGGCATCGGCCGCGCCAGTGCCATCGCCTTCGCGCGTGAAGGCGCGACCGTGATCGCAACCGACATCGACGACAAGCAACTCGCGGCGCTAACCAAGGAAGGCGTCGCGGAAGTCGCCCGCCTCGACGCGCGCGATAGCGCGGCGGTCGCGGCGATGGCCAAGCAAGTCGGCACCGTCGACGTGCTGCTCAACGCGGCCGGCTTCGTGCATCACGGCACGGTGCTGGAGTGCAGCGACGACGATTGGGACTTTTCGTTCGATCTCAACGTGAAGTCGATGCACCGCACGTTGCGGGCCTTCCTGCCCGGAATGCTGGCGGCCGGCCACGGCTCGATCATCAACATCGCCTCCGCCGCCGGTGTATTCAAGGCCGCGCCCAACCGCTACGTCTATGGCGCCACGAAAGCCGCCGTCGCCGGGCTCACGCGTGCGGTAGCTGCCGACTTCATCGCCAAGGGTATCCGCTGTAACTGCATCTGCCCCGGCACCATCGAAACGCCTTCCATGCTCGGCCGCGCCGCAGCGCTCGGCGCCGGCGGTCGCGAGATGTTCGTCAGCCGTCAGCCTATGGGGCGGCTCGGGACCGCCGAGGAAATCGCATCGCTTGCGGTCTATCTCGCCAGCGACGAAAGCGCCTTCACCACCGGTGTCGCGCACATCATCGACGGCGGCTGGACGCTTTAAGAGCTCGTTGAAAATGATTTTGCCGAGGACTTACCGTCATTGCGAGCGAAGCGAAGCAATCCAGAGGCCACAGAGAAGAATTGGATTGCTTCGTTGCTACGCTCCTCGCAATGACGGCGATAGGTCCCAATTTCGTTGAAAGTATCAGGTTAGTCTCTTAGGAGAATCCACAATGAACAAGATCGATCTCAACGGCCGCTGCGCCGTGGTGACCGGCGGTGCGCAGGGCTTTGGCCGCGCCATCACCGAACGATTTGTCTCCTCAGGCGCCAAGGTCGCGATCTGGGATCACGACATCGCGCTGGCCGAGCAGACCGCCAAACAAATCGGTGCGGCAGTCACCGCCATTCAGGTCGACGTTTCGGATCTGGCGGCAGTCGAGAAGGCGCGCGACGCGACATTGGCCAAGCTCGGCAGGATCGACATCCTCGTCAACAATGCCGGCATCGCCGGCATCAACAAGACGGTGTGGGAAACCGATTTCGACGAGTGGCGCAAAGTGCTGCGCATCAATCTCGACGGTCCATTCATCTGCTGCAAGGCCGTCGTGCCGACGATGGTGAAACAGAACTACGGTCGCATCGTCAACATCGCTTCGATTGCCGGCAAGGAAGGCAACCCCAATGCCGCGCACTACTCCGCTTCAAAGGCGGGGCTGATCGCGCTGACGAAGTCTCTCGGCAAGGAGTTGGCCGGCTATGAGATCGCCGTCAACGCGGTGACCCCGGCAGCGGCGAAGACCGCCATCTTCGACCAGATGACGCAACAGCACATCGATTTCATGCTGTCGAAGATTCCGAAGGGCCGTTTCGTGCTGGTGGAAGAACTCGCCGCGATGGTAGCGTGGCTCGCCTCGGAGGACTGCGCGTTCTCGACCGGCGCGGTGTTCGATATCTCCGGCGGTCGCGCGACATATTGACGGCGCGCCGAACACATCGCGCCATCGCGCGCTGCGATGAGCGAAAGCGACGAAGCAATCCAGACTCTCACAGAAGGGACTGGACTGCTTCGCAGAGCCCGTGCTCGGACGGCGCGTAGCACCGATCCGAGTGCTCGCAATGACGTTTCTATCTACGGTTCGACGATCGCGAAGCTCGGCGTGAACGTATCGAACAGCCCGAGCAGTTCCAGCAGCTTCGCCGGATTGCCGTCGATAGCGATCTTTTTGGCACCCACCGCTTCGGGGAACGTGGTCTGCGTCAACATGATCGCGTTGAGCGTCGCCCGCGTCAGCGTCAACGTCGCATCGGCGTGCGCCGCACGCTGCCCGAAGCGATGGGTCAGCGCGCAGTTGTCGAGGTTGAGCACGAAAATCTCGCCGGTGTCGGTGAACACCCAGTTCAGCACGGCGGTTTTGCCGACGGCCTTCGGGCCGTTGAGCCGCACCGCCAGCAAATCGAAGAACGTATCGAGCGGCAACGCCGCGAGCGCGTCCGGCGCCACGCCCCCGCGCGCTGTCATCTGCGGCACACTGTTGCGTAATTCGTGCGCGGCGAACAGATAGGAATTGCGCCAGGTCGCGGCCTCCGACAGATAGCCGAGTTGCTCGTAGGCATCTGCCGCGAGCGTGCGGGCCTCCTGATGCGTCGGGTCCGCGAACACCAGATGATTGGCGATCTCCGCCACCCACCGATACTCGCCCTTGGCGAAATCAGCCTTGGCCTTGGCGAGCGCGGCGTCGAAGCCACCGAAGTAATCAACGTACTTTCGCGCCGCCTCTCGCGGCGGCAGCGGATCGAGATGCGCGGGATTGCCGTCGTACCAGCCGAGATATTTCTGATAGACCGCCTTGGCGTTGTGTCGCACCGTGCCGTAATAGCCACGCGCATACCATTGATGCGCCAGACTGTCCGGCAGCGTCAGCAGCTCGGCGATCTCGTTCGGTGTGTGGCCGTGATTGATCAGGCGCAGCGTCTGGTCATGCACGTATTTATAGAGATCGCGCTGCTTGGCGAGATAAGTCTTGATCGCACTGGTGCCCCACACCGGCCAGTGATGCTGGCCGATCAGCGCTTCCGCGCGATCCCCAAACGTCATCAATGCGACATCGATGTAACGCGACCAAGCCCGGGAATCGCGCACCTCGGCGCCGCGAAACGGCAGCAGGTTATGGAAGTTGTGGACCGCGTTCTCGGCCATGTTGAGGCACTTGAACGCCGGATAGAACATATGCATCTCGGCCGGCGCCTCGCTATCCGGCGCCATTAGGAAAACGATCTCGACGCCATCGACCACGCGCGTTTCGTGATCGCGACTGATGAGGTCGGTCGGCGCGATCAGTGTCACGGTGCCGCTCGACAGCGTCTTGCCGAGTCCAGCATCGACCTGCCCCTTGACGCCCTTCGGCAGCAGCGGCCCGAATTGATACTGCGCGCGACGGACCATCGCGGTGCCGGCCAGCACGTTCTCCTCCGCGATGGCCTCGACAAAACCTTCCGGCGCGATCACCGGCACGCGCTTGCTGTCGGCATCCTCCTGCGTGATGACGCCCTTCACGCCGCCCCAATGATCGACATGGGAGTGGGTGTAAATCACCGCCGCCACATGTCGCGGCCCACGATGCTGGCGGTAGAGTTCGAGCCCGGCGCGCGCGGTCTCGGCCGTCACCAGCGGATCGATCACGATCACGCCTTGCTTGCCCTCGATCAGCGTCATGTTGGAGAGGTCGAGCCCGCGGATCTGATAGATGCCCGGCACCACCTCGAACAGGCCGTGGCGGCAATTGAGTTGCGCCTGCCGCCACAGGCTGGGGTGGACGGTGGCGGGCGCGGCGTCCTCTTTCAGGAAGGCATAGTCGGCGAGGCTCCAGACGGTGCGCCCGGCATCATTCTGGATCGTCGCATCCGGCAAGCTGCCGATGAACCCGCGCTCGGCATCGGCGAAATCCTGCCGATCCGCGAACGGGAGTTCGTTCAGGACGGCGGCATTAGCATCCGCGACCTTCGGCTCGGCATTCTTACGATCGGTCATGGATACCCTCCCTGGACACACCGCGATTGCGTCAATCCTGATCGGCCAGAGCAGCTTACGCAAGAGGAAGACGAACCTGCCTGAATAAAACCATTGATGCGAATCGTCCTCCTGTGCCTGCGAACCACTCCGCACGCTTAGACTTCAAACCGTGTTCGAATGGAATACCGGACCCGTCTCCCGAATTGAAATCAGGTCGAGTTTGCCGCATCCTGTAACAAGTTTGTTCGCGCAGCGCGGCGGCATGGTTTTAAAATTCAGGGCCCAACATGATGCACCGATATCGACGGGACTGCACGCTGATTGCTCCCGTACTTGGCTGCGTCATCTGGCTCACCGCTCCGGTCCCGGCGCTGGCACAGCAGCCGCCGACCATGGTGGAGCGCAACGCCAAAGGGCAGACCGCGAAGAATATCCAGGTCGGGCTTTATATTAATGTGCGGACGGACTGCACCTCGGGGCCGCTGCCGACGATCCGCCTCGTCAGCCCGCCGGCCAACGGTACGCTGACGATCCGGCGTGGCAAGGTCAACGCCACCAACTACAAGCAGTGCCTCGCGCTGGAGGTGCCAGGGTTCGTTGCGTTCTACAAATCGAAGGCAGACTTTACCGGCACCGATGTCGCGACCGTCGAGGTCAAATACCCGCACGGCCGCACCGAAATCCAGCGCATCACCATCGCGGTCGGTGCAGGGTCCGGACAGAAGATTTAGGCTCCATCACCGCTTATCGTATTGCCTTGGAGGAAACGGCGTTCGCATTTAATCACGGCATACGCGGCAGCACGTAACACCATGAGAAAAGGCCGCGCAGTGCTACTCCTGCGCGGCCTTTCTTATCCGATCTCTGATCCCGATCGGATCTATCCTTCGTCGTCAACTTCCAGCGGTCCAAACCGGACCGCTGTAAAACTGTTAGTCGGCAACCTAGGCTGCCACAGTGAGGTGGTGCGCCTGGTTCTCGAACTGAACCAGCACATCATTCCCGCTTGTGTGGTAGCCCTGCAGAACAGCCACATCGGACCAGTCACCGCTGCCGGTTGCATCGACCTGGAGCCTTACATTGGCTCCGTCGTTGGCGAGCTGGATATGGCTGTCAACCGTGGCCGCCGACCCGTTGTTGGGAACGCCGACTGCGTGCAGAAGCTCGGTCAGGTCAATCTTGTCGCCCTCGCCGGCACTATAGTCGAGGATGGTATCGACATTCGCCGTCCCATGCTCGCTGAAGGTGAAGGTGTCGGCTCCCGCGCCGCCAATCAGCGTATCGTTGCCGATTCCGCCGGAGAGCTGATCGTTGCCACCGAGGCCATAAATGGTGTCGTTGCCCTTCGAGCCGACGATGACATCGTTCGCCGTATTATCTCCGCCGTAGATCGCGGCGATACCGGTCAGAACGGTATCGGTGAAGTCCCAGTGGTTGTGGACACCATTGGAGCCAGCGATGGTGACATTGCCGTGGCCGTCGCCATCGATGACATCGACACTGTTCGCGGCGCCATAAGTTCCGCTGATGCCGATCACGGTGTCGTCGGCTTCGGCGATCACCGTATGCTTCGCACCCGAGGTGTTGCCATCGAAGCTGTCGTATCCATTGCCGGATCCGGAATAGAGCAGTCGCGTATCCTGGGTGCCCAGATGGAAGGTATCGTTGCCGCCACCTCCCCGATAGGCCTGACCACCGACCGCATCGCTGTCATTGGAGGTGTAGAAGGTATCGTTGGAGGTTGCGCCTCCACCTTGAACTTCACCAATCCCCACGAGCTTGGTCGCTGAAAGATCGAATGTGGTGTGCCCTGCGGTCGCACCCGCGATGTTGACACCATGGAAACCGCCGGCGTTGATTTCTTCGATACCGGAGATGCTCTTGACGACGATTTGAGTGCCATCGCCAGTCGCAACAATCCGGTCGTACCCGGACGCGCCTGTATCGTTAAAGGAATCGCCGTAAACGGTGGGGCTCTCGCCCGGCCCGACCAGATAAGTATCGGAACCGTTGCCGCCGTTCATGGCATCCATTCCAGTGCCGCCAACAATGACATCGTCCTTGACACCACCGGTGATGGTGTCGTCGCCGCCAAGACCGAACAGGACCGTTGCCTGGCCTGGATTCGAAGCCGTCATAATGTTGTGATCTGCGGTACCGATCTGCAAGTTCGACGTATCGATCGGCAAGTAAGTGTTACCAGCCGCGATGCCGACTTTGATGAACTCGAAGCCTTCGGCGGTGAAGTTGAGCCCGCCGACATTAACAGATCCATTGCCGGATCCCGTGTCAGCGTGGAGTCCTGCGACGGCGGCAAGCACGGCCGGGTTGGCGGCCTGCGCCGCCGTCAGAGAGACGAAGAGCGTGTCGACGGTGCCTGCACCTCCCTTGTAGGTGATATGGCTGTCGCTGCTGACAGCCGTTCTTACCGTGTCGTTGCCGCCACCGACGTCGACGACTGAGATGCCCTTCAGGACTGTGGTGGAGAGATCCCAAACGTTGTGTTCACCGCTTGATCCAACAAGCGACGCATCTGTCACGTGGGACGCATCGATCACGTCAACGGTGTTACCGCCGCCGTAGTTAGTCGCCAGCCTGACTTGGGTGTCGTTGGTTTCGACCACAATGGTATGGACCGCCGCATCGCCAAAAGTGTTGCCGTCAAATGCGTCGTAGCCTCCATTGTCGGCGTTCGAAACCAGAATCCGAGTGCTTTGGCTGCCGAGATGGAAGAAATCGTTGCCGCCACCGCCGCGATAGGCTTGGCCGCCGACGGCATCGCTGTCGTTCGAGGTATAGAACACCTGATCGGCATTGCCGGTGACGTCGCCGCTGTTGTTGGGAGCGCTGCGCACTTCGTCGATACCGCGCAACTTGACGTCAGCCAGATTGAGAGTGGCATTGGTCACGTTAGCGAGCACGAGATCGACGTTGCTGAATCCGTTACCGCTGACCTCCTCGACTCCCGAGATCGACGCAGCCTGAATGTTCACACCATTTCCCGTCGAGGCGATGCGGTCATAACCATCGCCACCGTTGAAGGTGTCAAAGCCATCAACTGGCGTTGAAGCGGTGACAAGGAAGGTATCGTTACCCTTGCCGCCGTTCAGCACGTCGTTTCCGCCCTCGCCGACGAGCACATCATCAGCGTTGCCGCCGGTGATGACGTCATTCCCGCCCCGGCCGAAGATGGACCACGGCTCGTTTACCTGCCCGGGAGCGTGGGTGGCCACGTCCAACGCCGGTGCAGAGATGCCATTGTCGTGGTTCGGCGTACCGATCCAGACATTGTAGAGGCCTGTTGCAGTGACGTTGAGAGTGTACTGATCCTTGGCACCGTGCTCGTCGGTGACGGTCACGGTGAAGGCCTCCTGCGCGGTCTGCCCCAGCGCCAGCGCCGCGAATGCCGGCTTCGACGGATCGACGGTATAGGTCCAATGACCGGCGGCGTCGATCGCGAGCGCCCCGTACATGCCGGTGCCGCTGCCCGACCAGGTCAGGTGTGCCCCGGCGTCAACGTCCTTCGCAGTCATCTGCCCGACCTGCATCGGCACCAACCCGTGCGCTTGATCCCACGCAAGCGCGCTGTTGGGTGTGCCCTCGTCGCCGCTTGGCCTGACCCCATAGGGTGGTCCGGTTTCAGTCTTAATGCATGATGGGTTTCTG
>ERZ778018.2573-NODE-2573-length-11341-cov-5.188198_pt1 | contig 11341 bp, 7 predicted proteins | sample MGYA00375748_ERZ778018 | MGnify/ENA primary metagenome ERZ778018 (study PRJEB29350, sample SAMN05509839) | bioreactor metagenome | biome: bioreactor; material: wastewater | place: South Africa: University of Cape Town | collected 2014-04-22 ... | reverse complement strand
ATTGCTGTCCGGCATCGGCGAGGAAACGCGCGATCTCGCGCACCGAGATGGCGAAGGCGAAGGGCGAATCGCCGTCGTCGGCGCGGGTGATGAAGGTGTTGATCCCGACGACGCGCCCGCAGGCGTCGACGAGCGGGCCGCCCGAATTGCCGCGCGAGATCTTGGCGGTGTGGACGAGCGTCGCGATGCCGTCGACCGCCTGAACGTTCGACATGTTGCCTTCGCTGCGTACGGGCGTGCGCGGGGTAATATAGTCGGCGGCGCTGCGCGCGGTCGCGAGGTCGACGTTGCCCGGATAGCCGAGCGCGACGACGTCGGTCCCCGATTCGAGCGGCCCGGTATAGATGGCGGCGGCGGGCAGCCGGCCCTCGCCCATCTCGATCAGCGCGAGGTCGCGCGCGGTGTCGATCGCGATCAGCCTGGCGGGATAGCTTTTCTGCCCCTCCGACGGGACGACGCCGAGCGCGACATTGTTCGGATAGCGGACCGCCGATTCGACGACATGCGCGTTGGTCAGGATGCGCGTCGGGGTGATCGCGATGCCGCTGCCGTGGCCGAAGCCGACCACCTCGCCCTCCATCATCGCGACGGTGACGACGCGCACGACGCTGCGCGAGGCGGCGCTGATATCGTCGGCGGCCCGCGCAGGCAGGATGATGGCGAAAAAGGCGAGCAGCAGGGGGAGGAGGCGGGTCATGGCGCGGCAGATTAGTGAGACGCGCTTTGAACGCAAGCATCGGGACGCGCGCCGCGACGGCGCGTGGCAGACGGGTTCGGCACGAAGAAAGGACGGTCCATGACCCTCATAACCTATGCCATTTCTTCTCGCGCCGGGGTGCTGGCGGCTCCCTGTCGCGATGCGCCGCTGCCGGTGTTCGACGAACTGCGCGCCCTGTTCGCCGACGACGCGACCGCCTATATCGACGCGCATAATGCCGCATACGGCTGTTTCGCCGCGCGGATCGGAAGGAACGCGACATGAGTGCCGGGACCATGACCGACGACGAATGCTGGGCCGCGGTGCAGCGCCGCGACCGGGCACTCGACGGGCGCTTTGTCACCGGGGTACTGACGACGGGCATCTATTGCCGGCCGAGCTGCGCGGCGCGGCACCCGGCGCGCGCCAACGTCCGCTTCTTCGCCGATGGCGCGGCGGCGCGCGCGGCGGGGCTGCGTCCCTGCAAGCGCTGCCTGCCCGACGACGTTGCGCGCGACGAGGGCGCGGTGATTGCCGCGATCGCGGCGATCAAGGGCAGCGAGGAGCCGCTTGCACTCGCCGATCTCGCCGCGCGCACCGGCTATTCGCCGACGCATTTCCAGCGCGTCTTCACCCGCCACACCGGCCTGTCGCCCGCCGCCTATGCCCGCGCGCTGCGCGAGGAGCGCGCGCGGACGGCGCTGAGCGAGGGCGCGCGGGTGACCGACGCGATCTACGACGCCGGCTTTTCGGGGCCGTCGCGATTCTATGACAATATGGAGGGACGCATGGGAATGACGGCTTCGGCGTGGGTAAACGGTGGCAAGGGCGTGACGATTCACTGGGCGGTGGTGCCGACCAGCCTCGGTGACATGCTCGTCGCGGCGACCGGGAAGGGCGTGTGCCGCCTGTCCTTCGCCGAGGGACGTGAGGCGCTGGAGGAGCGCTTCCCCGCCGCGACGCTCGTCGAGGGCGACGCGGCCTTCGCGGCGCTGCTGACGCAGGTGATCGAAGCGGTCGAGACGCCGGCGGCCGGCTTCGACCATATCCCGATCGACGTGAAGGGCACTGCCTTTCAGGAAGCGGTGTGGCGCGAGCTTCGAAAGATTCCGGCAGGCGAGACGCGCAGCTATGCCGACATCGCCGCCGCGGTCGGCAAGCCGAAGGCGGTGCGCGCGGCGGGAAGCGCCAACGGCGCCAACAATGTCGCGGTGCTGATCCCGTGCCACCGGGTGGTGCGCAGCGACGGCTCGCTCGGCGGCTATGCCTATGGCCTGCCGATCAAGCGCGAACTTCTGAAAAGGGAAATCCCATGACGCCAGTATCATCGAGCGCGATCGCCGCATTCCGGGCGCTGCACGTTCCCGGCGACCCGCTGATCCTCGTCAACATCTGGGATGCGGGCAGCGCGAAGGCGGTCGCGGCGGCGGGCGCCCGTGCGATCGCGACGGGCAGCTATGGCGTCGCGGGCGCGCAGGGCCGCGCCGACGGAGAGAATTTTCCGCTCGACGATGTCCTCGAAAATCTGCGCCGCATCCTCGACGTCACCGACCTGCCGGTGACGATCGACATGGAATCGGGCTACGGCGCCGACCCGGCGGCGGTCGGCGCCTCGATAACCCGGGCGCGGGAGGCGGGCGCCGCAGGGGTCAATATCGAGGATCGCCTGCCCGGCGCGTCGGAACTGCTGCCGATCGCCGCGGCGCAGGCACGCTATCACGCCGCCGCCGATACTGGCCTTTTCGTCAACGCGCGCTGCGACAGCTTCCGGGGCCGCGATGCGGCGGCGGACGGCGCCGCGCTTGTCGCTCTAACGCTAGAACGCGCGCGCGCCTATTCCGACGCGGGCGCCGGGTCGCTGTTCGTGCCCTTCCTCGCCGACGGGGGGTGCATCGGTGCAATCTGCGAAGCCTTGCCGCTACCGGTCAACATCCTCCGCTCGTCCGTCGGGCCGACGCATGCCGAACTGGCGGCGCTCGGCGTGGCGCGGATCAGCCACGGTCATCAACCCTGGGCCGCGGCGATGGCCTGGCTGACCGCGCAGGCGGAGACGGTGCTGGGCGGTGGTGAGCCTGCCTATTAGGACTCCCGCGAAGGGGGGGGGCGGCGGCGAGGAAAAACCTATCTCCACCCCTTTTTTGCGGGAACAGGGGCTTCGGGGAGCGCGCAATATTATTCCAAAGTATATGAAGGTCATGCTGTGTCCTTCCGACTTCCCCTCCTGCATGTGGGAGAGGTCGAAGGAGAGCAGCGGTGGTGCGGAGGCCCACCCCGCTGCGGCTAGCGAACAAGTTCGCAAGCCTCGCTGCCCCTCCCGCTGGCGGGAGGGGAGTCGCCTGCATTCACGAAATGACGAAGGTCATGCGCTGAAACTGGCACGCCGCGATAATGTGAGAAAGGCCTTTTGACGCGGGCCGGAGGCAGCGCGGAACGCGAACCCGAATGCTAGGCCTGATGGCTCTGGATTGACCCTCTTCGTCATTGCAAACCCAGACCTGATCCGGGCTCGCAATGAGTCCGACCGATGGCATCGCGCTTCAATGGGCGGTTCGGCCGCAATTATCGCGCGACGGGTCAATCTGTAATTGCAAATGACTCTCAATAGTATGTATGGCGATCCGCGACCGCCGGCCTGCGCCCGGCCGCAGGAGGAACAGATGTACGCGCTTGTCGATCGTCCCGTGGAGAGCCTCTGCAACGGCGGGCGCCTTCTGCTGTGGGCGATGCGCGGGTGGGCGCTGGCGATTGAGCGCGGATGCTGCCCGGCGCGCGCGCTGCACCGCGGCTTTGCGGGCGTCGGCGCGCTCGCCGCGCTGCCCGATGTCCACGTCGCCTTCGCGCTGCTCGTCAGCGGCTCGCGCACCCGGCTGGCGTTCGCGCCGATGGGCTGCGCGCGCATCGGCGAGGTCGAGGCGATCCTGCTCCGCCTGTGGAGCGACGCGGCGTCGGGCGGGACGGACACGGCGCGCGCGACGCTCGGCCTGCTGGTCGACGAGGCGAGCGTTGCGCCCGCGCTCGCGGCGATCGACGCCGCCGCCTCGCAACTCGCAGCAGCCGGATTCGACCTTTCGCACCTCACCACGCCCTCTCCCAGCCTGTCAGGACCATCGACATGAGCGATCGCATCGCCGCCGCCGCGAAACTCGCGCCTTCCGCCTCGCTGACCGTGGAGGAGGTGCTGCGCGTGCGGCACTGGAACGATCATCTGTTCAGCTTCTCGATCACCCGCCCGCCGAGCTTCCGCTTCCGGTCGGGCGAATTCGTGCTGCTCGGCCTGCCGGGCGAGGGGCGGCCGCTGCTGCGCGCCTATTCGATCGCCAGCCCCGCCTATGCCGACGAGCTCGAGTTCCTGTCGATCAAGGTGCCCGACGGGCCACTGACCTCGCGCCTTCAGGCGATCGCGCCGGGCGATCCGCTCTATCTCGGCCGCAAGCCGACGGGGACGCTGGTCGCCGACGCGCTGCTGCCGGGGCGGCGGCTGTTCCTGCTGTCGACGGGCACCGGCCTCGCGCCTTTCCTCAGCCTCGCGCGCGACCCCGACATCTACGAACGCTTCAACGAAATACTGCTCGTCCATTGCGCGCGGCAGGTCAGCGACCTCGCCTTCCGCGAGGAACTGGAGAGCCAGCTTGCCGGCGACCCGCTGGTGCAGGACCAGGCGCTGCTGCAGTTCCACTATCTGCCCACCGTGACGCGCGAGGCGTTCCGGTCGACCGGGCGGATCGGCGCGCTGATCGACAGCGGCCGCCTGTTTGGCCATCCGCTGACCGGCGCGCCGCATTTCGATCCGGCGACCGACCGCATCATGATGTGCGGCAGCATGGCGATGATCCGCGACCTCCAGGCGCGCTTCGAGGCGCTGGGATTCCGGGAGGGATCGAACGCGGCGCCGGGCGATTTCGTGATTGAGCGCGCCTTCGTCGGATAGGGGCTTTTCGGGGAATCATCGGGCGTCGCGGCCGCTGAAGCGGTGAGCGCTCCATATTCCCGCATCCTTCCGTTCGTGTCTCGACTTCGCTCGACACGAACGGAAAGGGAAGTGATTGATTGGCGTGCGCCGCTCTACTCGCAGCGGGGTGAGCCGTTGCGGCGTTGTCGCCCACCCCCGACCCCTCCCGCTTGCGGGAGGGGGAGATCGGGCGGCGAAAGGCGGTATTCGGCCGGACGCTGCGCATTGATCGGGGCCACACCCGGCTGATAGCATGAGGGCTCACCGGACAGGGAGACTCGCATGGCGCAGGGCATCGCACGCATCGGCAGAGACCGCTATCGCACCGCGATAGAGGTGGGCGGCCGCGCGCTTGTCGCCGACGAGCCGCCGGCGCTGGGCGGGCAGGGGGCGGGCTTCGCGCCCTATGACCTGTTGCTCGCCAGCCTCGGCGCCTGCACCGCGATCACGCTGCGCATGTACGCCGACCGTAAGGGCTGGCCGCTCGAATCGGTCGAGGTTTCGCTGCGCCTCCACGGCCAGGAGGAACGGCGCATCGACCGCCGGCTGGCGATCGTCGGCCTCGATGCCGACCAGCAGGCGCGGCTCGCCGACATTGCCGAGCGCACGCCGGTGACGCTGACGCTGAAGGCCGGCCTGCCGATCGACACCAGCCTCGCCTGACGGCGTCGGCGCATCGTTTACGCCGCTTTTACCAGTCCCGGTGCATGAATCCGCCGATGATTGCGACTGGGGACAGATGATGGACAGCATGCGCGGCCTGCTTTCGGGCAGCCATGACCAGGACGACGGCGCCATCGACGCGCCGCCGGCCGTCGGGGTCGACGAGCGGCGGATGCAGGTCCGGGCCTATAACCACTGGGCCTCGCTGCTCGGCGACCGTTCCTATCCGTCGGCCGAGGACCTCGACCTCGACAATGTCGGCGATTTCGGGCCGCATGCGGTGCTGCTCGATTTCACTGCCGGAATCGAGAATCCGGCGGTCGCCTTTCTGGGCGAGCGGCTGCGCGCCGAATCCGAAATCGACGAGGACGTCCAGTATATCAGCCAGATCCCCGGCCGGTCGCTGCTGTCGCGGCTGACCGACCATTATCTCCAGATCATCGCCAACCGCGCCCCGATCGGCTTTGAGGCCGAGTTCATCAACGACCGCGGCATCACCATCATGTATCGCGGCATCCTGCTGCCTTTCTCGTCCGACGACGACACGATCGATTTCATCCTCGGCGTGATCAACTGGAAGGAAGCGGCGCCCGCCGACCAGGCGGAGGAACTGCAATTGTCGGTCGAACAGGCGCTGCGCAGCGCGCCGCCGCTCACCGCGCCGGTGCCGGTCTGGGCCGACGGTCCCGATTCGGGCCATATGGACGACGCGGCCGAGCCGGGCTTCGCGGCGCTGGCGCCCGATGCCGCCGCCAGCGTTCGTGCGCGCCGCCCGCTGACGCTCGACGGCGCTGGGGACGCGGACGAAAGCGCGCCCGCCGCGCTCGACGAGACGGCGGAACTCGCCGATTGGCTGGCGCTTGCCCGCGAAACCGCGGAGCGCGCGCAGAGCGCCGACAGCCGCAGCCGCCACGCGCTCTATGCGGCGGTCGAGCGCGCCTGGGATTTCGCGCTGGCCGCCGAGACGCAGCCGCAGGCTTTTGCCGCGCTGATCGAGGATGCCGGAATCCGGGCCCAGCTGCGCGCGCCGATGACGCCGGTGGTCAAGCTCGTCTTCGGCGCCGGCTACGACAAGACGCGGCTCGCTGAATATGCCTGTGTGCTGGGACATGCGCGCGAGGAGGGCGTCGGGCGGGGCGCGCTTGCCGCCTATCTCGACCGCTATCCGGGCGGGCTCAAGGGACTGGTCAAGGATGCGCGCGCCAGCCGCCGCCCGCGCCGCGAGACGGCGGATGCCGGCGGTGCGCGGCTCGAAGCGCTGCGCGCCGCGCCGCCCGCGGTGCTGCTAGAGCATGATGCGGGCGATGCCGAGTTCGTCGTGCTGATCGCGCGGACGATGCCCGGCGGCCATATCGGCGTCGTCGCCAAGGCGGCCGACGATCCGGCGTTGGTTGCGCGGCTTGCGAAGAAGGCGATCGCCATCGCTCCGGCCGCCTGACGCCCGCTCCGTCCGCCGGCGAAACTTCGATGAAAGCTGGGATTTGACGGGGGTGCGGGAGGCTGGCCGACCGCGCCTCGCGTAACAGACAAACCGAAGCTTGAAATTATTTTACGCTAGGGCGGGGGAGGGCTTGAGCCGCGCGCGCCGGAGGCGCATAGGGATCGGATCGAGCGGACCGGCCGGTTCCCGGCGAGGCCTGCCAACCTTGGCTCGGGGATACGACACCATCATGCCTCTTACCGATACCGAAGCGCCGGAAGCCTCTATTGCGCCGGCGGCGCAGGCGCCTGCAAAAATTTCCAAAGCCTATCAAGCCGCGCTGCACGGCAGCGCCCTCCCCGGCGAAGGGGACGACCTTGACGCCAAGGCGCTTGCCGCGGCGGGCGAGTTCGTCGCGCGGGCCTCGCTCGAACGCGCGCCCGGCAAGCCGTCGCTGCTGATCGAACCGATCGCGACCGACGGAATCGACCGGCGGATGCGCCTCGCGGTCGTCAACGACGACATGCCCTTCCTCGTCGATTCGACCTCGCAGATCGTTGGGGCGCAGGGGCTGGTCATCCACCGTATCCTCCACCCCGTCGTCTCGGTCGACCGCGATGCGAAAGGCAAGCTGACCGGGGTCGATTCGGGCAAGGCGGGCGCGACGCGCGAATCGGTCATCTACATGGAGCTGGAGCGCGGCGACGCACGCGCGCGCCGGCGCCTGATCGACGGGCTCGAAGCGGCGCTCGCCGACGTGCGTGCCGCAGTCGCCGACTGGAAGGCGATGCGCGCCGCGATGCTCGCCGATGCCGCGATGCGCGCCGACGGCGAGGGCGCCGAACTGCTGCGCTGGTTCGAGGGCGGCGCGATGACGCAGCTCGGCCACGAATGGCGCACGCGCGACGGCGCGGTCCACGATCCGCTCGGCATTTCGGCAAGCGGCAGTTCGCAGCTCGTGTCGGCCAACGCGCTCGCCGCGGCCTTCCAGTGGTTCGATGCGAAGGCGAAGGCGGGCACCGGCCATGCGCCGCTGCTGATCAAGTCGAACCGGCTGTCGTCAGTGCATCGCCGCGTGCTGCTCGATCTGGTCATCGTCCCCGAATATAAGGGCAAGAAGGCGGAGCGGCTGTCGATCCACGCCGGCCTGTGGACCAGCCAGGCGCTGTCGACCCCGCCCGCCAAGGTGCCGATGCTGCGCGCGCAACTCGACGCGCTGATGACGAAATTCGGCTTCGATCCCGCAGGGCACGCCGGCAAGGCGCTCGCGCATGCGCTGACCGCGTTGCCGCACGACCTGCTGATCGCGTTCGACGGCTCCGCGCTCGAGGAACTGGTGCTCACTTCGATGTCGATCACCGATCGGCCGCGCCCGAAGATCGTGATGGTGCAGAGCGCGCTCGGCCGCCACCTGTTCGCTTTCGTCTGGCTGCCCCGCGACGAGGTGTCGACGGGCCGCCGTCTCGCGGTCGAATCGCTGCTCGCGCGCGAAGCGAAGGCCGGCGTGATCGGCTGGACGATGGTGCTCGAAGACGGCGGCGCGGCGCTGCTCCGCTACACGCTCGACCTGCGCGGCGACGGCGTCGTGCCCGATGCGGCGGCGCTCAACGCCCAGCTCGAACAGATGGTGCGCGGCTGGCAGCCGGAGGTCGAGGCGGCGCTCGCGCGGCACGGCGACGCCGGGCGCGCGGCGGCGCTCGCGGCGCGCTTCGCCCCGCTGTTCCCGCCCAATTACCGCAACCTCTATGACCCCGAAGAGGCGGCGCGCGATATCCTGCGCCTCCGCGACCTCGATGCCGACCGGCCGCGCAGCGTCCGCCTCGCGAGGAAGAGCCTCGACGGCGACGACCGCCTGCGGCTCAAGGTCTATAGCGCCGCCGGCCCGCTGGCGCTGTCCGACGTCGTGCCGGCGCTCGAGCATTTCGGCTTCGAGGTGCTCGAGGAACTGCCGACCGAACTGCACGTCCGCTCGGGTGGCGACGAGGAGGGGGAAGGCGAGCCGACCTTCATCCACGATTTCACGCTGCGCCTTCCCGCCAATGTCGACGAACTGGCGTTGCTGCCGCATGTCGAGACGATCGAGGGCGCGATCGCCGCGGTGCTCGACGGCCGGGCGGAGAATGACGCGTTCAACGAACTGGTGCTGGTCACGCAGACCGAACCGCAGGCGATCGTCTGGCTGCGCGCCTGGTTCCGCTATCTGCGCCAGGGCGGGTCGAGCTATGGCATGGACACCGTCGTCGCGGCGCTGCGCCACGCGCCCGCGCTGACCGCGGCGCTGATCGAACGGTTCTGCGCGCTCCACGATCCGAAGAGCCGCGACGCGGCGCGCGCCGAGGCGCTCGATGCGCAGATCAGGGCGGGCTTCGCGGGCATCAAGTCGATTGACGACGACCGCATCCTGCGGCTGTTCCACGCGGTGATCGGCGCGACGCTGCGCACCAACGCCTTCGCCCCCGCGGCGGCCGAGGCGCTGGCGTTCAAGATCGACAGCGCGCAGGTTCCCGGCCTGCCCAAGCCGCTGCCGTGGCGCGAGGTGTGGGTATACAGCCCCCGCGTCGAGGGCGTCCATCTGCGCGCCGGCCCGGTCGCGCGCGGCGGGCTGCGCTGGTCCGACCGGCGCGACGACTTCCGCACCGAGATTCTCGGCCTGATGAAGGCGCAGCGCGTCAAGAACGCCGTGATCGTGCCGACCGGCGCGAAGGGCGGCTTCTATCCGAAGGCGCTGCCCAACCCGGCGGAGGACCGCGATGCCTGGTTCGCCGAAGGCAAGGAATGCTATCGCATCTTCATCCGTTCGCTGCTGTCGATCACCGACAATCTCGTGGGCGGCAAGGTCGTGCATCCGAAGGACGTGGTGATCCGCGACGGCGAGGACCCTTATTTCGTCGTCGCCGCCGACAAGGGCACCGCGACCTTCTCCGACGTCGCCAATGCGCTGGCGATGGAGCGCGACTTCTGGTTGGGCGACGCGTTCGCGAGCGGCGGGTCGCATGGCTATGACCACAAGGGCATGGGCATCACCGCGCGCGGCGCCTGGGTCTCGGTCCAGCGCCATTTCGCCGAGATGGGCGTTGATGTGCAGACCGACACGGTGCGCGTCGTCGGCTGCGGCGACATGTCGGGCGACGTGTTCGGCAACGGCATGCTGCTGTCGAAGGCGATCAAGCTGGTCGCCGCCTTCGACCATCGCCACATCTTCCTCGACCCCGATCCCGATCCGACCAAAAGCTGGAAGGAGCGCGAGCGGCTGTTCAGGCTGCCGCGGTCGAGTTGGGACGATTATGACCGCAAGCTGATCTCGAAGGGCGGCGGCGTCTTCCCGCGCAGCCAGAAGAGCATCGCGCTGACCCCCGAGGTGCAGGCGGCGCTCGGCCTGTCGGTGTCGGAGATCGAACCGACGGCGCTGATCTCCGCGATCCTCAAGGCGCCGGTCGACCTGCTGTGGTTCGGCGGCATCGGCACCTATCTGAAGGCGGCGAGCCAGAACAATGCCGAGGTCGGCGACCCCGCCAACGATGCGCTGCGCGTCGATGCGGAGGACCTGCGCGTCCGCGTCGTCGGCGAGGGCGCCAACCTGGGCGTGACGCAGGCCGCGCGCATCGCCTTCGCGATGCGGGGCGGGCGGATCAACGCCGACTTCGTCGACAACAGCGCCGGCGTCGACTGTTCGGATAATGAGGTCAACATCAAGATTGCGCTCAATCGCGAGATGGCCGAGGGCCGGCTGGCGCAGGCCGATCGCGACGCGCTGCTCGTCCGCATGACCGACGATGTCGCAGCGCTGGTGCTCGAGGACAACCGGCTCCAGGCGCTTGCGCTGTCGATCGCCGAAAAGGGCGGTGCCGGCGCGGTGCCGTCGCTGGTGCGAATCATGGAGACGTTCGAGGCGTCGGGGCGGCTCGACCGCAAGGTCGAAGGGCTCGCCGCGAACGACGAACTGCTTCGCCGCGCGCAGGAAGGGCGCGGGCTGACCCGGCCCGAACTCGCGATCCTGATCTCGACCGCGAAGCTCGCGCTTCAGGACGCGATTGAGGCGAGCGACCTGCCCGACGATCCGGCGCTAGCGGGCGATCTCGCGGCGGCCTTCCCGGCCGAGATGCAGCGCGATTTCGGCAAGGCGATCGCCGAGCACCAGCTGCGGCGTGAGATCATCGCGACCAAGCTCGCCAACCGCATCGTCAACCGCATGGGCGTCGTTCATCCCTTCGAACTGGTCGAGGAGGAGGGACGCTCGCTCGGCGACATCGCGGCGGCCTTCGTCGCGGTCGAGCGTCTGCTCGACGTGCGCGAGATCTGGGCGTCGCTCGACACTGCGAAGATCGACGAATCGATCCGCCTGTCGCTGTTCAGCCAAGCTGCGTCGGCGATGACCTCGCAGATGGCGGACCTGCTGCGGATCAGCCCGACGCTCACCCAGCCGGGACCGGTGGTCGCGCGCCTGGAGCCCGGCGTCGACCGGCTGACGATGACGGTCGACACGCTGCTCAGCGAATCGGTCCGGCGCCAGTGGGACATGCTCAGCAAGCAGTTGCTTGATGCCGGCGCGCCCGAGGCGCTGACTGCCGCGGTGGTGCGCCTGTTCAAGACCGACGGCGCGATCGGCATCGTC
>ERZ778018.2572-NODE-2572-length-11351-cov-4.486190_pt1 | contig 11351 bp, 8 predicted proteins | sample MGYA00375748_ERZ778018 | MGnify/ENA primary metagenome ERZ778018 (study PRJEB29350, sample SAMN05509839) | bioreactor metagenome | biome: bioreactor; material: wastewater | place: South Africa: University of Cape Town | collected 2014-04-22 ... | reverse complement strand
TGGACCCGGTCCGGGGTGTCGAACAGGCAGTAGAAGAGGCCGGCGTCGAATCGTGACAGCTCGCGCTCCATCATCGCCCGCCGCTCGCGCCAGGCGTCGCCGCACTGGGCCAGGAACGCTTCCTCGCTGATCCGCTCGTTGATCAGGCCGTTGTGGTCCTCGACCATGCCCGTCGTGTGGTACGTGCCGACGTCGCCCGCGAGCTGACGCGCGTACTCGGGGGGCGCGCTGATGGGGAACAGCGGCGACGCGGGATCGAAGTTGACCGGCGAGGCGTAGAGGATGATCGACGGCTGAAGCTGGATCAGGTGGAACCGGACGATCCCGTGGACCGACTGGAGCGGCCCGACCTTGAATTTGACCCTCAACCAGCCGCTCCAGCGCCCTTCGCGGACCTGGATTTCGCGCGGCTCGCCGCTCGACCGGATCGTCAGGGAATCGGGCTCGGGGCCGCGGACGAGTTGGACGTCGAGATGGCAGTCGGCGCGGGACCGGGGGTTGCGCGGGCCGATCAGGCGGGTTGCGATCGGGGCTTCGCCGTCGTCGACGATCGTCACCACGTTCTCGCTCTCGCGGGGCGCGGCGGCCGGGTCGGTCGTGTAATAGGTCGAGGTGCCGAAGCCGCCTCGAAGATCGGGCACTCCCATCCCGGCCAGCAACGCGCCGCGGAGCCGATCGGGCGGGTAGGTGCAAGGGCACCGGAGGATCGTCGAGGGGATTCCGGCGGTCGAAAGCAGATCCCAGACCGTGGTCCCCCGGCGCTGGTTGACGGCCCTGGGGGGGAACAAGGGGTTCTTCTGCTCATAGCGGTTCAGCCCGCTGTCGAGCGTGTAACGCGCCGGGTCGCGACGGAGGAAGTCGAAGACGCCGTGGCCGCCGGGATTGACCCCGGTGGCGAACGTCGACCAGGCGACGGGAGTCTGCGCGGGGCTCGTCGTGGCGATCCGCGCGACCCCTTGATTGGAGTCGCCGCCGTCGAGCCGCGCCAGGTTGGGCAGCTCGCCCGCCGCCAGCATCGGGTCGACGATGCTCGGCTCGAGGCCGTCGAGACCGATGACGACGACCTTGTGGATGTTGGAGTTTTTCAAAATGATTCGGCCCGGCCGTGCGTCCGTGGTAAGTCAGGCCCGGGCTGCTCTCGACGGTCTCCTTACCATCCTCCCGGGCTTTCCAGGGTCAAGAGCCCAGAGCCTACCAGCCTCCCCGTTGCTCGGCAAGCTCGGATGCGGATGGGTCGCGGCGCGGGCCGGGCCCTAAAACGAGACGCCCGGAGTGGCGCGTTCCTTGTCGTTTTCCAACTCGAAGAGCTGCGAGGGAGCGAAGCCCATCGCGTTGGCGACGAGGTTGGTGGGGAAGACCTCGCGGGCGGTGTTGTACTGCATGACCGCGTTGTTGAAGACCTGGCGGGACGCGGCGATCTGGTTTTCGGTGGCGCTCAGCTCTTGCTGAAGCGCCAGCAAGTTCTGGTTGGCCTTGAGGTCCGGGTAGGCCTCGGCGACGGCGAACAAGCGGCCGAGGGCGCCGCCGAGCTGGGTTTCGGCGGCGGCCAGGCCGGCCATCGACGAGGGGTCGCCGGGGTTGGCGGCGGCCGTTCGACTCGCCGCGAGGGCCGAATTCCGCGCGGTGACCACCGCTTCAAGCGTCTGCCGTTCGTGGTTCAGGTAGCCCTTGGCCGTCTCGATCAGGTTGGGGATCAGGTCGTATCGACGCTTGAGCTGCACGTCGATCTGACTGAACGCCGTCTTGTAGCGGTTGCGCAGCGATACCAGCTTGTTGTACGCCCCGGCGATCCAGCCCAGCGCCAGCAAGACGACGGCGGCCACGATGATCACAACGCCCGTGATTCCCGACAACATGGATGCAATTCCTTGTTCGTGGTGGTTTGCGCGACCGGCGACGTCCACCGATCTTGCGACCCCTCGACGGCGCGTTCAAGACGGAAGTCGGCTGAAATGGACGAATTATGGGGCGATCGGCCGATCTCCGCGGGGTTGCGAGGGGTCGACGCGGAGGACGGCCCCAACTTGGGCAGCTCGCGTTCCCAGGAATCGGGCGATTGATTAGGATTTTGCGGCCTGAAGGTCAGGACGACCTTCGGGGCTCGTCCGCGCTCGTTGGGAAGGAACCCGAAACGCATGCACCGTCTGTCACGGAGGCAGTGGGCGGCGGTCGCGACGTCGGCGCTCGCCTCCGGAATCACCGGCTGCGCCGCGATGCGCCGCAACGCCCCCTCGCCCGATCTCCGTCCCTGCTCGGACGATTTCGCGTACACGAGGGACGGCTGGCGATTGGGAGTCCGCCACTATCGGCCGCCCCGCCCCGACCCTGACAAGCTGCCCGTGATTCTTTGCCACGGCCTGGGGCTGAACGCCACATTCTGGACGATCACCGACGACCACCTCCCCGGGAAACTGGCCGCGAGCGGTTACGAGGTTTACGTCTTCGACGTCCGCGCGGCGGGCGAGAACTCCCGGACGGGCGCCTGCGAACGAATCAACAGGTTCTTGCGCGAAACCCCCTTCCGCGAGCGCGGCGAGTCGTTCTGGTCGGTCGACGACGTGGTGCGCAACGACCTGCCCGCGATCCTCGAATACGTCGAGCGCGATTCGGGGCGGCGGCGGGTCAATTGGATCGGCCACAGCCTCGGCGGAATGGTCGTGTTCCCGTACCTTCAGCTCAGTCCCGAGCCCGATCGGATCGCCAACTTCGTGGGCATGGGGAGCACGATCATCCAGGCGACGACGCCTCAGAAGGCCATGATCCGCGCCAACGCCGGGATTCGGGGGATCTTGACCCTCGCCAGCGCCGGCCGGTTGGGGAGGCCGCTGGCCTTCCTCCACTTGCCGGGCATGGACAGGATCGATCGCTTCTATTACACGGCCGAGAACGTCGACCGCCGCACCGTCTCGCGGTTCTACGGCTACACGCTCGAAGACCCCGGCCCCGGCGCGCTCCGCCAGTTCGCGCCCTACCTTCGCGACGGCCACCTGCTCTCGGCCGACGAGCGGATCGACTACGCGGCCCATCTTCCCGAGGTGCTCACCCCGACCCTGATGGTCGCCGGAAGCAGCGACTTGATCTCGGACGTCGCTTCGACGAAAGCGACCTTCGACGCGCTGGGCAGTCCGGACAAGACGCTCTTGATCTTCGGCAAGGAGCAGGGGAACGCGGGCGAGTACGGCCATTGCGACCTCGTCTGGAGCCGGCACGCGCCGGCCGAGGTCTTCCCGGCCGTCGTCGACTGGCTCGACGCTCGCCAGTCCGGGCCGTCGCCCAGCCCGCAGATCATGACCCGCTCGACGCTCCCCGTACCCCAACCGGAGCGGACGACTCACCGATAAGGAAGAGAAGACTGGGGACGCATCGGCCCGCCTGTCGGAAGAAGAATTCACCACGGAGGACGCTGAGGACACGGAGGGGGGACGGAAAGAGATTTGGGGCCTCTCCGCGAGTCGGAATCTTCTCAGAACGCGAGGCTTCGCATCGCTTGCAGAGCAAAGGGCGCGGAGGAGAAACGGCCCGAACCTTCTTTGTCTTTTCTTCCTCCGTGTCCTCCTGTCCTCCGTGGTTCAAATCTTCTTCCGACAGGCGGGCCGATGCGTCCCCAGTCTTCTCCTCCTTGGTGGTGAGTCTTCCAAGGGCTGATGCAGTAATCCCAATCCTGTCGCATGCTTCACGGATCTCAGCGACTTCCCAGTAACTCGTCGATGCAGAACCGCGACCAGGTCTCGAATTCGTCGCGGGCCGTTGGCAACTCGGCGATCGGGACGAACCGGGAATCGGCGAGGCCCTCCTCGCGCGGGACGACGCGCGGCGCGTCCAGCTCGAAGACGTGGACCACCCCCAGATGGACCGAGCCGACGGGGGTCGAATCGTCGTTGATCAGCCCGGCGAGCGTCATCACCCCCCGGCTCTGGACGTCGACCTCCTCGGCCAACTCTCGGGCCATGGCCGTATCGTAGGCCGCGCGCCCGCAGCCCCCTTCCGCGTCGGCCTCGTCGACGTGCCCGCCGACGCCCAGCGACCGCAGTCGATGCAGCCGGGACTCCCCCTGCGACTTGCCCCGAGTGTAGCTGAACACGGCGGCGCCGGCGCGGAGCACGACGTACGGGATGAGTTGCTTCCAATTCGGGTCGTCCTCGACCTCCGACCGCGGCCGGTACGCCATCAGCTCCGGCGTGAGCAGGGCCGACAGATACCGCTCGGCGTCGGCCCGAAACCCCTGAAACCGCCCCAGACGGTCCAGCTCGGACGCGGGGACGACCAGCACGCGCTCACTTGAAGTCGAACTCACGACCGGGCCTCGTAGGGGGAGCGGGAAAGCAAATACGAGGCTATTCTATCACGTCTCGGCAGACGGGCGGTCCCCCGCGACGGATTGCGTCCCGGCCAGCACGTTCACCCCTGACCGGCTGTCAACAGAGCGAATGTCTCTGCTTTTCCGTCGCGACCTCACTCCCAGAAGTCGTCCTTCGGCTTGGGCAGCCTCGCCTTGATATACTTCACCAGCCGCTCCTGGTCCTCCATGCTCGTGTAAAGGAGATAGAGCGACATCAGGGGCTCGCCGTTCCAGCCCTTGAGGATCGGCCGGGTCAGGACCGGCTTGCCGAACGTGTCGTAGAACGTTTCGATCTCGCAGGAGGCGATCTCGGACCAGGCAACGAATCTTCGTCGGAACTGGTTGCCGGCTGTATAACCGGTGATTCCGTCCCGATCCGCCCAGGCCTGCGGCTTGCGGTCGAACAAGAACCCGAGGAACCCCAGGCCGAAGAAGGCACTCATGGGGTAGCACAGGGCTGCTAGCCAGACGTCCGGTTGCGAGACCAACCTCGGTCCGGCGGCGAGGAGTACGCAGCCTGCGAGGCATCCCAAGAAGAGGAACCTCACGAACGACTTTGGGAAGCGGACCTCGACCACCTCGTCATCGTCGACGTCCCCCTCGGGGATGGCCACGGTCCGCCCCCGCCTCTCCATGGTCTTGCCGCTGCGGGAGAGGCCGAACCGCTTGAGGACGCGGTCCAAAGCGATCCTCGACAGGATCATATTCGGCAGACCCAAGCCGCCGATCAAGCCGACATTGAGCTGGTGGCCCAGGGCCCGGCTGAGCTTGACGGCGCCGACCGTCACCAGGATGGTGAGGAGGATGAAAGTCAGAAAAACCAGGGTCTCGAAGGCCGGCTTCGAGATCACCTTGGACTCTCTCACCGTCGACTCATCCAGGTCCATCGCCCATGGCTCCTCGGCTTCACTTGGACGTCTACAGGAGCGTCGGACTCCCGGAAATCGACGTGTCGGCCCCGGCCGGTCGGAGCGCGGGGGCGGGCCCGCTTTCCAGTCGTGCGAGAAGTTCCGATCGATGTCGGTAAAGGACGGCCAGGAACTCGTCGTCCTCAATGTATCCGAGCCCTTTCCCGAGATGGGCGTCTCCAAGAAAACCAAGGTGCGCGAGCAACTGGCCGAGCCGGACGTCAGGCGAGAGCGCCCAGACCTCGGCGAGCACGGACGTCGCTTCTCGTTGCAACTCCGTGGTCATGGGAGCACGTCTCCAATCTTGGGGGCCGAGGCATAGGCTTTGGGGAGTTTGCCGATCACCTCGACTCGGATCAACACGTCCGGAGCGAGCTTGGCGATTCGCGTGGCCCGAGTCACCCCAACCGTACAGCACGAGGATCCCGTCCGTCCCCTCGTAAACCCAGGGCGGCATGCCGACCGTCGATCGTCCGAACAGGGAGATTTGCCTGGCTAGCTTGCCCGGATCAGCGCCCTGTCGACGGGAGGGAGGCACCCGCGGTTCCCGGGGATCGATTTCGCGGAAGACGCCCATCCGAACCAGTCTACCCCAAGAGACCACATGGCGATTGATCAGTCGTGTGGCTGTGTCGGAATGCCACCGATGGGATTGCCAGAAGCGTCCGGACTGTGGCGGCGCTTCGCTCCGCCACAGCCACACGGCCGCTCCGTTCAATGCCGGAACAGGAACTCCTTGGAGTTGATCAGGACCCAGCCGAGGTCTTCGGTGGCGGAGCGAAGGTCCTTGGCGGCCTTCAGGTGCTTGACGGCGGCTTCGAGCTCGGCGGCGTTGGGGGCGCGGCCGAGGGCGACGAGGTAGAGTTCCTCGGTGATCGCTTCGGGGGTCTTGCCGCTCTTGGCGAGCTTGGCGATCCGGCCGTTGTCGTCGTGGAGCTTGCCGTTGACCGTCGCGCCGCCGATGAGCTGGAGCGCCTGCGAGAGGTTCGAGTCGCTCTCGCGCTCGCACTCGCAGGCCAGCTCGCGAGCCGGCCGGCCGAAGGTCTTGAGGAACGGGTTGTCCATCTTGCCGTCGGGGATCTGGATGGCGTGGGCGCCGGCGGGGAGGCCGGCGAACGCGGTCGTCGTCCCCGTGACGACCGAGATGGCGTCGAGCAGGACCTCGGCCGGCAGGAGCTTGGTCGCGGCGTGCGAGAAGTAGATCGCGTCGTCGGCGTTCAACTTGTTGGTCGTCGCCGAGAACTGGTAGGTCCGGCTCAGGAGGATCGTCCGGATCAGCGACTTGAGATTGTAGCCGCCGTCGATGAAGCCCTTGGTCAGTCCTTCGAGCAAGGCGTCGTTGGACGCGGGGTTCGAGACGCGGAAGTCGTCGACGGGCTCGACGATCCCCCGACCCATCAGGTGGTACCAGATCCGATTGACCAGGCTCTTGGCGAAGAACGGGTTGTCGGCGGCCGTCAGCCAGTTGGCGAGCTGGACGCGGCGGTCGAGCTTGGGGTCGTCGAGCACGGGGCCGCCGAGGGCCTTGGGGGGCATCAGCTTGCCGGTCCGGGGCTGATGGACCTCCCCCGCGCCGGTCGAGTAGACGACCTCTTCCTCGGGCAGGTTGCCGTTCTTGCGGCCGACCTGCGAGAAGAAGGCGGCGAAGCCGTAGTAGTCGTCCTGGGTCCACTTCTCGAACAGGTGGTTGTGGCACTTGGCGCACTGGATGCGGACCCCCAGGAAGAGCTGGGCCGTGGTCTCGACCAGGCTCTGCGGGTCGCGGCTGATCCGGTAGTAGTTGGTCGCGGGGTTGGAGTAGGTCGAGCCGTCGGCCGTCAGCAGCTCGCGGACGAACTGGTCCAACGGCATCTCGCGCTCAAGGGCCGACCGGATCCAGCGGTGGAAGGCGTAAGCCCCCTTGGATTGGATCAGCCGGCTGTTGGACCGCAGGACGTCGGCGAACTTGAGGGCCCAGAAGTCGTAGAACTCGGGGCGTACCAGCAGCCCGTCGATCACCTTGGCGCGGCGCTGGGGGTCCTTGTCGGCCAGGAACGCCGCGACCTCCTCGGTCGTGGGGAGCGAGCCGATGACGTCGAGGTGGACGCGACGGAGGAACTCGGCGTCGGTGCAGTTCTCGGACGGAGCGATCCGGATCCGGTTGAGCTTCTCGAAGACCGCGCGGTCGACGACGCTGTCCTGGGGGACCTGGGCGACCTGGAAGCCGGGCACCTCGACCAGATGCGTGAGGTTGACGATGCCCACGAGGTTCAGATAGTGGGCGATCAGGGTGGCCTCGCCCCGTGCCTTGAAGACGACGTAGCCGTCGGCGTCGATCTCGGCGACGTCGGGGCTGGACGAATCGTAGTAGCAGATCGGCGTCACGTCCCGTTGGGAGCCGTCGGAAAGGGTGAGCAGGGCGACGAGTTGCTGGGTCGTCGCCGGAGCGTTCAGGACGCGGTCGCCGGGGACGATCTCAAGCTTGACGGGCGTGGGGCCGCCGGGGTCGTCGTGGGCGCCTTCGGCGATCCAGTCGTGAATGAACTCGAAGGTCTTCGACGCGCGCTTCATCCGCAGTCCCCCCTCGTGAGGGATTTCGCCCAGCGGCTTTCGGAGCACGGAGCTCGCGTCGGCGGCGAAGGTGCTGATCCGGCGTCCGCCCGACTCGCGGGTGAGGGTGAGGAAATCCTCCTCGGGCAGGTAGCCGCGGAGGCTGAGCCTGAACCCCCCCTTGCCGGTGGGCGTGCCGTGGCAGGCGCCCATGTTGCATCCCGCCTGGCCGAGCGCCGGCATCACGTCGCGGCGGAAGCTCACCGGCGCGGGTTCGCTCATGCCCTTCACCTCGACGGTCGTCGAAACCTCGACGCTTCCCCGTCGGGCCGTGATCACCGCCTTGCCGTCGCCCCGGGGGGTGACGCGGCCGGTCTCGGACACGACCGCCACCGCCGGATCGGCGCTCGACCATTCGAGCGCGCGGGTGAGGTCGCGGACCCCCTCGGGATACGTCCCCGTGGCGATCAACTGGCGGGCGGCGCGACGGCCGGCCAGCGTGGCGTCGGCCGGGCTCACCGCCAGCGACGCGGGGGTTCCCACAAGGGCGTCCTTGTCGTCCCCCAGGGCTTCCAAAGTCAAGCCCCCGAGGATTCCAAGGGAGGCGAGGATCGTTCCTAGGACTTTCCGATCTCGGGTTCCAGGCATTGCGATCAATCCTTCTGATCGGAGCTACGGCGAGCGAGGGCCGTCTCAGGCGGAATAACCGGTGAACGTCAGGTTCGCGGGCGGTCGGCGGCGCGGCTCGGCCGACGAGGACGTCGGGCGCTGCCACAATGATTGTTTAACAACGTACCAACAAGGACAAGGGACTTCAAGGAATACGCGCGGCGTTTTTATGGATTGTAGCAATTCGGCAAACCGGACCGGGTGGGCTTGCGTCGATCGGCCGAGGCGCTAAAATGAGGTGTTGGCCGCGATCGGAATGAAGACGGCCGACGCCTGTCGCGGGGGAGGTTCGTCCAAATATCGTCGGATCGTCGGATTTCCCCAAAACCGTGTGATAAACTAAATTTCGATCGAGTCGACGGCGGGTCCGCGTGGAGGGGGAACTCCCTACGTTCAGGAGCGCGTCGCGCGGCCGGTCGCGATGGGACGAGGAAGCCGGTCCTGAAGGCCTGGGGTCGGCGGCGGCGTCAAGGAGGATGGACGTGATGCTCGTACGCAATTGGGGCGGTGCGGCGCGGTATGGTCTGCCCGGTTTGATCCTGGGAGTCGCCCTCGCCTGGATCGGCGGGGCGAGGGGGCCGGAAGCGGCCGCCCAGACCGCGCCTGGGGGAGAGCCCCAGAGAGCCGCCGCGCCCCCTCGAAGCCCGCGTCCGGGGCTGCTGGCGTCGGACGAGTCGGGGGGGACGATGGCGCTTGTAACCTCCCCCTCCGGCGGGACTTCGCAGTGGCTGTATCTGATCGACACGAAGACGCGGGCGTTCGCGATTTACCGGGTCGACCCCAACAACCCCAAGGGCGTGGTCAAGCTGGAAGCCGCTAGGCAGTATCAGTACGACCTGAGGCTGGAACACTACAACAATCAACCGCCGGAGCCCAGCGCGATCAAAGAGGCGACGTTGAACGCCGGTTCGCAGCCAGGACGACCGTCGGGGGACCGCTAGCCGGGCGAATCGGTTCGGTCGCGGTCTCCGGCTCACTTGGAATCGACCAACCACGGCCAAGCCACGGCCGATCTCGACCGCGAGGACCATGTCCAATGGCACAATTTTACACGCTTGAAGAAGCCGCCCGCGTCTTGGGGATGAGTCCCGAGGAACTGACGGGGAAAGCGCAGAAGCGCGAAGTCCACGCCTACCTCGACGGCGGAACCTGGCAGTTCCGGGCGGCCGACGTCGACGAGTTGGCGCGTCGCCGGGGGCTGGGCAGCGACGCCGAGCTGCGGCTCTCGGACCTCGACGTCCCGGCCGCCTCCAGCGAGGGCGAGCTGGAAGACCTCGACCTGTCCGAGTTCCAGCTCGGCGTGGCCAAGGCCGATCTCGGCGCCGAGACCATGAACTTCGGGGCCTTCGGGGGCAAGCCGACCGAAGAATCGGGCTCGGACCACGACCTGATGTTCGACGATCTCTCGGTGCCCCCCAACCCGGTGACCGGTTCGAGCTCGGTGATCATCGGCATGCAATCATCGGGCAAGCGGCCGAGCGACTCCGACGTCCGGCTGGTCCCCGAACAGCCCATGGGCGCCAGCGACTCCGACGTCCGGCTCGCCTCGCCCGACCCCGACCGCAAGCTCTTGAGCGATTCGGACGTGACCCTGATCAAGGACGACACCTCCGAGCACAGCTTCCTGGCGAGTTCGGGATCCGGAGACACGGCCATCGGCTCGAGCCCGGTCTCCGGCTCGGCCGACGAGGTCCCGGCCGCGAACCTCGAAGACAGCGATTTCGAGTTGAATCCGTCGAGCGACCTGGTCGACGTGCTTCAGCCCGAGTCGGGCAGCGACTTCGAGCTGAGCGCCCTCGACGCCAGCGACGAGTTCGAGGCCACTCCGATGCGCCCCAGCGATTCGGACGTGACCGCCGCCGACCCCAACCTGTCGGGCATCAACCTGTCCCGCCCCAGCGATTCGGGGATCAACCTGCAAGGCATCGGCGGCCTCGATCTGGGGGGCGACTCCATCGAGCTGGCGCCGCTCAGCGGCGACGACGTCCCCGCCACCAAGGCCAAGCCCGCTCCCAAGGCCGCGCCGGCCAAGCCCAAGCCGTCGCTGGCCGCGACGCCTCCTCCGGCGGTCGGCAAGGGGGAAAAGGACATCTTCGACGACACCGACTTCGAGGTCGACGCCGCGCTCGACGACGAGTCGGACGATCGCACCATGCAGCTCCCGACCGGCGGCAGCGACTTCGACCTGGAAGACAGCGACAGCGGCTCGGAGGGCTTCGCGATCGACGAGGAGGACGTCGACCAGAACGCCGCCACCGCGATGGCGCCGTCGGCCTTCGCCGACGACGACGACGACGACGAGGACGACGGCTTCGACGACGCCGTCTCCAGCGAGATGGCCACCTCGTGGGCTTCGGATGACTCCCCCAGCGGCGCCGCCTCGACCCCCGCGATGGTGATCTCCCGCGAGGCCGCCGTCGATTGGGACGGGCTTTCCATCGGGCTCCTCGCCGCCGCCAGCCTGATCATCCTGTTCGGCGCGTTCATCGCGCAAGACCTGGTCCGCAACCTCTACGACTTCAACGAGGGGGGCGTCGCCTCCGGCCTCGTCCAGTCGATCTCCGGCATGCTCTTCGGATGACGCCGGGCCGACCTGGGGTTGCCCCCGGCGGCTGAATCCGTTAAGAAATCGGCGCGATCACCCTCGCGCGACCACCATGACGACCCGCTTCCCGCCTGGATTCCGGTGGAAGCGGGTCGCTTCACGTTTCCCGGCCCGGTCGTCGCCTCGGCCCGCGATCGTTTCCGAAAGGACACGGAATCGATGATCCGCGCGTTCCGCCTCATGGCCACGACCTTCCTCGCGACGACCCTGGCGGCGGCCCTGCCCGGCTGCCAGTTCGGGGCGCGTCGTCAACTCGACGAATGCCGACGCCTCAGCCAGACCCTGCGCTCGCAGAACGACC
>ERZ778018.2568-NODE-2568-length-11358-cov-4.316819_pt1 | contig 11358 bp, 8 predicted proteins | sample MGYA00375748_ERZ778018 | MGnify/ENA primary metagenome ERZ778018 (study PRJEB29350, sample SAMN05509839) | bioreactor metagenome | biome: bioreactor; material: wastewater | place: South Africa: University of Cape Town | collected 2014-04-22 ... | reverse complement strand
CGGAGTTGCGTCGCCGTATCGGCTATGTCGTGCAGCAATCGGGCCTCTTCCCGCACATGCGCATCGAAGACAACGTCGCGGTCGTTCCGAAGCTGCTCAGGTGGGATAAAAAAAGGACCTCAGAGCGGATCGATCAGTTATTGGATCTGGTCGGTCTGCCGCCGCGCGCTTATCGCCGTCGCTATCCAGTACAGCTTTCGGGTGGCGAGCAACAGCGCGTTGGCCTGGCACGGGCGCTTGCGGTCAACCCGACGACGTTGTTGATGGACGAGCCGTTCGGCGCGCTCGATGCGATTACACGGAATCGACTGCAACGCGAACTCAAGCGCATTCACCAGCAACTTGGGCCGACAATCCTCTTCGTCACTCATGATGTAGAAGAAGCGGTACGACTGGCCGACCGCATCATCGTCATGCGCGATGGGGAAGTCGTGCAGTATGGCGATCCGGAGCAGATCGTGCTCCAACCGTCCGATCAATTCGTGAGCGACCTGCTCGGGAGCGAGGACGTGTTGCGCCGCTTGAGCCTCATGCCGGTCACTGCCGCGATGCGTCCGGTGGGTGGGACGCTGGCCGGCGACGGCCCGGTGATCGAGTCGACCGAATCGTTGCGCGAAGCGCTCAGCCTGCTGCTGGAAAGCGGCGCGCCGGTCTTGACCGTCGCCGACCCTGACGGCAAGGTGCGCGGCACGATCGACCTCGCGACGATCCGCGACCGCAGCGCCATCGATCCGGCGAATCCCACGTCGTCCGAAACACCATCGCCCTGACCACCGGCATCCTTTCCCATATACCATCGTGACCCCCTTTTGTCGTCCTGAGCCGCTGCGAAGGATCTCTCCAGACTTGCCCCGGCAATAACGCAGTGGGGACACGGGAAGGAGATCCTTCGCGGCGGCTCAGGATGACAGGCGGGGGAGGCGGAGGGGCCGGGTAACGGCGAAGTCGTCGTTACTGGTCGAGGAAGCGTTCGAGGTCCGCAATCGAGACGCGACGAGCGCGCTGGATCTTGCGACGTTTGGCAAGCATCAGCGGTGCCGATCGGAAGGCAGCCAGTACGCCACATAGGCGCGCGCGGGCGGCCGGTTCGCGTACGTGCGGCAACGTTTGCCAGGCATCACGTACCTGATCCGCGACGATCGCCCGGAGATTCTGCCAGAGAAGCGAACCGGGGAGATCCTTGAGTATGACGTTCAAGGTATTGCGCGCGACGTAGTACGAGGCGAGCGGCCCACCGCCGGTTGCTGAAAGATGATGATAGACGACGGCGGCCGGAGCGTAGACGATCGCGTGGCCGCGCAGGCGTAACCGCCAGCTCAGGTCAACATCCTCGCAGTACATGAAGAAGCTCGGATCGAGAATCGCGCCGTCGATGCGTGCGACTTCATCAAGCGCGCTCCGGCGATAGAGTGCGGCACCGGCGCAGGCGCCGAAGACTTCTTCCTCGCAGTCGAACTGACCGCTGTCGCGTTGCCAGACGCCGCGATTACCGGGTCGGCCATTCCGCGCGTAGGTGTCGCCTGCCGCATGAAACGTGTCGCGTTGGTTGAACAGAAGCATTTTGCTGGCGATCGCGGCCGCCTTCGGATGGCGGTCGAGCGCATCGACCAGCGCCGCGAGCCAGCCTGGTTCCGGTTCGGTGTCGTTGTTCAGCAGTGCCACGTACTCGGCCTCGCTCAGCGCCAGCCCGGCATTGACCGCGGTGACGAGGCCGCTGTTACGCGGCAGCAGGAGCGGTTCGACCTCCGGCCAATCGCGATGGAGTCGCTCGGGCGTGCCGTCGGTCGAGGCATCGTCAACGACGATGACGCGAAACGCGTCGTGTGTCTGGGCCCGCAGCGCGTTGAGGCAGTGAGCGAGATGTTGGTAGCCGTTGTAGGTGGGGATGATGATGTCGACGTGAGCGCTCATGGAGTCGAACGCTTCGCCAAACAGCGAGCGAGCGCGTCCTGCCAATGCGGCAGTTCGATACCACGGGCGGCCCCAGCCAGGTTCGCCAGCACGCCGTTCCGCGGCGGTCGGGCCGCGCGTTGGTAGCTGGCGGCAGGAATCGGCTCGACGCGAATGTCGACCTCGGAGAGCCGAAAGATCTCAACAGCCCAGTCGAACCAACTCGTTTCTCCCTGGTTCGTCAGATGAAATGTGCCGTACGACGGCTGCTCGATCAGCTTCCAGATCGCCAGCGCCAGATCGTGGGCATAGGTCGGGTTGCCGTACTGGTCGTTGACGACAGTGAGTGGGTCATGAGTCTGGGCCAGGCGCAGCATCGTGTTCACGAAATTGCGGCCGGTCTCGTCGTAGACCATCGCCGTGCGCACGACATAATGTCTGGGGCAGAGCGCGCGGACAGCATCTTCGCCACCGAGCTTGGAGGCGCCGTAGATGCTGATCGGGGCGGGTTTCGCGAACTCGTGGTACGGCTCGTCTGCTTCACCATCGAAGACGAAATTCGTTGAGACATAGACCAGGCGGGCACCCACTTCCTGCGCGGCCGCGGCCATCTGCTGGGTTGCCAGCGCGTTGATGCGCCAGGCAGTGTCCGGCTCGCGCTCACAGCCGTCGACGTCGGTCATCGCGGCGGCGTGGATGATGACATCCGGCGCGAACTGCTTGACCTCCGTCCAGAGTGCGTCAAAATCGGTAAGGTTGAGTCGTTGCCGGTCGGGCGCGAAACAATCGGCGAGTGGCGCCGTGCGCAAGAGCGCCCGACCTAGCTGTCCCGTTCCGCCGCTAATCAATACCCGCATCGGTTCCTCCCGCGCGAGTGTACAACGAGATTCGGCGGCCATTCAAAATCCGATCCGCTGAATGAGCGAGTAGGGGATGACGATAATGAACCAGAGCGACGCGGTTGCGCTTATCGGAGCCGGTACGATGGGCTGGCAGATCGCCTTGCAGCTTGCCGCCTACGGCACGCCGATCCGGCTCTACGACCGCGACGCGGCGGTCGTGGTGAACGCGCTCGAACGCATCCGTGAGCACGGCGGGGCGCTGGCAGCCGGCGGAGAATTGCCGGCACGCGCCGCCGATCTCGGCGACCTGGTGCGGGGTACGGAGACGTTGGAGGCGACGGTCGCCGGTTGTTGGTACGTAATCGAGGCAATTCCGGAGCGAATGGACCTCAAGCGGGAGCTGTTCGCCGAGCTTTCTCGGATCACCGGTCCGGAAACGATTCTCGCGACCAACAGTTCGTCGTTCAAGAGCCGCCACCTGGCGGATGTCACCCGACACCCGGAGCGACTGATGAATAGCCACTACTACAACGTCCCCTGGCGGCGATCCGGCCTCGAACTGATGACCTGCGGCGACACCGATGCCAGGAACATCGAACGCGTCGCCGCATTGGCGCGGCGTTCGGGACTGGTGCCGGTCGTGGCTGAGGCAGAGAGTACCGGCTTTGTGTTCAATCGCGTCTGGCGCGCGGTGAAACGCGAGAGCCTGAAGGTCGTCGCCGAAGGTGTCGCGAGCGCCGAGGATGTTGACCGGCTCTGGTGCCTGTCGATGGAGGCACACATCGGACCGTTCGCCATGATGGACCGGGTCGGGCTGGACGTCGTGCTCGACATCGAACGGCACTACGCCGAGCAGAGCGGCGATCCGAACGACGTTCCGCCGCAGATGCTGGTCGACATGGTGGCGCGCGGCGAGCTCGGGCGTAAGAGTGGCCGCGGCTTTTACACGTACCCGTCGCCCGCCTGGGAACGATCGGGCTGGCCCCGCGAATAACGAAGTCGAACGTCTGTGCGGATGCGTACGTACTATGATATATTCTCGTCGCCGGTCGGTCGAACGAGCAACGCGGAGGGTCGGAAGCATGGAAATTTTCGTTCACCCCACCTGAACGTCGTGCAAGAAGGCTGAGGAGTTCCTCAGTGCGCATGGCGTCGAATATGAGCGGCGCGATTATTTTAAAGAACGCTTCACGCGCGAAGAGTTGGCGGAGACGCTACAACGAGCCGGATTGACGCCGAGCGAGGTGCTTTCAAAGCGGAGTCGCGCCTATAAAGCGCTCGGGCTGGCCGAACGGCAGCCGAGTGATGATGAGCTTCTCGATCTCATGGTGCAAGAGCCGACGTTGCTCCGCCGCCCACTTATTATCAGCCCCGGTGGCGTGACCGTGGGATTCAATCAGAAACAGCTTCAGGAGCTCATAGATTCGCCGGAGAACGGACCGTCGAGAAAAGAGGAGTAATGCGCTTCGGTGCCCATATGTCGATCGCTGGTGGCCTGGAAAAATCGGTTGATCGAGCCGAACGGGCGGGCTGCGATGCTCTACAGATCTTCACCAAAAATGGTAATCAGTGGAAAGCCAAGCCGATCACCGATGAACAGGCGGAACTCTATAAGTCTCGCCTGGCCGCGAGCGAGATTCACCCGGTCGTCGCCCACGACTCGTATCTGATCAACCTCGCATCACCGGACGACGAACTCTGGGAAAAGTCGATCGAGGCCTTCCGCATCGAACTCGAACGCTGCGAGCAGCTCGAGGTGCCGTTCCTCGTGACGCACCCCGGCTCCTATGTCAAATCGACGGAGGAGGAAGGGATCGCGCGTATCGCCGAGGCGCTTAACCGGATCAATCGCGATCTGGCCGGCTACAACGTCATGACGCTGCTGGAAACGACCGCCGGGCAAGGCTCGAACATCGGCTGGCGCTTCGAGCAGTTGGCTGCCATCATGGCCCAGGTGACCGAACAGGAGCGCGTCGGTTACTGCTTCGACACCTGCCACGCCTTCGCCGCCGGTTACGAAATCCGCACTGCCGGAGGCTACGCCGAGACGATGGACGCCTTCGACTCGATCCTCGGCCTCGACAAGCTGAAAGTCTTCCACTTCAACGACTCGAAGAAAGAATTCGGCTCGCGCCGCGACCGCCACGATCACATCGGCGCCGGCGAGATCGGGCTTGAAGGTTTCCGCCACTTCGTGAACGATCCACGCTTCATCGAGCATGCCGCCCTCCTCGAAACCCCGAAGAGCGATGACCTCCACGAGGACATCGAGAATTTGGCGACGTTGCGGGCGTTGGTCGAGAAGTAGCGCGTGGCAAGCGGAAGGCCGCCCTCATCCTCGGCGCCTCTCCCCGACCCGCTCGCGGGTGCCCCGGGAGAGGGGTGTCTTGCGGCGAAGTTGGATATGTTCCTGCAACGTGGGTGCTGGGTGACGAGGGCGCCATGAATGTCGCCCCTACATGGGAAATTGTTGCGTAGGGGCGGCATTCATGGCGCCCAAGCGACTTTAGTCGCGCGCCTGCTCCCCTCCCCCGGTCACCCGCGAGCGGGTCGGGGAGAGGGGCCGTGTCTCTACCCGATCCGATTCACCACCATCAACCGTGGTTCGGTCATGTCTTCGATGGAGTAGCGGAGTCCTTCTCGGCTGAGGCCGGAGTCCTTGACTCCGCCGTAGGGCATGTGGTCGATGCGGTACGTCGGTATGTCGTTGATCATCACGCCGCCGACTTCGAGCGTTTCGAAGGCGTGCAGGGCGTGCTCCAAACGACCGGTGAAGACGCCGGCCTGTAGGCCGAAGACCGAGTCGTTGACTTCCGTCAGTGCGTCCTCGAATTCGTCGAACGGGAAGAGATTGACGAGCGGTGCAAATGCTTCGCGGCTGCAGACGAAGCTCGTGCGCCGAGCGTCGGTCAGCACGGTCGGTTGGAAGAAGCGTCCCTCCGCTTTGCCGCCGGTCAAGATCTTGGCTCCCTCGGCGACCGCCTGGTTGACCCATTCTTCAGTGCGTTGCGCTGCTTTGTCGTCGATCATCGGTCCGAGATCGGTCGCCTCATCGAGCGGGTCACCGATCTTCATTGCCTGGATCTGCTCGACCAGCTTGTGGCTGAACTCCTCGAAGCGGGAGCGATGGATGTAGGCGCGCTGTACCGAGATGCAGACCTGCCCGGCGTACGAGAATGCACCGGTGCGAATGCGATTCGCTGCGAATTCGAGATCGGCGTCTGCATCGACGATGACGCCGGCGTTACCGCCGAGTTCCAGTACGACTTTCTTCTTGCCCGCGCGATTCTTCATGTCCCAGCCGACAGCCGGAGAGCCGGTAAAACTTAGCAGCTTAAAGCGGTCGTCGGTGACGAGACGATCACCGGTGGCGCGATCCATCGGCATGACGCTGACGGCGCCCTTGGGCAGCCCGACATCGGCCAGGATCTCGGCCATCAGCAACATCGTCAGGGGATCGCGTGTCGGTGGCTTGAGCACGATCGTGTTACCGGCGGCGATCGCCGGGGCGATCTTGTGAAGCGCCAGATTGAGCGGATAGTTGAACGGCGAAATCCCGGCGATCGGCCCGATCGGAAAGCGCCGGGTGATGCCGAAGCGTCCGGCTGAGGATGCCATCAGATCGAGCGGAATGACCTCACCACCGATGCGTTTTGCTTCTTCGACGGCAGTCTGGAAGGTGAAGACGCCGCGAGCGGCTTCGGCGCGGGCGTCACGAAGCGGCTTGCCCGCCTCCTGCGCGATCATGCGGGTGATCTCATCCTCGCGTGCCGTCAGCCCGTCCGTCAGCTTTTGGAGGATTTGAACACGCTCGTAGGTACCGAGGCGGCGCATCTCTTCGAAGGCGGACTCGGCGGCCGTCACCGCGTCTTCGTAGTCCTGCTCGGTGGCGAACGAGGTCACGCCGATGACTTCGTCGTTATACGGGTTCTTGACCTCGAACCGCTGGTCCGACGTACGCCATTCGCCCGCGCAATAGAATGGAAATTCTCTGGCCATGGCTATCCCTCCGTTCATCTGCTGCACGGCTGATCGTTCGACTCAGCCGTGCTTCGATCTTACAGCAGGTGTGGAAGGTGTGGATTAGCGCGAGGCCCACCAGGTCGGATTTTGAGCGCCGATGGAGGCAAGTTCCGTCTTGGTGTAGATCATGCCCTCGCGCTCCATCGTTGCCATCTCGAATTCGCCGCTCATGGTGATCGCATCGACCGGGCAGACCTGGGCACAGAAACCACAGAAGAGGCACCGGCCGGAACGCAGGATAAATTCGCCGAGTTCGCGATCGCCCTCTTCCGAGGGGAGGACGTTCATTTCCAGACAGCTGGTCGGGCAGATGCGGGCGCAGAGACCGCAGGCGACACAGAGTGCTTCGCCTGTTTCTGGATCGGCGCGCAACGAGGGAAGCCCGCGGAAGCGCCCGGGCATGATCCGCTTTTCATCGGGGTATTGCACCGTCTTGTTCGGAACACCGAGGCGGCGTAGGGTGACGAGAAAACCTTTTACCTCGTCGAGCATGCGTCCTCTTTCTCGATCTCGCGCGCGTCGAACTTAGTCCGCTACGAAATGAACCGACTCCGGTACCAGCCCACTGCCGACGCTCAGATAGGCGGCCTGTCCAACCCCGAATGGCTGGGTCGGCCACTGCATCGGCCCGCGCTCCAGACGCGGGAATGACGCGCCCTGATAGAGCGTGATCAGCTTCGACATCTCTTCGAGCACCGCGGCCGGATGTCGGTGGTCGAGGTCATAGCCGAGCCGTTGTGCGAGCTGCTGCACATACCACCAACCGGCATGCGCCTCACCCGGTGCCTCCAACGTCAATCGAACACGCTGGATTGTCCGGTCGGCGTTTGTAAAGGTGCCGTCCTTTTCGAGGAACATGGCGCCCGGTAGCACGACGTCGGCCTGCTCGGTCAACTCGCTCGGGAAGGTGTCTTCGACAACCAGGAATTCGAGCTTCGGCAGCACTGCGATCAGCTTCGGGTCGAGACCATAATGACCGGGATGAGTGCTGTTCGCGATGTACATCGCTTTGATCCGGCCGGCTTCGATCGCCTCGATCATCTGGTCGAGCGATAGTCCGGCGCTGTCCGGCAACGAACGGGTCTGCTTGAAACCGTTTTGCGGAACCGCCGTGTCGTTCCAGCGCGGCAACCAGGCGGCTTCGAACGTCCGACGCGCGTCGGCATCGGACGCGTCGCGGTAGCCGGGGAGCCGATCGGGCGTGCATCCAGCATCGGCGGAACCCTGCACATTGCTCGGGCCACGGAACGCGATCACACCGCCGCCGCTCGTGCCGATCTGCCCGGTCAACAGCGCCAGGTTGTTGAGCGCCAGTGAAGCGGGATAGGCGATGTCGGCCGGGTCATTGGCGAGTGTCTGGTAGATCGTACTCGGCTTGGTGCGGGTCGCTGTCACATCGTCGTGTCCGCCGGTCGCGTACAAGATGGCGGCTCGGCGAATATCCTCGGCTGGCACGCCGGTCGCCTGCGCGACGCGATCAAGACTGAAATCCTTCAGGGACGCGAGCCAGGCGGCGTAGTTATCGTTCAGACTCTGAGCCGGATTTCCGAGCTTCTCGGAGACGATCACCTGGGCAATGGCGTTGATGATGGCGGCTTCTCCGCCGGCCGGTGGCTTGAGCCACACTTCGGCGCGCTCGCACATCGGGAAGTGGTCGCGACTGATCACGACCGCCTTCGCTTCGCGGTAGGTCTTCGCCCAGTTGATCCAATAACTGCCGACCGGTGCCTTTTCGACGATATTCGGACCGACGACGAGCGTACAGCCCGGTTCAGAGAACATCTCCTGTACCGAGTTGGTGCTTGCCTGGACGCCGAGCGAATCGCGCAGCGCCCGATCGACGGCGCGCTGACCCTCGGTCATGAGCCGATCGATGTTGTTGGTGCCCATGACGGCACGGGTGAACTGCTGCAGCAGGTAGTTCTCTTCATTGGTATTGCTGGTCGAGGCGAGCGCTGCGAACTGATCGCCCTGATAGTGACGCAGCTTGTCGGCGACGAGATCGAGCGCTTCGTCGACGTCGGCATCGCGGAGCGCTGCGCCCTCGCGGATTTGCGCGGAGTAGAGGCGCTCGGGATGTTGCACCTGTTCGTAGCCCCACTTGCCGCGTTCGCAGGTATAGCCGTAGTTCACGCCGCGGTCCCAGAGATGCGAGACGCGCCGGACAAGACCTCGGTTATGCTCGACGTTCAGCGTGCAGCCGACATCACAGAAGCCGCAGATCGTTTCGGTTGCTTCGAGTTCCCACGGATGGTGGGCGAACTTACGGTCGGTCATCGCGCCGACCGGGCAGACGGCGATACACATGCCGCAGTTGATGCAGGTCGTGTCCATCAGGTCCATGCCGTAGGCCGGGCCGATCGAGGCTTCCAGACCGCGATTAAGCATTTCGATGGCGGTAACGCCAATGACCTCATCGCAGACGCGGGTACAGCGGGCACAGATGATACAGCGGTCCCACTTATAGTCGATCAGGTCGCTGAGATGATCGTATTGCTGTGCCAGCTTCGGCCGCTGATAGGGGCTGATCTGAACATTGTGCAGGTAGGTGTTGTCTTGCAGATAGCACTCGCCCGATTTGTCGCAGGTCGGGCAGTCGAGCGCGTGGTCGATCAAATACATCTGTAAAAGAAACTGACGCGATTCGAGCACGGCCGGAGAATGGGTCAGCACTTCCATTCCCTCGCGTGCCTGGGCGGCGCACGATTCGACCAGTCCGCCGCGTCGCCCAAGGATTTCAACGCTGCAAACGCGACACGAACCCCAGGGGCGAAGCAAGGGTTGGAAACAGAGGTTCGGAACCTCGATGCCTTCGAGTTGGCACGCTTCGAGAATCGTCGTGCCTTCGGGTACCGTCACGTCCTGGCTATTGATCTTGAGCGTGATGAGTTTGGTCTCAGCCTTTACCGTCATCTGTCGGCCCGGCCTCCTCGCTGGGGATTGCCTCGAACGACCCCGCGGACCGGGTGCCCCCGCGCTTCTGGAGTCCTTCGAAAATACGTGTCCGGTTCGTCAGCGATCCGGCTGTGACCACGTGACTCTGTACGTGCGCAATCAGAGCGAAATGTCGAGTCGCGCGGGCAAAAACACCTGCCGAATCATCCTGCCCGAACGGGGTGATCTTATCACAGCCTCCTGCCGAGTTTCACAATCGTTCAGTTGCAAAAGGCTGGGGGTCACGTTGGATATAGGCCAAAAGCACGGTCTTTGCATGACCACGTTGGTACCCACATCTTATTTGCGTCGCTCGGGCCGCACGATACGCTCTGCGCATGATTGTGAGCGAGCGGATGCAACCACTTGGAGCGAATCGGGTCATCTTCCGGGAGTTGGTGCCGGCGATCGGACAACCGCCACGACGAAGCGGCTTCGACGTGGCCCGACCGGTCCAACTGCTCGATCTTCTACCGCCCTGGCTCGTTCAGAAACAGCGCGTCTCGAACTGGCTGTTGGCGCTGGCATTTGCGTCGACGATGGGCATATCGGCGACCGCGTCGATTGCCGTAGCCAGTCACCAGGCGACGACGCTCCCCATCGTTGTGGCGGCTCCGTATGTTGGCCCAGCCGCGTCGCTTCCCGCATCCAAGGTACTGCCGATCGTCGGCGACTCACCGGTCAATCCCGCCAACGATGCGGCGCATGCTCAGATCGCCTCATTGCAGTCCCAGATCGCATCGATGAATAGCGATTTACAACGCTTGCAGCAGGATGGCACCGCCCTGCGTAACGAAACGCAGAACCAATCGGGCGACATCTCAGCGGCGCGCGCAACGCTCGCCGGGTCGCAAGAGGGCTTGAACGGCGAGTCGCAGCAATTGACCGGTCGGCTGGACGCGACACAGCAGGGTGTCCAGACGCGTCTCGGTACGCTTGACGACCAGGTTAAATCGGCCGATCAACTCGTCAACGATGTGCGCAAGCTGCTCGGACTCCCGGCAATCTCTAATACGTCGGTCGGTGGCGGCAACTAACTCCATACACTGCCCGCCAGTCCCGGTCGCTCCCTTCGGATGCATACATCACAATTCAGTCATTCGCGGATGGAAACCCCCGTGCTATAATCGCGAAGTCCCAATTTGGGCGGGAACACGGGGTGCAAACGTTGGAATTCGAAACGGTCATTGGACTCGAAGTTCACGCGCAATTGCTGACGAAGTCCAAAATGTATTGCGGATGTTCGACAGCGTATGCGTCGGCCGCGCCGAACTCGCACGTTTGTCCGGTCTGCCTCGGCTTACCCGGCGCGCTCCCGGTCATCAATCGTGAGGCGGTCAGCTTTACGATCATGACGGGGCTGGCGCTGAATTGCTCCGTCCCCAGCTTCAGCAAGTTCGATCGCAAAAATTACATCTACCCCGACCTGATGAAGGGGTATCAGATCTCGCAATACGATCTCCCGTTCTGCCTCGACGGCCGTCTGGATGTCGAGGTCGGCTCGGAGCGGCGGCGTATCGGTATCCGTCGTGTGCATCTCGAAGAGGACACTGCGCGGTTGGTGCATCGCGAGACGGGCGGCGAACAATATAGCCTGGTCGATGTCAATCGCTCGGGTGCACCGCTGATGGAGATCGTCAGCGATCCGGATTTGCGTTCGCCGGAAGAA
>ERZ778018.2566-NODE-2566-length-11377-cov-4.508832_pt1 | contig 11377 bp, 11 predicted proteins | sample MGYA00375748_ERZ778018 | MGnify/ENA primary metagenome ERZ778018 (study PRJEB29350, sample SAMN05509839) | bioreactor metagenome | biome: bioreactor; material: wastewater | place: South Africa: University of Cape Town | collected 2014-04-22 ... | reverse complement strand
TACCCATCAACCGCCTCTGTTGGACGAGGTTTCCCACCCACTTTCGAGACGCTCACCCTCCGCCGTGCTCCGATCGATTTGCGTTCCATCCTTCCCTTGACCGCCGCGCCGCACTCTGGATACGATGCGGATCGTCGCGTCAGAGATCGCGAGTACGGGGCGTGGCGCAGCCTGGTAGCGCGCCTGCTTTGGGAGCAGGAGGCCGCTGGTTCGAATCCAGTCGCCCCGACTATCTTTCGGAAGCCTCCTCGGCAAACACGTCGAGGGGGCTTTCCTATGCGCCCGCGCCGTACGAGAGATCGCCGGCATATGTCGATCGCGTTCCGAGGACGTGAAGTCACACCTGGCGAATTAGACTTGATTCAACGCATCTTGTCGTTTTACAAGACGACGCGGGCGATCGGCTTCGGCAGCGCGCTTCAGCGCCTTGAAGACGAGCGTCACACTTTTACCGCTCTGATCCCCGCGCGTCGCTCGCGGGTGTAGAATCAATTCGGCGGAGATCTGGTTCCGTATGATGGGGGGGCGTGCCATGGATGTTCCTTGTAATCATTGAGCCGCTCACCGGCAGCGGGTATCGTGTGACCGGGGCCGGTGGGCTCTCGGTCGGATTGACTGCCGAGGGAGCGACCGCCGCGGAGGGCGTCCATCGAATCTCCGAGCAGATCCAATCGCGTCTCGACGCCGGAGCGAAGCTTACCGAGTTGACTGTCGCCACGGAGGCCGACTCATGGAAGCATGATGCGGGATATCCGCGCGACGAACCGCTTTATCAATCCTGGTGCGATGCGATGCGGGAACACCGACTTAGGTTGGACGAAGACCCCGAGGCGTTGTGAACCTCTTCGTCCTGGATACAGACCTACTTACGCTCTATTGCCGCGGCCACGCCGCCGTGGTGCGTACCGAGGACGCTCGACCGGCGACGGACCTGGCGATTACGGTCATGACGGTCGATGAGCAGCAACTGGCTGGTTGGTATACACTGACGCGTCGAGCACGACTGCCCGAGGAGATCGCCCGCGCGTACGCAAATCTCGGCGAAGCAGTCGTGCGCTTGGCCGGATGGCGGATCCTTCCCTTTACGGAACCGGCGATCGCGAGGGTGGCGCAGCTCAGGGCGCGTCGGCTGAACGTCGGCCTGATGGACCTTCGGATCGCAGCCATCGCCTTGGAAAGCGGGGCGGTGGTCGTGACTCGAAACCGACGCGACTTTGACCGCATTCCCGAGCTGAGCGTCGAAGACTGGACGATCTGAGTGGTCGAGCACGGAGTTCAAATCGAGCCATGAGCGAAGAGTATGAATCTCTCGTCGAGGCGATTCTTCGCCGTGCCGCGTCGATCCCCGATCTGGCCGCGCTCAACGTCCGTTCCCTGATCCAGCCGTCCATCCGCTTGACGACCACTGCCGGCTCTCACCGCCAACTCGAACTCGGCGGCTCGCGGATCGGCGGAACGCCCGACGTGCCGCCGGGGTGGGAGTGGCCGCGCTGGGGACCGCCCGAGGTTAGACGCCCCGGACCTGAGCGACGCCACCCCGATCGGCCTTCGCCGCTGGGTTTCATCGCTCAAATCGACCTGGCCGCCATGCCGAGGGTGGCCGACGGATTGTCGAACTCGGGCTGGCTCTACTTCTTCTACGACCGCTACGACGAGCCCTGGGGGTTCGACCCGGCGGATCGCGGCTGCTGTCGCGTGTTTCACGTGGAAGGCGATCGATCGCGCCTGGTTCGGGCGGAGCCGCCGGCCGATCTCGAAACCGATCACGAGGCGACCCCGTGCCGGATCACGGCGCGGTTGGAACCGACCTTGCCCGACGAATTGCCCGGTGTCACTTATAATTCGCCGATTTGCGAGGCCTACTGGGAGCTTTGCAGAAAGCTGACCGACGGCGATCCGGTGCAGCATCGCCTGCTTGGGCATCCTCAAGTCATTCAGAATCCCATGGAACTCGAATGCCAGCTCGCCTCGAACGGCGTCTACTGCGGCGACGCCGGAGGCTATGAATCCGAGCAGGCGAAGCTCCTGGCCGACGGCGCCGGGGACTGGCGGCTTTTGCTCCAGATCGACACGGACGAGGACGGGCCGGGGTGGATGTGGGGCGACTGCGGCCGGATCTACTTCTGGATCAAGCGCCAGGACCTGTGTTCGGGACGATTCGACGACGTCTGGCTGATCTTTCAATGCTGCTGACCCGGCCTCGCGGTATACTATGTACCGAAGGTTGATCTCCTCGACGCGAGGCGAGGCGAGGCGGTTCCCTCGTCGTTGCCGATCTCTCGGCTTTCTTCTCTGGTCGCGAGCGTGCCTCTTGTCACAAGAAAATGATTCCGCGAAGGCTCGGGCGGCGCGGAGCGCGGCTGAACTGGTTGAGTCGGGGATGACCGTCGGGCTGGGGACCGGCACGACGGCCGCGCTGATGCTCCGCAGGTTGGGCGAGCGCATCCGCGACGAGAAACTCGAATTCATCGCCGTGCCGACCAGCAGGGCGACCGCCGAACTGGCTCGCGAACTGGGCGTGGCGCTCCGCGACGTCGACGAGGTCGCGGAGCTTGACGTCAATATCGACGGCGCCGATGAGATCGACTCTCAGTATCGGATGATCAAGGGGAGGGGGGGCGCGCTGCTTCGCGAGAAGATCGTCGCCTGCATCGCCAAGAAGCGAGTGACGGTCATCACCGACGACAAGCGAGTCGACCGCCTGGGCCAGGGCGCGCCGGTGCCGGTCGAGATCAGCCGGATGGGCGCCAAACACATCGAGCGCCGGCTTCAGAAACTCGGCGCTCGAACCGAACTCCGCCGCCACGACGACGGCCCGTTCGTGACCGACGGCGGCAACCTCATCATCGACTGCCACTTCGCCGAGATCACCGACCCCGCCGACCTCGACGCTCGGCTCAAATCGGTCGTCGGCGCGTTCGAGACCGGCCTGTTCATCGGCCTCTGCGACGTTCTGGTCGTCGGCACGACCGACGGCGTCGAACTGATCGAAACCAAGGCCGCGCGCTTCCCCGGCTGCGAGTGATCCGACCACACGCCGTCCCCCAAGACTTCCCTCTTCGATCGTCGGCCGAACCGGCGGCCGACTCTCCCCACCTCACGGCCGGACGAGAGCGCGAGCCGAACGGCCTCGACGACCGCCGGATCAATTCGCCACGTCCGATCAGCCTGAACTCCGCCTCGGCGCTTGACAGCACATCCTCGCAGTGTTGAAATCGTTCTTCATCATTGACGTGAGACTGAGTCTCACTCGCAGCCTCGGCCTTCCCATCAGTTGGATCGACGGGGCCGCGCGACGGGGACGAAACCCACGCCCGCCGATCCACCCCGCCACCGAAAGGCCGCCTTAAATGAATCGCCGTCGCGGTTTCACGCTCATCGAGCTTCTGGTCGTGATCGCCATCATCGCGGTCTTGATCGCGCTTCTGCTGCCCGCCGTTCAGGCGGCGCGCGAGGCGGCTCGGCGGATTCAGTGCACGAACAACCTGAAACAACTGGGGCTCGGGCTGAACACGTATGAATCCTCGGTCGGCGCCCTGCCCCCCTCGCTGGCGCTGAGCGGCAAGGGGGCGACGGTGACCTGGTTCGGCGGCTGGAGCGTCCATGGCCGCATCCTGCCGTTCCTGGAGCAGGGGTCGATGTTCAACGCGATCAACTTCGGGATCAATTATGAGACGCCGCAGAACAGCACGGTTTCGGCTCAGGCGGTCTCGGTCTACATGTGCCCGAGTGAGATCCGCACCGAGCCGAAGGTGGGGGACTCCGGCCTGATCTACCCGACCAACTACGGCTGGTGCATGGGGGACTGGTACGTCTGGGGAGGGTTCTCATCGGTCGCCAACCGTAGCGCGTTCGGGCCGAACCGAAGCCGGCGGCTGGCGGACTTCACCGACGGCACGAGCAACACGATGGTCGCGGCCGAGGTGAAGACGTACACGGCCTACGTCCGCGATTGCGGCGGGCTGGGCCAGATCAACAACCCCGACGTGATCCCGCCCCCCCACGCCGATCCTCGGATCGTCGCCCCGGAGGACAACGGTTGCTCGCTCAAGCCGACGAGCGGGCATACGGAGTGGCCCGACGGTCAGGTGCAGCAGTCCGGGATGACGACCGCGTGGCCGCCGAACAAGCGGGTCCAGCGTGCGTCCGACCCCGCGCTCGACGTCGATCTGACGGGCCAGCGCGAGCACCTCGGGGGGCCGACGTACGCGGCGATCAACTCCCGCAGCTATCACCCCGGCGGCGTCAACGTGCTGTTCGGCGACGGCAGCGTCCACTTCGTCAAGGACTCGATCAACGGCGTCTCCTGGCGGGCGCTCGGCACGGTCGGCGGCGGCGAGATCCTCTCCTCCGACTCGTACTGATTGACGACGCCGGCTCACCGTTTCAGGCGTTCCTTGAGCGCGTCGAGGATCTCGGCCGTCCTCGACGCGCCGAATCGGTCGCAGCCGAGCTCGACGACGGCGATCGCCTCGTCGAGCGTCCGGACGCCGCCGGCCGCCTTGAGCTTGACGCGCGGCGGGGACGACTCCCGCATCAGGATCAGGTCGTGGCGGGTCGCTCCCCCGGTTCCGAAGCCCGTCGACGTCTTGACGTAGTCGGCGCCGACCTCGCCGCAGATCCGGCAGAGCCGCACCTTCTGCTCGTCGTTGAGATAGCAGTTCTCGAAGATCACCTTCACGATCGCCCGCCGCTCGTGGGCGGCATTGACGACGGCTCCGACGTCGGCGGCCACGGCGCCCCAGTTTCCGCCGACGACCTGGCCGATGTTGACGACCATGTCGAGTTCGGTCGCGCCGTCGGCGATCGCCTGCTGGGCCTCGAAGACCTTCACGGCCGTGGAGTGGCCGCCGTGGGGGAAGCCGATCGTCGTCCCCACCTCGACGCCGGTCCCGCTCAGCAGCCGGGCGGCCAAGGCGACGGCGAACGGCTTGATGCAAACGCTCGCGACCCCGTATTCGACGGCCAGGAGGCAGCCGGCCTCCAGCTCGGCCTCCGTCAGCGCCTGCGCCAGAAGGGCGTGGTCGATCCGCTTGGCGATCCGTTCGTAGGTCAATTCTCCGGTCATGCCTCGATCGTCCCCGCAACGGCCCCTAGAATGCTAGATGAGTCTCCGGTGCTGATTGTGTCGAGTCGCGGATACGGCGGCAAGGGGGGGATCGCCCTCCTCGGTCTTCCGTCCGTCCGCCATCTGAGGAAGCAATCATGTCCGATTCCCGCCCCAAGGTCGCCGTGATCGGGGCCAGCCTCGACCGCTCGAAGTACGGCAACAAGGCGGTCCGCGCATTCGTCGATCAGGGATGGGAGGTCTTCCCCGTCCATCCGAAGCTCGCCGAGATCGAGGGCCTGCGCGCCTTCCCCGACCTGGCCTCGATCCCCGAGTCTCGTCTCGACCGCGTGTCGCTCTACGTGCCCCCCGAGATCGGCGTCAAGATCCTGGAGCAGATCGCCCAGAAGGAGGTCGGCGAGGTCTGGCTGAACCCCGGCGCCGAGTCCCCCGCGCTGCTCGAACGCGCCGAGGCGCTGGGCCTCGACGTCGTCCAGGCGTGCAGCATCCTGGCGATCGGCGAGCATCCGGGCGACTACGGCGTTTGATGTGGCGGACGTCGGGCGAAGGGAGGATTGATCTTGATCTTGAACCACCTGAATCTCGCCGTCTCGGACGTTCCAATGGCCCGGGGGTTCCTCATCAAATACTTCGGGCTCGACCCGAAAGGGTTGCCTGGCAACGACAAGATCGCCATCCTGCGGGATGAGAACGGCATGGTGCTGACGCTGACCAACTTCGAGGGGGCCGCCGAGGTCAAGTACCCCGGCGCGTTCCACATCGGCTTCATCCAGGACGGCCCGGCGAAGGTCGACGAGTTGAACGCGCGACTCAGGGCCGACGGCTTCAAGGTCGACCCGCCCCAGCGGCTTCACGGCTCCTGGACGTTCTACTTCACCGCGCCGGGCGGCGTGCTCGTCGAAGTCCTCGGCTGACCGCGACGCCAAGTTCTCGAGCGACCACCATGAAACTCGCGGCCTGGTACTTCGGACTGATCATCTTGGGCGCGTCCCTTTGGGCCCGAGCAGAGCAGGGGGCGCCGTCGGCCGTCGCCCCGCGCCCCGCGGAGTACAAGGTCGTCTTCTGGTATCGCCGCGATCGGCCGATCGAGACGTTTCAGTATCAGGCTTACGACGTCCGCAAGGGGGAGTACACCAAGGCCGTCGTCGATTGGGCGGCCATGATGCGGAAGAAACACCCCGGATACGAGGTCGTGGTCCGCGATGTGAATCTCGAACGGGAGGCCGGCCCGAACGAGACCCGCAAGGTGGGCGCGGTGATCCATCGCGAGCTGCTGGCCGCGGCGGCCGAGGTCGGCGTGTTCGTCGGGCCGCTCGGGAACTCGGCGCGGAGCATTCCCACCTACCAAACCCCCGACGTTCGGGCCCGGCTCGGCCCGGCTCGGGTGGTCCCGCCTTACAGCCCGCTGGAGCCGATGCTCTACCAGAACGCCTTACCGCGCGGCTTCCCCGTGCCGATGCCTTACCCGCGTCCGCACCCCTGAAGCCCGTGGTACGTGATCCGGCGGCGCCTTGTCAGCGAGCTTCCGGCGGGGCAGACTACGGATTCGGAACCAAGTCGAAGCATCGAGCCCCAACGGGAGCGGCACGCCATGAAATCGGTCCTCGCCTTGATCCTCCTTGCGTCGCTGGGATTGACGGCTTCATCCGCGACGGTCCTCGCCGATCCGCCGGGGCTCAAGACCCTGCCGATCGGGGCGTCGGCGCCCGATTTCGAGCTTCCAGGCGTGGACGGCAAGAACCATGCGCTCAAGGACTACGCCGACGCCAAGGTGCTGGTGGTCTATTTCACCTGCAACCACTGCCCGACCGCCCAGGCGTATGAGAAGCGGGTGGCCAAGCTGCACGACGATTACAAGGACAAGGGTGTCGCCGTCGTGGCGATCTCGCCCAACGATCCCAAGGCCGTCCGGCTCGACGAACTCGGCTACACCGACCTGACCGACTCGTTCGAGGACATGAAGATCCGGGCCCGCGATCACCATTACCCGTATCCCTACCTGTTCGACGGCGAGACCCAGGCCACGTCGAAGGCGTACGGCGTGCTGGCGACTCCCCACGTCTACGTCTTCGACGCCGGCCGGAAGCTCCGGTACGTGGGCCGATTCGACGACGGCGAGGTCAAGACGGTCAAATCGCACGACGCGATCAACGCGGTCGACGCGCTATTGGCTGGGAAGGAGGTCCCGACAGCGACGACCCGAGTCTTCGGCTGCTCGACCAAATGGGCCGACAAGCAGGCCGACGCCGTCAAGTCGCTGGAGAAGTGGAACGCCGAGCCGGTGGCGATCGAGTCGATCGACCTGCCGGGCGTCGCCAAGCTCGCCAGGAACGAGACCGACAAGCTGACGGTCGTGAACCTCTGGGCGACCTGGTGCGGCCCCTGCGTCACCGAGCTTCCCGAGCTGGTGACGATGAACCGGATGTACCGCGGCCGGAAGTTCCGGCTGGTCACGATCAGCCTCGACGACCCCGCCAAGAAGGACGAGGCGCTCAAGACGCTCAAGGACAAGCACGTCTCGGCCAGCAACTACATTCTCACATCGTCCGACCGCGACGCCTTCGCCGAGGCCCTCGACAAGGATTGGCCCGGCCCGGTCCCCTACACGTTGATCATCGCCCCGGGGGGGGAAGTCGTTTATCGTCACGTGGGTGAGATCAACCCCCTGGAAGTGAAGCGCGCGATCGTGGCGAAGCTGGGCAGGACGTATTGAGCGCGCGAACTCGATCGCGAGGTCGTCGCCTCGACGCCGAAATCTTGAGCTAGGTTAAGGAAGCGTCGAGGCGCGTGTCGGTCTTGGCGAAATGGGGCGCGGACGGCATACTGTGTCGCATTCGCCGTGCTCCACTTGCGCCCGGGAGTCCTCTTCCGCCCTGCCGAAACGGCCGATCCACGGGGATCGGGCACGCCTCGGGAGCACATGGTCTCGCGATCGATGGAAAAAAGGGGACGGCATGGTCGGTCAAAGCAAGCTGCTCGACAAGCTCAAGGATCTGGCCCGCAACCTGTGGTGGTGTTGGCAGGGGAACGTGATCGACCTGTTCCGCGAGTTGGACCCCCAGCTCTGGCACGACGTCGACCACAACCCGGTCGACTTCTTGAAGCGGATTCCGATCGAGCAACTCGAGCGCCGGGCCGCCGAGATGGCCCTGGATTCGCGGATCGACTACGCCTTCCGCCGGCTGTCCGAGTACCTGAAGGACACCGATTCCTGGGGGGCGATCAACGCGACCATCCTCCGGGCGCGGCCGGTGGCCTACTTCTCGGCCGAGTTCGGGCTCCATGAGAGCCTGCCGATTTACTCGGGGGGGCTCGGCGTGCTCGCCGGCGACCACCTCAAAAGCGCCAGCGACCTGGGCATCCCGCTGATCGGCGTCGGCCTGCTGTACAACCAGGGCTACTTCCGGCAATCGCTGGACGGCAACGGCTGGCAGCAGGAGAACTACCTCAACACCGACACCGATCTGCTGCCGATCGAGCAGGTGAACGGCCTCGACGGCAAGCCGTTGATGGTCGCGATCGAGACCGCCACCGGCTTCCTCCGCGCCCGGGTCTGGCAGGCGGCGGTCGGGCGGACCCGGCTGTTTCTGCTCGACTCCAACGTCCCCGAGAACAGCGAGGAAGACCGCGGCCTGACGGCCCGACTCTACGGCGGCGACGCCCGGGTCCGGATTCGGCAGGAGTTGCTCCTGGGGGTCGGCGGCCTCAGGACGCTGCACGCGCTCAAGATCAACCCGTCGGTGCTCCATCTCAATGAAGGCCATAGCGCCTTCGCCACGCTGGAGATGATCCGCAAGCTCATGGAGGAGACCGGCCAGCCGTTCGGCGAGGTCTTCCGCGAGGTGGCGCAGATGACCGTCTTCACCACCCATACGCCGGTCGCCGCCGGCCACGACCGGTTCCCGGCGCAACTCGTCGAGGAGCACCTGGGCAAGATCCGAGAGAAGTTGAACCTGTCCTACGACGACTTCATGGGGCTGGGCCGGGTCTACGCCACCGATCCCAACGAGTTGTTCTGCATGACGGTGCTGGCGCTCAAGCTGTCGCGGTACGCCAACGGCGTCAGCTCGCTGCACGGCGTGGTCTCCCGGCGGATGTGGCACCCGCTTTATCCCAACGTCACCGAGGAACAGGTGCCGATCGGCCACATCACCAACGGCGTCCATGTGAAGACCTGGGTGGCCCCCCAGATGGCGCTGCTGTTCATCAAGCACCTCGGCATCGACTGGCCCAAGCGGCAGCGGCACGCCGAGACCTGGGACGGCATCGACACGATCGACGACGCCGAACTCTGGGAGACCCAGCAGGTCCTCAAGGCGCGGCTGATCAACTTCGTGCGGTCGCGGATGCTCACGCAGGCCAAGCGCCGCAACGAGCCCGACGCGACCCCGGAGCGGTTCGCCGACGTGCTCGACCCCAACGCCCTGACGATCGGCTTCGCCCGCCGGTTCGCGACCTACAAGCGGGCCGGCCTGGTCCTCCAGGACGTGGATCGGATGGTCGACATCATCCGATCGGCGGATCGGCCGGTCCAGTTCGTGTTCGCGGGCAAGGCGCATCCCGAGGACCGGATGGGCAAGGAGCTGATCCAGGGCATCGTCAAGATCACCCGCGACGAACGGTTCTCGCGGAACATCGTGTTCGTCGAAGACTACGACATGAACGTCGCGCGGCACCTGGTGCAGGGGGTCGACGTCTGGCTCAACAACCCGAGACGCCCCCAGGAGGCGAGCGGCACGTCGGGCGAGAAGGCGGTGCTCAACGGCACGCTCAACTTCTCGGTCCTCGACGGCTGGTGGGCCGAGGCGTATGATGGGGTCAATGGATTCGCGATCGGCATCGGTCGGACGCACGCGGTGCCGTCGACCCAGGACGAACGCGACCATGCCTCGTTGATCGAGACCCTGACGGGCCAGGTGGTGCCGTGCTACTACGAGCGCGACGCCGCCGGCCTGCCCCGCCAGTGGATCCTCCGCCAGAAGGACGCGTTCCGCACCCTGGCCTGGAAGTTCAACGCGGATCGCATGGTCATGGACTACGTCCGCCGCAGCTATCTTCCGGCCGCCGGCGGCCTGCCCTGCCAGTAAGAGGCCGTCCGGCTGGAAGTGGGGGAGGCCGCCGCCAGGCCGGGCGCGGCGGCGGAGACAGGCGCGGCGGGAGCCTCGCCCTCCCGCTCTTCCTTCGACGGCTCGCTCCATGCGACGAGGTTGATCCAGGGACATGAGTCAGGGCTTCATCGGCGAACAGCTCGGTTCCTTCCGCCTCGAGGAGGTGATCGGCGCCGGCGCGATGGGCGTGGTCTTCAAGGCGACGCAGGAGATCGTCGGCCCGCCGGCCGACGGCGACGAAGCCCGCAAGGTCGTCGCCACCCGCAGGGCGGCCGTCAAGATCGTCCAGGGCGAGATCGCCGAGAACACCAAACTGCTCCAGCGGTTCAACCGCGAAGCCGAAATCATCAAGCAGTTCCGCCACCCCAACATCGTCCGCTGGCTGGCCACCGGCAAGTTCCGGGGGACCTACTACTTCGCCATGGAGTACGTCGAGGGCGTCACCCTCGAAAAGCTCCTCCAGGACCGCGGCGCGATCCCCTGGCGCGAGGTCGTCGACCTGGCGATCCAGATTTGCGACGCCCTCCATTACGCCCATCAGCAAGGGGTCGTGCACCGCGACATCAAGCCGTCGAACCTGATGGTCACGCCCGACGGCCGGATCAAGCTGACCGACTTCGGCATCGCCCGAGTGCTCGACCGCACGGCCCTCACCGCCCCCGGGCGGACCCTGGGGACGGCCGCGTACATGGCCCCGGAACAGATCCGAGGCACTCCGGCGGTCAGCCACAAGACCGATCTCTACTCGCTGGGGGTGGTCCTTTACCAGATGCTCGCCGGCGCGCCTCCGTTCGAGGGGGCGTCGGCCGTCGTCCTGATGCACTGCCACCTGAACGAGCCCCCCCCGCGTCCCAGCGCCAAGGTGCAAGAGATCCCCAAGGCGCTCGACGACCTGGTGGTCGCGCTGATGGCCAAAAACCCGACCTCGCGCCCCTGGGACGCCGAGGCGGCGGGCGTGATCCTCAACGAGCTGCGCGACAAGGCCGCGAAGAGCCAGCCGGTGGCGATGGTCTGGCCGTCGGCCGACTCGCCCGAGGCCAACCCCACTCGCGCCGGCTTCGGCGCGCCGGCGCCCCCCCGCGCCAGGGGAAAGGTCAGGAAGGCCGACGGCGACGACGAGTCCGGCTCGTGGACGTCCGCCGTCCTGAGCCGGGTCAGCCTGGAAACCCTGGGGCTCGCCGCGGCCCCGGTCGCCATCGGC
>ERZ778018.2565-NODE-2565-length-11380-cov-5.440265_pt1 | contig 11380 bp, 11 predicted proteins | sample MGYA00375748_ERZ778018 | MGnify/ENA primary metagenome ERZ778018 (study PRJEB29350, sample SAMN05509839) | bioreactor metagenome | biome: bioreactor; material: wastewater | place: South Africa: University of Cape Town | collected 2014-04-22 ... | reverse complement strand
TTGCCGGCGGCCCGGCAGTGATCGGCATGTGGATCGGCAGCCTCGCCTATGCCCCGCAATGGTCGGCGCTGGCGCTCGCCATCGGGGCAGGTGCGATCCTGCAGGTCGTCATCGAGGTCAGCCTGTATCTCATGCGCTCGGCCGAGCGAGGCTCGTTGATCATGCTTTCGCCGCCGGTCCTGACAGGTCTCGCCGTTGGCGTAGGGTTTATGTACGCGACCGCGATGCTCGTTAAGATTTGACGGCCTCCTCGTTCGAAGGCGATATCCCTGTCATGCACAAATACCGATTGTCTGTCGTTGTCATTACGGTTCTCGCTACCGGTGTTGCCGCTATCGCGCATGAAGGCGCAACGGGCGTCGTGGCCGAGCGCATGGCGGTGATGAAGCACATGGCCGAAAGCATGAAGACGGTCGGCGAGATGTTGAACGGGCGCAGGGAATTTGACGCGATCGCTGTCCGCGCCGGCGTCGCTGCCCTTCACGAGAACTGCCATCAGGCTCGCGAGCAGTTTTCCTCAGCGACTAAGGATCATGCTAGTCGCGCCTCGTCGGCTGTCTGGGAAAAGCCGGACGAATTCAAGGCCGAGATGGAGGTGTTCGATGCTGCGTGCGCATTTCGCAAATTCGGGACAGTGGTTCCGCTAATTCCCGGACAGCCGTTTCACTAATGTCGGGACAGTTTGACGGCGGTGGTTCTCGGTTGCCTTGTTGCGTTCATGGGTAATTGATTTCGGCGTTTTCGGCGCCGGTCAAGAGGGGCGTTGCTTTTTGCCGTCGCAGGCTGTCGCCCTGGAGCTCGACACGATGGGCATTGTGGACGATCCTGTCGAGAATGGCGTCGGCCACGGTAGGTTCTGCGATCAGATCATGCCATTTCGCCACGGGGGTTTGGGCGGTGATGATGGTGGATTTGCGCCGATAGCGTTCCTCGACGATTTCGAACAGATGGAAGCGTTGCTGGTCGGAGAGACTGTGGGTTCCGAAGTCGTCGAGAATGAGCAGTTGAACGCGGGTGAGCTTGTCGATGAGCCGAGGAAAGCGACCGTCGAGGCGGGCGAGCGCGAGATCCTCGAACAGGCGCGGCGCACGCACATAGAGTACGGAATGATCGAGTCTTGCCGCCTGCCGCCCGATTGCACAGGCCAACCACGACTTTCCGGTGCCCGTCTGGCCTGTGACGATCAAATTCTCATGCGCCTTCAGCCATTCGCCTTGAGCGAGTGCCATCATGTTGCGCCGGTCGAGTCCGCGCGGCGTGGCGAAGTCGATGTCCTCGATCGAAGCATCGGGAAAGCGCAGCTTCGCGGCGGCGAGCCGGTTCCTGACGCGCTTGTCGGCGCGCATGGCAACCTCGCGATCAAGCATCAGGCCGAGCCACTCGTCGCGACCGAGTTTGCCGGCGCTGTCCTGTTCGGCAAGCTCCCGCCATGCAGCGGCCATGCCGAACAAGCCGAGGGCTTGCATCTGGTTGAGGGTGGGATTTGTCAGCATTTTCGTCTTCCTTTCCTTCACTGGTAATAGGTATTGCCGCGGATATTGGCGTGCGGCGGCGCCGGTTTTGCCGGCTCCGGAGCGGGTCGTGCCCGGTCGAGGCCGGATTTGAGGATGGCGTTGACGGAGGAGTAGGTGATCGCGTTGATGAGCAGCGCCCGCTCGCAAGCGGCTTCGAGGCGTTCGGCGCCATAGCGCGGCGACAGCGACAGGATGCCCATGGCCGAACGATATCCCTGTTCTGGATGTGACCGTTCGCGCATCATGCGCTCGACCACGATGGCGACGTTGGGACCGATCCTGGCGGCCCGCCCGATCAGGTTGGCCGGCGTGGTGTTGGCGTAGCGCTGATGCGCCTTGGGCATGTGGGCATTGACGGTGACATGACCCGAGCGCTGCGAGCGACGGACATGGCTGGCGATACGCTGATGGTCGTGGAAGATCTCGACTACGCGATGGGTGAGCCGCACCTCGACGGTACGGCCGATCAGCCGGTGCGGCACGGAATAGAACGTCTTGTCGACCTCGACATGATAATCGGGATGGACCTTCGCCGATTTCCACTCGGCATATTCAAAGGGAACCGTCGGCAGAGCGCTGAGCGCCGCCCGCTCGATCTCCTCGAACAGTTCCCGGCGGCTTTTGCCGATATGACGCATCGGCCGGTTGTTCAGTTCCGTCACCAGATCGGCGACGGCGGCGTTGAGCTGGGCAAGCGAGAAGAAGGTCTGGTTCCGGAGCCGGGCCAATATCCAGCGCTCAACGATCAGCACAGCGCCCTCGACCTTGCCCTTGTCGCGCGGCTTGCGGCTGCGGGTCGGCAGGATGGTGGTGTCGTAATGCTCGGCCATGGCCGCAAAGGTCGCGTTCAACGTCGGTTCAAACCACAGCGCCTTGACAACACCGGCCTTCAGATTGTCGCAGACAATCGCCCTGGTGACGCCGCCGAAGAACGAGAGAGCCCGAACCTGGCCTTCGATCCAGTCGGGCAGCTTCTGGCTAAGGCTGGCGAAGGCGAAGGTCAGGTTCGAAGCGCCCAGCACTGCGACAAAGATCTGGGCAGCATGAATGACGCCCGTAATGGGGTCGATCACCGGCACCGTGTGGCCGGCATAGTCGGTCTGCATCACCGCGCCCGCCCGATGCCGATGGCGGAATGTTGCGCTCGTCCGGCGCTCGAAAGCGGCGTAGCGATCACAAAACCAGGTGTAGCCGTAGCCGTCGGGATGGGCGGCGCGATATTCTTGCCACAACAGCGTCAGCGTCACGCCCTTGCGCTTCAACTCCCGGGCCATCAGTGCAAAGTCCGGCTCGCGCTGATCGCGGGGCGGACGGCCGGCACGGCCGAACAGTAGCCGTTCAAGCGCCACATCATCGTCATGGGCCGGCGGCAGCGGCCACGACAGACCGGCCTCCCGTGCCCGCAGCAGATAGGTCGATATCGTCGTCTTGCTGATCTGCAGCCGTTCCGAAATCGCGCGCACCGACAGACCCTGTTCATGGGTCAGGCGCAGGATCGTGCGTATATCCCTCACTGTCGTTCGTCTCGCTTGCTTCCGTCTTGGCATGGCCCCTCTCAACCCAATCGTGAGAGGCCAAACTGCCAGAACGGCGCAGCCGAGAACCGGTCGTCAGATCCAATCCCGTAGCTGTCCGGGATTTAGTGAAATCGCTGTCCCGTAATTACTGAAATCACTGTCCGGGGTTTACCGGAATCCCTGTCCGGGAATTACTGAAACACGCAATAGCGGGAAAAAAACGATCAGCGCATGCGCGCCGAGGCTGAGCCAGGTCGGCGTGCCGACCGAGGCGTGCTCCTCGACATGATGGCGATCGTGCATGTCCTTGATGTGGGGGATGTGGTGCAGCACGAAGCGGTGCATGAAATACTCGGCCAGCGTCCACAGGCCGAGGCACGCGAAAACAGCGGCGATCCACGCTAGCGCGCCATCTTCCCCGACAGTGTGAATGCCGGCAACGGCAAGGATGGCAATCACCAGCGGATAGACCACGAAGTCGCTATAATAACCAATAAGTGAGAGTTGCATCGGAACTGCCTATCTCGATCGCTGTCGACAGCGTGCGGATTATCCACCTGCTGCCGAATATTCCAGTTTATTTGCCGGCAGGCCGCGGCATCTCCATACCTGTCTGGCGCACAGCTTCACCATCTCGTTGGTTTCGGCCTGGTTGTCAGCCATAGCGAAAATGTCGAAAGCCGGCAAATGCTCGGTGCCGTCGAACTCGCCCGTCCAGGTGGTTTGGCCGAAGTGCCTTGGCATCGAAACGTCCACAGCCCAAAAATCTCCCGGCCCGATTGGTAGCTGCGCCGGGTTTGCCGAATGATGAGGTCGTCTGGTCTTGCAGCAGGGATTTGACGCTCTGCCCGATGACGCTGGCCTGAACGGCATTCAGTTGGACCGGGCCGGCGCCGGAGCGACGGTGCCAAGTAGAAGCATACCCATCGTCACGATACTGAAATATTGATCTTTCATTGCCATCCAATTACCCTGATCCGGTCGCCGCAAGCCGGTCGCCGGATCGCGCGCGCGGGCGGACAACCAGCGCTGACGTTCGTGGGGCATCAGTCGGCATGTCAGTTTATTCCGCGGGACTCCCGCATCTTCAATCGCAAAACGCCTTGCTCAGCGAACGATCAGCACCGGCGTATGGCTGTGCACAAGGACCTCGACCGTCTGGCTTCCCCTCAACATTCGGCTGATCCCCGCCGCCCGTGGGAAGCCGTCACGATCAGGTCGCAGTCGTAGCTGGCAGCGGCCTCGAGGATCGCCGTGGCAGGATGGGCGTTCGCTACGTGAACCGTACTCGCGTCGACCCCCAACTTGCCCGCCTCGGCCTTGACCGCCGACAGAAGTTCATCAGCGAACCGCTTCTGGTCCTCGTCGTATCGCTCGACTTCCGACCCATCCGGAGCTTGTGGTCGCCACCTGTATGGGAAACCGTTCGGTGGCAACAACGACCGTCACCTTGCTGCCGAGAACCTTTGCCAGGGATAGGCGCTGGTCGACGCCCCGCTGGGCCAGGTCCGAACCGTCGGTGGTGATCAGGATATGGTTGTACAAGGCGCGTCTCCTTATGTGGGTTTCCTATACGATGAGGTAGGCAACCGCGCCCCAAGCGGCAAGCAGGCCCGAGCGGGTTTGAAGGATGCCGTGACACTTCGGGGCGTTGGAACCCGGCGCCCGTGACGAGGGCCGGATCCGGGCCGTTTCGGTGACGAACTGACTATACGAGCGCTCAACTTTTCCACCATTTCCGGGAAGTGTCGTCACATATCAATCAAACCGATGTGCCCGCTTTGCGTGAGCGGTTCTGTTTTGGGCGCCGGTTGGAGCTGCTCATAGCAATGCTGCAGAGCGCATGGAACCCGTGTTCGGGGTGTCGCGCTAATCCACGAATTGTCGGTCGTTCTTTTCCGTGGCGCGGCCGGCTAGGGGCCTATGGGCCCGGAATATTGCAGATCGCCAGAACTGCTTGAGCAACAGCAACTGCTGTTGAAGGAAATGGCGCTCGCGTTAGGCTGAGCAGGCCGGCGATATGATCTACATCGGCATTGGTCAGCACCACGGCGCGGATCGGCGTCGAGCGCAGCGGCGCGGCGGCTGCGGGCTGCAGTTCGGGCGTCTGCGCGATCTGCTGATTGATATCGGGGGACGCGTTGAACAGCACCCAGCCGAGGCCGTCGCTCGATGCGGCCAGGCTCGATTGCGTCTGCCGAGCCACACCAACTTGTCCCGCCCGCACGGCTTTGCTCAGCCTGAAATTGCAGTTCCACTGCGGAAAGCCGCCGCCTGCGGCTGACCCGATAATCTTAAAGCGCATGGCAATGCCCGGTCTGCGGAAATCCCCGATTGCCGAGATAGAGCGCGGGCACAAAAACCCGTTACCCGCACAATGCGCGTCAAAAGCCTGCTCACAACTCTTGCCCATGGGTCGATGCGTGCCCCTGACGATAGGGACACGCATCTGCACGGCCTACTTCTTGGGAGTAATTTCAGCCGGCATATACCGCGAAATTTCAAAGCCCGCGGCGACCTAGCACATTGTCGGTTTCGTCCAGTTCTTCTTCATGGTCTTTCTCCTTCTACCAGCCCACCGGGCCGATCCCTTTAAGTCAGTCATCGCCGGGCACCGATTGGCGATGGCTAAGCATCCTTCGGCAGCACCGAGCGTACCCGGGCGATGAAGACATGGAAGTCCTGCATAAAGGTGCGAAGAAAGTCGGCGGTGCTGTCGTTGGTGACTTCGCCATCGTCGGTGATGAGCCCCGGCGTGAACTGGATGTAGGCCTCCGGGGCGTTCATCTGCGGGGAGTTGCAGAATCCAAGCACGCTACGTAAATTCTGCTGGGCAACGGCTGTCCCGATTGCGCCCGGCGACGTGCCGATCACCGCTGACGGTTTGCGCGTGAACGAATTGGTGCCATAGGGGCGGCTCGCCCAATCGATGGCGTTCTTCAGGCCGCCGGGTATGGATCGATTGTATTCGGGGGTAACGAACAGCACGGCATCGACCGCCGCGATTGCCGCCTTGAACGCCTTGCCGGCCGGCGGATAGTCGGCGTCATGGTCGTAGCTGTAAAGTGGCAGGTCCTTGAAGGAAATCTCCGACATTTCCAGTTCTGGCGGAGCGAGCCGCACCAACGCCTTGGCGAGCTTGCGATTGATCGATCCCTTGGCGAGGCTGCCGATGAGATAGCCAACCTTGTGTTTGGTCATGGGTTCCTCCTGCTTTGGTGACCCGCCAACCTCATTGTTTCCCTGTTGAAGGCGCTTGTCACCTGATTATAGGGAGGTGGGGTTGACGGGCAAAGGTCGCGTTCAGTTAATTGCCGGAATCGGCCTTGTAGGCGTCGCCAGGGCGTCTCACGGCCATTTCTCGTGAAACATACCGGCCCCGCCGGCCAGCGAGGATTTCGGCTGCTTCGGCACCGCATGGCAAGCGCCCTCGGTGTTCTGGTTCATCGGCGGAAACGATCCCAGGGCCTATGTCAAGGCCAAGGCGGCGGGCAAGCTTAACGAACTGCCGGTCAACCACAGCCCGCAATTCGCACCGGTCCTGTATCCTACGCTGGAAACAGGCGTCGAGGCGCTGATCGTCGGCGCGCTGGCCTGGTTGGACGCAAGCTGACGTCGCTTAATCGCCGGCTCGACAGTTTCGGCATCCTCGTCCTGTCCTTCGTTGCCGGGAATTTCGGCGGGATCACCCGCGACGTGCTGATCGGCGCGGTGCCGCCGGCCGCCCTGACCGATGGACGCTATCTGCTGGTCTCTGTCCTGGCCGGACTCGTAACCTTTTTCCTTTATGCCGGTGTCAACAAGTTGCACGCGCCCGTGCTGCTGTTCGACGCGGTCGGCCTTTCGTTCTTCGCGGTCGCCGGCGCCGAGAAGCCGCGTTCGGGTTGAGCCTGACCGAAATCCCGCAGGTGCTGCGTTCGGATCTCTATGCCATCGCAGCACTGGCAGGGGCGTCGATCGTTGTCATCGGCCATCTGCTGGGTCTGCCTTACGGCGCCTCGGCTCTAGTCGGAGGGGTTTTGTGCTTCGGGCTGCGCTTCATGGCGATCAGGCACGGGTGGCATTTGCCTGTCGCGCATCTTTCCGCGCGAGGGCGTGCAGGAACAGATTTTTCGGATGATGACAATTCTCGCTGAACCGTTGCTCAGCTAGGATTGGCATTTAGCCCGCTCATGTCCTTATGAGAACTATAAATTTCTTTCATGGCGGTTGGAAGCGTCTAACAGTTTCTGCGTGCCGAACTGGGAGGTGACCCGTGCCGAAAGCAACCGACTTGGCGGATCAACTGAACTGGCCACACTACGATGCCCGCACCCGGGATGGCATCGACCGGCCGCTACCTAGACGGCTATACCGGCTGGGCGCTCGAGCACGGCGGCGCGCCGAGGACCCGGCGGCGCCGGCTTTCCATCCGCGTCCGGCGCCGAGGAAGAAAGCCGAAATCCCGCTCGTGGTCCGTGAGACGGGATCGTACAGACGCTCCACCCCGAATTCCCGACCGTTACCCAAGCCTGGGCGCCGTGTGTGCGGGCCTGACATGCGACCGGAACCCGAATACCACGCGCAGGCTCGCTGAGCCATGCGGGCCGGCTTCTTTGCGCTGACGGTCGCGTATATTCTCAGCCAGTTCTACCGTGCTTTTCTCGCTGTGCTGGCGCCGGTGCTCGAGGCCGAGATCGGCGCCAATACCGACGACCTCGCATTCGCCACCGGCGTCTGGCTGGCGGCCTTCGCCGCACTCCAACTCCCGGTCGGCTACTCCCTCGACTACTTCGGCCCGCGCCGTACCTCCTGCGGACTTGGGCTGGCCGCACTCGGCGCGGCAGTCTTCGCACTCGCCCAAGGCCCCACGGCGGTGACGCTAGCGATGGCCTTGATAGGGGCAGGCTGTGCGCCGGCGTTGATGGTCTCGCTCTACATCTTCGCCCGTATTTACCCGCCCGCCATGTTTGCGAGCCTTACCGGGCTGTTGATGGGCGTAAGCTCGATCGGCAACCTCGCTGCCGCAACGCCGATGGCCTGGGCCGCGGACGTCCTCGGCTGGCGCGCCTGTCTCTGGGCACTGGCGGCTATCACCCTGATGGCCACGGTCGCGATTGTCGCCTTCGTACGCGACCCGATAAGCGCTACCCCGTCAGAGAAGGACGACGTTCGTTTCCTCGCTTTGCTGCGGACGCCGGCTGTCCTGCTTCTCGTACCGCTCACCTTCGTCCACTATGCCCCGGTCGCTGGCGTCCGCGGGCTTTGGGTCGGGCCCTATCTGGCCAAGGCCTTCGATCTCGACGCGCTGGCGCTCGGTAACGCCACCCTCGCGATGGGGATCGCGATGATACTGGGTAGCCTCGCCTACGGGCCGATCGACCGGCTGCTTGGAACACGCAAAGGTGTGCTGCTCGGCGGCAATCTCGCGCTCGCGGCCGCGCTGCTTGGACTCTGGGCCTGGCCAGCGGCTGGGCTCGGCCTCGCCTTGTTCCTGCTCTGCGCCGTCGGCTTTTTCGGTTCGTCTTACCCCTTGATGATAGCGTATGGCCGAAGCTTCTTTCCGCACCACCTCGCCGGGCGCGGAGTCACCTTCCTGAATCTGGTCGCGATGGGCGGCGCGGGTATCGCACAGATCGCCAGTGGATGGCTCTACGCCGCCTCCGAGTCAGCGAACGCGACGGACCCGTATGCCACAGTTTTCTTGTTCTTTGGCCTTCTCGTCCTCGCCGGCTGCGCGGTCTACGTCTTCACACGTGACCGGCTCGACTAACGAGTTGCATGAACCGCTCGGTAAAGTTCTTGCTCGCGATTGACTCAAGGCTTCGTAACGCACCCTTCAGCGCTTGAAGCAAGACGTGTGGCCTTTCCCGCGAGGCCGGCATTCGAGTTTCCGGCTGAACGCTCGCCTGTGCGCGCTTGCCCGAAGGCGGAGGCTCATCGAAATCGATAAAAAGAGCCCAAATCGGATCCATGAGAATCTCTTTCTTCGAAGGCGGGCGCACATTATCGCAATTGTACATCCGCTTTTGTCTACAACGAACGAATGGACTTCTATCCGTAGGCATCCCGGATCGAATGAAAAATTAATAATGATAATGGCGCCATTTGCAGCGCTAATTACCGGTGAGTCTTGGGTAAGGATGCCGGAAGGTATAACCGTTTGAAATGCGACCATCAGACGAATAAATTATCCTGATGCCTTTGCCGTAGGTAACCTCTGCTGCACCAACCCCGCAAATGGAGCAGCGTAAATGACCGACGACATGTTACACGTAATGAAGTGGCACAACGGCGAGAAAGAATATTCGCCGTTCTCGGATGCCGAAATGAAACGCCGTCAGGACGACGTGCGCGGCTGGATGGCGAAGAACAACGTCGATGCGGCGTTGTTCACTTCCTATCATTGCATCAATTACTATTCGGGCTGGCTTTACTGCTATTTTGGCCGCAAATACGGCATGGTCATTGACCACGACAAGGCCACCACCATCTCGGCCGGAATCGACGGCGGCCAGCCCTCGCGGCGTTCCGCCAGCGATAACATCACCTACACTGACTGGCGACGGGACAATTTCTATTGCGCCGTGCGTCAGCTTACGTCCGGCGCCAAGCGCGTCGGCATCGAGTTCGACCACGTCTCGCTCGACTTCCGCCGCCAGCTCGAGGAAGCCCTGCCGGGCGTCGAGTTTGTCGACGTCAGCCAGCCGTCGATGTGGATGCGCACGATCAAGTCGACCGAGGAACAAAAGCTGATCCGCGAAGGCGCCCGCGTCTGCGACGTCGGCGGCGCGGCCTGCGTGGCGGCCGTGAAGGCGGGAGTGCCCGAGCACGAGGTGGCAATAGCCACCACAAACGCCATGATCCGCGAGATCGCCAAGTCGTTTCCCTTTGTCGAACTGATGGACACCTGGACCTGGTTCCAGTCGGGCATCAACACCGATGGCGCACACAACCCGGTCACCAACCGCGTAGTGCAATCGGGCGACATCCTGTCGCTCAACACCTTTCCGATGATCTTTGGTTACTACACCGCGCTGGAACGGACGCTTTTCTGCGACCATGTCGACGACGCCAGCCTCGATATCTGGGAGAAGAACGTTGCCGTGCATCGCCGCGGGCTGGAACTGATCAAGCCCGGCGCGCGCTGCAAGGACATCGCCATCGAGCTGAACGAGATGTACCGCGAGTGGGACCTTCTGAAGTACCGCTCCTTCGGCTACGGCCATTCCTTCGGCGTGCTTTGCCATTATTACGGCCGCGAGGCGGGCGTGGAGTTGCGCGAGGACATCGACACCGAACTGAAGCCTGGCATGGTGGTCTCCATGGAGCCGATGGTGATGCTGCCGGAAGGTACGCCTGGCGCAGGCGGCTATCGCGAGCACGATATCCTGATCGTCAAGGAAGATGGCGCCGAAAATATCACCGGTTTTCCGTTCGGGCCGGAGCACAACGTCATCAGCAACTAAAGCGAGGCGATCATGGCTCCCCATATTCCATACGACTTGCCTTACCGATGGGCCGACGCGGAATCCGCGTCGGCTCGATCTTGCTCGATATGGTCGCATGAACTTTCCGTTCTATTAGAAGTCGTGTGGCGTTTGATCCCAGGGATGAGGAAGCGCGGCGCCGAGCCCCCTCCTGAAAGGTGCGGGCACGATGACGCCGACAATCGGTTGGTGCTACCTCCAAGGCCCTTCTGACTGGATACCGAAAGCCGCGATCACATCGCGGCTCTCCTCTTTTTTGCCCTGAATTTTTAACCAGGAAATTCGTTTTCCATCGCCCGGACGATGCCGTCTACGCAGACCTGGAGCAGCAGTTCGCCCTTTTCGGCAGACGCCTCCTTGGGAGAGGACAACGTACCGCTAGCGGGCGTCCATTCCGGCTTTGGCGGATAGACATCATAGGGCGGGAAGCTTGCCGGCGCATGATCGACGGCCCGCTCCAGGCTGACCTGGTGGGGATAGAGCGCCAGCATCAGCGACGTCTCGAGAACGCCGCCATGTTCGATGTCCCAGCCGGCGAAGCCGTTCGGATAAAGACGGCCGATCGTGGCCTCGTCCACGAAATCCCAATAGGAGAGGACCACGATCTTCATGTCCTCGCTGCCGCCCCATCTGAGTTCGCGCAGCGCGAGATCGATGGCTTCGACGATGAACCATGAGTTCTCGAAATGTCCATTGACCAGGCAGATGCGGCGCACGCCATGGCGGGCGAATTCCTTGATGACGTCGCGCAGCGCCGCGATCAGGGTCGCGCCGTCGAGGCTTGTGGTTCCCGGCAGATGGTTGCCGCCGCCCGATTTCTGGTGCGATTTGTAGCCATAGGTGAAAGGCGGGGCGACCAGGGCGCCGACGCGCTCGGCGA
>ERZ778018.2564-NODE-2564-length-11380-cov-6.136247_pt1 | contig 11380 bp, 9 predicted proteins | sample MGYA00375748_ERZ778018 | MGnify/ENA primary metagenome ERZ778018 (study PRJEB29350, sample SAMN05509839) | bioreactor metagenome | biome: bioreactor; material: wastewater | place: South Africa: University of Cape Town | collected 2014-04-22 ... | reverse complement strand
ACGGCTTCGCCGCCGAACTTCTTCACGCCAAGGCGCTTGGAGTGCGAATCGCGACCGTTGCGCGACGAACCGCCAGCTTTCTTGTGTGCCATTTGTCTAACTCCTTTGCGCCGCGAGGACGCCTCGAATCCTTATGAACGCGCTTTGCGTCCGTTTCAAGCCCGATGTCGGTCCCGGTGACGGGGCCGGCAGCTTACTTCTTCGCCAGTTCCTTGGCCTGCTCGCGCCAGTCCTTGATCTGGTCGGCGCTGAACGGCATGTTGGCGTCGATCTTCTCGACATCGGCGTCGGAGAGCGCGGCGATCTGGGCGAAGGTGACGATGCCCTGCGCGTTGAGATCCTTGGCCGCGACCGGGCCGATGCCCTTGATCACGGTCAGGTCGTCCGCGTCGCCCTTCGGCGCCTTGAACAACGGCGCAGCGGCGGCGGTCGGCTCGGCTTCCTTCTTCGCGGCGGCCTTGGCGGGCTTGGCTTCCGCCTTCTTCGACGGCTTGGCGCCATCGGTGAGGATTTCCGAGATGCGGACCGTGGTCAGCAGCTGGCGGTGGCCGATCTTGCGGCGCGAATTCTGCCGGCGGCGCTTCTTGAACGCGATGACGGTGCGGCTCTTGCCTTGCTCGACGACTTCGGCGGCAACGGTGGCGCCAGCCACGAACGGCGCGCCGAACACGACGTTTTCGCCTTCGCCATGCGCCAGCACGTTGTCGATTACGACGATATCGCCGACATTGGCTTCAAGCTTCTCGATCTTCAGGAGATCGTTGGCGGCAACGCGATACTGCTTGCCGCCCGTTTTGATGACTGCGAACATTTTTAGCCTTTCGCTGTTCGGTCGGCCTTGCTGAACCGCTGGTTTCCGTGAAGGAGGCGGTTCGACCGTCTTTTTGTCAGTCTGCGGGTTTATAATGACAAGCGGCGCGGAGAAGTCTCCACGCCGGTTGCGCGCTGTCCCTAGCCGAAGCCGCCCGACAAGTCAAGGTTGCCGCAGGCAGGCAACGGAGCGGCGGAGCCGGCGACAGGGACGCCTCCAGCCAGCCTATCGTGAAGCGGTCTTCGACACGGCCGAGTTCGATGTGCAACGAGCCTGCGCAGTCGCTGAGCGCGCCGTACTTGACGGCGTTCGTCGCCAGTTCATGGAATATGAGGGCGATCGGGGTTATGGCCGACGGACCGAAGGGCAGGTCGTCGTCGGCGAACGCGATGCGGTTCCCGTCGTTGTCGTAGGGCGCGAGCAGGCGCCGCAACAGCCCCGCCACCGTGGCCTCGGTTCCATCCTGGTTCGGCCGAATCTCGTGCCCATGGCGACCGGTCAGGGTGTCTGAACCCCGCGCGTGTTCAGATGCACCGCGTAGAGCGCGCTCTGGCCGGCCATGAACAGGCGGTTCTTCTTCTGCCCGCCGAAGCACAGGTTGGCGATCACCTCGCCGACGAAGATTTTACCGATCAGGGCGCCGTCGCCGGCGAAGCACTGCGCCCCGTCGCCAGCCGCGACCCAGAGGGAGCCGCGCTCGTCCACGCGCAGTCCGTCCGGGATTCCCGGATCGACCACGGCGAAGACGCCGCCGCCCGAAAGGGCCGCGTCCGTTCCGACGTCGAACACCCGCACATGATGCGGTGCGTCCGGATCATGGGAGCGGCCGCTATCGGCGATGAAGAGGCGGCTTTCGTCGGGGGAAAAGACGAGCCCGTTCGGCTTGACGAAGTCGTCGGCCACGATCCGCAGGTCACCGTTTGCCGGGTCGAAGCGAAACACGTGGTAGCCGCCGATCTCGCTGTCTGCCTTGTTGCCTTCATAGTCGGTCAGGATCCCGTAGGGCGGATCGGTGAACCAGATCGTGCCGTCGGACTTGACGACGACGTCATTGGGGGAATTCAGCCGCTTGCCCTCGAAACCGTCCACCAGAACGGTGATCCGGCCGTCATGCTCGGTGCGGGTAATCCTGCGGCCGCCATGTTCGCAGCTCACGAGCCGCCCCTCGCGGTCGCGGGTCCCGCCATTGGCGAAATTCGATGGATAGCGATAGAGGGAAGTCGCGCCGGTCGCCTCGTCCCATTTCAGTATCCTGTTGTTGGGAATATCGCTGAAAAGCAGATGGCGTGCGTCGCCGAACCAGACCGGCCCTTCGCCCCAGAGCAGGCCGGTCGCAAGCGTTTCCAGCTTGCAGACCGGGATGATGTAGTCCGCGAAGCGCGGATCGAGGATCTCGTAATAGCTCATCCATCCTCCCCCCTGTTCCTTCGGATGTCCCAATAGGTCTGTTCGACCGTCTCGAGATGGCCCCGCATCGCCGCTTCGGCGCGATCCGGATCGTGGTCGCGGATCGCCTCGAAGATCATCCGATGCGCCCCCACCGCCTTCTTGAGCGCCTGCGGATGGCTCAGCGACATCCGGCGCTGGTCCTCCAGAAGTTCCAGAACCGCCTGATAGAGCGCGGCGACGAGCGGATTGCCGACAATGGCTGCTATGCCGTAGTGAAGGTCGTCGTCGCTGCGGGCGAAGGCCTCGACGTCGTCGGCGCTTGCCTCGTTGGCTTCCAGGAGGGCGTTCAGCTGCGCGATCTCCGTGTCGCTGGCCCGCATGGCGGCTTCCCGCGCGATCGCCACCTCGACGAAGGCGCGGGTCTGCTGGAAGAGCCGCACGCCTTGCGGGCGTGAGACCAGCATCTTTGCGGCCCCCGACAGAAGCTCCAGAAGTTCCTTCGGATCGGGTTCGGTGACGCGGGTGCGGTCGCCGTTGGAGACCGCGAGAAGCCCTTTCTTGTTCAGCCACAGCAGCGCCTCGCGCACCGCCGGCCGCCCGACCCCGTAATGCGCCATCAGGTCACGCTCGGAAGGCAGCGCGTCGCCCACCGACAGTTCGCCGGAAAGGATCCGTTGCTCTATGTCCTGGGCGATCTGGTCCGATAGCCTGTCGCGCCGAAGTACTGTCGCCGGTTTGGCAAAGATGGTCACGCGCCGAGTGCCTTTTCGATCTCTTTCTTGGCCTCCACGATGGACCCAAGGAAGCGATCACGCCAAGCTCTGCGCGCCGGCAGAGTGGCCTCGGGCACGGCAGCCCGCATCTTCTCTTCGATTTCGCCAACCAGTCCGGCGTCCCATTCGCGTGGGTCGGCCTGCTCTTTTGCAAGCCCATAATACATCGGCCCGAGATTGGCGCAATACTCCGCGATCCCGTTCGCGGCATTGAGGTCGATCGTCGCGAACGGCCCGAGGAAGCTCCAGCGCAGGCCGAGGCCGTCGGCGACCGCGCGGTCCACGTCATGGGCGGGACAAACGCCGTCCTGGACCAGGCGGAACGCCTCGGCCAGAAGCGCGCTCTGCAGACGATTGACGACAAAGCCATTGATCTCCCGGGCCAGGGTGATCGGCTTCTGACCCACTTGCTCCATCAGCCGGCGCACGAAATCGAGCGTCCCGGAAGCGGTCCATGGCGCCGGCACCAGTTCGACCAGCGGGATCAGGTGCGGCGGGTTGATCGGATGCGCAACCAGGCAGCGCCCGCGGCAGGACAGCGTTTCCGTGAAGCTGGAGGCCGGCAGGCCGGACGTGGAACTGCCGATGACGGCATTCTCGCCGATCAGCCCGTCGAGCGTTTGGTAGAGTTCCCGCTTGATCGCCAGGCGCTCGGGAGCGCTTTCCTGAATGTAGTCGGCGCCAGACAGCGCTGCGGCGAGATCGGCGACCACCGTGACACGCCCGGCCGCCCGGCCATCGTTGTCGGCGACCTGCCCGGCCGCGGCCTCGGCCGCCGAAACCGCCTTGTCGTAGATCGCCACCTCATGCCCGGCTCGCGCGAACACCAGCGCCCAGGAAGACCCTACCGTGCCGCATCCAATGACCGCTACCTTCATCTTCCCGGTTCCTCCGTGCTTATTCTCAATTGCCGGCGCCGGAGCCGGCGGCGGCCTTGCGTCGCCGCGCTGCGGCATAGACGGATAGCGCCACCGCGACGATCAGGATCGCGCCGTTGAACAGATATTCGACATAGAACGCTGCCCCGAGCTGTTGCACGCCGGAAAAGGCGAAGGCCAGGATGAGGATGGCTAGCAGCGTTCCGCCGACATTGACGCGGCCTGGCCGGATCGATGTCGCGCCCAGAAGCGCCGCCGCAAAGGCCGGCAACAGGTATTCCGGGCCGACCGAGGGCGTTCCCGAGCGCAGGATCGCGCCCAGGAGAACACCCGCGACGCCGCAAAGCATGCCGGCGACGACGAAGGTCGCGGCGACGGAGCGTTCCACGTCGACGCCGGACAGTTCCGCCGCACGCGGGTTGGAGCCGATAAAATAGAGGCCGCGGCCGGCCGGAATGCGTTCCAGGACGATCCACAGGATCGCGCCGACGATCGCCACGACGATCGCGGGGATCGGGATGCCGGCGACAGCGCCGGCCAGACCGGAATAGCCGTCGGGCAGATCGAAGCCTGCGATCTGCATGCCGTCGGTATACCAGTTGGAAATTCCGTACAGCAGCGATCCCACGCCCATCGTGGCGATGAAGCTGTCGATCCTCAACCGCATCACCAGAAAGCCGTTCACCGCGCCGATCACTATCGACAGCACGATCACGATGGCTGCGGCGGCAGGCCATGACAGGCCGCCGTTGACCTGAAGGCCGATCGCCATGATCTGGGCGAAGCCGACGTGATATCCGACGGACAGGTCGAAGCGGCCGGTCGTCAGCGGCATCATCACCGCAAGGGCCAGAAGCGCCGTTACGGCCTGGCTCGTCAGCAGATTGGAGATGTTCGACTGACTGAGATACGTGTCCGGCCGCAACAGGCCGAAAACGATCAGGACCAGCACGAAGATGACCGCCAGCCCGTAATTGGCGGCAAAATTCACCACGCCGCTTCCTGCCTTGGCGCCTGTCCGCGCGGCCGTGGGGGCGCTCGCCTCATTGCCGGAACTGCTCATTCGGTCCTCCCGGGGGTCGGCTGCGTGGCTCTGCGTTTCAGGCGGCATTGCGCACCCCCTGCGATGAATGCGAAATGAGGTTCTCTACGGTCAGTTCCGCACCCGACAATTCGACGCCGTTGCGTCCACGGTTGACGATGATCGCACGCTGACAAAGCGCGGCCACTTCTTCGACGTCGGTCGAGATCACCAGCATCGAGGCGCCGGCGGCGGCCGATTTGCGAAGGATGTCATGGATCGCCAGCTTGGCGCCGATGTCGACGCCGGCGGTCGGCTCCTCGAGGATCAAGAGCCGGCCGTTATCGCCGAGCCAGCGGGCGAGGCATGCCTTCTGCTGGTTGCCGCCTGATAGCCAGTCGATCAGCGCGTTTTCCCGACGCGGACGGATATCGAACCGGTCGAGCAATTCGCGCACCGCCGCACGCTCCCGTGCCGGCGTCGTCCAGCGCCACGGCGATTCACCGCGGATGCGCGGATTGACCAGGATGTTCTCGCTCAGCGACATTCCCGCAAAGGCGCTCTCGAAAGCGCGGTTGCCAGCCAGAAGCCGCACCCCGGCTTCGATCGACTGGCCGATCGTGCGCTTGTACGGCAGGGCGCGGCCAAACAGCGAGATGGTTCCGGCTTCCATCGGCAGCGCTCCGAAGATCGCACGGCCCACCGCTTCTTGTCCGCCTCCGCGCAGGCCGACCAGGCCCAGGATCTCGCCCTCGCGAATGTCGAAACCGATCGGCCCACGACCCTCGACGACGAGAGAATCGACCCTCAAGGCGACCCGACCCGTCGGCTCGGCCATGTCCTTGTTCGCCGCCAGCGCCCTGGCGGGCTGGCCCAGCATGTGCTCGACCAGCCTGTCTATCGTGGTTTCGGCCATGTCCTCGGTCGCCACGTGGCGGCCGTCGCGGAAGGTGGTAACCCTGTCGCACAGGCCGAACAGCTCGTTCAAACGGTGCGAGACGTAGATCATGCTCGTGCCCTTGTCGCTGAGACGCCGCATCGCCTCGAAGAGCTGCACGGAATCCGCTTCGGGCAAGGCGGCGGTCGGCTCGTCCAGAACCAGCACCTGCGGGGTGTGGGCGAGCTTGCGCACGATGGACAGGATCGCCTTTTCCGCCGCGCTCAGCGTGGAGACCATGCGTTCGGGATGCAGAGGCTCGACATCCATCGCCTTGTAGATGTCGATCGCTTGCCGGTTCACGGCCGCCCAGTCGATCAGGCCCATGCGCCGCGGATAACCGACGCCGAAGGCGACGTTCTCGGCCACGCTCAGGTCTTCTGCAAAGGCATTGTCCTGATGGACGAAGGCGATCGGCAGCCGCTCCGCCCTCGGATCGACGATTCGGCCGTCGAGCCGAATCTCGCCGCCATCCTTGTCGTAGACGCCGGCGAGAATCTTGATGAAGGTCGACTTGCCCGCTCCGTTTTCTCCGATCAGCGCGTGGATCTCGCCTCGCCGTAGCGTGAAGTCAGCTCCGCCCAGCGCCGATACGCCATAGAAATTCTTGGTCAGGCCGCGGATGGAGAGAATGTCATCGTTCATGCTTTTGGCACCCGCCTCGACATGCGTGAATAGCCCCGGCCCCGCCTTTCTGAATAGGGTAGGCCGGGGGCAATGGCGCAGGCCGGATCAGTTCACTGTGCAGTCCTTGCTTTCGCCCTTCCAGATGTTTTCGTAATGGCAGGCGAAATTGTTCGAGGGAATGAACTCGTTGTCCTTGCCGCCCTCCGCGTCGGCATTGTCCTTGGTCACCAGATAGGTCGGCTGGACGAAATGCGAGGGCTCCTGACCGGCAGCCGCACGGATCACCGCATCCACCGCCTGGAAGCCGAACAGGGTGCTGGGCTCGGGTACGGTGGCGACCTCGTATTCGCCCTTGCGGATCAGGTCATAGGCGGACGGCGGGCCGTCGGAACCGACGAGCTTGACCTGGGAGGGATCGACATTGGCGGCACGCAGCGCCGCGGCGACATAGGGAAAGAAATTGTCGCAGCACGTCGTGGCCCACCAGTCCTTGCCCTGGTTCGCCAGGATGCCCGAGATCACGGTGGGAATCCGCTGTGTCTGATCTGCGATCGGGATATTGACCATGTCGACGAAAGTGCAGCCCTCGCAATTCTTGATCGGATCGGTCGCGGCCTGCGCCTTGAAACGGGCTATAGCGAAGCTGTTGTCGAGGAAGTGCAGGACCTTTGCCTTGCCGTCGGATTGAGCCAGCACGTAAGCGGCCTGGGTCTCGCCAATCTGGGCCGGATTCGAGGTGATGTTGGTGTAGAGCTTGAGCTCCGGATCAGGGCCGGGATAGGCCGCCGAATGGATGCCGATAACCGGGATGCCCGCTGCGACCGCCTGTGAAATCGGCCCTTGCAGGGCGCTGGCGTCGGCAGACGTAATGATCGCGTCCGGACGGCTTGCAACCGCTTGCTGCATGGCCTGAAGCGTGCTGGTGATCGCGCCGCGGCCGTTCAGGACATCGACCTTCCAGCCTAGGATCTCGGCTGCCTCCTCGACCCCACGGCCCCAGTTGACGAAAGACACGTAAGACTGGTCGGCCGAGACATACGCGATGCGCAGCGCTTTGTCCGGGGCGCGCGGCCCGTCAACTGGCCCCGTCCATTCCGTTTGCGGCTTGGTGCGCTCTTCGATGATCTTGCTTGCCTCGTCGACCGACAGGCTGGGTGTTATTTGCGGCGCTTCCCATGCGGGGAACGGCTCCGCACGCATTTCGGCGGCCGAGGCCGACCCTCCCGCCCCCACGGCAACGATCAGGCCGAGCGCGGCGGATCGAACAAGCATTCGCATCATGGATATTCCCTCCCTTGGTTAGTGGAAGGTGGTATAATAGGTTGATAGCTTACATGTCAACCTGCGATCAGGAAGCGCCGGTAGCGAGCGAAACGGAGGAAGTAGGCCTTCCTTCAGGCCCGCACATAGGCCGTCTTCGTCACCGTGTAGAAGTCGCGGGTGTGTTCGCTCTGCCCGCGCGGCCCCCAAGGACGAAGCCTTTCGCTTGCCGAACGGCACGTGATGGTCGACACCCGCCGTGGGCATGTTTACCATCACCGTTCCTGCCTGGCTCCGTTTCTTGAACATTGTCGCCGTTTTCAGCGAGGTGGTGCCGAGGCCGGGCGCAAGGCCGAAAGTCGTGTCGTTGGCGACATCGGCCGCTTCCTTCACGTCGGCGACCTTGATGACGGATGCGACCGGGCCGGAGATTCCTCGCGGTTGTGGGTCTTATCGTTACTGATGTTGATGAACGGCGCCGGGGGACAGGAAATAATCCCTCAGTCAGTCGGGCGCTCCAAACGCTCGCCGCCGGAAACCAGTTCGGCACCCCCTTCCTTGGCGATCCGGATGTAGCGGAAATCCTCTTGCAGGGGTCGCCGTTCCTCACCGGGCCGATGTCGGTGCCGGGCAAAAGCGCATGCCCGACGGTGAGGTCCCGCAGGCGACCGGTCATCGCCTCGACGAAGCGGCCATGGATAAAGATGGCGCCAATTTAACGATTGTCGATATCGGGCACTTTTAGCTGAGATCTATTTCGTTGACGCTGAATGAGATGATTAAAAATTAATATTTCTACGGTTAAATGCAGCTGAACGGCAGTCCGCTATTCCATCCGGATTGTCTGAAAGCTCCTGCAACGCTTAATGCGACTGGCCTTTCGAGATAGTCAGGCGACAGGAAGGAATGGGTCGGTTGGGCGTGGGGGCGCCTTCTGATGACAACGGTAATAGGATGCATAGTCGAGAAGCATAACCTCTGGCTGGTGCTTCTGGCCGCGTTGCTTTGCGTCACCGGATCGTGGGTGACGGCGCGGCTGTTCCGGCGGATGGCCAACACAGCCGGCGTGCAGCGCTACGGCTGGCTGTTCATGACGGCGCTCGCGGCCGGGGTTGGAATCTGGTGTACCCATTTCATCGCCATACTCGGCTATGATGCGGGGGTGCCGGTCGGCTTCGATCCGGTCATGACGGTCGTTTCGCTGCTTATTTCCGTTATCGGAAGTACTGCCGGCTTCATGCTCGCCGGAAGCCGCTGGACGCGCTCTGCGCCTGCCATCGGCGGTGCCATTGTCGGTCTCGCGATAGCAGCTATGCACTACACCGGCCTGATGGCCTATCGAGTGCAGGGCATCGTGTCCTGGGATATGCCCTATCTGGTCGCTTCGATCGTGCTTTCTGTCGGCTTGTCGACGCTGGCATTGCATCTTGCCATGCAGCCTTACCCACGGGCAGCTACCTTGATGACCGGCGTGCTCGCCCTGGCAATCATAGTGCTGCATTTCACGGGCATGACCGCTTTCCGTGTCGAGCCGCTGCTGGTGGACGGCTCGTTCTCGAACCCGGAAGCGTTGCAAACGCTGGCTGTCGCTATCGCGGCCATGTCGTTCGTCATCGTCGGGGCAGGACTGGTCAGTTACCTGATCGACGACAGTTCGCGTGCAGACTCGATGGAACGGCTGCGCCGTCTTGCGCTGAACGATACGCTCACCGGGCTGCCGAACCGTGCCAATTTCAATGAACGCCTCGACCTCGAAATGTCGCTGGCCCATGAAAGCAAGGGCAGCTTCGCCCTGATCGGCATCGATCTCAATCGCTTCAAGGAGATCAACGATCTGCGCGGCCACAGTGCCGGCGACGAAGTGCTGCGTGTCCTCGGCCGACGCATCAAGAATCTGCTTAGAGAGGATGAAAACGAGTTCGTCGCCAGGACTGGCGGTGACGAGTTCTCTGCCCTTTATCGTATGGATGGTGCACATGGCATCTCCAATTTGCTCGCCCGTCTTGAAGATGCACTGTTCAAGCCGATCCGCGTTGATGATACGGATATCATCCCGGGTGCAAGCTTCGGCGTGGCGGTCTTCCCCGATGACGCCATCGATCGGGAGGACCTCATCAACAATGCCGACCTTGCCATGTATCGGGCTAAGGCCGATCCCGTACGCAATATCTGTTTCTATGAAGCGGGCATGGATGAGAAGATCAAGGCACGTCGATCGCTGGCTGCTGATCTACGCCAGGCTCTCGGGCGTAATGAACTCTCCCTTCACTACCAGGTGCAAACAGCAGTCTCGACAGGCGAGATCCGTGGCTATGAGGCGCTGTTGCGATGGGAACATCCGCAATTCGGCCCGATCAGCCCGACGGAATTCATTCCCCTTGCCGAAGAAAATGGCTTCATCCTGCCGATCGGGGAATGGGTATTGCGAACGGCCTGCGCCGAAGCGGCCACCTGGGAGCAGCCCTTTAAGGTCGCGGTGAACCTGTCGGCCGTACAGTTTATCCATGCCGACCTGCCACGTATCGTCATGCAGGCTCTGGTCCAGACCGGTCTGTCGCCTGAACGTCTGGAACTGGAACTGACGGAATCGACAATATTCGCCGACAGGGAGCGTGCGCTGCACATGCTACGCCAGATCAAGGCCCTTGGCGTCAGCATCGCGCTCGATGATTTCGGGACGGGATATTCGTCGCTCGACACGCTGCGCGCCTTCCCTTTCGATCGAATCAAGATCGACCGTTCCTTCTTTTCATCGACGTCCGCCAATCCGCAGACGACTGCTATCATTCGCGCTGTACTGGCACTCGGCAAGACTTTTGGAATTCCGGTTCTGGCTGAAGGCATCGAAACCTACGACCAGCTTTCCATGCTGAGCGCCGAAGGTTGCGAAGAGGCGCAAGGCTTCCTTCTCGGCCGGCCGGCTGCACTTTCGGAGATCGTCGGCACCGGCCAGCTTACCGTAACCAACGAACACGGGAAGGAGGTGCCGCGCCAGATCGGGCCTTCTTCGACTACCGGCACTAGAATTGCGAGGGGCGGCGGAAAATGATGAGAAGGATATTCCATCGGATTGTCCAATACCTGGCGATCCCGACCGACAATCCGGAATTGCTCAAGGCGCAAGGAGCGGCATTCTCCCGGCTTGTTCCTCTGCTATACGTGATGCTGCTGGCCAATGGCTGGATACTGGCCACGACCTACTTCAACAAGGCTCCGCTCTGGCTGACCATCTATGCGGCGGCGGCGATGACCGTTCTTTGCGTCACCCGCCTGCTGATGTGGTGGCGCATAAAGAAAGTGGCCGGGACTGGCGAGCGCGTTGTCCGCGAACTGCGGCGCACCAATATCATGATGATGTTCAACGGGGTCGTCCTGCCCGGCTGGGCCTTGATGCTGATCCCTTATGGCGGCATCGTCGAGCAATTTCATGTCGCCCTTTTCCTGACCCTCTCCATGATCGGCAGCATGTTCTGCACGCTCCATCTGCGGTCAGCCGCCATATTCGCGGCGATTTTCATCGGAGCCGCCGTCATCGTCAGCTTTGTCCTGGGCGGCGAAGCAATCTTCATCAGCATGGCGATCAATGTCTTTCTCGTTACCCTGGTCTTGCTGGCAATTGTCCTGATCCAGAATCGGGACTTCGCGCGCATGGTGAACGCACAGACTGAGGCCCGCCGCAAGCAT
>ERZ778018.2563-NODE-2563-length-11381-cov-3.683207_pt1 | contig 11381 bp, 10 predicted proteins | sample MGYA00375748_ERZ778018 | MGnify/ENA primary metagenome ERZ778018 (study PRJEB29350, sample SAMN05509839) | bioreactor metagenome | biome: bioreactor; material: wastewater | place: South Africa: University of Cape Town | collected 2014-04-22 ... | reverse complement strand
AGATAACTAAAAGCAAAGGTGGAAATTTGACTTTGTTCTCGTTTGACAAAGAACAGGGGCTATCGGAGCATAAAACGCCTTATGATGCCATTGTGCAGATTTTGGATGGCGAAACAGAAATAACCATTGGAGGCAATTTACATAATTTGAAAAAAGGGGACTGCATTATTATGCCAGCAAATGTTCCTCACGCACTGAAAGCTGTTGAACGTTTTAAAATGCTGTTGACAATGATACGTCAAGAATAATTCAGATAACTATTTTTACAAAATCCTATTCAGCATGAGGCACATTAAAGCAACGGAATTCATACTTTATGTAAATGACCAACGGGTAAGTACTGATTTTTACACGAAACTTTTTCGAACGAATCCTGACTTAAATGTTCCGGGTATGACTGAATTTCAACTGGCAGAAAATTGTAAATTAGGGCTGATGCCCAACCACGGAATTGCAAAAATACTTTCGGATAAAATACCACATCCAAATCAGGGAAACGGAATTCCAAGATGCGAACTGTATTTCTATGTTGACAATATTGAACTCGAATTTGATAACGCAACGAAAATAGGTGCTAAACTTATTAGTCCGGTAGAAGACAGAGACTGGGGCGATAAAGCCTGTTATTTCGCCGATTTAGATGGACATATTATCGCTTTTGCTCAAAAAATACAGATTTAAAAAAATTTGCTCTATCATGTTAGTGAACGCTCGCAAACTTATATTTAGCTTGATAGTTTTGTCAGGTTGGAATATAGCCCAAGCTCAAGAGGTTTGGACATTAAAACAATGTATTGATACGGCACAAGTTCATAACAAGACTTTGCAAATCAATCGTAACAACGTATCCATCAGCGAACAACGGGAAAAAGAAGCAAAAGCCAATCTTATTCCTAAAGTTACAGCTAATGCCGATTACAAATATTTTATGGAACTGCCTACGCAGTTAATGCCGATGAATGCCCTCAATCCGCAAGCACCCGAAGGGCAATTCAGAGATTTGCAATTCGGTGTTCCCCATAACATCAATGCAAATGTACAGTTGGCTATGCCCTTGTATAATCTGCAGGTTTATGGAGCAATTGAAAATACAAAAATTGCCAACGAACTGACACAGCTTCAATTTCAAAAATCGGAAGAACAGGTTTTATACGACATCACTACGCTGTATTACAACGCTCAAATATTGAAACATCAATTGGATTTTTTGGAAAGCAATCTGCTCAATACCCAAAAGCTCTTAAAGAATATAAAACTCTTGAAAGAACAGCTATTGGCAAAGGGAACAGATGTGAGCAAAGTAAAACTGCAAGCCGAACAGTTGAATACGCAAAGGGAAAACATTCACAACAAATACACAACGGTTTTGAATGCACTGAAACTGAATATCGGTATGCCATTAGAGCAAAATATGACCGTTGTTTCTGAAATCGAACAGCAAGCCTTGACGGAAAATAATGTAGAAAATATATTGGATTTAAAAATTATTCAGACACAGAACAAACTGTTGCATACCGAATTGAGTACACTCAACAAATCACGGTTTCTGCCCTCGCTGAATTTGGTTGCTTCCTACGGAACAACTGGTTTTGGCTATGATAAAACGCCAAACGACTTCCTGAAATTCTATCCCATAGGCTTTGCAGGCTTGCAACTGACGTACCCGCTTTTCAACGGAACGGTTACACAGCGAAAAATCAATCAAAAGAAATTGGAGATTACCAACAACGAATTACAGGCTCAACTGATTGGCGATAAAAACAAAATGGAAATTGAAAATGCTTTAAGGCAAAGAACGATTGCACAGCAAACAGTCATCAATACCGAAAATCAAATCACTTTGGCTCAATCCATTTATGAGCAAACCATTTTACAACAAAAGCAAGGTACGGCAACACTTACCGATATTTTATTGGCTGATAATGCACTTCGGGAAGCACAGCAAAACTACCTGTCGGCAATGATAGATTATCTGAAAGCTGATTTGGAACTTAAAAAGCTGGCAGGAACAATTAAGAATTAAAATAACGAATAAAAAATCAGGAATATGAATTGGAAAAAAACAATCGGGATAATTGCTTTGATTGCGGTAATAGCACTTGTGCTTTTTAAGTTGAAAAACAATAAAGAAACTACCGAAAGCAAGGTGTATCAGTACGACAAAGAAAAACCGATTACTGTAAGTGCTGACACCATTCGTTTGCAGACTATTGATGATGCAACTACTTATACAGGCACATTTGAGCCGAACAAAGAAAGCAAAATCAGTACGGATATACAAGGAAAAATCAATGCTGTTTTGGTAGATGTGGGAAGTAATGTAAGCAAAGGGCAAACACTTATTCAGTTGGATAATTCGTTGTTAAAGTTACAACTGCAAACAGTTGAAGTACAAATCGAGGGTTTGGAAGACGATGTAAAACGATACACCATTTTAACGGAAGCAGATGCCGTTCAGGGCGTACAGTTGGAAAAGGCAAAATTGGGATTGAAATCTGCAAAAGTTCAGAAAGCAACTTTATTAGAACAAATCAGTAAAACCGCCATAAAAGCACCTTTCAACGGTGTGGTAACTGCCAAGCTCAATGAGGAGGGCGGTTTTGCAGCACTGGGCATTCCGTTGCTTCAAATTACGGATATAAGCACTTTACGCTTTACAGTCAATGTTCCCGAAAATGATTTGGTACAGTTTCAAAACAATCAGACTTATAAAATCAGTGCAGATGTTTATCCCGACATTTCTCTTTCGGGTAAAGTAACAATGACGGGAAGCAAAGCCAATATGGGCAATAGTTTTCCTGTACAATTTCAGGTTGTCAACACCAGAAACCTAACTATAAAATCGGGAATGTTCGGCAAGGTAAGTCTTTCTGAAGCTAAACAAGAGAATGGCATTCTTATTCCCACATCTGCCATTATGGAAGAAAATGGAATTACAAAAGTATATGTAGTGAAGAATGGAAAAGCCGTATTGCAATCTATTACCATATCAAGAAATATCGGCAATAAAACGATTGTATCAGGCGGATTGGCAACAGGCGATATTGTGGTAACGAATGGCTTTATCAACCTGTTTGACAGAGCGAGAGTGGAAGTGAAAAACTAAGAGTGAAAAGCTAAAAGTGAAAAGCTAAAAATTAAATTAGAGTAAAATAAAAATTGTATGGAAAAGTCAGTATTGAAAAATAAAAGTTACGAGTTTGCTATCAGAATAGTGAAGCTGTCTAAATTCTTACAGAATGAACAAAAAGAATACATTCTAAGTAAACAAATATTGCGGTCAGGAACAGCAATAGGTGCACTACTTAGAGAAGCCGAGTTTGCTCAAGGTACTGCCGACTTTATTCACAAAATGCACATCTCATTAAAAGAAGCGAACGAAACGGAATACTGGTTGTGTATTTTGAAAGACACAGAATATTTAGAAATTAGGCTATTTGAAAGTTTGCATTCAGAAGTCAAGGAGTTAATAGCAATGTTGGTTTCATCTATAAAAACACTTAAATCGAAAACGAAAAGTGGAAAGTGAAAAGTTAAAAATGTACAGAGGTCAAGCAGCTTAACTTTCAGTTTTTCTCTACGAGTTTTCACTCAAAAAACTTTTAGTTGTTAGTTTTTAACTATTAACTTAAAAAATATGAATCTCACAGAAATATCAATCAAACGTCCCTCGCTGATTATCGTACTTTTCAGCGTATTTGCCCTGTTGGGAATTATCGGCTACAAGAATTTGAGCTATGAACTGATGCCCGATTTTAATCAGCCTGTTGTGGTTATCAGAACCGTTTATCCCGGAGCAGAACCCAACGAAGTAGAAACTTCCGTTTCCCGAAAAATTGAAGATGCACTTTCCAATTTGGAGGGCGTAGATTATTTGCTTACCAAATCATTACCCAATGCTTCAATCATCATAGCCAATCTGAAATACGGAACGGATTTGGACAAAACAATGCAGGACGCTCAACGCTACATTGACAATATCCGAAAGGACTTGCCTAACGATATTCAAAACCCTGTAATGAGCAAAGTATCGCCTAATGATTTGCCGATAATGTCGGTAAGTGCAACAAGCAATTTAGAGCCGACAGTGTTTTATCAAAAAATGAAAGACGATTACCTGCCACAAATCCAACAGCTAAAAGGAGTGGCAGAGATAACCGTTTTAGGTGGGGAAGAAAGGGAAATTCAAATCAAGGTAGATAAAGAAAAACTGAAGCTCTATAAAATTTCTTTGTATCAGGTAGTGGAAGCTGTCAATCGTTCGGGGATTGATTTACCTGCCGGAAAATTACAAACTGATACAGAAAATAATTCGGTAAGGTTAGTAGGCAAATTCAATACTATCAATGATATTCAGAATGTTCAGGTCACAATGCCTTTTCCAAACAGTCCTGTTTATGTGAAAGATATTGCGGAAGTAACGGACGGTGTTAAAGAAATTACTTCGTATAGCCGTTACAACGGTAAAAACGGTATTGGCTTAATGATAAAGAAACAAGGCGATGCCAATGCTGTTGATGTTTCCAAACTAATCAGAGAAAAATTTCAGTCTATTGAAAAACAAAATGCCAATGCAGATGTAAAATTTGTAGTTACGGACGACAGCACCGATAACACCATTGCAGCCGTTAATTCGGTGGTATTTGACTTGATTTTAGCCGTGATTTTGGTGTCGTTGGTCATGTTGCTGTTCCTGCGAAGTTTCAGAAACGCATTGATTGTTTTAGTCGCCATTCCTACTTCCTTAATTACCGCTTTTGCCGTGATGTGGCTTTTGGGCTATACACTCAATCTGATGACTTTGTTGGCGATGTCTTTAATCATCGGTATTTTGGTGGACGATGCTACCGTAGTTTTAGAAAATATCCAACGTCATTTGGATATGGGTAAAGAAAAAAGAACGGCAGCTATGGACGGAAGAATGGAAATCGGTTTTTCGGCATTGTCTATTACATTGGTTGATGTGGTTGTGTTTCTGCCGATTTTATTCTTACAGGTTTTTGTTGCCGATATGCTCAAACAGTTTTCGGTGGTGGTTATCACTTCTACACTTACCAGTTTACTGGTAGGTTTTACTTTAACGCCTTGGCTGGCTTCACGCATCGGGAAAAAAGAAGATTTGCAGCCGACTAATATCTTCAACCGTTTTTTGCTTTGGTTTGAACATCAGTTAGACCAATTTATCAATTGGTATGGCAGAACATTGAATTGGGTTTTACATCACAAACTCATTTTTACAGGATTTGTTTTGTTGCTGTTCGTAGGAACGACAGCAATGATGAAACAGGGAATTATCGGAAAGGAACTCATTTCCACAGGCGACCAAGGGAAATTCCGTTTGGCATTAGAGTTTGATAAAAGTACTTCCATTCAGCAAAACAATTCGGTTTCAGAAAAAATAGAAAACTATATTTTTAAGCAACACGAAGTTTCAACTGTTTTCAGCAATGTCGGAGGACCAAGCACCGGTATTGGAAGTTTGGGAGTTGGTTCTGCCAATAAAACCGAATTTACCATTCAGCTAAAATCCAGGAAAGAAACAAATAATCTTTCTACCGAAACCTTTATGCGAAAATTGCGAACTGATTTGCAAAAAGAACATTCGGGTACCAATTTTTCAATGATAGCATTAGGCTTAATTCCACGTTCTGCACCGATAGAAATTACATTAAGCGGAAGCGACTTAGACCAGGTAATGCAGACAGGTAATGACTTAAAAACAGTCATTGAAAAAATACCCGGAGCAGACAATGTACGGCTTTCGGTAGAAGCAGGAAGCCCTGAATTAAAAGTCATTCCTGACAAAGATAAAATGCAGCGTTTAGGATTAAGCACCGCTTATGTGGGAATGAATTTGCGTACCGCTTTTACAGGAAATGACGATGCCACTTTAACGGAAAACGGAACAGAATATCCTGTACGGATTTGGTTGGATAAGTTCAGCCGTAAAAATTATGATGATGTAAACCAACTCAACATTATAAATCCAGTGGGCATTCCGATAGAAGTTTCACAGTTTGCAACAATTGAAAGAGATAATTCGCCTTCGCTTTTAGAACGAAAAGACCGACAACCTGCCGTTACATTAACTTCCGATGCACTCGGCAGACCTTCGGGAACTGTGGCTGACGATGTCGTGGCATATCTCAAAAACAATCCCTTACCCAACGGCGTACAAATGACTTGGGGAAGCGATATTAAACGGCAAAACGACAGTTTCGGGGCTTTGGGTTCGGTATTGCTGATTTCATTCTTACTGATTTATTTGATTATGGTAGCCTTGTACGACAGTTACATTTATCCTTTTGTTGCCTTATTTGCCATACCTGTTGCAGCTATTGGAGCATTTTTAGCATTGAATTTATCACTAAGCAATTTGAGCTTATTTGCTTTGCTCGGCTTGATTATGCTCATGGGATTGGTAACAAAAAATTCCATCTTGATTGTGGACTTTACCAACCAACTGAAAGCGGATGGAAAACATTACAAAGAAGCATTGATTACCGCAGGAAAAGAACGTATGCGACCTATTTTAATGACTACTTTATCAATGGCAATAGGAATGTTGCCCATTGCATTAGCCAGTGGAACAGCAGCCGAATGGAAAAACGGCTTAGCGTGGGTAATCATTGGCGGTTTGCTTTCTTCATTGGCTTTGACGGTGTATTTAGTGCCAATGGTGTACTACGGAGTAGATAGAATGAAGGAGAAATTAAAAGTGAAAAATTAAAAATCACGAATTAAAAATTCTTATAGATGAGACAATTACAATTAATCTTAGTAATGCCAATTGTAAGTATAATTTTACTTTCATTTACAGCTAAAGAACAAAACACGCATACCTTAACCGTTGAAGTTGAAAATTTGCGAAACTCAAAAGGAATAGTGCAATTCGCCCTTTACAACAAAGATAATTCAATCCCCGATGAAGATTACAAAAAATATTACCGATTAGAGAAAGCGAAAATTGTAAATGGCAAATCTGAAATTACTTTTAAAAGCCTGCCCCAAGGGAAATATGCCGTAAATATTTTACACGATGAAAACAATAACGGAAAGATTGATAAAGGTTTGCTTTTACCCAAAGAGGGAATTGGATTTTCGAATTATCAGTCAGTAGGTTTACGAAACAGACCTAATTTTTACAAAGCAAGTTTTGATTTGACCACAGACAAAACGATTAGTGTAAGGATAATTTATATGTAAACAACAGAAATGATAAAATTCTACACCAAAAACGGCGTTAACCGAATTGATTTACGCACTGTATTCGCAGGGAGCATTTGGTAATGCAGACATAATAGCCATTGCCAAAACATTTGAAAGTACCTTTAATATAGATTTAGGCGATTTCTACCATACGTTTATGGAATTAAAATCCCGAAAAATAAACCGTACTAAATTCCTTGACAGCTTGTGTGAAGCTCTGATAAAGAAAATGGACGAACAGGACGAGAGGTAGCCATATACTTGTTGTTAAAAAGCACCACGTTGTTCAAAACGAATTGGAGCGTGGAGAAAATACCCGAACTTACAGCATTTGGTACAGCAGGAACAATTGGGTAAATACATTAACTAAAACATAATTTTTATTCATTGCATTAATAACAGACCGCTTACCAAAATACATAACTTTGCAAAATGGAAGATTTACGACAAATAACAGAATTTAAAACATCGCCCGAATTAGTAGAAAAACTACAACAATACAGCATACAAAAGACTTACAAAGCTGGTGACATTATTCTAAACGAAAATGCACATATTCGTTCTATTCCGATTGTTACCAAAGGAACGTTGAAAGTTATCCGAACAGAAGAAGACGGCAGAGAAATTTTGTTGTATTACATCAAAGTAGGGGAAAGCTGTATAATGTCTTTTTTAGGCGGTCTGCATAATGAAACCAGCAAAGTGAAAGCAGAGGTAGAGGAAGATGCAGAAATACTTTTTCTTCCGATGGACAAAGTGACCCTATTCATCAAAGAACATCCGCAATGGCTGGATTATATCTTTCGTCTATATCACAAACGTTTTGAAGAATTGTTGGAAATTGTAAATGCTATTGCTTTCAAAAAAGTTGATGAAAGAATGTTGGTTTTGCTGAATAGAAAAGCAGAACTTACAGGAAACAAAACACTAAACATTACCCACGAACAATTAGCCAATGAACTTGGTACGGCTCGTGTAGTCGTTTCCCGACTATTGAAAAAATTGGAAGAAAACGGAGCTGTCCAGCTCGGCAGGAATAAAATCACCCTTGTGTAACCAAAGTAGCTGTACAGGTTTTTGAGTTGATGCACCTTTGCGGTATCAATTTTAGAAATCTATGGATATAGCGGGTTATTTAGCTTCAATTTTTATTGGTATAGCATTAGGGCTAATCGGTGGCGGTGGCAGTATTCTTACCGTTCCCGTTTTAGTTTATTTATTCAGTATAGATGCGGTTTTAGCAACCGCTTATTCCCTTTTCATTGTCGGCACAACAAGTGTAGTCGGCTCATTTTCTTACTTCAAAAAAGGATTGGTTAATATCAGAACGGCAGTTGTTTTTGGTATTCCGTCAATCATTTCCGTTTTTCTCACAAGGGCTTATATCGTTCCTGCCATTCCGCAGGAAATTTTCAGCATCGGAGATTTTACCGTTACCAAAAGCATATTGCTGATGTTGCTTTTTGCCGTGCTGATGATTTTCGCATCATACAGTATGATTAAAAAGGACAAGCCAACAACCGAAGAAACACCAAAAAAACAACAACAATTCAATTATCCGTTAATTCTTGTTGAGGGTATAGTAGTAGGTATGCTCACAGGTTTGGTAGGTGCAGGCGGTGGCTTTTTAATTATTCCCGCATTGGTAGTATTAAGTAAGCTGCCAATGAAAGAAGCCGTAGGAACTTCATTAGTCATTATTGCAGCAAAATCATTGATTGGATTTTTTGGAGAAAGTGGCGATACGGTTATTGATTGGATTTTCCTTTCAAAAGTAATTGCCTCTGCCATTGTCGGAATTTTTATCGGTATGGCACTTTCCAAAAGAATTAACGGAGCAAAACTCAAACCTGCATTTGGTTGGTTTGTGTTGGTAATGGGTATTTACATCATCATCAAAGAAACATTATTGAACTAAAACAAGTAATGGAAATGAAACATCATTATCAGATTTTAATCATAGGTGGCGGTACGGCAGGCATTATGGTTGCCGCTCAATTACAGAAAAGGCAGTCAGGTTTATCAATAGCCATTATAGAACCGTCCGATACTCATTATTATCAGGCAGCTTTTACATTAGTGGGTGCGGGAACTTATGAAATGCACAAAACCAAAAGAAGCGAAGCATCGCTTATCCCTTCGGGCGTAGATTGGATTAGAGATAAGACAATGGCTGTCTATCCTGATGAAAACAAAGTCGCAACCGAAAAAAACGGAAGTATGGGTTATGATTATTTGGTAGTAGCTCCCGGACTTGTAAATGACCTGTCATTGATAGAGGGTTTGGAAGATGCCCTTAATAAAGGTGTGGTTTGCAGCAATTATATCAATCCTGAACATACTTGGGAGTGCCTGAAAAATTTCAAAGGCGGTAATGCTATTTTCACACAACCTGCCACACCTATAAAATGCGGTGGTGCTCCGCAGAAAGCAATGTACCTCGCTGCCGATTACTTTCGCAAAAAAGGAATATCCGACAAAACCAATGTAGTTTTTGCAACACCCGGCACAGTCATTTTCGGGGTAAAATCCATTGCCGATACGTTGATGTGTGTTATTAACCGTTACAATGTAAATCTTAAATTATTCCATACTCCTGTAAAAATAGATGCGGATAAAAGATTGGTCTATTTCAAAGATGCTACTCCCGATGATAAAAAAGCAGGTTCAAAAACGATACACGGAACAACTGTAACCGAAGACAATTTACTGGTAGTTCCGTTTGATTTTCTGCACCTTGCACCTCCACAAACCGCACCCGACTTTATCCGAAAATCTGACTTGTGCAATGATGCAGGTTGGTTAGATGTGGACATTAACAGCTTGCGGCATAAAAAATACAGCAATGTTTTTGGCTTAGGCGATGTAGCGGCTTTGCCCACTGCAAAAACAGGTGCAGCAGTGAGGAAACAAGCACCCGTAGTAGTGGACAATATTCTGAAATTGTTAAGTAATAAACCTCCAAACAATAAGGACTATCAAGGATATTCTTCCTGCCCGTTGGTAACAGGTTACGGAAAAATGGTATTGGCTGAATTTAATTACAAGAATGAATTTACACCCGACCCGATGCTGAAATATATGCTGATAAAGAACAGTGATAAAGAACATTGGCGATTGTGGGTACTCAAAAAACACATACTTCCTTACCTGTATTGGAACAAAATGATGAAAGGGAAAATGTAATAAAACTACATTGTAACAAAAGTAGCTGTACAGGAAAAGCAAACATCGGAAATTTGCAGTATCAAAAAAGTAAAACAGAAATCAATTAAAAAATGGAAACACTGGAAATTAAAAACACAATGCCAAGAATAGGCGACATAGCTCCAGACTTTGAAGCTATAACTACCACAGGAAATTTGAAGTTTTCCGAATACAACAAAGAAAGTTGGGTAATTCTCTTTTCGCACCCTGCGGATTTTACCCCTGTATGTACAACAGAAATGAGTGGTTTTGCCAACGAAAGCAATTTCTTTGAAAAACACAATACCAAACTGATAGGATTGAGTATTGACAGTATACACTCGCACATTGCCTGGGTAAATGCAGTGGACGAAAAAACAGGTGTATTATTTGAATTTCCCATAATTGCCGATTTGGATATGAAAGTCGCAAAGCTCTACGGAATGTTGCAACCCGAGGAAAGTGAAACCGCAGCCGTTCGTGCTGTTTTCATTATAGACCCCACAGGAAAAATAAGATTGATAATGTACTATCCGCTTAACGTAGGCAGAAATATGGACGAAATAAAACGTGCCTTGATTGCTTTGCAAACTTCGGACGAACACAAAGTTGCAATGCCGCTTAATTAGCAACCCGGGGATAAAGTAATTGTGGGTGCTCCAAAAACTTTAGAGGGATTGGCAGCAAGAAAAGCCGATAAGGAATTAGAACAGGTAGATTGGTATCTGGCTAAAAAATCAATCGGGTAATTTCAGTTTAAAAAAGAATAATTAACAATTAAAAATAGAAACTATGTTTTTTCAACACGTTTATGACAAGAGTTTAGCACAAGGCAGTTACCTAATAGGCTGTCAGGCTACAGGAGAAGCAATCGTAATAGATACTCAACGTGATATAGATGTATATCTCGACATTGCAAAGCATAACAATCTGCGTATCACGCACATTACCGAAACGCACATACACGCAGACTTTCTTTGCGGTTC
>ERZ778018.2561-NODE-2561-length-11406-cov-5.533962_pt1 | contig 11406 bp, 11 predicted proteins | sample MGYA00375748_ERZ778018 | MGnify/ENA primary metagenome ERZ778018 (study PRJEB29350, sample SAMN05509839) | bioreactor metagenome | biome: bioreactor; material: wastewater | place: South Africa: University of Cape Town | collected 2014-04-22 ... | reverse complement strand
GGGGAGGTACAGGCGGCCGTGCTCGTCGACGGGGATCGGGCGCTTGGGGTCGATACGCCCTGCGGGCTCAGCGCCGTTACTGAGCTTGGCCAGGGCCTCGACGAGGCTACGCACCTGCGCGGCCGTGGTCGTGGGGGCGGTGAGCGTGCCGAGGTCGCCGCGCAGCACGGTCGAGCGGCCGCCGTGGCGGTGCGGGGCACCGGGCGGCCGCAGGCAGCCGGTCTGCGGGTTGGTCAGGGGAACGATGTCGAGTGTGGGGCACTCGTTGCGCAGGAAGTGCGCGAGGGTGGCGATCGTGTCGGCGTCGACGCTCTCGGAGAGAGCGGCCCAGACGTGGCGGCCGTGTGAGGGGCCGGATTCGCAGACGACGTGTTGAATGCCGGCGTCCGTGAGGAGGCCGGCGATCACGTCGGCGTCACGAGCTGCCGCGGCCTCGGCATCCGGCGTCTTGGCGTCGAGGTCGAAGCCGAGAAAGCGGAAGCGTCCGCTGGCGTCCGCCAGGTACATGGCCCACGGGCGTGCGGGCTCTTTGCCGTCGACGCGGCGGTGGGCGGGGTAGCGGTTCTGAACGTCGCCGTAGGCGTCCGCCACCGCCACGCGCACGCTCGGCCGAGGGCTCAGCTGGCCAGTGAGCATCCACGACGCGCCAGGAGCGCCGAAGTATGCATAATCCGTCGCGAGGGTTATGATGGCACCGTCTTTCACATAGTGGTTGACACAAACAGGCCCCGGTCGCCAAACCGGTTCCTCACATCGCTTGATCTGTTCCCCGTCGCCAAACAGATGCAGATCAGGCACTTAGCTTCCGAAGCCCTCGTCCCGCCAAAGACGAGGGCTTCGCTCGTTCTATGCGGATCGCCGCATGGGCACCTCCTCGGTGCTGAGCTGGTCGAGGTCGAGCGGCGGCTGGTTCAGAGCCACAGGGAGGTCCCAGCCGATCGGAATGCCGTTCGCGCCCGGCTTCCCGGCGCGAATCGCAGCCTCGATGATCGCCCACTGAGGAACGCCGGCCACTTGCATGTAGCCGTCGATGAGTTCCTTCACGTCTGGGGCAAGGTCAACTTGCACGCCGACAGTGGGCGTGCCTCGCTTGCGGCGGATCGGACTGGACATGGCTCTCACACTAGGGAAACGTCCTAGGTCTAGGACGACGACACGCTGAGCCATGTCAGGCCGTCTCGATCGTGCAGACGACGTCGCCCATGCGCAGGCTGGTGCCGGGCTCGATCGTGTAGGGCACGCCGGGCTCGAATCGGCGGGGCGGGTCGGTCTGCGTCTCGATGCCGTTGCCGCTGTGGTAATCGGTGACGACGATTCGGCCCTCGTCATCGACGTCGACGAGGGCGTGGGTGCGTGAGAGCATCCGCTCGGGGCTCTCGACGGTGATCGGCTTGCGATCGCCAACGGCTACGGGATGACGGCCGAGTACGACGCTCTCGCTGGTGTCCACGGGCTCCTGGGTGGTGAAGCTCAGGCGCAACCGCGGCCGTGTCACGGGCGGGGGAGTGGGCTTGGCCATCACCGTGTGGTCCAGCTCCTCAACGGGGACAACGACGGCGCGCACTACGGGCAGCTCCTCGACGGTGGTCGCGGCGTCGGGCACGACCGCCTTGACGTCGATCGGGTCGGCTTCGACCCGGTGAGGCTCCGGCGTCTTGCACTGGACGCACACCGCTTGGGTGACCGGTTGGAGTCGCCGGCAGACGCGGCATCGTCCTTCGTGGACGGTGAGCCCGTCCGCGGGCGGGATCGTGCCGGAGGCGTCGAGGAGCTGCACGATGCCTTCGGGGCGCACGCCGAGCGTCCACGCCTGGCTGCTGTCCTTGACGGTGAGGCGCACCGGCCGGTGCAGGCGGATGGCGATCGCCACGCATCGGGCGATCATGCCGGTGCGTAGCTCCTCGATGCTCGCGGCCTCACAGGGCCGCTCGGTGCCGTTGATGGTGATGCTGCCGATGTACGTCGGCGGGCCGTCTCTGAGCTGGTCGCTGGCACCGTAGATGCTGGCGACGACTTTGGGCCAGTCCGCGACGGCTTCTGATGCGCGGAGGGCCTGTGTGGCGCTCATAGCCCGCGGGCTACGGCGGCCGCGGCCGCCAGCCACTTCCGTTGCGTGGTGGGTCGGAGAGCGCCGTAGTGCAGCACGCCGTCGACCATTGCCTGGTCAAAGGGGATCGTGACGGCTTCGCGTGTGATTTCGCGGTAGCCGGCCGCGACGCGCTGCATGTCGGCCGGGGTGGCCTTGGGGTCGGCCTGGGTGACGATCACCACGGCGTTATCGGCCAGGCGAGCCGATCGCTCGTCGCGGTCGGCCAGCGCTTCCAGAAGAAGCGCGCCGGCCTCGGCGTGGTCGTCTCGGGTGGTGGTGGCCACCACGAGCTGGTCGGCGTGGTCGATCATCCGCCGCCACATCGGATCGGATTCGTCGTTGCCGGAGTCGATGAAGATCAGCCGGTAGTACTTGCTGGCGACGGCATGGATGGCGTCGACGTCCTCGGGCTCGATGCGCTGCTCCTGGGCGAGCGCCATCGGCTTGGAGCGGAGCACGTCGAAGCGGTCGCGGGTCTGGTGGTGCACGTAGTGGGCCAGGTCCGCAGACTGGGCGCTGGTGCTCAGGAGCCGGTCGACCTGGGGCAACAACTCGAGCAGGGTCGACTCGTGCGGCCCCTGCTCGGTCCGCCAGCCGAGCGTGCCTCGGGTCTGGTTGTTGTCCCAGGCGAGCACGCCCGCGCCGCCGTAGCGGGCGAACACGCCCGAGAGGAGGACCGTGCTGGGGGTCTTGCCAGCGCCGCCCTTGCCGTTCACGATCGCGATCGTGCGCGGGCCGGGCCAGTGCTGGGAGACGGCGAGGACGTCGGCGCGCTCTGCGCGCTCCTCCTCGCTGGGGCTCATGCGGATACCGGCCCGCGTTGCCAGGCCGCGCCACCCGGTGGTGGCCGGCTCCTCGATCTGCTCCCTGACAAGGAACGACTGGCGCATGGCTCGACGTGTCGGAAGGTCCGCACCCGGCGCCGCAGGGGCGGGCGCGTTGGTGGTGACCCATGAGCCGGGACCGGCCGGAGACGACGGGGCCGCCTTGGCGGCCTCCGGCTCGGCGGGGGTCGGTTCCGCGGCCGCGGGCTCGGGGGCCTGCGGTCGCGCTTCGCGACTGTCGTCCTCGGTCACGGTCTGGTCTGGGTGGATGATCAGCGGCCATTCCCCGGCGGGGTCGCGGGTGAGGACGTGCAGCGGTCGGCCGAGCTGTTCGGCGCGGGCCGCCACGATCGCGACGACCTGGGCGCGCGCCTCGTCGACGTCGCCGGCCGCAACCTCCGTGACGGTGCCGCCGATGGATACCTCGGCGGTGCCGTCCTCGTTGAGGGTCGCGATGGCGCGGGGCCAGGCGGTCGCTTCTGTAGTCGTGCTCATGTGGGTGTTCTCCTTCCGCTCATCCGCCGATGGTGATTCCCACGGTCTTCATAAAGGCCACGGGATCGGTGGGGGAGCCGTTGATCATGACTTGGAAGTGGAGGTGACAGCCAGTGGATTGCCCGGAGGAGCCGATACGGGCGATCTGCTGGCCTGCGGTGACCTTCTGGCCGTCTTGGACGAGGATTCCGGAGGCGTACATGTGCAGGTAGACGGTCTGCACGCCGCCGCCGTGGTCGATGACGATGGTGCCGTTGGAGCCGTAGCCGACGCCGAAGCCGCTGGCGATCACGGTGCCGGTCTGGGCGGCGTAGATGGGGGAGTCACAGCCGCCGGCGATATCGACGCCGGCGTGGAGCTGGTAGACGCCGGTCACTGGGTCCACGCGCATCCCGAAGGGATCGCTGATCGGTCCTGCCGCCGGAAGCGCCCAGCCTTGGGCGCTGACGGTGCCGGTGCCGGTGCCGGCACCGGCACCGGAGCAGACCTGGTTGCCGGTGCCGGTGCTCAGGCCGAGCTTGGCTCCGGTGAGCCCTTCGACGACGGCCACGGCGGCGTCCCAGTACTTGGCGTAGTAGTACGGGTCCGCGTTGACCTGGACCTTGTGCGCGGCGATCGTCGGCGCGAGGGAGTCGCGGTCGGTGATCGTGGCCAGCTTCTTGAAGAAGTTCGTTGCGCTGATGTAGGGGTCCATGCGGTCGCTGAGCGACCCCCATGCCCCGTTCGCGCGCTGCTGGAACAGGCCGCGGCTGTCCGGGCCTACAGCGTCGCCGTAGTTGAGCACGCGCAGACCGGATTCGCCCATCGCCGTCATGACGCCGATGGTCTGATCGCGGGAGCTGAGGTTGAGATCCTTTCCGGCCTGGATCACATACGCGGCGTTCACGAGCTGGTCGTGCCCGTATCCGCTGATCGTGGTGTCGGGCACGGTCTTGGGGTCGATGGTGACCCCGGCGGCGCTGCTGCCGGTGGGGTTGCAGCTCGCGGACGCCGACGACGTGAGCAGCAGCATTCCGAACACCGTGGCGAGGATCAGCACGGGCACGGTGATGATCGCTACGAGCCCCCCAGACTTGCGATCCATCGTCAGTGTGTCCCCGCGGGAGGCGTGAATCGGCTGGCAAGCCACGGCGACGCGCCGTCGCGCCGCGTGAGGATGATCGTGTAGGTGCCGGCGTCGGTGGGGACGTCCACTGACACGGCGTAGGTGCTGCTGTCGTCGACGATGGTCCCGTGGCCGGTGAGCTTGTGCGCAGGGATGTTGGCGGGGTCGACGGACTGGTAGTCCTGCTGCGCCTGCGGCGTCAGGAGAGGCGACAGGGCCGCCCACCACTCGGTGGAGTTGAGGTCCGGCCGCGCGAACGCCGTGAGCGCCTTCTCGGCCGCGACAACGGCGTTGGACCGCTGCGACGCGTCCCAGGCGGGTGCGGGCTTCGGGTTGACCGTCCCGCCGCCGGACTCGTCGTCGAGTTTGGTCCCGTTCGGGGCCGGCGTGAAGGTGCTCAGGTCCGGGATGGAAACACCGGAGGGCGTGGGGGAAGGGCTCTCGCTCGGTCGCTGTTCGCTGTTACCGGCGCATCCGGCCAGCGCAACCGTGACCAAGACGACGCCGGCTAGACCGAGCGTGCACTTTCCCCCCATTACCCCTCCTCGTGCTCCTCACCCCGCGCTGACGGCTGTGTCCGCCGTGAGTTCGCCCCCTGCTCTAGAGCTTCCTTTAGTTCATCCCGCAGGATGAACCATGTAGCTCCGAGCTTGTAGCCGGGAATCACTCCGTCTTTGAGCCACTTGTAGACGCCGGGCTTCGTGAGGCCCAGCATCTCTGCAACCTCTGGGACGGTCAGTGTCTCCTTGCGCCCCTTGAACAGCGCATCAAGCCCTGACGTCACGGGGAACACCGGAAGCCGCAAGCGCATGCAGACAGTGTAAACGAAAAGTGGCTCTGTTGCACGCTGTTTATGCGTGCGTATCCCTGTAGCATGCTGTTGCTCCCAGTAGAACGATCGAGTATTCTTGTCGCGTTAGCGACGTCGAACACAATTATCGAGGGGGGAACGGTGAGCGACGGCATTAATCCATGGATATCCCGACCCACTGACCCTGAGCCGGCATCTCCGGCGATCAGCGCACCGTCTGTTGCGCCGCCCACAGGCCCGGTCGGGCCTCAGCGTGGGGTTCCGGCCCCGGATCGCGTTGACCAGCTGCCGACCTACGACCGGCCGCAGGCAGCGCCGCTGTGGTGGCTCGGAGCGCACGGTGGTTCCGGTGAGTCGAGCCTGGCCGCGCTCGTGCCTGACTGGCTTGCTGCCGATCACGGTTGGCCGCACCCCCCAGCGGGGATGCCGGCGCGTGTCGTTCTCGTCGCCCGCTCCCACGCTTATGGGCTGCGTGCCGCCCAGGCGGCCGCAACTCAATGGGCGGCCGGCCTCGTTCCGCACGTGGAACTGCTCGGCCTCGTTCTCGTCGCTGACGCCCCCGGCCGGCTGCCGCGCCCACTGCGCGATCTGGCCCAGGTGGTCGGCGGCGGTGTCCCGCGCACGTGGAACGTGCCGTGGATCGAATCGTGGCGTCTGGGGGAGCCGTCGGCTCTCACGGACGCTCCGCGGGAGGTTCGTCGACTCGTCGACGAACTGAGCGCGCTGGTCACACCCGGTGCAACGGGCACCACCTACCGAAAGGAACAGCGATGAGCACGCTGCACACCATCCTGACCGCCGCGAACGACTTCCTGGCGCACGTCCCGATGGTCGACATTCCGAACCCGAACCCCCAGCAGCCGCCCGGCACGGGCGGCATCACCACGATCATGGCGTGGTTGAAGTGGATCGGGTACGCCGTCGTCGGCGGCTCGATCATCGTTGGCGGCATCCTGATCGCCGTCAGCTTCCGCCGCGGCGAGGGCCACGACGCCCTCCCCAAGATTCTCTGGCCAATGGCCGGCGCGATCGTGATCGGTGCAGGTGCCGCGTGGATCGGCACCATCGCAGGAGGGTGATGCAGTCGTGAGCGACGACAACAACAACGACAGCCAGAGCCCCTTCACACGTCCAGGCTTCATCGCCGCGGCGATCGTCGTCGCACTCATCGTCGTGTGCGGGATCATCCTCGTCGCCGTCAACGTGGGCAAAGGCGACCCGAAAGCGGATCCCACGCCCAGTGCGTCGAGCACGTCGCCCGGAATCATCTCGTCGCCCGGCCCTGTGTCGGGCGATAAGAGCGTCTGCGGTCTCAGTGGGACGGAGCTTTCCGGCACGGTGAGTGCAGCGCCCGAGACGTCCTGGAAGTACCAGGACGTGCTCGCCTACCCGACGTCGCAAGTCGCCGGCCCTGCCGCCACTGCACCGTCTGGGTATCGATACTGCTTCCAGCACACCCCGGACGGTGCGCTATTTGCCTCAGCAAACTTCGCAATCATGTCGTTCGATCAGTCGCTCCGGAGCACATGGCTCCCGTATGTGCTGGCCCCGGGCCAGTACAGGGACAGCCTGCTCAGCTCGGGACTCAATGCAGCGAACCCGTCCGGCATTCGAGCATCCATCGCTGGATTCCGCGTGCTGTCGTACGACGGCGAGCACGCGCAGGTCGACGTCGCATTCCAGGCGACGGCTTCCGGTCAGATCGTGACCGGATCGTTCGTCGCGAAGCTGGTCTGGTCAGGCGGCGATTGGAAGCTCGACTCGTCTGCGGCGAACCCCGCGCAGGTCGATCAGCTTCCGAACCTTGCCGGGTACACGGCATGGACGGTGGGATGACCAATGGCTGGACAAGACTGCGGATTCCTCGGCACCGGCTGCGTAGTACAGGACTGGGTGAACAGCGCGGTCGGTAACGCGATCGACAACATGGCGAAGGCGGTTCAGGAGGCTTTCGGCAAAGCGGTGGCCTCGCTCGGAACGGTCTGGGTGAACATCGGCACCCCCAACCTGACGGGGACGGGCAGCAGCTCGTCACTGACCGCAGGCTCGTCGGCGCCGAACTCGGAGGGCATCACGACGGTGCTCGGCTATGTGACGTGGGTGTCGTTGGCCATCTGCGGTATCGCCATGATCATCCTCGGGATGATCGTGGCTTCTCGGTTGCGATCAGGGCAGGGCATCGCGGCGGTCGGCCGCGCCGGCATCATCCTGGGCGCGGTGGTCCTGATCAGCGGGGCGAGTTCGCTCGTCTCGACGATCATCGCTGCTGGGCCGAGCGGCGCCGGGGGTGCCGTGGCGTTTCTGCAGGCGGGCCTCTGGTGGTACATGGGCGCGCTGGCCGTGCTGTCGGTGATCATCGGCGGTGCCCGGATGGCGTGGGAACAGCGGGCCGAACCGGGACGGGAGACGCTGAAAAGCCTCGTGACGCTCATCATCGTCGCGGGTGCCGGCGTGACCGTCGTCGGCCTACTCGTCGCGGCGTCCGACTCGTTCTCGGTGTGGATCATCAACAAGTCGCTGGACTGTGATGTAGCCGCGGCGGGGTCGACATGCTTCGGCACGAACGTGCTGAACCTGCTGGCGCTAACGACGAACCCGGCCGCGGGCGGCCTGGGCTCGCTGCTGATCATCATCTTGGGGCTGATCGCGATCCTCGCGACGGCGTTTCAGATCGTGCTCATGGTCGCCCGCGGAGGCATGCTCGTCATCCTGACGGGCATCCTGCCGCTGTCGGCGTCGTTTACGAATCTCGAAACCGGCAAGGCGTGGTTCCGCAAAAACGTCGGCTGGCTGCTGGCGTTCATCCTCTACAAGCCGGCGGCGGCATTGGTGTACGCGGCGGCGTTCCAGCTCGTCGGCACGAACGTGTTCAAGGACGACGGCACGGGCCTGCTGGCCGTGCTCACGGGCCTCATGCTGATGGTGATCGCGCTGTTCGCGATGCCGGCACTGATGAGGTTCGTCACTCCGCTCGTTGGCTCGATGGCTGGTGGCGCGGGTGGCGCTATGGGCGTGGCTGCTATGGCCGCGCTTCCGACCGGAGCTGCGGCGCTGGGACGTCTCGGGACGGGTAGCGGCAGCTCCGGCTCTGATGGTGGCACTGGGAGCACAGGGTCGACGGGCTCGACCGGCGCTCCCTCGGGTAGCCGCGGCGGAGGGGGCGGAGGCGGTACGCCTGCGTCACAGCCAGGCGGCGGCGCGTCTACTGGCGCGGCTAAATCGACTGGTGCGGCCGCGGGCACAGGTGGTGGAGCTGCGGCCGGTGGTGCGGCTGCCGGTGGCGGCGCGGCCGCGGGTGGCGCGGCGGCCGGTGCGAGCGCTGGCGCGGCTGCCGGCCCGATCGGAATGGGCGTGGGGGCAGCGGCCGGCGTGGTCGCTGACGGCGCGAAGAAGGCCGCACAGGCCGTTCAGAGCGTTGGCGAACAATCTACGGAGGGAGGCCCCAGTGGTGGCCGTTGATTCAACTCAGGAAGGCCCTCGGACCTACGGCAACTGGCGGCGTCCGACGTCGCCCGGCCTGCTTGGTCTGGGAACGGTGGGCACGGGCCTGCTGTTCGTGGCCCTGTTCGCGATCCTGATCGCGCTCATGTCGGCCGGCATCCTGGCAGCGCTGATCACCGCGGCGATCGCGGGCGGTCTGCTGCTACTCCTGGTGCTTAAGAACGCTGATGGGCGCAGTGTCCTCTCCCGCGCCTCGAACAGGATCGGATGGTTCTCTGCCCGTTCACGCGGGACGCACCTGTACCGGTCCGGCCCTCTGGGCCGCACCGAGTGGGGCACGTACCAGCTTCCCGGCGTTGCGGCAGCGACGCGGCTCAGCGAGCACACCGACTCCTACGGGCGTCCGTTCGCGCTCGTCTACACGCCCGTCAGCAGCACCTACGCCGTGGTCATCGGCACCGAGCCTGACGGCGCATCGCTGGTCGACCCCTTGCAGGTCGACACGTGGGTTGCCGACTGGGGTCACTGGCTGTCCCACCTGGCCGACGAGCCGGGTATCGAGGGCGCTTCGGTCGTAATCGAGACGGCCCCGGAGTCCGGCACCCGCCTGCGTCGTGAGGTCGAGCTGAATCTCGACCCGGACGCGCCCGCGTTCGCCCAGGCGATGCTGCGGGAAGTGATCGACACCTACCCCGCCGGCTCGTCGACGGTGAAGGCGTTCGTGACGCTGACCTTCAACGCGATCCCCCGGAAGGGTGCACAGCCTCGCAAGCCGGACGAGATGGCGCGCGAGCTCGCGGCGCGTCTGCCCGGTCTGACCGGCAACTTGCAGGCCACCGGGGCGGGGGCCGCTCGCCCGCTCGCGGCGCAGGAGTTGTGCGAGACGATCCGGATCGCCTACGACCCGGCGGCGGCACAGCTCATCGACGAAGCGCACGCGCAAGGTGAGACGCCCGAGCTGTCGTGGCCGGACGTCGGGCCGACCGCGCATCAGGCGTCGTGGTCGGACTACCGCCACGATTCTGCGACGTCGGTCACCTGGGCGATGACTCAGGCTCCGCGGGGAACGGTGCAGTCGGGTGTTCTCGCCCGGCTGCTGGCCCCGCATCGGGATATCGCTCGCAAGCGGGTGACGATCCTCTACAAGCCGATCGATCCGGCCCGTGCGGCCGGACTCGTGGAATCCGACCTGACGGCCGCGCAGTTCCGTGCCAGCGCGACGCGAAAGCCGCAGGCGCGTGACACCCTCGCCGTGCGCGCCGCGGCCGCGACGGCGCAGGAGGAGGCATCCGGCGCCGGGCTAGTGAACTTCGCAATCTTGGTCACCGCGACGGTGCTCGATCCGGCCAGGGAGCCGGAGGCGGCCGCCGCGATCGACAACCTGTCGGCTGGCGCGCGCCTGCGCGTGCGCCGGCAGTACGGGTCGCAGGATTCGGCTTTCGCGATGGCGCTGCCGTTGGGTCTGATCCCGACCAAGCACGTTCAGGTTCCCTCCACGCTCCGGGATCGGGTGTGATGACGATGGCAACGAACAAGAAACGCAAGAGGGCCAAGAGCCCCGTGCAGAAGGCGCAGACGACGACGGAGCCGCGCCCGCTGCGCCCCAGTGGGCGCGGCTGGATCGGTCGCGGTCGCGGTACTGCCGGGTACGTGCAGGCACCCGTCGAGTACCGCGGCACCACCGTTCAGGTGTGCGGGCTGTGGCCGTTCTCGGTGGGTACGGGCGCACCGCTCGTGGGCGTGCCGCTGGGGCGGCACCTGTACACGGGCGCGACGGTGTGCGCGGACCCGATTTCGTGGTTCCAGCGCGCGAAGCTGATCAGCAATCCGAGCGTGTTCGTGCTCGGGCTGCCGGCGCTGGGGAAGTCCACGACGGTGCGGCGGATGGCCGCCGGCCTGGCCGGGTTCGGGTCCATTCCGTTCATCCTCGGGGACTTGAAGCCCGACTATGTAGACCTGATCGAGGCGCTTGGCGGCCAGGTGATCCGCCTGGGCCGCGGCCGAGGCCACCTGAACGTGCTCGACCCCGGAGAGTCGACCGAAGCCGCGGCACGGCTGCGGGAGGCCGGCTACGAGAAGGAAGCGGAGGAGATTGAGGCGGACGCCCACGGCCGCCGCCTCACGATCGTCTCCGCGCTCCTGACCATCCTGCGCAAGCAGCCGCCGAGCGATGTCGAGGAGTCGATCGTCGACCAGGCGCTGCGCATCCTGGATCGCCGGTTCGTCGACCAGGTGCCCGTGCTTGCAGACCTGCTCGCGATCGTGCAGGAGGGTCCGGCCGAGCTGCGCGAGGTCGCCGTCGACCGCGGCGACTTCGCCGAGTATCAGCGCATCACGCGCGGGCTGGAAGCATCGCTGATCAGCCTCGCCCGCGGCGGCCGTCTCGGAGAGACGTTCTCCCGCCCGACGACGAACCCGATGCGTCGGGATCGACCTGTGGTCTACGACGTGTCCGGGCTGAAAGAGACCGACGTCGATCTGCGCGCCGCGACCCTGCTGGCGTGCTGGTCGAACGGGTTCGCCACGGTGAACGTGGCGAACGCCCTGGCTGAGGCCGGCCTAGAGCCGCAGCGGCACTACTTCGTGATCATGGACGAGCTGTGGCAGGCGCTCCGCTCCGGCACCGGCATGGTCGATCGTG
>ERZ778018.2559-NODE-2559-length-11420-cov-3.764804_pt1 | contig 11420 bp, 7 predicted proteins | sample MGYA00375748_ERZ778018 | MGnify/ENA primary metagenome ERZ778018 (study PRJEB29350, sample SAMN05509839) | bioreactor metagenome | biome: bioreactor; material: wastewater | place: South Africa: University of Cape Town | collected 2014-04-22 ... | reverse complement strand
ACGCTCGACCGGGCGCAGATGAAGCCGCCCATGGCGCCGCCCAGCGCCTTGCCGAAGGTGCCGGTGACGAAGTCGACCTCGACGCCGCAATGCGAAAACGAGCCCTTGCCCTTGTCGCCCAGGAATCCGGTCGCATGACAGTCGTCGACCATGATTAGGGCCTGATACTGGTCAGCCAGGGCGCGGATCTGGTCGATCTTGCCGATGTAGCCGTCCATCGAGAAGGCGCCGTCGGTGGCGATGATGATGTTGCGGGCGCCGGCGGCGCGCGCCTCTTTCAGCTTGGCCTCCAGATCGGCCATGTCCGAGTTGGCGAAACGGTAACGCTGGGCCTTCGACAGGCGCACGCCGTCGATGATCGAGGCGTGGTTCAGGCTGTCCGAGACGATGGCGTCGGCCTCGGTGAACAGAGGCTCGAAGATGCCGCCGTTGGCGTCGAAGGCGGCGGCGAACAGGATGGCGTCCTCAAAGCCGAGATAGTCAGCGATCGCGCGTTCCAGCTCCTTGTGGATCTCCAGCGTGCCGCAGATGAAGCGGACCGAGGCCGTGCCGGCCCCCCATTTTTCCTGCGCCTTGATCCCGGCCTGGGTGACGCGCTCGTCGCCCGCCAGCCCCAGATAGTTGTTGGCGCAGAAGTTCAGCACGTCGCGGCCGTTGACGGAGATCACCGGCCCCTGACGCGAGGCGATGACGCGCTCGGGCTTGGTCAGCCCCTGGGCGTGGATGTCAGCCAGTTCGGCGGAGACGCGATCGTAGAAGGCCAGGTTCATATCTTGGGTCATGTTTGCTCCGCTACGCTGAATTCGGGCAGGTTTGAACCCCTAGTTTGCGAGCTCCGAAACAGTTTGAGCCGAGGCGTCGGCGACGGGCCGCAGGGGGCTGACCTCAACCTGCCCGCCGCAGGGGGTAAAGGCCAGCGGCAGGGCGATCGCCGTCGCCGCGCCCGGCGCCGTCACGCGCACCGTCTTGGCCGAAGGACAGGTCGTCTCGCCCTTGTCTTCATGCGGAATGACCGTCCAGGCCAGATCAAACCAGGCGGCCTGCTGCGGGCGGATTTCCACCGGCGTCGGCGCGCGGCCCTGGGCGAGATAGCTCCCCGGCGCCTGAACCGCGCGAACGCCCGTCATCAGCTTTCCTTCGCCGTCCAGCAGGCTGACGGACGGATAGCCCGTCATGGTGCAGGCGTCAGGCCCGGTGTTCCGCAGCGCCAGGGTGGTGAGACGATGACCCATGCCCGCGTCGCCGCCCTCCACCGCCAGGCGCAGGTTCTCGGCGGCGCACGGCGCGCCCGACGGCGGCGGCGCCACGGCGGCGACCGGTCGGCTGCAGCGCTCGATGATGGCGCCGCCCGCCTGATCCCCCGGCCCCCCGGTCTGGCCGATGCGGCTCAGCGTGCCGCTCTCCAGTTCGCCCCGGCTGGCCGTATGCCACTCCAGCCCCTGCCCCGCGTACCGGGCGCCGCTGGCCGCAACGACGTTGGTCAGGGCGTAGTCCTTTCCTTCGTAGGACAGACGAGCGGTCTGGGCGTCGGGATAGGCGACGACGACCGTCTTGCCGCTTTCGCAGGCATAGCCGACGGCGGCTGCGCTCTGGTCCGTCGGCGCCTCGATCGGCGAGGTCGGCTCGGCCGGCTTCTCCCGAGAACATCCGGCGGCCAGCAGCCCCAATCCGGCGGTCAGGGCGATGGTCTGGAACGTGGCGGATCTGGTCATGGCGGCCCCCTTGCTGCGGCGACCCTGCTGCAACGTCGAGGGCTTGTGAAGGCTCCGCCCCGGCAAATCGTCAGGGAGCGGTTGCGTAACGATATACTATAACATATCAAGCCTCCCATCATTGTAACGGGGATGCGTGACATGGGATTTCGGACCTTCCTGCTGACCGCCGCGGGGGCGGCGGCGCTGACCAGCCTGGGCGTAGCTGCGCCCGCTTTCGCCGAAGACGTCTTACAGCGTCAGTCGCAGGGCGACCCGCATGATCACGCCCCCCGCGCCGCCGAGGCCTATGAGGTGGAAGAGGTCGTGGTGCGCGCCCTGCCCCTGGGCCGCGCGGGCGACGACGTCGGCTCGCACGTCGCCCTGCTGAGCGGCGACGACCTGGTCCACCGGCGTCAGTCGACCCTGGGCGACACCCTGAACAGCATCCCCGGCGTCAACTCCGACACCTTCGGCGGCGGCGCCAGCCGCCCGGTGGTGCGCGGCCAGACCTCGCCTCGCGTCAAGGTGCTGAGCGAGGGCGCCGGCCTGATGGACGCCTCCGAGGTCTCGCCCGACCACGCGGTCAGCGGCGAGCCCCTGCTGCTGGAGGGCGTCGAGATCCTGCGCGGCCCGGCGGCCCTGCTCTACGGCGGCGGCGCCATCGGCGGCGCGGTCAACCTGCTGGACAAGAAGATCCCGACCCGTGTCCCAGCGAACGGCGGCGAGGGCGTGGCCGAATACCGTCGCGGCTCGGTCGATGACGAGGAAGCCGGCGTGGTCGGCCTGACGGTCGGCGCCGGAAACTTCGCCGTCCGCGTCGAGGCGGCCGCGCGCAAGTCGGACGACTACAAGGTTCCCGGCTGGGACGAGCCGCGCCTGGACGGCTCCTACATCGAAACCTCGACGGCGACGCTGGGCGCCTCCTGGATCGGGTCGCGCGGCTATCTGGGCGCGGCCTATACGGAACAGACCAGCCGCTACGGCCTGGCCGGTCACAGCCATGAATATGAAGACTGCCACCCGCACGGCGACCATCTGCATTGCGGCGGTCACGGCCACGACGACGATCATGGCGACAACGATCACGGGCACGAGCATGAGGGCGACCACGACCACGCCGCCCCCGAGGTCCGTCTGAAGAGCCGCCGCGTCGACCTGCGCGGCGAACTGCGCGACCCGCTGCCGGGCATCGAGAACGTGCGTCTGCGCGCCGGTTACACCGACTATGAGCACAGCGAGCTTGAAGAAGGCGTCGTCTCGACCACCTTCACCAACAAGGGCTACGACGGCCGCATCGAGGCCCAGCACCGCGAGATCGCCGGCTTCCGCGGCGTGGTCGGCCTGCAGCTGAACAAGAGCGACTTCGCCGCCATCGGCGAGGAAAGCTTCCTGGCCCCCAGCACGACCAAGAACACCGGCCTGTTCGTGATGGAAGAATACGAAATCGGCCTGTGACACCTGGAAGGCGCCCTGCGCCAGGAATGGCAGGAGGCCTCGGCCGTCGGCCTGCCCGACGTCGAGCACAAGCCTTTCTCCATCTCGGGCGCGGCGGTGTGGCACTTCACCCCCGGCTGGTCCGGCGCTGTATCGCTGTCGCGTTCGCAACGCGCCCCCTCGGCCCAGGAGCTGTATGCCGACGGCGTTCACCTGGCGACCAACACCTATGAGATCGGCGACTCCAGCCTGGACGTCGAGACGGCCAATTCGATCGAGCTGACCCTGCGCAAGACCGAAGGCGCCCTGACCGGCTCGGTCAGCGCCTATCATTACGTCTATGACGACTACATCTTCGCCCGGACCCTGGATCAGCATGAGGACTTCCGCCTGATCCGCTACAGCCAGGCCGACGCCGCCTTCACCGGCATTGAGGGCGAACTGACGCAACAGTTCACCCCGTGGCTGTCGGGCACGGTGTTCGGCGATTACGTCCAGGGCGAGCTGAAGGGCGACGGCGGGAACCTGCCCCGCATCCCGGCGGCGCGGGCAGGCGTGCGCCTGGCCGCCTTCCAGGGACCGTGGTCCGGCGATGTGGAGTACAGCCGCACCTTCAAACAGACCGACATCGCCGCTTTCGAGACCGAGACGCCCGGCTACGACATGGTCAACGCCACCGTGGCCTATGACGTCGATCTGGGGCCGGTGCGCTCGCAGATCTTCCTGCGCGGGACCAATCTGCTGGACGAGACGGCGTTCAACCACGCCTCCTTCCTGGCCGAGACGGCGCCCCTGCGCGGGCGCAACCTGACGGTGGGCGTGCGCGCCCGCTTCTAGGTTTCTTCGCTATTGCAAAAAACGAGGGGCGGGATCCGACGGATTCCGCCCCTTCGTCCGTTGGAGTCCTGTCGGTTCGAACAGGACTAAGCCCCGCATTACAGGAGTTTAATCCAGGAGAGCGATTGCGCCCCCTTTCGGCGCACATCGTTCTTTAATCGAGTCGATGCGATCGACGAGACAGGGCGTCGGTCGCGAGCGTGCCTGTTTTCCGGTTGCCTTTAGGACTCGACATGTCGCCAGTCGCCTTGCTGTTCGCCCTCGCCTCCCTGTCCCCTGCCGACACGGCGGCGCCCGCCGCCCCGCCGCAGTCCGCGCCTGCCCAGACCGCCACCGCGGTCCCGCAGGAAGAGCTGGACGACGGCGCCTATGACCTGGGCACGCTGGAGACCGTCACTACCGCCCGGCGCGGCGCGGCCCTGGGCGACTATGAGCCCGAACTGACCCTCGACGAGGAGCAGATCAAGGCCTACGGCGCCAGCAGCATCGAAGAGCTGATGACCCTGCTGGAGCCGGTGACGCGCAGTTCGCGCGGCGGCTCGCCGGTCTTCCTGGTCAACGGACGGCGCATCTCGGGCTTTCGCGAGATTCGCGGCATCCCGCCCGAGGCCATCGAGCGCACCGAGATCCTGCCCGAGGAAACCGCCCTGTCCTACGGCTACAGCGCCGATCAGCGGGTCGTGAACTTCGTGCTGAAGGCCGACTTCCGCTCCGTGACCATGCAGGCCAGCGCGCGCCGTCCCGACCAGGGCGGCCGCACCATGACCGACCTGGAAAGCAACATCCTGCGCATCTCGGGCAAGCAGCGCTGGACGCTGGACCTGGAATACGAACGCGACACCCCCCTGTTCGAGACCGAGCGCAACATCACCCGCGACGGCGTTCCCTACGACCTGATGGGCAATGTCACCGCGCCCGGCGGCGGCGAGATCGACCCCGCCCTGTCGGCCCTGCTGGGCCAGAGCGTGACGACCGCCTCGGTCGGCGCAGGCGCGGCGGGCGGCGCCAGCCTGTCCGACTTCGGCGTCGGGCCGCGCACCGACGACCTGACCGCCTATCGCACATTGTCGCCCAAGCGCGAGAACAGCTCCATCTCCGGCTCCCTGGTGCGCGACCTGAACCAGACCATGTCGATGACGCTCAGCGGCGAACTGGAGGATACATCCAGCTTCTCCTACCTGGGCCTGCCGGGCCTCAGCCTGGCCCTGCCCTCGGCCAGCCCTTATTCGCCCTTCGCCGGCGACGTCCTTCTGCATCGCTATATCGACGCGCCCGGCGCGCTGGGACGGCAGACGGACACCCTGTCGGGCCAGTTGGGTTTCCTGGTCGACGGCTATCTGGGCGACTGGCGCTGGACAGTGAACGGCGGCTACGACCGCACCGAGACCAAGACCCGCACCGGCCGCGGCCTCAACGACGACGCCCTGCAGGCGGGCGTGACGGCGGGCACGATCGACCCGTTCGGCGATCTGGGCCAGTTGCCGACCAATCCGTTCGACACCGCACGCTCCATTTCCAGCAAGTCCAGCGTCGAGGGCGTCATCAACGGCACGGCCTGGGAAGGCCCGGCCGGATCGCTGACCTCGACCTTCAAGGTCGGCTTCGACAGCCAGTCGCTGGACTCCGAGACCCTGCGCTTCTCCGAGGAACAGCAGGCCAGCGTCTTCTCCGAACGCTCCCTGTCGCGCGATCGCACCAGCGCCTCGGGCAACTTCAACCTGCCCATCGCCAGCCGCGACCGCGAGGTGCTGGGCGCGCTCGGCGACCTGTCGGCCAATCTGAACCTGGCCTACGAAGACCTGTCCGACTTCGGCGGCCTGTCGGCCTATACGGTCGGGCTGAACTGGTCGCCGTGGGAGCCGGTCAACTTCACCGCCAGCTGGGCCGACGAACAGAAGGCCCCGTCGATGTCGCAACTGAACGACCCGACGATCTCGACCCCGAACGTGCCGGTCTATGACTTCGCCACCGGCCAGTCGGTCAACATCGTCCGCATCGAGGGCGGCAACCCCAACCTGTCCGAAGAGACCAAGCGCGTCCTGAAGTTCGGCATCAACCTGACCCCGCTGAAGGACAAGGATCTGCGTTTCACGGCCAACTACACCCGGACCGAGACGGAAGGCTCCATCGCCTCCTTCCCGACCATCACGCCTGAACTGGAAGCCGCACTACCCGAGCGCTTCACGCGCGACCTGGACGGCAATCTGGTGTCGATCGACGCCCGGCCGCTGAACTTCCAGAAGGCCGAGCAGCAGGAAATCCGCTGGGGCCTCAACTTCTCGACCGCCTTCGGCAAGCCGGACCCGGCGGCCATGGCGCGCATGAACGCGCGCAGCGGCGGCGGCCAGCGCGGACCGGGCGGCGGCGCGCCGACCGTCATGCGCGTCCAGGGCGGCCCGCCTCCGGGAGGTCACAGCGCGGGCGGCGCGCCCTCTGGCGGCGGAATGCGGATGCAGTCTGGCGGCGGACGCGGCCGGGGCGGCGGCATGATGCCGGGCCAGGGGCGCTTCAACGTCTCGCTGTATCACACCTATCGCATCCAGGATGAGATCACGATCCGCGACGGCCTGCCGGTGCTCGACCTGCTGGACGGCGCCGCCATCGGCGCGCGCGGCGGCCAGTCCCGCAATGAAGTCCAGCTGCAGATGGGCGCCTTCAAGAGCGGCATGGGCGGCTTCCTGAACGCCAACTGGAAGGAATCCACCCGCATCAACGGCGGCGCCTCGCCCGACGACGACCTGAGCTTCTCGGACCTGACGACGGTGAACCTGAACCTGTTCGCCGACCTGTCGTCGCGGGAGAGCCTGGTCTCACGCTACCCGTGGCTGAAGGGCGCTCGCGTCAGCGTCGGCGTCGAGAACATCTTCGACCAGCGCCTAAAGGTCCGCGACGGCCTGGGCGAGACGCCGCTGTCCTATCAGCCCGACTACCTCGACCCGCTGGGCCGCACGTTCCGCATCAGCCTGCGGAAGATCCTGTACTGAGCCGACACCTCCCGCCGTCATCCTCGGACTTGATCCGAGGATCGAGGAAACCCGCGCGCTCTTCCTGTCCGCCGCCCCTCAGGCGGATGGCCCGATCCTCGGATCAAGTCCGAGGATAACGGCGAAGAAGGCATCAAGAAAAAGGCCCGGTCTCGCGACCGGGCCTTTTGTCTCCATCGGTTTACAAAACCGGAGCTCAATGCGCCTCTTTCGGCGTCTCCATAAGTTCGATCAGCACCCCGCCCATCTCCTTGGGATGCAGGAACACCACCGGCGTGCCGTGCGCCCCGATACGAGGCTCGCCCGTGCCCAGAATGGTCACGCCCTTGGCGCGCATCTCGGCGATGGCGGCGTGGATGTCGGCCACCTCGAAGCAGACGTGGTGCTGGCCGCCCTTCGGGTTCTTGGCCAGGAAGCCTGTGATCGGGCTGGTCTCGTCGAACGGCTCGATCAGCTCGATCTGGGCCGTCGGCGTGTCGATGAAGCAGACCTTCACCCCTTGGGCGGGCAGGTCGAACGGCTCGCCGATCTTCGTGGCGCCCAGAATATCGCGATACAGCTTGATCGACTCGGCGATGGAGGGCGTCGCGACGCCGACGTGGTTCAGATTGCCGATCACTTCTTCGTCTCCACAGGCGCGGGCTGGGCGTAGCCCAGGCGCTGGTTCAGCTTCTCGATCAGGTCAACCGCCGTCTCGGCGATGACCGACCCGGGCGGATAGACGGCCGCCGCGCCCATATCGAGCAGGGGCTGCACGTCCGACGGCGGAATGACCCCGCCGACCACCACCATGATGTCCGGGCGGCCCAGTTTCGCCAGTTCGGCGATCAGCTCGGGCGCCAACGTCAGATGCCCCGCCGCCAGCGATGAGGCGCCGACCGCATGGACGTTCTTCTCCACCGCGTCCTTGGCCGCCTCGGCAGGCGTCTGGAACAGGGAACCGGCCGTCACGTCGAAGCCGATGTCGCCGTATCCGGTGGCGACGACCTTCTGGCCCCGGTCATGGCCGTCCTGCCCCAGCTTGGCGATCAGGATGCGCGGCGGGCCGCCGTCGTTCTCGACGAAGGCGGCGACCATTTCACGGGCGCGGGCGACCTTGGGATCGTTGCCCGCCTCCTTGGCGTAAACGCCCGAAACCGTCTTCACCGTGGCGATGTGGCGGCCGAAGGCGGCCTCCAGCGCGTCGGAGATTTCGCCCACGGTGGCCTTGGCGCGGGCCGCCCGCACGGCCAGCTCCATCAGGTTCTCATTGCCGCGCGCACCCTCGGTCAGGGCGTCGAGCGCGGCTTGCGTCGCCGCCTCGTCGCGCTCGGCCTTCAGGCGTTGCAGCTTCTCGATCTGGCGGGCGCGCACCTCGGCGTTGTCGACCTTCAGCATAGGAATGTCGTCGACCACGGGGTTCAGATATTTGTTCACGCCCACGACCGTCTGCTGGCCCGTGTCGATGCGGGCCTGCGTCTTGGCGGCGGATTCCTCGATCCGCAGCTTGGGAATGCCCGCCTCGATGGCCTTGGCCATGCCGCCGTAGGCCTCGACCTCCTCCATCAGGGCGCGGGCCTTGGTCGCCAGCTCCTGGGTCAGGCGCTCGACGTAGAAGCTGCCGCCCCACGGGTCGATGACGCGCGTCAGGCCCGTCTCGGCCTGCGCCAGAATCTGGGTGTTCCGCGCGATCCGGGCCGAGAAGTCGGTCGGCAGAGCCAGCGCCTCGTCCAGGGCGTTGGTGTGCAGGCTCTGCGTCTGGCCGCCCGCCGCCGCCATGCACTCGACCATGGTGCGCGGCACATTGTTGAACACGTCCTGCGCCGCCAGCGACCAGCCTGAAGTCTGGCAGTGGGTCCGCAGGGACAGGGACTTGGGATTGACGCCGCCCTCCCGCTTCACCGCTTCGGCCCACAGCAGGCGGCCGGCGCGCATCTTGGCCACCTCCATGAAGTAGTTCATGCCGATGGCCCAGAAGAAGCTCAGGCGCGGCGCGAAACGGTCGATCTCCATGCCCGCCGCCTTGCCTGCGCGCAGGTATTCGATGCCGTCCGACAGGGTGTAGGCCAGCTTGATATCCGCCGAGGCCCCCGCCTCCTGCATGTGGTAGCCGGAGATGGAGATGGAGTTGAACTTGGGCGTTTCCTTCGCCGTCCACTCGAAGATGTCGGCGATGATCCGCATCGAGGGCGCGGGCGGATAGATGTAGGTGTTGCGGACCATGAACTCCTTCAGAATGTCGTTCTGAATGGTCCCGGTCAGCTTGGCGTGATCGACGCCCTGCTCCTCGCCCGCCACGACGTAGAGCGCCAGGATCGGCAGCACCGCCCCGTTCATGGTCATGGACACCGACATCTGGTCCAGCGGAATGCCGTCGAACAGGGTCCGCATGTCCAGAATGCTGTCGATGGCGACGCCCGCCATGCCGACGTCGCCCTTCACCCGCGGGTGATCGCTGTCATAGCCCCGGTGGGTGGCCAGGTCGAAGGCGACCGACAGACCCTTCTGCCCCGCCGCCAGGTTGCGACGATAAAAGGCGTTGGACTCCTCGGCGGTCGAGAAGCCCGCATACTGGCGGATGGTCCAGGGCGCGCCCGCATACATGGTCGGATAGGGCCCGCGCACGAAAGGGGCGAAGCCCGGCAGGCCGTGGATGAAGTCCAGCCCGTCCAGCGCATCCGGCCCATAGGCCGTCTCGACCGTCAGCCCCTCGGGCGTGGTCCATGCCGCACGGTCCGGCCCGGCGCCGACGGCGCCCAGATCAAGGGCGACCTTGGAGAAGTCAGGGAAACTCATTGAGCGGCCTCCTCGAAGGCGGCGGCGAAGCGGACAGGCGCCAGGGCCTCGAACGTTCCGACAGCGGCAGGCGCGACGGGCGCAGGCGTCACCGGCGCGGGCCGCACGTCCGGGTCGACGAATTTGGTGACGCCGACGATCTGGGCGGCGCCGTCCTTGAAGGCTTTTTCGGCCATGTCGCGGGCGCGGGCGATGCGGGGCTGGATCACCCCGCCTTGCAGACAGGCGATCACGCCGCCTTCGGCCTCATAGACCTGGAACTCGGCCCAAGCGGCCTCGGCCAGTTCGCGGGTGCGCGCATCCAGATACCAGGAGCCGCTGGCCGGATCGTCCACGCGGCCCAGATTGGCCTCCTCCATCAGGATCAGCTGGGTGTTGCGCGCCTGACGTTTGGCGAAGTCGTCCGGCAGGCCCGCCGCGCGGGTGAAGCCGTCCAGCACCACCGCATCGGCTCCGCCCACGGCCCCGGCGAACCCGGCGGCGGTCAGGCGCAGCATGTTCGGCCACGGATCGCGCGCCGACAGCATCCGCCGCGACGAGCGCGCCTCGATGATCGCCGGAACCTCGGCGCCGAACGCCTTGGAGACGCTGGCCCAAATCAAGCGCAGCGCACGGATCTTGGCCAGAGAGTCGAAATAGGTCTGGTCCACAGCCACGCCCAGCACGACGCCCTTCAGCGCCGCCTCAACCGACAGCCCCGCTTCAACGGCCGCCTTCACATAGGCCACGGCCGACGACGCGGCGAAGGCCAGTTCCTGGGCGATGGAGCCGCCTGCCTCATGCGCCACGCGGCCCGAGGCCATGAACAGCGTCGCCTCAGGATATGTCGCGGCGTAGGTCGCCGCCGCCTTGGCCGTCTCGCCCATGATCGCCGCGAAACCGCCCGGCGCCCCGCCTGCCTCGGCATAGGCCGAGATCGGATCGAGGTGGAAGGCCAGCTTGGCGCGGGGCGAACCCTTGGCGGCCGCCGACAGGGCCTCCGCCGCCTTCACGCCCTCGAACCCGGCGTCCAGCGCCACCGGCGCCAGTTCCAGCGCCACCCCGTCCAGCGCGCGCGCCAGCTTCGCAGCGTCCGACGCCGCCGGCCCGGCGATCAGGACGGAGGCCGCCCCGTTCTCCAGATCGGTCAAGATGGCGCGGTTGAGGGCATCGGCGTCCTCGCCCTCGTTCAGCGCCCGCACGTCCCACGCCCGGCCTTCGGAATCCGAGGGCCGGGGCGCGAACACCGGCTCGCCGCCGTTCGCCGCCCCATACAGAGGCTTCGTCGCCAGATGGTCCGCATCCAGATGGATGAGGCTCTCCAGCGGACGCTCCTTCAGCGCCTTGATAGCGGCTTCACGCCACTCCAGTGGGGTCGGGACGGCGAACTCGGTCATTTACTCGAACTCCACCAGCACGTCGTCGGCGGCGACCGGATCGCCGGCCTTGGCCTTGACCGCCTTCACCTTGCCGTCGCGCTCGGCCTTGAGGATGTTCTGCATCTTCATGGCCTCGATGATGGCCACGGTCTCGCCGGACTTGACCTCCTGGCCCGGGGTCACGGGGATGTCGACCACCAGCCCCGGCATCGGCGACAGCACAAGCTTGGACGTATCCGCCGCCTGCTTCTCGGGCAGCAGGGCGTAGAGATGCGCCACGTCGGGACGCAGCACGCGCACCCGCGCCCGCGCCGCGCGGTGGCGAATATCGAAGCCGT
>ERZ778018.2557-NODE-2557-length-11428-cov-3.444386_pt1 | contig 11428 bp, 14 predicted proteins | sample MGYA00375748_ERZ778018 | MGnify/ENA primary metagenome ERZ778018 (study PRJEB29350, sample SAMN05509839) | bioreactor metagenome | biome: bioreactor; material: wastewater | place: South Africa: University of Cape Town | collected 2014-04-22 ... | reverse complement strand
TCTACTTTCCTGAAAGATATTGCTCGATAGGAATTGAACACATAATCGGATATGCAGTATTCAAGATGAATCAGGCATTGTTCCCGCTGTTTCCGCTCCTCGCCGCCCTCGGCTTTTTCCTACACGCGGCATGGGTCGATTTCCTGACATGGAAAATACCCAACCGTACCGTGCTGGCACTGGTTGCATGGTTTGCGCTCTATGCGGTCATCGCTCTCGCAGCCGAACAGAGCGAGAGGTTCGGGCTCTTCCTGCCCGGATCGCTCGCCGCTGGAGGGCTTCTGCTGGCGGTCGGGTTCGTTTTGTGGAAACTGCGATTGTTCGGCGCCGGAGATGCCAAGCTGATGTTTCCGGTGGGGCTGTTTCTCGGCTGGCCTCACCTGATGCCCTACGCAATCGGGCTGGCAGTCTTCGCTGCGATAGCCCTCCTCGCGCTCAAGCTGCCGCTACCAGCAGGAATGGGAATGACTCCGATCGGCATGCGGATCGACGATATCCGGAAGACCGGCAAGGTTCCCTATGCCGTCATCATGGTTGCCTCGCTTCTGTCGGCGCTGCTGCCCGAGTATCTGCGCATTCTATCTTGATGGCTTCGTGCTAGTGCCTGCGCCGCTCCTGCGGAAAACTATCCGCAAACCGGTGGTTTGCGTCAGCGCTAAATATGGCCCAAAGGAATGCGCCTAAAATTTGCCGGATGACTCAGTGCACCCGCCGGGTCGGAAGAGCACGGAGCCGGAATATAGCCCTGTGCGCGCCGAGGCAGACAAACATGAGCGCCAGCAGCGCCAGACCAGTCATTGGTTCCAGCCGCGAAAAGTCCGGCATATGCCAGCGGCTGACATTGGCCATGTCGGCCGTGGAAACGGTGAAAACTCCCTCGTCACGCAGGCCGACAAGCGCGGCAAGCAAGGCCATATGGAACAGTGCGAAGCGCGTGCGCAGCCAGTGATGGTTTTGCATGCTGGCCAAGGAAACGCAGGCGGCGCCTATCAGCAGCGCAGCGGCGGCACATGCGGCATAGACATTTGCCGGAAGGAAGATGCCGATTTCGCGATTGAGAGGAGCAAGGGCGAAGTAGGCTCGCCAAGCGAGCGGATCGGCCGGATAGACACCGATAGCCAATCGAGCCAGCACGAAAAGTGCAAGGCCGAGAAAAACCAGGGCCGGGACGATTTCGAAGAGAGAAAAGGCCTTGCGCATGACATGCTCCACGCAATGAATGCGCAGTGTGTCAAAAGGTTGCTAACGACCATTTAACGCTTGCCAGGATTTAGCGAACCTTCTGGTATGTCGTGCTGCCATCTGGATTGACGATGCGGCGGAACGGCATGGACGGCGTTGCAAGCGCGGCTGGGAGGGCCGCCGGCGGGACCTGATCCGCAGTCGCAGCATCGGACAGGCGTGGCACGCTTCGCCGAACCGGACCTGGCGGTGGTTCCCCGTCGGTCTGCCAGGCCGTGCCGGTCATGCGCAACTGCAACTGGTCGGCGGTTGTCTTCATCTCCGCCGAAGCGTCGCGGACAGTCTTTGCAGTCTGCTCCACCTCGTCACGGACATTATATATCGCGTCGTTGGTCTTGCCGATAAGCGACTGGACCCCGGCATTGAAAGTGTCGAGTCGGCTGATGATGCGGTCCTCGAATCGTCCCAGTTGTTCGAGTTGTGCGGCTATTCGGCGCGATTCCGAAAGGGCGCGCGAAATCTGGATGGACATGACCATCAGCGCCACGGCCAATGTTAGCAGCAGCAGACTCATGCCTGACAGAATCCACGTCGCCCTGTGAATCCGGCTGAAATTGCGCTGCAGTATCGCCGTACGTTCGCTCGCACGCCTGGCCCTTTCCTCGTCCAGCATGGTCTCGGTCACGGCAGCCGCTATCGGCTCTTCAGCGCGTATGATCGGTGCAGCCTCGATAAATTCGCGCTGAGGTCCGATCTGGTTCACGCCGGGTTTTCCTCGCCCCGCTTGACGTAGGATGCGCTGTTGCGAAGCAATTCGATGTTGTTTGCCGTGGTTTCGTTCGCCGGCTCAATCTCGTAGGCACGGAGGAAGAACTGGCGTGCATTCTTCAGATCACCCCGCAACAGATAGGAGTAGCCACGGTTATTGAGGTACTCAACCCTGTTGGGAATCATCTTTGCGAGTCTGCCATAGCCGATGTCGGCATTGTCGAAGCGCCCGATACGATCGGCCGCCGCGGCATAGGCGAGCCAAGCCTGTGGGTCTTTCGGGTAAACTTCGACAGCGCGTTTGAAAATAGCGTAGGATTTTCCGAAGTTTCCTTCCCGGAATTGAACTTTGCCTTTCGTAATAAGCTCATCCGTCGGATAGAAAGAGACGTCCGAAACATCTTCAACGGACTTTGCACTGTCGCCAAAACTGGACAAATCTGCTGCATCGTTATTGGACTGGCATCCGGCCAACATAAACGACACCGCAACAAGAAACAGTCCGAGACGTCTCGACAATGCCACCCCCTACGAAACCCAGATATTTTATGGCATAGAAGCGGTTTCCAAAAAAGAATGCTTGCGCTGCGCAAGCTTGGTAAGGTCACTATTGCTAAGTGCTGTTGCAACTTTGCCATATGTTTTCTAGAGGTCGCCAAGTATACGCGGCCAAGGCTTCCGCAGTGGATAGAGAGGAGAAGCATTGCCCATGACGGTTCCGATGGAGCAGTTGGACGGGACAAGGGAAGCGCAGCAAGCGCTACGCCCACCGGTCCTGCCGGAGGACACGGGCATCGACCAGGAAGTATTGCAGAAACTCCTCGCCAAGACGCTTCATGTGCATGGCACCATGACGACAAGCGCTCTCGCGCGCGAAATGAAGTTGCCGGCAACCGTGATCAACGCCTTGCTGAATGGGTTGCAGAAGCTTCTCATCGTCGAGGCCAAGGGCCTTGCCGGCGACGACATGCGCGCCGAGATACGCTTCGCGCTGGGCGGCCGGGGTCACGAATTCGCGCTCGATGCATTGGTGCAATCGCAATATGTCGGTCCGGCCCCGGTGAGTCTGGACAGCTTCGTCGCACAGATACGGCGACAGTCGATCCGGCACGACCGGCTGTCACGGCAACAAATCGTCGACAGCCTTTCGCACCTCGTGTTGCCACCCTACCTCATCGACCTGCTCGGACCGGCGTTCAATTCCGCGCGGTCGATCCTGCTCTACGGAGAACCCGGAAACGGCAAGACCAGTATCGTCGAAGCGGTCGGGCATGCCTTCCCCGGGACGATCCATGTTCCCTACTGCTTTACCGTGGGCGGGCAAATCATCAACTTCTTCGACCCCACCATTCATACTCCCGTCGAGCCGAAACGGTCGGAGGCCTCCGGCAAAGCCATCGATCCGCGCTGGCAACTCTGCCGTCGCCCGTTCGTCGTCACCGGCGGTGAATTGACCCTCGACATGCTTGATCTGTCCTTCAATCCTGCCGCGCGCTTCTATGAGGCGCCCATGCATTTCAAGGCGACTGGCGGAACATTCGTCGTCGACGATTTCGGCCGCCAGCGTACGGACCCGCAATCAGTCCTGAATCGTTGGATCGTTCCTCTTGAGCGCGGTTTCGACCAGTTGACGCTCAATACGGGCAAAAAGTTCAGCGTTCCGTTCGACCAGCTCGCAATCTTCTCGACCAATATCGAACCGACTGAGCTTGCCGACGCCGGTGGACTCCGTAGGCTCTATTACAAGATCAGGATTCCCAACCCGACGGCCGACGACTACAGAAGGATTTTTTTTGACCTGGCAGAAAGGCGCGGGGTCAAAATCGATCCGGTACTCTTCGAGACGTTTTACGATGGCTACTACCGTCGTGCCGGAGTTGCGCCGGCCGGCCATCATCCGAGATATTTGATCGATTTCATGGAATCGGTCTGCCAGTTTCGCGGAAGCGAGCTTGTTGCAGATGAAGACCTTCTTTCCTCCGGCTGGAGGAATCTGCACGGTTCGCTTGTGCGGTAGGCGCACTCGAATCGCGACGAAGCTTAATAGTAGCCAAGAGGTTCTTGAAATCCAGCGGTAGCTGCCGGGCGCCCATGTCGGGACAAGTTCCAGGGACAGGGAGCCCCGATCGCGATCTATTCGACGGCAATCTCAAGCCATGCTAATGCCCCGTGCGGTACGGGACTCCTCTACAGCCTCAACCGGTTCGACGGCGACTTCGCACGCCAAATGCGTCAGCTTGCTCGTCTCATCCTCGCAACTCTTCGAAGCCGAATGCCGTACGCTTCGCAGAGGTTGAGTTCGCCCACCCCGTCAGCGATTTTGACTATCCTATTGACAAATAGGAATATTTTCCTTATACTGGCGACCCTATAAGCCCTGCCGTGCCTCGCGCCCGGTGGGGCTTTCAACCCTTGAGAGGTCGCCCAATGAGCCTTGCTGTTGCTGCCGTTACCCCCGAACCCCGCCGGGGCAGGCCCCGTGATTTACCCTCGTCCGTCGTCATCGTCGGCCTTGATGATCGCGGCAAGCCCCATGCATCGCGCTTTCCGGTTGCTGCCATTTCCGAAGTCGAGACTGCCGCCGGCCTGATGGGAATGGCGGCAATTAAGGCCGAGAGCGAGGCGCTGGCCAAAATCGCCGACCAGCTTGCGATTGGAAAGCTCTTTGCCAGCGGCAAGGCGTTTGTGCCCTTCGTCAATCAGGAACTATACCGTCAGCTGGAAGCTTATCTGCCGATCGCTCGACGCAAAAGCGTGGCGAGCAGCACAGATAGTAATCCCGGTACGGAGGACGGTAACACGCCTGCCGATCCCCCGAATGCCGACCCGAATAACGCCTATGCCAAAGCAAAGTCGGCCGGCAAGCCGCGATCCGGCAAATATCCTGAAGGCTGGGACAAGATCGCCATCGGCCACATCGTCCTCGCCTCGGATGGTCGGGAAGACGGCTGGTGGACGGCCTGTGTACGTGAAGTGCGGGCCAATGGCACCTACCTGCTCGAATGGGAAGAATGGGCCGGGTTCGATCGCTTCGTATGCCGGCGTGACCAGATCGCCTTGCTGCATCCCGACTATGACGGCAAATAAGGCCGGCCGATGCAATTCGCGATCGATCCGATGATTGCGTCAGCCGACCGGGATGGCCTCGCCAAAGCCGATCTATGCCGGCAGCTCAACGACTGCTTTCGCCTGACACTGCTCGGCGGCAACGTGGTCCTGTCACAGTCTGTGGCGGGACTGCCCCTTAATCGACAGGCCGAGGTGGTACTGGCGGTTCGTGGCTTCGTCAACTTCTCGGCCGAGAACGACCCATATGAGGAACATGACTTCGGCGCCGTCATATGTCGGGGCGAGCGCTACTTCTGGAAGATCGACTACTACGATCTCGACCTGACCTATGCCTCGCCCGACCCCAGTGACCCGGCTTTCACCATCCGCGTGCTCACCATCATGCGCGCGGACGAATATTGAGAGGCGCATCCATGGTCGTCACGCAGCACATCATGCCCTTGACTTGCGGCCAGCCTTCAAACCTGACGGAAACGATTGGGGAGTTGGGGGCTCCGTCAGCAATTGGACGACCGTCACGCCAAGCACGGCTGCAAACGACTCCAGGCGCGACAGCGTCACATTCTCGCTGCCCCGCTCGACCCGGCCGACATAGGAGCGGTCGATACCCGCCTCCAGCGCCAGCCGCTCCTGCGACATGCCTTTGGCAACGCGTAGGGAGCGCAGGTTCCAGCCGAGGATTTGCCGCGTGTTCATGGTGCGGCAGATGGCCAGATATACAACTTAATAATCGACGGACTGATAGTCCCGTATTAAGGTGCTTCGCATCACCATGGGGCTGGTGGGCAAAACCTAGCGAGCAAAACTCGACCGGGCCCAGATCAACGGTGCGATTTGGGGCACGATCCATGCATGCAAGACTGGCGGGGGCTTTGTTCATTTTGGCCATGACGGGCATCTCGCCCGGCCATGCCGATCAGGCGCACGGCTGCATGATTACGATCGATGTGAGCAGATGGAGCCCCGGAGCCTGCGCTGTCGAGGAAGACGGCAACACCCTTACCGTCAAATGGCCCGGAGGCAGCACGATCAGCTATTCCGCGCGTCTTGTGATGTCGGGAGAGAAAGCGAATGCATCGTGGTCAACGACACGCGGGGATTCAACCAACACCGAAGCCTTGGGCCAGATGATTAGGACCGGCGACTGCTGGTCCAACGACAAGGTCAGCATTTGCTTTGCGACCGATAACCCTGTTGCCGCCGCTCAGGGGGGCGATGGTCTGTATGAGGACGAAGGCAGCGACAGTGCAGACATTCAGCCCATCTATCCAATGAGCGATTCCGAACAGTGGAACCGCGAACGATGGATAGACGCTCATCCCGATGACGGTCAGGGAGAACTGGATCGCAGCGAAAAGACCCTTGTGGGCATGATCGCCGAAATAAAAAGGCTGCCGAATGACGCCACCGCGTCGGCTCAACTCGACAAGATAGAGGCCCAACTCAGGCACGAAATCCGTGGCCTCGACGAGTACGAGAGTGTCGAATACGAGCTCAGACGCAAACGCGCAACGATAAGGGATGCCGCTGCCGCGTCCGTGGCGCGACAGGCAGAACTAGACTACGCGCAGAACGTGGAGAGCCTCTCTTTACCCCGCGAATATCTCGACGCAACTATTATCCTCGAGTTTCCCTTCGGAAACGATCGCTGGTTCACAATGCGCCAATGGCTTTCGCAGTTATTCGCCAAAGGATACCGCGTAGAAACCGTAAGTTCCTACGATATCGAAGCGCCGGGGATTTCCTTCAAAAAGCAAGACTCACGCGCGCAAACACTATTTTTCGAGCAGGAAGGGAATGAACTCTACCTCAGTTACGCTGGGGAGGGACGCAACGTTCGTCCGTTGAGTTCGGACGAACGACAGAGGTGGTGGCTTCCGCTCACACTTACCGTCAAATAGCTCCGCTTAGCAGATGCCACGCTTGCTTGGCATCACCACCGTCGGCCCCGCTCGCCCGCCGGTCAGCAACAAGAATCTACCAAGGAGAGGAAATCACATGACCGCCTACGTCGACGCGATGCGCCGCTATTCAGACTTCTCGAGAAGAGCGAGCAGAAAGGCATTTTGGCTGTTCATGCTTGTCTATTTTATCATTCTTTTGGTGGCGACGGCCATTGACGTGGCCATACAGCCTCCGGGACCAGATAAAATCCCGATCATCTCCGGCATTGTTGCTCTGGTTCATTTGATACCGGGCATAGCCACCACCGTTCGACGGCTGCATGACTTCAACCAGAGCGCATGGCTGCTGATCCCGTGCGTTATTCCCCTCGTTTTGATCGCCATGATGCTGATTCCGGGCACCCCCGGCCCCAACAGATATGGCGCCAGTGCCGCCTGATTTTCCAACAGCCAAAGGGATAAATGAAATGAGAATTGCAGTTTTGATCATCGCCCTCATCTTGGGCTTCATCGTCGGGCTTCAATCCTGCACCGTAGCCGGACTGAGCGGCATCACGCAGAACGAAACAACAAGCCAAGCGGCGTCGATGGGGGTCTTCGTTGCGTTGCTGTTCATCATCGGCGCAGCGTTCTCGCTCAACCTGCCAAAGATTTCGGTCGGCGCCTTCGGGTTAGCCGCGGTCTTCGCGTTTGGAGCTAACGCCATCGGCGATTTCGGTGATATGCAGGTTTGGGGATTCGTCGCCGTGATACTGGGAGCGATGTCCTATTTTGGCGTTCGGGAGCTTCGTAAGAAAGGACAACCCAAATCCGATAAATCTTAACAACAGGCTCCGTTAAAAATGGCCTGTTGGTGGTGCACCACTATCAACAGACCATCAACCGCCCGAAAACCTGGTTGACAATCTGCCCAGATCAAAACCCTGCTCGACGCCGGGGCGATCGATGAGCCGAATACCAGCGCCTGCGCGTCACCTCGCTCGGCCGGTAACCTTGGTAACATCCTGCCGTCGTGCTCGTCTCATGCATCGAGAATTGATGGGCATTTTGACTCTCAGCCCTCGTATAGTCGTCCGACGGCAACCGAAACAGGCGGACGACCGGCTCCAACCTCAAGAAAACGAGGCCTTAAAAAAGGTCACTGAACTTTCTCGAACGCGTAGAACGCCATTCATCCTCCTTGGCTGTAACGCGGATTTTCACATTGTATCTTTCTTTCAGAGACGGCCGGCTTCTCACTTTAAACGGTCCTCAATGGGAAAGGAGTAATCCTTTCCCATTGAACCCTAGTTCCTCGACCATCAATCGAATAAACATCTCGACTGGGTCCATGGTGCTGAACTCGGGATTGGTAAACTCAGCATATTCACCAAACGAGGCGAATACGGATTCAAGTTTTTTGTAGCCTTTTGAACTACCAGGATTGGCTTTCATCACCGAGATGACATTCTCGAGTTCTAACGTCAAACCACCAGCGCTTCCAAATTTAATGTCTTCGGTAAATTCTTTGAAAAGAGCGATGACGCCGTTCGAAACTTGCCTTTGAGGTTCCATTTCGAGAATCCTCTCTTGAAGCCAATCGATCAGGCTGCTGGCGTCCGTAATCTTTTTCATTCGCATCGCTAGATTCCTTTCAGAGGGTGATAAGGTTCGGCTTCGGTAGCCATGACCCTTTACCGGACTGAATTGGCATAAGTGCCGGGACATAGGACTGGCTCCGAGACCGAGGCGGCAAGAAGGTGATGTCAACCGACAGCCCTACCCGACCTCCCTTGCCCTCGTGAGGCGGCCCCCTGAAATCCGAGTTTTGACGCCTGCCCAGTCGCCTCACGAGCGGGCGCTAACCAACTACCGCCTGCCCGGCGATATGGCCACAGCGCCACACAGCCGACCGCTGGCGCGGTTTAACCGAAAGCCGAGCCTATGGAGCCAAATGAGGCTAATGCCCCGCCTTACGGGCCGCTACGAGTCAAATTGAAGGCCCGGCCTGATCCACGAGCGACCTTGATCTTCAGCCCCAAAGCTTCCTCTGAAAAATACGTTGAATGACCAGGTCGCGCGGTGTCTGACCTTCCGGAACGCGCTGAAATTCCGAGTGCGCACGAGGGAGAATGACCACACTCCCGACATCAAAGTAGCCCCGTGATATGGATTTTAAGGCGTATCCGACAACATATTCCGGAGTTTTCACAATCGGATCCCAAAGCATGCGATGGGCCGGGCTGGGTCGGCCAAAATAGTAGTCGTGTTCATCGTAGAAATGTACATCCAGGCTTACCTTCACCCGGGTCTTCGGCGGGGTCAGACAGATGCCATGCATATGTAAGCCATCGTTGATGGCGATATTGACGAAGTGATCGCGGTCGAATTTCTCCTTCTTCGGTACCGGGCGGTCGAAGCTGAAAACCCACAGCGGCATTTCAGTCAGAGCGATTTTCCCGGGTCGGCGAAAGCAGCGCTTGAGATACCTCGTGTAGAGGGTTTCGACCGTCTCCTGCATCAATTTCCGCTTCGTATTCTCATTACCGGGAAGGGGGTTAAACATCACTGTTGCGAAGGTTGGTGCAAATCCTCGGTTCAGATAGCTAAGCACCCAATCAGCGTGGCTTCTCACAAACGGGGATATCATCGGGGTCATACCAGTTGTCCTCTATTGGGCTGGGTGGTTCGCGGTAATCACCACGGGCACATATTCACCGGTGGTACTGGGCCATCGCCGATCAGGATCACGCTCAGGCCGCAGGCCGCCATATGCGGGTGCCACCAGCACCCGGCATTGCGACTTCCAGAGGTAGGTTTTCGAAAGGGGCGATTCCTCACGATCGAATGGGCGCTACCGGTTGAGAATTGGCATGACGCCAACCTACCCCTTTACGCCTCTCATCTGAGGTGTTGCCGATTGTGTTCGCTTGCTCCGGCGCGACGATCATAGGCGACTCGTTCTCGTGCGCACGAGCCGATCACGCGGTACTCCCCGTGTGCGTACTTACCGAAAACGTTCTGGGCAGATCGCCTCGAAAAGGACTCTGCTGGCCAACCTCGCGCAGTAGTGCAAGATTCAACCCTTAGAGACCGAAAATGCGTTTTCCGTTAAACGGAATGCTCCCGCCTTCGGCAAAAGGCGGGAGCATATTCAGAAAATGCGCGTCAGAAACCTAATCCCAGATCCCATCAAAGTGCACAACCCGGCACAAAATTTTGTTCCGGAGCTTGCCAACAATCTCGAGCCCCATATAGGCAAACTGGCCTTTTTTAGCGCTCAACAACTCTGCTGTATCTTTAGCAGCGTCCAGCTCGACAATGATCTTTTGCGAGTTCTGTTTAACGGCGTGCAAATCGCGAGCTTGATGGTTCTGTTGTCGGCTTTCGTTTAGCACGGCGCGGATGCCGCCTTTGCGACGAAACTCACCCGGCAAGTCTTCTGGTACGGCATCTTTAAGCAGATACTCCGCAGCCAATCGATATTCACTCCGTATTCTGGGCTCGACATTCCTGAACGCAACATCGAACGCAAGCTGTAGCTTGTCGGACGGCTTGGCGCTTCGCCGAATTTTATCTGACCAGAAAGTGTCGTTTTTGAAGGCCATCCAATCGTGTGGCCCATTTATCGATTTGGCCACGGTGCAAACGTCGGCGATGTTTTTGTACAATATCGCCCGATATCTCTTTTCATCGCCGTCGATTCTCGTGCTGATCTCATGAAGTTGACCCATCGCAGTAGGTTCGTCGCTCGAAATCACGTGCAGAGTTGCTGTTTTGGAGATGCTCATATCACAGCGCCTCCTTCGCGATTCTCGACACTAGACTGGCTAGTATTCAGTCGGCTGCGTTGGCCAACGCAAGTCATAAGGTCCTGAAAACGGTAGACCACCTTACCGCCTGCTTTGATGAAACGCGGGCCGTTTCCTATAACCCTCCAGTTCGCCAGCGTCTTTGGTCTAATCTTGAGCACAACCCCGGCGTTGATCGGCGTCAACAAATCATTATCGTGATAGGTTCGAGGTCGTCGACCCTTTGCTCGGGTAGGCGGCGATAAGGTCATAACCCCCTTCTGCGTCCCGATCTCGCAAAGTTTAACTATAGCACGGTCGTATTCGGTGAGTTTTTGCATGACAGGCTCCACATTGTTGAGCCAAGTCGAGCGGGGGGGGGCCAAATGCCGTTCACGCCGACCTGACCCATTGGCTCAGGTTACGTGAGACGACCGTTCGGCACCCGGAGAACGCATTTACGTTCATGACGACGCGACGGCTGCCGAGCCAAAGTCACGTCATTCGCAGTCTCGGAGAGGGTCTCCCCTCGCTACAACGTAGCACCACCAGCACTGGTGATGCGTGATATCTGGCCACTCCTACACGCCATTTGCAAGTACCGCCGCGAAAAATACCGTGCTTACCCGGTGATTACCCTTACGATTGACAGCGGCGGCAACGAGGCGTAACTATTTGATTTTGATGGCGCACCCGACAGGATTCGAACCTGTGACCTCTGCCTTCGGAGGGCAG
>ERZ778018.2556-NODE-2556-length-11432-cov-5.040872_pt1 | contig 11432 bp, 10 predicted proteins | sample MGYA00375748_ERZ778018 | MGnify/ENA primary metagenome ERZ778018 (study PRJEB29350, sample SAMN05509839) | bioreactor metagenome | biome: bioreactor; material: wastewater | place: South Africa: University of Cape Town | collected 2014-04-22 ... | reverse complement strand
ATCGTCGAGTGTATTCACCAGAATTGCGGTAACGGTTACATCTGGCACACCACCGGGAGCGGCAAGACGCTAACCTCCTTCAAGGCATCGACTTTGCTCAAGGACAATCCCGACATCGACAAATGCCTGTTCGTGGTGGATCGCAAAGACCTCGACCGGCAGACGCGGGAAGAATTTAATAAATTTCAGGAAGGCTGCGTCGAGGAGAACACCAACACCGAAACCCTGGTGCGCCGGCTGCTCTCCGACGACTACGCCGACAAGGTGATCGTCACCACCATCCAGAAGCTCGGCTTGGCGCTCGACGGCACCAACAAACGCAATTACAAGGAACGCTTGGAGCCGCTACGCCACCAGCGCATGGTCTTCATCTTTGACGAGTGTCACCGCTCTCAATTCGGCGACAACCACCAGGCTATCAAGGAGTTCTTCCCCAATGCCCAGTTGTTTGGCTTTACCGGCACGCCCATCTTCGATCAAAACGCCAAATACCAGCAGATCGAAGGCCAGCAGGCAAGCTACAAGACCACGGCGGACATCTTTCAGCAGCAACTGCACGCCTACACTATCACCCACGCCATCGAAGACCGCAACGTACTGCGCTTCCATGTCGATTACTACAAACCCGAGGGCAAGAACGTCCCCAAACCGGGCGAGGCGCTAGCTAAGCGCGCCATCGTCGAGGCAATATTGAGCAAGCACGACGCCGCCACCGCCGGACGCAAGTTCAACGCCGTGCTGGCTACTGCTAGCATCAACGATGCCATCGAATACCACGCCCTGTTCAAAACCGTGCAGGCCGAGAAGCAGGCCGCAGACCCCGATTTCCAGCCGCTGAACATCGCCTGCGTCTTTTCCCCGCCCGCCGAAGGGAACAAAGACGTGCAGCAGATTCAAGAAGACCTGCCGCAGGAAAAGGCCGACAACGAACAGGAACCCGACAAAAAGAAGGCAGCCCTCAAGACCATCATCGCCGACTACAACGCCCAGTACGGTAGCAATCATGGGATCGGCGAATTCGACCTCTACTATCAGGACGTGCAAAAGCGTATCAAGGATCAGCAATATCCAAATGCCGACCTGCCCCACACGCAGAAGGTCGATATTACCCTCGTGGTGGACATGCTGCTTACCGGCTTCGATTCCAAATACCTCAACACCCTCTACGTTGATAAGAATCTCAAGTACCACGGCCTGATTCAGGCGTTTTCGCGCACCAACCGCGTGCTCAACGACACTAAGCCCTACGGCAACATCCTCGACTTCCGCCAGCAGCAAGACGCCGTGGATACCGCCATCGGCCTCTTCTCTGGCCAGGCTGGCAAGCCCGCCAAGGAAATCTGGCTGGTGGACAAGGCACCGGTAGTCATAGACAAACTGCAAACCGCCGTGCAGAAGCTCGGCGAGTTTATGGAGTCGCAAGGGCTGGAGAGCAAACCGGAACAAGTAGCCAATCTCAAGGGCGACGCTGCACGTAGCCAGTTCATCAATCTGTTCAAGGACGTGCAGCGCCTCAAGACCCAGCTCGACCAATACACGGACCTCACCGACGACAATCGGAAAGCCATCGAGCACATCGTGCCCAAGGACCAGTTGCAGGGCTTCAAGGGCGTGTATCTCGACACCGCCCAGCGCCTGAAGGACAAGCAGGATAGGGGGGACGACCAGAGCGACCCGGAAGTACAGCAACTCGATTTCGAGTTCGTGCTGTTTGCCAGCGCCCTTATCGATTACGACTACATCATGGCCCTCATAACCCGTTACGCCAGCCAGACGCCGGGCAAGCGGAAGGTGAGCCGCGAACAGCTCATCGGCCTCATCCAGTCTGACGCCAAGTTCATGGACGCACGCGACGACATCGCCGAATACATCGACACCCTGGAAGCGAGCAAGGGGCTGGATGAGCAAGCTATCCGCGACGGTTTCGAGCGATTCAAGGCCGACAAGCATGCTCGCCAGTTGGCAGCCATCGCCGACAAGCACAATCTTCCCGCAGCCGCCCTACAAGCCTTTGTGGACGCCATCCTGCGCCGCATGATCTTCGACGGCGAACTTTTAAGCGATCTAATGGCCCCGCTGGAACTCGGCTGGAAAGGCCGCACCAAGGCCGAGCTGGCGCTGATGGATGACCTGATCCCGCTGCTGCACAAACTCGCCCAGGGGCGTGATATTTCAGGGCTGGGAGCGTATGAGCAATAAAGCGGAAAAGCGCGGATCTGCGCCCACACTACGCTTTCCCGAATTTCGGGAGTCAGGTGGGTGGTATGAGCGTGAATTGGGGTCACTGACAACAAAAGTCGGCAGCGGCATCACACCGCCCGGTGGCGACAAAAACTACATAACAGAAGGTCGCCCGTTTGTCCGAAGTCAAAATGTCGGCTGGGGCGAACTAATCTTGAATGACGTGGCATTTATTGACGAAGAAACACACCAGTCCTTCGACTCCACTGAAATCAAAGTATCCGACGTTCTTCTGAACATTACTGGCGCATCCATTGGTCGAAGCGCTGTCGCCGATTCACGCATTGCCGGAGGGAACGTCAATCAGCACGTTTGTATTATTCGAGCTAAACAGGACGAGTTGCATCCCGCCCTGCTTAACCATTTTCTGATTTCAGAACGTGGTCAGAAGCAAATTGATAGTTTCCAGGCAGGCGGGAATAGGCAAGGGCTGAACTTTGCGCAAATTCGCTCTTTCAAAATTCCACTGCCGCCAACTGAGAGCGAACAGCATAGGATTGCTGACTGCCTCGATTCTATCGACGATCTAATCACGCTGGAGGCGAAAAAGTTAGGCACTCTCAAGACCCATAAAAAAGGGCTGATGCAGCAGCTTTTCCCCGCCGAAGGTGAAACACTGCCCAAGTTGCGCTTTCCTGAGTTTCGAGACGCGGGGGCGTGGGAACAGAAGAAATTAATTGATGTTGCGGATAAAACAGTCAAGTGGAGCTTTATTGGTGGGCCGTTTGGTTCAAACCTTAAATCTTCGGACTACGTTGAGGACGGCATTCGAATAATTCAGCTACAAAATATCGGTGATGCCGAGTTTGTTGATGATTATCGAATTTTTACTTCGGAGGAAAAGGCGGATGAACTCCTGAGTAACAACATATACCCAGGAGACATAATCTTATCTAAGATGGGTGATCCCGTGGGTCGGGCCTGCCTAATACCTGGCACCCATAATAGATATGTAATGTGTTCCGATGGAATTCGTCTGGTAGTTGATGAGAATGTAAATAACAAATACTTCATTTACCTGTTGATCAACTCTATGCAATTTCGTTCACTAGTTGAAAAAACGGCAACTGGCTCTACAAGAAAGCGGATCGGTTTAGATGATTTAAAGAATCTGCCGATGCTGTTGCCAAATAAAAATGAACAACAAAAAATTGCCGACTGCCTCGCTTCTCTCGACGACCTCATCACCGCCCAAACCAAAAAAATCGCTGCACTCAAGACCCATAAAAAAGGCCTAATGCGACAGATTTTTCCGTCGCTGGATGAGGTGCAGGAATGAGCGAGCAGCCGAAGATTTTCCGCTTTGCGTCCTTCGACCGCTTAGTCACTCGCCTCCGAGATGACTTTCACAGTGGAGGCAATGATTTTGTATTGCTCTATGCCTACAACGGCACCGGCAAGACGCGTCTCTCTATGGAATTCAAGGCCGCTGGGAAAGTAAGGAATAGTGGATCTCCCGATACACTTTATTTCAACGCCTACACCGAAGATCTCTTCGTCTGGGACAACGATCTCCAAGGCGACAGCAAGCGGGTTCTCCGACTTAACTCAGATTCCAGATTCTTTTCCGGAATCAAAGATCTCGCTCTCGACGAAAGCATCCAGTCTTATCTGAGCCGTTACACGGACTTGGATTTCGACATTGATTACACCGATTGGACAGTTTCGTTTCGAAAGGGTGAGGCAGAACACATCAAAGTGTCACGGGGCGAACAAAACATCTTCGTTTGGTGCCTATTCATGGCGATCTGCGAGCGGGTGATTGATTCGCACCCGTCTTATGACTGGGTTAAGTATTTCTACATTGACGACCCCATCTCCTCTTTGGACGACAATAACGCTATTGCCGTGGCAAGCGATCTGGCAAAGCTTCTACATAAAGCCAAGGACAGCATCAAGGTGATCGTATCGTCGCATCACGCCTTGTTTTTCAACGTGGTTTGCAATGAACTTAAAACTGCGAGGACAAAACGGTACTTCCTTCATCGCTCGAATTCGAGCGCGGATTTCACGCTCCGCGCCACCGATGACACACCATTTTTTCACCACGTCGCAATGCTGAGCGAAATCCGCAAGGCGGCCGATTCCGGCATGCTTTACACCTACCATTTCAACATGCTCCGCAGCATTCTTGAGAAAACGGCGACCTTTTTCGGGAAAAAGGATTTTTCGGCTTGCCTTGAAGGAGTTGAGGATGAAGCGTTGTTTTCCCGCGCTCTGAATCTCCTCAGCCACGGCAGATATTCACTCTATGAACCGACAGAGATGCTCGAAGATAACAAGCAACTCTTCCGCGATATCCTTTCAACTTTCCTGTCGAAGCATCAGTTTGATCTTCCCGTGTTGCTGAACGAAAACGCCGCAACTGGACAGCACACAGTCACGATTCCTGAGGCAACACCATGACCGAACAAGATCAAAAACAACTGGGCACCACCCTGTGGGGTATTGCCGACACCTTACGCGGAGCGATGAACGCGGACGATTTCCGAGATTACATGCTCTCTTTCCTGTTTCTGCGTTATCTGTCAGATAACTACGAGACGGCGGCGCAAAAAGAACTGGGGCCGGATTATCCCAAGCTGGATGCGGACGACCGCCGCACACCGCTGGCGGTGTGGTACGCGCAGAACCCGGACGACACTGCCGAATTTGAAAAGCAGATGCGTCGTAAGACGCATTATGTGATCCAGCCCGCGCACCTCTGGGGCAGCATCGCAGAGATGGCCCGAACGCAGAGCGGGGAGCTGCTACATACCTTGCAAAAGGGCTTCGACTATATCGAGAACGAATCCTTTGCCAGCACTTTCGGCGGACTGTTTTCGGAGATCAATCTGAATTCGGAAAAGCTTGGCAAAGGGTACCCCGCACAAAATGCCAAGCTCTGCACTGTCATCAAGGCCATTGCCGATGGGCTGATGCAGTTCTCCACCGACAAGGACACGTTGGGCGATGCCTATGAATACCTTATCGGCCAGTTTGCCGCCGGTTCCGGCAAGAAGGCGGGGGAGTTCTACACCCCTCAGCAGATTTCCAGCATTCTCTCCGGTATTGTTACATTGGACAGTCAGGAACCCGCTACCGGCAAGAAGAAATATCTGGAAAGTGTGTTCGATTTTGCCTGCGGCTCGGGCTCGTTGCTGCTGAATGTGCGCCACCGCATGGGGCCGCACGGTATCGGCAAGATTTACGGGCAGGAAAAAAACATCACCACCTACAACTTGGCGCGCATGAACATGTTGCTGCACGGGGTAAAGGATTCTGAGTTTGAGATTTATCACGGCGATACCCTCACCAATGACTGGGACATGCTCCGTGAAGCTAACCCGGCAAAAATGCCCAAGTTCGATGCGGTAGTAGCCAATCCACCCTTCAGCTACCGCTGGGAGCCTAGTGAGGCACTGGGGGAGGATGCGCGCTTTAAAAATTACGGTCTTGCGCCCAAGTCCGCCGCTGACTTCGCTTTTCTACTGCACGGCTTTCACTATCTCAAGCCAGAAGGTGTCATGGCTATCATCCTGCCCCATGGCGTCCTATTCCGTGGTGGAGCTGAAGAACGTATCCGCACTAAACTGTTGAAAGACGGCCACATCGACACCGTAATTGGTTTGCCCGCTAATCTGTTCTTTTCCACAGGCATTCCGGTGTGCATTCTTGTGCTGAAGAAATGCAAAAAGCCTGATGACGTGCTGTTCATTAATGCTGCCGAACATTTCGAGAAAGGCAAGCGGCAAAACCGCCTGCTGCCGGAGCACATCGACAAGATCATCAACACCTACCAGTCCCGCCCGGAAATTGAGGATCGCTATGCCCGACGTGTGCCGATGGATGAGATCGAGTCGAACGGCTTCAACCTGAATATCTCGCGCTATATCAGCACGGCCTCACCGGAGGAGGAAATCGATATCGACGCCATTAATTCTGAGTTAAGGATGCTGGAGAGCAGGATCAAGAGCGCAACAAATACACACAACCAATTCCTGAAGGAGCTTGGATTATCTCTATTGCCTATGTGATGAGATTGAATGCTTCTACTCTGAAAGCATACGTTGGTAATCTGAACCTCATGTTATTTGCTTAATCGCCGGGGCCCGTCCGCCGTATGGCGATGGAAGGAAGGGAAGCGATTACAGACCAAAATCAACCCTTCAATTTATCCACACGCATTTCAGGGCAGAGAATTTAGCGGCAAAACTGGGATGACGCGCATTTAGACAATGCGGAAGACAGTGATGATTTGCCTGAATGGGCAACAAGATGACCCATGAATATGGCTATACTGCTTGAGCAGAATCCCGCCAATAACCAAATAAAGCCATGTGTAATAATTCACTATGCAATCTATTTTCGGGCGGCTGTATACTGAGTAACAAATCGACTCTAAAACTACAGATCATCCGAAAATTTTAGGTTTTCCTAAAAGCTTGTCCAAGAATCTAATGCCCATTAAAACAAATAGATATTTGGATGGTTCCCAATTTTGGCAGTGGTCAGATCTTGATTTTATGTTGTATAAATCACGTTAGGGGGCACTTATGATTCTTGCCGAAGGTCAGCTAAAAGGCAGCATCAAGGGGTTTAAGGATCGGGATACCATCTTTGAGTTCTATGGCGGCAGAAAGTGGCGCCAAGCCGAGTACAAGTACCACTACTATTACGCCTATATGCCCCGCGCGAAAGTTGTACAAGAGGGCGGCCGGGCCATGCTCTACGTGGAAGGCATCAATGAGCCGGTAGAGGTTCGTCCAGTGTGATGCCCCCTAACAATTCATTCAAGCCGAACTGGCTTCGCCAATCGGCTTAATTCAGGCGTTAGGCCACACAAGATATGCCGCTCAAATATGACACTTCACACATGATAATGCTCAAGTCAGCGATAGAGCAGCTACTTGGAAGAGACGCTTGGTACGAACTAAAGGAAACAACTTCATTTATACCTTGGCGAAAAAATGTTCTGAAGTTACTCAAGGCTATTCGTATCAGCATTAAGGAATCAGTTGAAATCCGAGACCAAGCTTGGATTGATGCAGTTAACGAGAATATTGCCAGAGGAGAAGAAGGAGCAAAGATGAGCAGGAATATTGACGATCTGCTTGCTTGCTTCACGGCAACACTTCTGAGGCAAGTGTTCCTGCAAATTGGAGCACTGCCGGAACGAACGGGGCAGCCGGGCGTTTCCCTCAAAAAGGAAAATTGGTGCCTGAATGGTCAGCGCTCCGTTCAGTATGTGCAATCGAGAACGCAAATCGAGTCAATGTTCTGGAGCGAGCAGCAAAAACGAATCGGATTTAGCAGACAGATGGAGTTGCGCAATGAGCATCGGAGGAGCAATAGCGCGCTACCGTACTCTGAGTGGTGCCGACAGCATGAGGCATAACCTGTCATTCGAGAGGGATGAGCCAAAAGCTGCGCGACCCTCAATATTACGTTAGGCCTGATATCTGGAACTGCAAATGACATCTGAAGCTGCCGACTTCTTCACCTCAACTGTTGAGCCAACGGTGTCCGAGTTTCTCGGTGATCTCAAGGATGTTCGTAGAGGTCGCTTGGCAGCTATAGTTCTTAGTCACATGGCGGATTATCTAGCAGCGGAAAGAGGTACGTCCCCAAGTCACGTTCGAGACGAGATCTCGAAACAATGTCCAGAGTTTTCGTTAATCCGAGATATTTCTGATGCCACGAAACATGCAAGGCTGTCTAGGAAAGCCAGCCTCTCCTCATCACGGCAAATCACGAGCTCTCCAGGCATATTAACAGCCACATTTGGTATAGGCCTGTTTGGTGAGGCTGTAGTTGTATTCGCCACGCTTGATGACGGAACAGCGATAGAACTCGGGCCAACCGTGCGTACTGTGATGGAGGCACTGCGAGGACAGCTAAGTGGTATTAAAAAGTGATTCCAATGTGGGAGAAAATGGCATGCCTGAAAAAAACAAGCCGTGTTGTCCAGACTGCGGCAAGCCAATCATAGACACTCGAACCGCCGTCCAGCCCTACAACGACTTCGACGACTACGCTGGGTTTCGCTGTAGCGGATGTACTCGAACGTTCACAGACGAAGAAATTGCCGTAATGATGAACGCCTCCCACGTAGTTGTTAGAGGTGACCAGCATGACAGCCCCATGGAATGATGAACTGTTTGAAAATTTCAAACGGCTCCGAGATGCCTTCCGTTCGGCGAAGAAAGACAAGGACTACCAACATGTCCTGTCTATTGGACTGAGTATCCTTGAATTAGACAAGTCCGCATCTTTCTTGCAGATTGCAACGCCTATCTTCCAAAAGGACATGGCCGATGCGTGCACCAAGTTGGGCGATATCAAGTCTGCCATTGAATACCTTGTAACAGCCAAAGCAGGGTTCGTGGAACGAAAACGTAGCCCCGGCGATTGGCAAAAGGATATCGATCTGATTGACAGAAAACTTGCGAAGTTAAGAACATGCGCCTAACCCATCATTCCAGAGAATCTGCGCGAAACGCAGCGGGTTACCCTCAAGCTGTTTGCTGAATCGCCGGGCCCCCGCTGACGCGTAGCGTCAGATGGGGAAGCGATTACAGCGACAAGCACCAAAACCAACTCTTAAATTTATCCACACCCAACGCACCTGCGGCATGTGTCGAGTTGACCTGATCCCCAACTTCTCTCTAAGTTTAGGGGGCAGAGCAGATGAAGAACGCGAATCAAAAGGTACACATTACAGATGTGATGTAAGCGTCCAGCGCAGCCACCTTTTGAATTGATGCCGTACTCTCGACAATAGTCCCCACTTATTTTTACGTGGGCACTTATCATGCTGCCAGCCATTGCTCCCCGGACGCGCCGCCGGTTCAGCCGGGAATTCAAACGTCAACTGGTTGAACAATGCCAGTCTGGCGTTTCCGTAGCCGGTATTGCCATGTCTCATGGCATCAATCCGAATCAGTTACATCGCTGGATCAGAGAGACCCGCACCCAGGGTATGGAACTGCCAGAACGAGTCACCGCAGCCATCAAGCTGATGCCAGTTTCCGTGCAAACGCCGCAGTCTTCAGATGTGGGCTGCATGATCGAAATCACACTGACCGGCAAGAACAAAACCGTTGCCATGCGCTGGCCGGCTTCTGCGGCATCGACTCTGGCTCCGTTGCTGGCTGATTGGCTGAAATGATCCGGCCTGATCAGGTATTCCTGGCGGTGGAACCTGTCGACATGCGCCTTGGCATGGATGGGCTGTCACTGCGCGTACAGCAAAGCCTGGGGCGTGCGCCAGGTTCCGGCCATGCCTTTGTCTTCCGTAATCGCCGCGGTAATCGCATGAAACTGCTGGTGTGGGATGGCACCGGCGTCTGGCTGTGTCAGCGCCGACTGCACCAGGGCAAATTCATCTGGCCGAAGGCGGATGACGTCTTGTGGCAGATTACCGCAGAACAGTGGCAATGGCTGGTCAAGGGCGTGGACTGGCAACGGCTGTCCGCCCGGCCTGGTTCCTCGTGGACGCTCTGATAAAGCTATTGCAAATCCTTATGTTATGAGTGATTCATGGTATGATCTCGCCATGAATCTGCTTGAAGAAATCGACCGATTGAACCCGAATCCCGCCCTGCGGGAAGCGGTGCTTGCCGCACTGGGCAAGGTGGATTTCCTGACTGAACAGACCCAGCGTGATGCAAAAACCATTCATGTGGCCAATCTCAAGATTCAGGCCCTCACGCTAGAACTGGCGCACCACAAGCGCCTCAAGTTTGGCGTCAAAAATGAATCACTGACCGCAGAACAGCGTGATCTGTTCGAAGAGCACTGGTGTGAGGATGGTGGCGCTATCGAGGCTGCCGTCGAGCAGCTTGTACCCGAAGTGGCCACAGAAAAGCGCAAGGTGCGCACCCGTGCCGGTCGCCAGCCCTTGCCTGATCATCTGCCGCGTGAAATCCATGTGCACGAGCCGGCTTCCTGCCAGTGTGGGCAGTGCGGCGCCAATCTGGTCAAGATCGGCGAAGACATCACCGAGCAACTGGATGTGATTCCGGCACAGTTCTTTGTGCACCGCCATATCCGCCCCAAATATGCCTGTCGTACCTGTGAAACCATCCAGACAGAACCTGTGCCGCCGGCCATCATTGATGGCGGCATGGCAGCGCCAGGTCTGTTGACCTGGATCATGATCAGCAAATATGCGGATCACTTGCCGCTGTACAGGTTGGAGCAGATTGCCGCCCGCAGTCAGGTGCCGCTGGCACGCTCAACACTGGCTGACTGGGTAGGCAGAACAGGATTTGCCTTGCAGCCACTGGCCAGCCGACTGGCGGAACTGTTGCTGCAGCGGCAGGTACTACATGCGGATGAAACCCCGGTTGCCCAACTGGATCCCGGCGCCGGGAAAACCAAACGAGCCTACCTGTGGACCTGGCGCAGCAATGATTTGGATCGAGGTCCCCCCATCGTGGTATTCGACTACCAGACCAGCCGGGCAGGTAAACATGCCGATAGCTTCTTGGGTCACTGGAAAGGTCATCTGATGGTAGATGACTACAGTGGCTACAAGCACCTGTTCAACGAGCGGGGGATTACCGAACTGGCCTGCTGGGCACATGCACGGCGCAAGTTCTTTGAATTGCACAAAGCCAATCAGAGTCCCATTGCAGACAGTGCACTTAGGCGCATTGCCCGTCTGTATGCCTTGGAGTCAGAAGCCAAAGAGGCTTCTTTGGAAGAAAGACACCTCCTGCGCCAGCAAGCACGAACGGATCTGGCGGAATTCCATGACTGGCTCACCACCACCCGTACAGGCGTGGCGCCGGGCAGCGGCACGGCCAAGGCAATGGATTACACCATCAGGCGATGGACTGCACTGGTTCGTTATGCTGAAGCGGGTGATTTGCCAATCGACAACAATCCGGTGGAAAACACCATCCGTCCTATCGCTGTGGGCAAGAAGAACTGGCTGTTCGCTGGCAGCGAACGTGCGGGCAAGCGGGCCGCTGCTATTCAAACCCTGATTGGTACGGCCAGACTCAATGGCCTTGATCCGCACGCATGGCTGAAAGATACCCTGGAAAAACTACCCACCTGGCCCAACAGCCGTATTGATGAATTGTTGCCAATCAGGCCGAAGGCATAATCAGAAAATATTTAGTAGGTGAGGCGACTGACCGCTTACAATCCACAAGCCCACCACCATCAAGATTTCAATGATGACGATGATAAAAAGTATC
>ERZ778018.2554-NODE-2554-length-11440-cov-5.209486_pt1 | contig 11440 bp, 11 predicted proteins | sample MGYA00375748_ERZ778018 | MGnify/ENA primary metagenome ERZ778018 (study PRJEB29350, sample SAMN05509839) | bioreactor metagenome | biome: bioreactor; material: wastewater | place: South Africa: University of Cape Town | collected 2014-04-22 ... | reverse complement strand
GTGCGGCTGAGCGACGGCCATTTCGTGCATCGCGGGCTGATGAGCACCGGAGTCGAGATGAACATGGGGCCGACGGCGGTGGTCGAGCTTGACGGTGCCAACGGCGGCAAGGTGCAGGTCGTCGTCACAACACATCGCTACCAACCGACCGACCTCGAAGTGCTGCGCAGCCAGGGGATCGAGCCGGCCGAACGGCAGATCATCGCCGTCAAGTCGTCGGTGCATTTCCGCTCGGCCTTCACACCGGTCGCCAAAGAGATTATCGAGGTCGATACCCCTGGCCTTACCAGCCCGCGGCTTGACCGCCTCGAGTTTCACAAGATCGTGCATCCAGTTTACCCCTTCGAGCGTGACATGGAGTGGAAGGCCTAAGCGGGCGGCGGCACACGTGGTCGCGCGTCATCCGATGGTTGGTGGCGGTCGCGGGGCGATGACGGAAAAAGGACGCGCCCGCGAATAAGCGGGCGCGCCACGGGGTTTGGGGAACTGGTACGCGTCTGATTACTTCTTCGCCTCGTTATCGGCGAAGAGAGCGGATGAAAGATAGCGCTCGGCAAGGTCGGGGAAGACAGTGACGATGATCTTGCCCTTGTTCTCCGGCCGCTCGGCGACACGTGCAGCGGCGGTGGCGTTCGCACCGGCCGAGATGCCGGTGAGGATTCCTTCTTCCTTCATCAGTCGTTTGGCCATGGCGACGGCATCGGGTGTTGAGACGAGCACCGTTTCGTCGATGACGTCGGTGTTCAGCACTTCGGCCAGGAAGCCGGGCGAGGTGCCCTGGATCCCATGGCTCCCCTTGCGGCCCTGCGACAGGACCGGCGATTCTTCCGGCTCGACGGTGATGATGCGAATGTCCGGGTTGTAGGCTTTCAACCCCTCACCAGTGCCGCTGATCGTGCCGCCGGTGCCGAAGGCGGCGACGAAGATATCGACCTTGCCGTCGGTATCCTCCCAGATCTCACGGGCGGTGCCGATGCGGTGCGCCTCGGGATTGGCCGGGTTCCAGTGCTGACGTGGCATGAAGGCAGAGGGGAGCGATGCGGCGATTTTATTCGCTTCCTCGATCGCGCCCGGTGTGCCACCCTCGGCCGAGGTGACGATGACTTCGGCGCCGAGCGCGCGCAGCATCGCGATGCGCTCCGGACTGTTTCGCGCCGAAACGGTAATGATCAGCTTGTAGCCCTTGATCGCCGAAACCCAGGCGAGGCCGATGCCGGTGTTGCCGCTGGTTGCCTCGACGATCACGGTGCCCGGCTTGAGCACGCCGCGTTTTTCGGCATCGAGAATCATGTTGAGTGCGATACGATCCTTGATCGAGAAGCCGGGGCTGAACGCTTCGATCTTCGCGTACACCGTCGCGTTTGAGCCGGCGACCTTGTTGAGACGCACGAGTGGCGTGTTGCCGACAAGTTCGGTCGCGTCATTCGCGATACGCATGAGCGTTCCCTTCTCGATATTCCGGAGCATTCCACGTGAGGCTAAACCGCGCGATCGGTGCCGCTATTCCCGGCATCAGGCGGCCGCAGTCGGGATAACCGCTACTTCTTCTTGGCCGGTCCCTTTTCGAGCGGCAGGTCGTCGCGATTGCCCCATTCACCCCAGCTTCCATCGTAGACACGCACGTTCTTAACCCCCGACGTGAGGAGCGCGATGGCGGAATGAGCCGCACGCACGCCGCCCTGGCAGTAGGTAATGACCGGTGTGTCATCGTCGATCCCGACCGCTTCACGCTGTGCCTTGACCTTCTCCTCGCTGACGAACGAGCGATCGCCGTTCCAGTCGAGGTTGTCTTGCCAGAAAAGGTAATCGGCACCGGGGATGCGGCCACCCCGTGCCGCGCGCACTTCCTCGCCGGTAAACTCCGACATGCGCCGGACATCAAGGATCTTCGTCTTGCCATCTTTCATGGCGGCCAGCACGTCGTCAGCGGTGGCAACGATTTCGGGCCGCTCGGCTGAGCGATCGATGGTGAACTCGGCCGGCTTCACATCCGGAACCTCGCTGCTGGTCGGTCGGTTTTCGGCGACCCATTTGGTCCAGCCGCCGTCGAGGATGCGAAGTTGCGACTCTTTACCGAAGCGCGCCAGCACGAGCCAGACGCGTGAACCGAAATGCCCGCCCTCGTCGTCGTAGACGATGATGCGCGTGTCATTGCCGATTCCCGCCTTGCTCATCGTCTCTTCGACCTTCTCCGGGCCGGCCATGGCAAACGCCACCGAATGTTCCGGATCGTTCAGTTCGTGCGACCAGTCGAAATGAACGGCGCCGGGGATGTGGGCCTTGCGGTACTCCTCTGCGGCGTCACGATTGTCGAAATAGTAACGGCAATCGAGGATGCGGATGTTCGAATCATCCAAATGCTCGGCGAGCCAATCAGTCGAAACGAACACATCCTCGCGTGTCCAGGTCTGAGCCATGAGCCTTCCCCCCTGTCTCGAACGGTAAGCGTCCTGTTGCTAGTCTATAACGGGCGTGGCCGAGTCGCTATTCTGGGGGATGCCGTCCTATCGCGTTGATCTACATTGCGGTACTCCGCCTGTCATCCTGAACCGTAGTGAAGGATCTCTTACGCGTACCCCTATTCACGACATACGAGGAACGGAAAGGAGATTCTTCACTGTGGCTCATAATGACAACGAAAGAGAGTGTCGTCCGAGAGGCTGGGTTACCGCCCTTTCTTCCAACGCAGCCATTCCGCGAATTCGGCGATCTGCTCGACCTCGGCACGGTCGAGGCCGTCGGTCGGGATGCTCGGTGGCGGTTCGGGCTCTTCGAGACGCTCGGCGACGAGCCGGAGGAAGTCCGCGAGCGGCAGGTCAAAGGCGCGAGCAAGCTGTTCGAACATGGCTCCGGATGGCTCTTTGCGGCCGTTTTCCATCTCGCTGAGATAGGCGGGCGAGATACCGGCTCGGTCGGCGAAGGCGCGTAGCCCGCTGCCCCGTTCGGCACGGCAGGCGGCGATCGTTTGGCCGATCGCGATCCGATAGCGTGATCCTGGGTCCGAGTTGTCGGCCACTCGTGCTCCCTCGTTCGTACCGATTATACGGAGGGTGCCGTGCTGTGCGGGTTGCGGATGGTTGGGTAGACTCTGGTCTGATGAAGACATGAGGAGCGCCGGTGATTTCGGTATCGATCGAGCGTCTGAATGAGCGAGTCCGTGCGACGCGAGGGCCGCAGTTCCGTCTTCCCAAACGCTTCGAAGCCGCTTCATTTGATAACTTCATGATCGATCCAGCATTCCCCCAACAACGCGAAGCGATTGCCAAAATCAGAACGCTGATCGAAGCGCCGGAGCCGAGTAGCTCGCGGCTTCCCTGGCGCAAAACCCCGCCGGCACTCGATTACCGTGGCGTCTATCTCGATGGGCCGCCTGGGATCGGCAAGACGCATCTGCTCGCGGCTGCTTTTCATCTGGCGGACGAACCGAAACTCTTCGCGACCTTCGACGAATTCTCGGCGGCCGCCGGCACGCTGCGGATGGACCGCTTGCGTCAGTTGCTCGGGAGCCAACGGCTGGTCTGCATCGACGAGATCGACCTACGCGATCCGGCCAACATCATGCTACTCACCTCGTTGGTGCGCGCCATGCTGGCGGGCAGGCCGCGCATTCTGGCGACGGCCAACGCTGATCCGACCGTGATGGACGCCGGTCATAGCTATGCCGGCGCCTTTCAGCGCGAATTGGGCGAAATCGCGACGGCGTTCCAGGTCGTGCGTGTCGCCGGCGTCGATTGGCGCTCAAGCGGCGCCGCGGCCGAGCGACATCGTCCGGCGCGTGCCGATGATGAACGGGTCGTGCGCTTTCCGTCCGGCGATCTGCGGCGCTTTCTGGCGGCAACGCACCCGATGTATGACGCCGCTTGGCTCGATGAGGTTGATCGGATCCAGCTCGATCAGCTGGAACCATTGGGTGATACCGATGAAGCGCTCCGCTTTGTACGCTTAATCGACCGCGTGTACGATCGCGATGTCGCGCTCGGTGTCACGCGGCTGGATAGATCGATTGATGACCTGCTGCGGGTCTTGCGCGATGATGCGCGGTTTCGATTGCATTACATTCGCTGCCGGTCGCGCTTGAGCGAACTGCTCGCGGCCGATCCGGCGGAAACGGAACGCGTGCCGGGAACGGCCGCGAGTTAGGCCGAGAGGAGCCCTATGCGCGTCCTGATCACCGGCGGCGCCGGTTTCATCGGATCACATATCGTTGATCGATTGCTGGCGAGCGGACATGAGGTGCTGGTCGTCGACGATCTTTCCACCGGCAAAGCGACCAACCTTGACTCGCGGGCGGAGCTGGTGCGGCTCGATATGGGCGATGCGCGCCTGATCGAGGTTGCTCGTGAGTTTGCGCCGGATGCTATCAGCCACGTCGCGGCGCAGGCATCGGTCGCCGTCTCGATGACCGACCCGGTGCGCGATGCCAACACGAATATCCTGGCTGGTCTGAACGTCTACAAAGCGGGTCTTGAAGCGGGCGTCAAGCAATTCGTCTACATCACGACCGGCGGCGCGCTGTACGGTACGCCAGACTATCTACCCTGCGACGAGGAACATCCGATCCGGCCCGAGAGCGCCTACGGTCTGAGCAAATGGACGCTCGAGCAGTACTTGAAGATCTTGTTGCCGTCCGATATCCCGCTCAAAGTGCTGCGCCTGGCGAATATCTACGGTCCGCGCCAGGACCCGTACGGTGAGGCCGGCGTTATCTCGATCTTTGCCGCGCGTATGATCGCGGACGAACCGGTCTACATCTTCGGCGACGGCGAGCAGACGCGCGACTTCGTCTACGTCGGCGACGTGGCGCGGGCGCACGAATTGGCGTTGCAGTCCGACGACTCGCTGACGGTCAACATCAGCAGCGAAACGCCGCTGTCGGTCAACGCGCTCTTCGAGCTGATGGCCGAAGCGACCGCCTATCCGCACGAGGCGATTCACCAGGAAGAGCGTCGTGGTGACATCAAGCACAGCGTGCTCGCGAACGGCCGGGCGCGTTCCACTCTCGGCTGGCAGCCGCAAACGACGATGCCCGACGGCCTGCGAGCCACGCTCGATTGGGTGCGGCAAGGCTAGGCGCCGTCCCTCGTCATCCTGAACTGCAGTGAAGGATCTCTTCTCCGTTTCCCGAGCGTCATGTTCGGGTGAACGCATGAGAGATTCCTCGCCGCGGCTTAGAATGACATGAATTGTCGGACCGTGACCTAACCCGCCGCACGATTCATGAGAAGCGTCAGCAGCGTGCGGACACCGTGGCCACTGGCTCCGGCCGGGGCGAGATCGGTCTCTTTGGTATTCCAGGCGGGGCCTGCGATATCGAGGTGCGCCCAGGGCGTCCCTTCGATGAACTCCTGCAGGAAGAGCGCGGCAAAAATAGCACCCCCTGGCCGGCCGCCACTGTTGCGCAGGTCGGCGTAGCTCCCTTTCAGCTGCTTTTTGTATTCCTCCCAGAGCGGCATGTGCCACATCAGCTCGGCGTTCCAGCGCGCCGCACCGAGAATCTCGTCTGCCAAAGCGTCGTCGCTGCTGAAGACGCTGGTGCCCTCATCGCCGAGCGCGACGACTGAGGCCCCAGTCAGTGTGGCAAGGTCGATCATGGCGTCAACACCGAGACGCGACGTATACGTGAGCGCGTCGGCCAAAACCAGCCGGCCTTCGGCATCGGTACTGATGATCTCGATCGTCTTGCCATTGAGCGTGTGCAGAATGTCGCCCGGCCGGTAGGCGGTGCCGCTCGGCATATTCTCGGCGCCGGCGACGATGCCATGGACGGTGTAGGGGAGGTCGAGCGCCGGCAAGGCGCTCATCGCGCCGAGCACGGCGCCGCCGCCGCACATGTCGAACTTCATCTCTTCCATGCCGCCGCCTGGCTTGAGACTCATACCGCCGGTATCGAAGGTGATCCCCTTGCCGACAAAGGCGATCGTGCCGCGTGATTCGCCCCGTGGCTTGTAGGTCAGGTGAATGAGGCGAGGATCGCGTTCGCTCCCCTTGCCGACCGCCACGATCGCGGCCGCCCCCATCTTCTCCAGCGCCTCGCGGTCGTAAATAATGCACGACAGGTCGTTGGCCAGCGCGATCTCCTGCGCACGCAGCGCCAGCGTCTCGGGATAGAGGATATCGGGCGGCATATTGCCGAGGTCGCGCGCGACGCAGGTTCCCTGGGCGATGGCGTTCCCGATCTCGATGCCCGTGTGCGCGTCGGCGCGAGCGTCGACGAAGGCAAACGCATCGACCTCCTTGTTCGGCAGGTCGACCGTGCGATAGGCGAGGAAGCGATAGAGCGCCAGCACGACACCTTCGGTCGCGGCGCGGAACGACGCGACAAGGCCGTCCGCGACGGTCGGAGGCGCGGCACTGGCGACGGTGCGCGCACCGGATTCGCGGGCAGCCCGCGCGGCCCGGCCCCAGGCGCGCGTCAAATCCTGCGCGCGACGTCCCTGAGCGTCGCCGGTGCCGGTGACGACGATCCGTTTCGCCGGGATCTGGCCGAGTGTCGGAATGACCAGCGTGGAACCGACCTTGCCGCTGAACTCGTTGTCCTCCAGCGCCTGCTTCAGCGCGCCAAGCAGTCGTTCGTCAACCACTGCCGCGTCGCCGTCCAACGCTCGGCCGGGCGCGACTCCCAGGACGAGCGCATCGACGGTTTGTTCGACCAGATTTCCGGACTGAATCTCGACCTGCATCGACCATCCTCTCGTGTGGTGTCATGCGTTCCGAATGTGAGGTTCATTATCCACGGGTCGGTTCAGCCGTCGAGCGTGAAGGCCTTTTCTCCCGCCTCGATCGGCACCGCCAGCGTGTTTTCATCCGGCGGGATCGGGCAGGTCCAGTCGCCGTTATAGGCGCAATACGGGTTGTAAGCGTAGTTGAAATCGACGGTGATAAGCCCGTCCGACGCCTCCTGCGGATCGAGATAGCGACCAACTGCGTAGGTTGACTGTCCGCTGGTGGCATCGCGAAACGGCAGGAAGTAGCGACCGCGGCCATGCTCGCGATAGAGCGTCAGGCTGACCGGTTGACCATTGACCTCGAAGTGAATCTTGCCGGCAGGATTGAAGCGCTGCTGCGTGCCGGTGGTCGTATCGAGCATCACCGGCTCGGGTGACACCGCCTCACGGTCGAGCGCGAGCTTGAAGCGGAGCGCCGGATTCTCGGGGAAGTAGTCGAGCTTCTCGAAGCGGTCGATCTGCTCCGGGGTGAGCGGCGAGTCGCTTTCATCCTTGAAGAAGTCGTCCTTGTTCTGTCGGAAGCGATCGAGTGGAGTTGGCATATCAGTTCTCGATTCTTGAGTACAAAGCGGTTCGTTTTGTCTCCAACACTGGAAAGGTACGAGCAATTCCGTTGCCGTCCCGAAAGCGGATTGCCTGAGTGCTGCCGCCGTGCGACGATGGGGCGGCTCTGCATCGTCGCAATCATCCAGGGCCACCACTCGTGAGGAAGGGATAAACGATGGTTGATTATGCGGATGTCGCCGCCGCGCGGGCGACGCTCGGCGGCGATGTGCGCCGCACACCGCTCTTGAGTTCGACGCGCCTGGGCGATCAGATCGGCGCCCGGCTCTATCACAAGGCCGAGCTTTTTCAGAAGACCGGCTCATTCAAGATTCGCGGCGCGCTGAACTGTCTGCGGCACCTGACGCCCGAGGAGTTGGGGCGCGGCGTGGTCGCGGTTTCGGCCGGCAACCATGCGCAGGGGCTCGCCTGGGCCGCACAGAAGGTTGGCACCCGGTGCACGATCGTCATGTCGTCGCACGCCAGCCAATCGAAGCTGGCCGCCACCCGTGGCTACGGAGCCAACATCGTGCTTGTCGATGGCCCGATTCATGAGGCGTTCGCGACCGCCGCCCGACTCGTTGAGGAGGACGGACTGGTCGATGTCCACGGCTTCGACAACCCGCACATCATCGCCGGGCAGGGCACCGTTGGCTTGGAGATCGTCGAGCAGTTGCCGGAAGTGGACGTCATCGTCTGCCCGGTTGGCGGCGGCGGCTTGATTTCGGGCGTATCGATCGCTGCCAAAGGCAACGGCGGGCAAATTCGCGTCTATGGTGTCGAGCCGCTCGGCGCGTCGGCGATGCGCCAATCGTGGGATCGCGGCGAGCCGGTGCAGCTGGAGTCGGTCAACACGATCGCCGATGGACTGGCGCCGCCGATGGCCGGTAGGATCACCTACCCACTCACACGCCAATACGTCGACGACATCGTCACGTTGACCGAAGACGAGATCATCGCCGGGCTCAAAGCGGTCATGACCTTCGCCAAGCTCTATGCCGAACCGTCCGGCGCGGCAGCCACGGCTGCTCTGCTGGCCGACAAGATCCCGATCAACCCGGGCGAAAACGTCGTCGCCATCGTCAGCGGCGGCAACTTCGACCTGGAGAAGCTGAAGACGATTTTGTAAGTGGGCAGCGCGAACGGGCTCGCATAACCCGATGCGGATTGCCGCAGGATACCCGCTCGTGGGGACGAATGGCGTCAACCATCAACGTTGGTTGCGCCGGGGCCTTCCGCGGGAACGGGGTCGCACGGACCGCAGCGGGTTCCCGCCGGAGCCCCGCCCGGGGAACGGATCGTTGGATCCCGAACGGTGATCTCGTCCGGCGCCCGTCCGCAGGGAACGGAATGCGGAACCCCGAGCGGGTTGCCGCCCCGACCCCGCCCGGGGAAGGGATCGTTGGATCCCAAACGTGGACGTCGCCCCGACCGTGCCCGGGAAAGGGATTGCGGAATCCCGAAGGTGGACGTCGCCGCGGGCAGGGCCGGGGGAACGGATTGTGGAATCCCGAACGGGTCGTCGCCGCGACCGTGCCCGGGGAACGTCGTGATGCGTCGGTGGATCGGGATTCGCCCGTGGCCCGCCCGGGGATAAAATGCCCGGGCTCCTGAGGCGAAGCCCACTAAAGGGGCTGAGTATCCGTACGTTCGTAGGCTCAGCGCAGCTCCCCCTGTCATGCTGAGCCGCAGCGAAGCATCTCTCTCCCGTTTCCTCACGCACGACGGTTGGGATACGGGGAGGAGATTCCTCGCGGCGGCTCGGAATGACAAGCAGGGCGGCTGGGGATAACCAACCCTTCAGCCCCTTTAGTGGGCTTCGCCTCAGGAGCCCGGGCATTTATCCCCGGGTGGGTCCGGGGCGATGACCCGTTCGGGATTCCACAACCCGTTTCCCCCGGGCGGGGCCGGGGCTACGTCCACCTTCGGGATTCCACAACCCGTTCCCCCGGGCGAGGCCCCGGCGACGTCCACGTTCGGGGTCCAACGATCCCTTCCCATGCGCAGGCCTCCGGCGATGATCCGTTCCGGCGCACCCGAACCATCCACCCCGGGCGGTGCACGGGCGGCAACCCGCTCGGGATTCCCCCAGCCCACTCCTCTGTGCAGGCTTCGGACAACCACCCGCTCGGGCACCACGTCCCATTCTCCCGGGCGGGCATCCGGCGACGACCCGCTCCGGTCACACAATTCATTCCCCGGCGAACGTCAGTCCCAACCAACGTTGGATTCACGCCACCCGTTACCCACGGGGCGGAGCCTGCGGCGGCAACGCGCTCCGGTTTACGCGATCCGTTGACCCGGATGGGTGCCTGATGCTATCGACGGTGGGGAGCCGCTCAGACGTTAACCGCTGCTTGACAGATTGCCAAGCCGGACCGTACCGTTACGGCCACGCTGGACGAAATCTCTCCAGCCGGTCATCGATCTGATGCTAGGAAGCTGGTGCCGCGTGGCGAACAATGCATTGGCCCTTGTTGTGGCGCCTGCCGCGGTCTGAGCGCATCACGGTCCATGCACCCTTCTCATTGAACGCGATTCCTGTATTGCCGCGATGCTCGCTGGATGACCTGCCGCAGGCGATTTGACGACTGCGGTATTTTCATGTTCAACGATGATGAATCAGGGAGCATCCAGTGGGGTATTCAGGCGTGTGGTCTTCAGATGACGACGAGTTCGAGGAAGAGGTTGAGCTTCCAATTCGCCACCGGAGCCGGGCCGAGCGACGTGCGAAGTCGCTGAAGAAGCTGGCCGAGCCGGAGCGCGAGCCGGCGCGACGGGTGCGCAAGCCGGATGGGAGCGAAACGTTTCGTTGCCGGCATTGCCGGAACATGGTCGGTCCAACGCTGTCCGGCGGGCGACATCGCAATCACTGTCCGATCTGCCTCTATTCGCTGCACGTCGACGGCAAAACGCCGGGCGATCGTGCCAGCGACTGTCGTTCGCTGATGGAGCCGATCGGTCTCTATACGCGGCCATCCGGCGAAGAGGCGATCGTCCATCGCTGCCTCGGCTGCGGCTTTATCCGGCACAACCGCGTCGCGGCCGACGATAGCCCGTTCGTGCTGGAGCAACTGGAACAGATCGACCTGCCCGAGGCGGCAGATGGCGACGACAACGACTAGCCGACGGCCCACAATGACGAACGCCCGGAGCCGATCGGCTCCGGGCGTTCGTCATTTATTGCCGATATCCGTTAGTAGTGGATCCAAACCGTGGTGCCGTAAGGCGCCCAGTTGTAGACCCAGGCGGCGCCGTCGGTCGTCATGTTGACGCAGCCGTGGCTCATCGGCGTGCCGAAGTTGTGATGCCAGTACGTGCCGTGCAGCGCATACCCACCCTGGTAGAAATACATCACCCAGGGGACGTCCGGCAGGTTGTAGTAGTCCTCATCGCCCGCCTTGCCGTTCGTCATGTCGTCATAGCGCAGCTTGATATAGATCTGGAACGTACCGGTCGGCGTGTAGTTCGGCGCCACGCCGGACGAAATGTATTGGCCGAAGACCTTGGTGTTGTACTCCCAGGCGCGTAGATACTGATGGGTCAGATCGACTTCGATCCACTTTGCCTCGCCGCTTGGCGCGCCGGGTGGCGGCGCCATGACGTCTTCCGGTGCGGCGTTCGGGTCGTACCAGAGGCCGGCGGAGTAAGTTGGGACGCTGCTATCCTGCGGAACAGCGGCGGTGTTCACACCGGCTGACTTGGCCGCCTGCGAACCGAGCAGCCCGAGCATGACAAGGCTTGGGTTGCCGTCGCTCCCCGGATGCCATTCAAAGCGGGCGCGTTCGAAATACTGGACGGTGAAGCCACCCTCGGTGAACTCTTCACTGATCGGAAAACCGAAAGTGCCGAGTGACCCGTTGTTCAACCAATAATTGAGGAAGCCGTTACAGACGCGATGTCCCGTCTCTTGATAGAAGTTGCAGCTATCGTCGGAGGCGGCGTTGATTGGATTGAAGGCGGAGTTGCTCATCCTCTGCGTCAGGGTGGACCCGAGGCGCTGGAGCATGACGCGCGAGCCTTCCGGCTGGTCACCGTGCCACTCGAAGACGGCCCGCTCGAAATACTGGACGGTCAGGCCGCTGGCGGGATCTTGCAGCTCATCGGTGATCGGATAACCGAAGATCGGGATACTGCCGTGGTCACGCCAGTAGTTGAGGAATCCGTAGCTG
>ERZ778018.2553-NODE-2553-length-11448-cov-4.367506_pt1 | contig 11448 bp, 8 predicted proteins | sample MGYA00375748_ERZ778018 | MGnify/ENA primary metagenome ERZ778018 (study PRJEB29350, sample SAMN05509839) | bioreactor metagenome | biome: bioreactor; material: wastewater | place: South Africa: University of Cape Town | collected 2014-04-22 ... | reverse complement strand
CCCAAATACCCGGCTCGTTCATTGGTTGATGATATCTCTTGCTAATTTGACCAGTACCGACGCCCGCATCCCAGTCTACTTGCCCTCCCGAATTCCCGGTCTGGATATCCATTTTGAAATCGGCCACACCACTGATCGGCGCCACTTTTCCCCGGATTGGTTGATCCAAGCCCTCCCAATCCAGCCCTGCAAGAGCAATGGTGCTTTCCTGATGACTTTCTTTCTGGCTCAGTCGCTCCAGACGATGATGCACACTCAAGAACCCCAGGGTAATCAGGCTGGTGTGCTGTTTGCTTTGTTCCGGCAGCGTTGATTGAGTCTCTCGATCACCACGCCCGACGAAGAAGAACTTCAGATGATCGAGCAGATGGTAGAGCTGTGACCTGCAAACAGGCGACAAACCGGCCGTCATTTCAGGTTGGTATAAACCACCCAGATCAAGGAAAAAGCCCGATTCGGTCAGGCTGGTGCGCGTCCTCAAAGCCAGATGCGGCATGATCTTTCCGGTCAGATCGATGAACCGACTGGTCGGGGTCGGTTCATCGTGAACCAATTTGATCGCGCTACCCACCTGAATCAGGCAGGCGTAGCTGTCTTCCATTTCTTCCCGGGTCAGCCCGTAGGGATTAATAACGGCGAGCGTCAAAATGGCCACGTAACACTGGTAAATCGATTGCCAGCCCACAGGATGTGCTTCCTGCAATTCGCCACGCGCCAAATCGACCAACTGGTGCAAATCGACATACAGTGATTTGGGTACATCCACGTAGGAAAGATAACAATCCATGATGATGCGGATTGTCCAATCGACTCGCTCCTGATGCGCCCGCACGAGATATTCGGAGCCGAAATCATTATCGACACGCTCAGTGAGCGAGTTCAATTTCAGGTTCAGCATCAGTTGTGCGTAGCGGTACACACGAAGCAACGCATCAATCCGCAAACGACCCTTGTCGCTCAAGGGCAAAGGCGATTGACGCAAATCGGTTCGAATCCGGCCCGCGAGGCGAGTCAGAAAGGGCAGGAAGTCGGCCACAATCACGCTGATCTCGGATTCATCGCGATCCTGCCAGTTGATGTTAACGAATTCCTCACCCAACAGACGCACGGCATCCAGAGGCTCACGCATCAAAAGCTGGTCAAGCAGACCATGCAAATCCGTTGACTGCGTCATGGCGATCCCTTCCTTTTCCCTGTTTGGATAACTGAAACCAGCTAAAAATATAAACGTTTTAGGCGCGCGCACAAAAAACTTTGGAAATGACCCACTTGTAAATAGACCATTTCAGAACAAAAAATTCTTGTGGATCAATCTGCCTGTGGACTTGCCAAACGTTCACCGAGCTGAATAACAGACTGTGGCTGCCACCGCGAATCCAGAGCCAATCCCTCCGGCAAAAGCAGAATAACGGTCGAGCCCATATTGAAGCGCCCCATCTCTTGACCACGTGATAAAGAGATATTGATCCCGGTATCGCCACCGTAGAGCCAACGGTTGACTTCAACTCCGGCCGGTGGCGTCACAATGCCTGCCCAGACGGTTTCGATCGCCGCCACATTGATCGCACCAACCAGCACCAGTGCCATCGGGCCGAGGGCCGTATCAAACAAGCACACCAACCGCTCATTGCGCGCAAAAATTTCCGGCACCTGCTGAACAGTGACGGGTGAGACACTGAACAACCGCCCCGGCACGTGAATCATTTCCCGCAACTCGCCATCGCAAGGCATATGGACGCGATGGTAATCGCGGGGCGAAAGATAGATCGTTGCAAACTGCCCCTGTTCAAAGCGTTGGGCCAACGACGCATCCCCACCGAGCAAACTCTGCACGGTGTAGTCGCGCCCTTTTGCCTGTAAAAGATTGCCCGATTGAATCGCACCCAACTGGCTCACGCGGCCGTCGCAGGGGCTTACCCATGCAGCGGCATCATCCGGCATGGGGCGAATGCCCGGCTTCAATGCCCGGGTGAAGAACCGGTTGAATGTAGCGTAGGCCGCGGGATCGGGCTCAACGGCCTCGCTCAGATCCACCCCGAAACGGCGCACGAACCAGCGAATGACACCCGTAGTGAACGGCGTACGCCAACGTGTGGCGCGAAAAACCAAGCGCGAGATCAGGTGATGTGGCAGCAGATATTGCACCAGCGTCCACAAGCTTTGAGCGAAGGTAGGAGAAACCGGTTTGTTTTCATCAGGAGGGGCGTTCAGGTCTGTCATCGTCGTTCACATTGTTAGGAAATCAGGGACATGATACCTCCTGTTCTGCCACAATGGGCCAACCTCTATGTGACCGGCCGACAAAGCACAAAATATGACTGCACCCCTACATTCTGAGCCAGCAGGGCGCCACGCCCAAACCGATCCGCTTTACCCGTTGATCGAGGACACGAGACAACTGGTCACCATTTTGGATCTCGTGCGCTGGGCCACCAGCCGGATGGATGAACAAAAGGTGTTTCTCGGTCATGGCACCCAACAGTACTGGGATGAAGCCGCCTGGCTCGTGCTCGACAGCCTGCATCTTCCGCTTGATCTGGATGCGACGCATTGGTCGGCCAAGCTTACGCCCGGTGAAATAACGTTGGTCACGGGTCTGATCCGCCGACGCTGCCTCGAACACATCCCGACCGCCTACCTACTCAATCGCGCCTGGTTCATGGGTCAACCTTATTATGTGGACGAACGGGTGCTGATACCCCGATCGCCATTTGCCGAATTGATCGCGCAGCATTTCGAGCCCTGGTATGGCACAGACACCCCACCTGCATCGATTCTGGATATCGGTACCGGTTCCGGTTGTTTGGCCATTGCCCTCGCTCAGCACTTTCCTGAAGCGATGATTGGCGCTTGCGACATTTCGATGGACGCACTCAGTGTCGCCGCCAGAAATGTGCGGGAGTACCAACTCGAAGACCGTGTCGAGCTATACCAATCTGATCTTCTGGATACCCTGAAGGATGAAAACGGCGCCCCGCTGCGCTTTGATCTGATCATCAGCAACCCGCCCTATGTCGATCCGGCTGAAGCCGAGGACATGCCAGAGGAATATCACCACGAACCGGCCATGGCACTCTATGCGCCGAATCAAGGCCTGGCCCTCGTTGAGCGCATGCTCGACACGGCTGGCGAACATCTCTCGCCGGATGGTTATCTTTTTGTCGAAGTCGGCAATGGCCGACGCCTGATAGACCAAACCTGGCCCCAGCACCGGCTTTCATGGATCGAAATGCACAATCAGGAAGCGGCCCTGTTCACGATCGCATGCTCCGATCTTGCGAACTGGCGTGGTTAATTTTTTTTTAATAAACAAATAAAAAAATAAAACACATATATAACATTGTGTTAGAAATACACACTCAGGTTGTATTGAAAAATTGACCCGAATTTTCTTGCCAACCACTGGCAATCGCGCAAGAATCGACTATCGTTTGGTTGGCTATGCGCTCAATAGAAATGAACAACAGAAAAGCTGGACACCCGATGGAAACCCCATTGCCCGTCCAATAGCCACCGCGATACTGAAGTAATTGACAGTTTGGTCTTGGCAATTAGACCAAGGCACCACCAAAGGAGTTAGCACCATGGCACATATCGTTATTCTTGGCGCGGGCATTGGCGGCATGCCAGCCGCTTATGAAGTGCGACAAGAGTTGGGTAAAGAGCACAAAGTCACTGTCGTGACAGCCGATACCTACTTTCAATTCATTCCGTCCAACCCTTGGGTTGCTGTCGGTTGGCGTAACCGCGATGACATCACCTTCCCGCTTGCACCGTATCTTGAGCGTAAAGGCATCGACCTGATTTCCCAACGCGTCGATAAAATCGTCCCGACAGAAAATCGGCTCGAACTCGCCAACGGTGAAACCGTTACCTACGACTACCTCATCATCACTACCGGCGCGAAGTTGATGTTCTCTGCGATTGAGGGTTCGGGCCCACATGGCGGCTACACTCAGTCTATTTGCACGGTTGATCACGCTGAACATTGTTATGAAAATTTCAAGCAATTGCTCGATAAACCCGGACCTGTAATCGTTGGCGCCATGCCCGGAGCCAGTTGCTACGGTCCTGCTTACGAGTATGTGTTTATTCTTGATACGGCGTTGCGCAAAAAGAAAATCCGTAACAAAGTGCCAATCACCTTTGTTACGGCCGAGCCGTACATCGGTCATCTGGGCTTGGGTGGCGTGGGCGATTCCAACGGCATGCTCGAATCCGAGCTGCGCGCCCACGACATCAAATGGATTACCAATGCCAAAACAACGAAAGTTGAAGACGGCAAGATGTTCGTCGACGAGCTTGACCGCAATGGCGAAGTCATCAAACAACACGAACTACCCTTTAATCACTCGATGATGTTGCCCTCTTTTGCGGGCGTGGACTGCGTGGCGGGCGTTACCGAGATGTGCAACCCCAAAGGCTTCGTCAAGATCGACGAATACCAGCGCAATCCGGAATACAAAAACATCTTCGCCGCTGGCGTTTGTGTGGCCATTCCTCCAGTCGAGCCGACCCCGGTACCCGTTGGCGCGCCGAAAACCGGCTACATGATCGAATCCATGGTCACCGCGATCGTGCACAACATCAAAGCCAAGTTGACTGGACACGGCGAACCCGACTCCAAAGGCACCTGGCAAGCCATTTGTTTGGCTGACTTCGGTGACCGCGGTGCGGCATTCATCGCCCTTCCGCAAATCCCACCACGCAATGTCAACTGGTTTGCTGCCGGCAAGTGGGTGCATCTGGCGAAGATCGCCTTTGAGAAATACTTCATTCGCAAGATGAAGAAAGGCACGTCCGAACCGTTGTACGAGAAGTACATGATGCGGGCCATCGGGATCAACCGCCTCGAAAAATAAGCGACATCCCGCTTAGACCAAAAAACCTGCCGACTGGCAGGTTTTTTACTGGGCATCACTCCAGAGTCAACGTGGATTTTTCCACCATCGACGCCTGAAAGAAATTTGATGGACTGATGCGGCAGCGTCTTTGCGATTAAAACGAAAACAAAGTGAGCAACCCACCCACAGCCACTGCGGGCAGCAACACACTGGCGACTCTAAGCCCCAATACTTTGCCGCCAATCACATAGGCAAGCGCGGCCTTGACCGTCGTGTTTACCAGAATCGCCAAGACAATCGCCTGAGTGGCGACGGAAGGCGCTACTTGAGCATCCGCGGCCATTTTGGCCAAGGATAACGATAAGGCATCTACATCTGCCAAACCGGAAATGGCGGCCAGTACATAAATCCCCGCATCCCCTGCCACTTGTTGCATCGCGCGTGCAAACACCATGATGGTCACCAGCAGCAAACCGAAACGCAGCGCAGCCGTCAGTTCAAGCGGGTTTTTCAGAACAGGCTCCACATCCATGCCTTTATTTTGCTGGCGGATGCCATACCGCCACCATAACAAGACACCACCGAGCCCGACCAACAGCATGCCACCCAGTGCGGGAATCAATTTGATGGCCAGCGCCTGGTTGACTAAACCAACCTCAATGACCACCCGCGGAAACAAGGTCACGGATGCAATCACGATTCCAATCGAAAGGACCGCCGTCACTCCGCTACCATTTCGGGCCAAGCGGGAGAATACCAGCGTCAACGCGGTAGAAGAAACGAGCCCACCGAACACGCTGGTCAGAAGCAAACCCCGCTGCGGTCCCAGAATGCGCATGGCGAAGTAACCGATAAACGACAGCCCGGCCAGTAACAGAATCATCCAGCCAATAACAAAAGGATTTAGCGCGCCCCATGGCCCGAAATCGCCATTGGGCAGCACCGGCAGGATGACCAGCGCAATCAACAGGAGCTTGAAGATCGCAAACAGCTCGGTTTCAGAAAGTTTGAGTAGGCCGCGATGCAAAATCGCTTTCATACCCAAAAGAATGGTGATAACCACGGCAGACACCACGGCGGTGTAGGTATAACCGGCTACGGCCGCAGCACCCAAAATAAAGGTGAGCAGACTGGCGACTTCCGTCGTGATCCCTACCCCATTATCTTGCCGGTTTGCGGCCCAATAGCTGGCAACCAGAATGGCCGACAAACCCAACAATGCGGCCACCAACACCCAGACGCCGAAATGTGCGGACAGGATGCCCGCCAACCCACCGGTCAGTCCGATCAAACCGAACGTACGCACCCCGGCAATCCGTCGCCCATCCTCGGCACTACGCTCATGCCAACCACGCTCAAGCCCGATCAACAGGCCAATCCCCAAGGCTACGCCCAAGCTTTGCAGCAACATCAAGGGATCGTTGAGCGTCATGTTCAACAGGCAGCCTGCTGGATTGCCAAAAGCATCTCTGAAAAACCTTAAGGAAGGTTCAGTGCTCTCCGCCCTGGAGTTTTTCCATAATGGCGAAAATCAGACCGGAAAGAAGGAACGTGACATGGATACCCACCAACCAAGCCAGATGGCGGTCGGTCAATATATCAACGTTCATGAACGCCTTAAGCAGCTCGATCCCCGAAATCGCCACCATCGAGCCGATCAACTTGATCTTGAGGTCACTGAAACCGATCGAGCCCATCCAGTCCGGCCGATCCGCATGCGCATGAAGATCTTCCATCTTGGAGACAAAGTTTTCGTAACCGGAGAACATGATAATGATCAACAGGTTCATCAACAGGGATACATCCACAAGCGTCAAGACGCCGACAATCACCTGACCTTCGTCCATAGAGGTCACATGGGTGACCAGATGCCATATCTCCTTGCCGAATTTCATCAGCAGGACACCCATCGCCACGACAAGTCCGAGATAAATCGGTGCCATCAACCACCGGCTGGCAAACAGGAAATGCTCGAACCCGCTCTCGAAATGTTTTACCGCGCCTCGCGGTTTCGCCACCGAATCATTAGACATGACAACACCCTCAACAAATTAATTGATCACCAATGGTGGAATCATATCATTACCGCTAACAGGCCGTTGAAAAACGGGCGATTAGGGGATGCCGCACGCGCTAATCAAATACGCAAGTACCTGATTTAGCTTAGCCAGGCACGGAAATGTGTCGGGCGTGACGCCTTGAAAAAGAGCAGGAACGGCCTTTTTCAACATCCTGCAAATAAGGTGATCCTGAGTAAGCAAAATTCATTTTCACCCGTCCCACGACTGTCTATTTACCGAGATACCCCGGCGCAATGCGTTCAAGCCGAGTAGCCTGGTGCGGGCAATCTTCGGCACACACACTCGGTGTCTGCAAGGAATCATAGTTGTCGCGGGTAAACGGCTGCCCCGGCCCCCATTCAAGGACCCTGGCCTGCAATCGCGCAGCCCAGTCCGGCAAGCCGATCACCAGCCGGGGATGTCCCGAAGTTTTGGCCGCATAAGCGACCAATTCACGCAACCGATATTCGGTGGGGCCGCACAAATCGATGCGCTTACCAATGGTAGAAATATCCGTCATTGCCGCCATAAACTGATCCGCCACATCCCCGACATACACGGGGGCAAACCGCGAATCGGCACAGGCCAGTGGAAATACGCCAGGTATGATCCGCGCTAATTGGGCAAACCGATTGAGAAATGAATCCTGCGGACCAAAAATAACCGATGGCCGAAAACTCGTAACCGCAATTCCCTGCTGTTTGCCAAACTCATGTGCCCAATCCTCGGCTTTTCCCTTGCTTCGCAGATAAAAACTGCCGCCCTTATTCGCATCCGCACCGAGTGCGCTCATGTGCAGATAACGTTTGACGCCCGCTTTTGCAGCCGCCTTGAGCGCTACTTGTGTGGTGTGGACATGAGCCTGCTCGAACCCCTCACCATTATGTCGTGGCTCGTTGAGAATTCCGACCAGATTGATCAGAATCGAACTTTCAGACAAAACCTCTTGCCAGTTTTCCTCACGACGATCATTGGCCATGTCCGCAGCGGCAGGCGTACCGCCGATCAAACGCACCCCGCGCATGAGAGCCATATCACGATGGCGCGCGGCATGCCGGGTCGGAATCGTCACCGAGTACCCCTGTTGACTTAGCAAAGAGGCCAGCACACGACCGACAAAACCCGTACCGCCCAGAAGAACGACCTCTTTTGACTGATCTCGATTCGCTATCGTCGTCATATTCCCTACCCTTTTAAAAGTTTATCGACCAACACTCGAATGCAATGACCTCAAGATATACTCAAACCGTGTATCGGCAACTTAATCACTTCTGGTCATAACCATCTTATAGGACGTCCGCTTCGTGAATACCCATTCGAACGCTTCAGAACCAATCAATTGCCCTTATCTCGTCATCGGTGGCGGCATCAGCGGTCTGACAACCGCTTACCACCTCTCCAGAATGGGCAAAACGGTCACCGTATTGGAAGCGACCTCTCGCGTAGGCGGCGCCGTGGGAAGCATAGAAGAGGACGGCTGGTTACGCGAACTCGGGCCCAACAGTCTGGTGCAAACACCGGAAATGGCCGCACTGATGAGCGCGCTTGATCTGGGTAGCGAAATCATCGAAGCCAACACGGTGGCCAAAAAGCGATTCGTAGCCAAAAACGGGCACCCCGTGGCGTTGCCGGGGAACCCCTTAGAACTGCTCACCAGCCCGCTTTTCAGCATGAGCGATCTGTGGCACCTGGCGCGCGAAGCCTGGATAAAACCCGTCAACAAGGAAGAAACCATAGCCGAATTCGTGCAACGACGCCTGGGCCAAGGCTTTCTGGACTGGGCTGTCGATCCCTTCGTATCGGGCGTGTATGCGGGCGACCCGAACCGACTATCCGTACAGGCAGCCATTCCTAAAATCTATGCTTTTGAACAAGAGTCAGGCTCTCTGATTCGCGGCGGCATAGCAAAAATGAAAGCAGCCAAAGCCAACCCGACTCCGATCACCCTGCCTGCGAAGGGCAAGCTGTTCAGTTTCAAGCGAGGGCTACAAACACTCACCGACGCACTGGCAACAGCCATCACGTCTTCGGGCCGTGGCAACATCCAGCTGGACTCTGCCATCACCCACATCCAGCGGCTGCCCGAGGGCGGTTGGTCCGTGAAAACCGCTCAAGGTAAGACCTTCCATACCAGACAACTCATACTGAGCACACCCGCGCATGTCAGCGCTCAATTGCTTGGCGAAGTCGATGGTCCACTGGCCGAAACGCTGGCTGCCATTGAATATCCCCCCGTCACATCCGTCGTCATGGGGTTCGATCGGTCTCAAGTAGCGCATCCACTGGATGGGTTTGGCTTGCTGCTGCCTTCCAAGGAGAAAAAACGCACCTTGGGCGTTCTGTTCTCCTCGACGCTATTTCCGAATCGCACGCCGGCGGGCAAAGTACTCCTCTCTTCCTTTATCGGCGGACGCAAGGACCCGGAAGCGGCACAAGGGGACGATCAAGAACTCTTGGATCGTGTTCTGGGTGATCTATCGCCGCTGCTCGGCATCAAGGGCAAGCCTGAATTCCTGCGCGTGAAGCGTTGGCAACAGGCCATTCCGCAGTACGAGATCGGCTATCTTGAATTACAAGAAAAGATTACCCATCGACTGAACGCACTGCCTGGATTGAGCCTGAACGGGAATTGGCGGGGCGGCATCGCGGTCGGCGACTGCCTGAACAACGGGAATAAGTTGGCAGAACGCCTGATCGAAAACACCCGCACGGAAGAAGCTTGAGATTATCGGGCGCCTCGAAATACACGTGATTCGTCGTTCTCGCGAAAGCAGAAACCCAGAAAAATCAAGGCGCTGGATTCCCGCCTACGCGGGAATGACAAGTTTTTCGAGCTTCCCAAGTGGTAGGAATTGCCTGGTGCTCGGCTCAATCTTAATCCTGTAACGCTTCGCAATCAGTTAGAATGATTGGCTTTGCTGGATTCCGCCCTCATCGCGCCGCACTTTTTTACCCACATCCTTTGGAAACACCATGTCATTTGCTGAACTGGGCCTGATGCCCGAGTTACTGACCGCGCTCGACGCCGTCGGCTACACAAGTCCCACACCCATCCAACGTGAAGCGATCCCGATCGTCTTGTCCGGGCGGGATCTTCTGGCCGCGGCCCAAACCGGCACCGGGAAAACCGCCGGCTTCACCTTGCCCTTGTTGCAACGGCTCGCCACCACGCCTGTCTTGCACCCGGCACCCAAACACCGCATTCGTGCACTCGTGCTTACACCGACGCGCGAACTGGCTTCGCAGGTAGAAGAAAGCGTCAAGCAGTATGGCCAAAAGTTAAAATTGAGCTCAATGGTGATTTTTGGCGGCGTGAACATCAACCCGCAGCGTGATCGTCTGCAACGCAAACTCGACATCCTCGTCGCCACCCCAGGGCGCCTGCTAGATCACGTCGGCCAAGGCAACGTGGACTTGGGTGGCGTGGAAATTCTGGTGCTGGATGAAGCCGACCGCATGCTCGACATGGGCTTTATCCGCGACATTAAGCGGGTGCTCGCCCTGTTGCCCAAGCAACGGCAGAATCTGCTCTTCTCCGCCACCTTCGCGCCGGAAATCAAAACCTTTGCCCAGAACCTGCTCGACAACCCGGCCAAGGTCGAAGTTGCGCCACAGGTCACCACCGCCGAACGCGTCGAGCAACGGATTTATCCCGTTGACCGGGATGCCAAAAAAGCCCTGTTGCAACAGCTCATCGTTGATGGCAACTGGAATCAAGTGCTGGTCTTCACCCGCACCAAGCACGGCGCGACCCGTCTGGCCGAACAACTCGATAAAGACGGCATCCCCGCCATGGCGATTCACGGTAACAAGAGCCAGTCTGCCCGTGAGAAAGCGCTCGGTGCATTCAAGGCCGGCAAACTGCGCGTCCTGGTCGCAACCGACATTGCAGCCCGTGGCATCGATATCGACGCCCTGCCCCATGTAGTCAACTATGAACTGCCGAACGTTCCAGAGGATTATGTGCACCGCATTGGCCGTACCGGTCGCGCCGGTGCTGGCGGCGAAGCTGTTTCGCTGGTGTGCGTGGACGAGCATAAACTGCTGGCCGATATCGAACGCACCATTCGCCAGAAACTCGAACGCGTGATCGTGCCCGGCTTCGAACCGGACCCGAATGCCAGGCCCGAGCCATTACGCAAACCACAGGCAGCGCGCCAACCCCGCCGCGACTTCCCGCCACGCAGTGCTCAAGGCCATGGTGGACAAGGTCACAACGCCCAAGCACCTCGGTCAGCCGGCTCCCAGCGGGATGGTCAACCGCGTTCAGCCGGTAGCGCCGCAGCGGGCAATCGTCCCCAAAGAGATGGCGGCAGAGATACGGGCAACCGCTCACGTCCCGCAGGTTCCGGTCAGCGCCGTCGACCTTCTGGCAACGTGTAACATTGCTGCGTTTTAATACGAACTGATCTGATTCGGGTTCTACCCCGATTCACCGGTTAACTGCGGGTTGCAAAAAAATCCTGTACAAGAGAGTCAGGGTCAACCAAGGTCAGTTTGATAAGCAAGCTCCAGTCACTGAATCATTAGTCGCAAGTATTGGG
>ERZ778018.2547-NODE-2547-length-11475-cov-3.217426_pt1 | contig 11475 bp, 10 predicted proteins | sample MGYA00375748_ERZ778018 | MGnify/ENA primary metagenome ERZ778018 (study PRJEB29350, sample SAMN05509839) | bioreactor metagenome | biome: bioreactor; material: wastewater | place: South Africa: University of Cape Town | collected 2014-04-22 ... | reverse complement strand
CTTTCCCTACACGACGCTCTTCCGATCTAGATAACAGTACAATGATCATTATAGGAATAATTATATTAATTGTAGTTTGTTGTTGTTTATCATCCTCTAGTGCAGCCGCATATTGGTGGTTTGTATGGAGAGGACAAACATAAAGATTTTTATTTCGTCTAATATTAAATATATAATTTTATAATTAATATTAACAAAGCAACAATTTTGTTTTTAATTAAATTTAAAAATAACAGATAATATTATACATGGCAGGAGTCTTATTAGTTGAAAAATATAGAAATAATTTCGGAAGAATTGATTATGCAGTTATATTGTTTTATAACATTTATAAAGACACATATGAAGATCCAGGTGGTCATTTAACAGAAAGAAAAACAATACAAGAATCAGCTGCAAAGGAATTAATCGAAGAATCATGTAATTTGTTCAGAATAAATCCATTATATTTAACAAATCATATATATTATAATGGTTATTATTCATTTTTATTATATGTGCAAGGTCCAACCGATTTATATGGTGGAAATCCAATATATTCTGAATATTATCATCACAATAGAAATTTTATACATTATCAAAATGCACCTGCAGAATATAAAGAAACTGATAATATGAGAAGATTTTATATAAGTGATTTAATTAATTGTGGATTACTTTTTAATAAAGGAGAATTAATATGTACAGATGCTAATGGTCATATAAGAAGAATATCTGGAAGAACAAAAGGAATATTAAGATCTTTTATTGCACATGGTTATATTGGTATTATAAATAATAGAATAGCGATTAATTTTCCTCCATTAACTTTAGGCTTTAATCCAAATTATCAATCGTACAAAAAACCGTTCTTAAATGGAACAAGAAGTTATTTTATTTAATAAAAATTGAAAAATTATAATTTTGATGCATATTTTTACTCTACTTTATAGCAGGTTTAGGATATTGTTTTATGGTAATAACATTTATTCGTAATATAATCAATTCTAATGATTACTTAAATGGTTTATCTTATATTATTGACGAAATGTTCAAGAAAATAGATAATTTGAACCATGATAATATCAAATCATACGACACAATTCATAAATTATCCATTAAAATAAATGAGTTAGATAATCGTATTAGTGAAAATTCAAAAATACCTCAAACAGAAAAATTGGTAAAAATTTCAGAAGATGAAATAGAAAAAAGAAAAAAATGCATTAATGACGTAATAAGAAATTACGAAATAATATTTAGTGAAATAGATAGTTGTAAAAATATATTTTTTAAAAATTCTCTTGGTAATGATGATGAAGCATATAATTTTTTGATGATGATATATGACAATATTTCAAATGAATTTATAAAAATAATATCGTCAACAGATTATCTAAAAAAATGTTTCGATGATATTTCTCATAGAATAATGAATAAAGATATAAAAAATATGGATGCAATATTAGCAAGTAAAGTTATACAATTAATATCCAATTCCATTAAAAAAGAAAAAGAATTAATTAACGGCAAAATATATACTGAAGAGGAAAATATTGAAGCATTTGTAATGTCACAATCAATGAACAAGCAGGAAAATTCACATACTAATAGTCAATATAAATTATTTAATAATATTGGCTCGAATAATAAAGACGTTTTAATTGGAATGCTAAAAAATGATCCAAAATTACTAGAGAAAATGACTTCTTTACCAATAATAACTGAATTACTATTAGATCAATAATCTTTAGAATTAATTAGTTCTTCAACATCTAAACATAATTTTTTTATTAAATTAATTTTCTCTTTCAATAATATTTCTTTTGAATTTACTTCCTTATTTGTAATTTCATTCAAAATCTCTTTGAATAAGGACAATTTATTGTTGTTGATTATTGTGTTATCAAGATCAAAAGATTTATATATTGTGTTATTTATATAATTTATATTATTTGTATTTTTTCCAAAATAACAAAAATTATATTTTTCTTCTTTATTTTGTATTTTTTGTTTAAAATCTTCAAAAGAATTACTAATATTATTTCCTATTTTCGACCATAATCTTTGACATTCTGAGTGAGAAATATGATTGTTTATAAAAAAATTATCAATATTACTGTATATAATTGATGACGCTGGAGATAATTGAGTTGAAATTATAATTGTTATATTTAAATATTTATGATTTATTAATAATTCAATAAAATCTTTATTGTCAAAATTAGAATAATTGTCCAATATTAATAACGTTTGTTGATTTTTTAGAATATTTGATTTCTCCAATATTTTAGAAATAATATCATTTTGTTTGTCTGAAGAACTAGTATAAATTATATTTTCAAATTCATTTTCTATACATTTAGCAATATTGAACATTAAATTTGTTTTTCCCGAATATCTTAAACCTATTAATATCGAAACATTTCTTATTAACTTTTCACAAAATTTCGTATTTAATATAACATATTCATGTCTATTGTAAGAAAATGTCATTTAATATGTATTATTATTAGATTATTTATAAATGAAAATAAACTTATTTATAATTGACCAAAAATTTATACATCTTACTTATATTATTTGTTGGCTTATAATACATCGAAACCCAATATGAATTAAATCTACTGTTTCTTGGCATTACGACCATATATTCAGGTTCTAATCCCCCTTCTGGAAAACATGTGCTATTTTTCAATAAATTTATTTTATCCATATTTGTCGTATTTGTATAAGCATATAATTGTCTTTGACCAATTAATCCTGAGCATTTATAATTATTTTTTATAAATATTACCACAACCATTATATTTGGATTAATAATTTTCAAAGTCATCTCATTATTATCTAAATATTGTTGTTTATTGAATTTGAAAACTGTGCGATCCTCTAATTCATAAATATACTTTCCATATATAACATAATTTTCATATGTTCCTTTTTTATTATCAAAATATAGAAAAGAAATTATACATATCCATATGGCTGCGAACAATAATATAAAGATTTTAACTTGCATGTATTTTATATGATTACATAATATATGCCTTAGAATTAAAATATCAATCTTTTAATAAAAATTGAAAAATACAAGTTATTATGATCACATAGGAAAATATTACATATTCCATTATGAGACAATTAAACGTTTTAGAAATTGACTTGATATTGAATAATATATCTGGTTTTCTTGATGAGAAAGATCTTAATAGTCTAATTTCTATAAATAATAGAATTTATAGTGCATTATCACAGACAATAAGATTAAACTATTATAAAAATACATTTATTAATCAATTTAAAATAATTATTTCAGATTTAGAAAAAAGTATACAGGATAAAAATATTGGACAAGAAATCATTGGTATTGATTTAGATACTAGTACTGAAGAAGAAATTATTAATATTTATAAGGAATCTATTCAAAAAATAGAAAATGGTAATAATAAAAATGAAATAAAGCAAATTATAAAATTTAATCTTGATAAAATAAATAAATCATTAATAACTCGAACATATTATCGCAGAAAATATATATTAACAAATATTATATATTCATGTTTGAAACCAAAAAATAAAATCATTAAGAATTATTTTAATGAAATTGAATTAATGCGAAAACATTTTAAAATAGTCAAACATTTGTATAGAGGATTCTTCAATTATTTCATATATTTTCAAATATATGCCTGGTTTATAACAATTATGACTATCTGTATAATTTCATTTTTAAAAATAACCATAAGATTTAAATGTAATTATATATTTGCGATTCCAGGTATAATATTATTATATGTAATCTTTAATACTATTAAAATTATTATAATATGGAGGACAATTAATTATAAAAAATTATATGACCAAAAATATTATAATAGTATTATGAAGGGCAATTGTGTAACTAGATTAATATTTTATATTAATATAATAACTTCTCTACCTCATTTATTATTCATATATCCTATTTTTAAATATTTTAATTTCGAGCTTAAACGAGAATATCATATAATACCTGAATTATATTTCTATGAATATAAAAGAAAAAATTATAAATATATCAATCAATTTTAATAAATTTATATTTATCAATTGAATTGATAATCAAAATTGAAAAAAATTGATTTATTTTAAATATTGTAATATTTAAAGATATTAAATTAAATAGTTACATATATTATGGATTCAATTTTAAAAGATAAAATAAATTTGATTCTAGATTTGGATGAGACATTGGTTCATACGACTATTGACACAGGAGAATTACGGTTTTATAATAGTAATTTCATCACATATAGATTCGAAGATAATGGTATAAAATATATAACATATTATCGTCCTCATCTATTTGATTTTTTAAATGAATCCTTTAAAAAATTTAATATGTATATATACACTTTTGGAACAAAATTATATGCAAATAAAATTATTAAAGAAATATGCGAAAAATTAGGTTTTAATCCTTTTATAAAAATATATACAAGAGAAGATTTTCCAAACAGAAAAAAATTTTTACAGGACTGTGATATTACTAATTTTAATGTTGTTATTATTGATGACAATCTCTCAGTATGGAGTGCTAATTCATTAAATAATATAATTAATATTAAACCTTTCTATGGACCAAAAGTATTATATAGTGAACAAGATAACAAGCTTCAAGAAATTATGATCCTACTTGACAACATAAAAAAAATATTCGATGAATATTATTTCGTGGATATAAATGCTGATAAAATTTTAATAGAACAAATTAACTCATTAAAAACAGAAAATTCACTTTCTAAAGATAGTCCAGCCTAAATTTTATTTATCCAAAATATTAAAAAATTGAAAATTTAATGGTTTTATTGTTTTAAATAAAACATATTATACAAAATGAGTATTAAATATTTTGATTTACTTGATAAAGATTTGAAGGATATCAAAAAACTTTTGGCAACTAATAAAATAAATAAGAAGAAAATAAGAGAGACAATCAGAATTGCCGAATATAATATGTCACAAATCAAAGAATCATATTATTACTTGAGCGATAAATTAAATTATATAAAAAAAATTGGAAATAATTTTAATAAAAAAATTAATTTGGTTACCGAATTTATTAAATCGATCGAAAAATTTATTAAAATTCCATTGACCGGAGGATTATATGGTTCATGTGTTAGACAGATATTAGAGTCTCCATTTGCAATGTCTGATCTATTTAATGATAAAACTTATGGATGTCCAATTGGTCATGATATTGATATATGCTTATTTAATATTAAACCGGAAATCAATACCATATTAAATGTAATAAAATTTATGGAATTTACCGAACAATACATTAGATTATCCGAAAAGTCAAATGGTACATTGGAAAAACCAAAAATAGGCGAATATTATATTACTGAAATAAAGGAAACTACAATCAAAAATATAACTAATAAGGATCCTTTAGGAAAAAGAGCATTATTAGGTGTACCAAAATTCTTAATTAAATTTTTGAATGAAGATAATAAAGTAATTTTAGCTGATGTTGTAATTTGGTTGCCAAATCATCAATATCAAACAACCGGAGATTTTGATGTTAATAGTTTAATATTAACATCAAAAGGAATATCTACATTAATTAATTTTGATTTTTATTCAATTCTGAATCATATTAGAAATAGGGAAGCTGAATGTTTAATTGATTTTAACAAATTGCAATCAGTATTAAATATCGGAATTCCTAAAGTGCAAAGAATACCACATTTAGCCACGATCGGATTTTTTATGGCCAATCGTCTAAAGATACTTTCTTGTGGTTATAATATTACTAGTAATATTGGGTTCCCTGAATATGAAATTGAAAAAGAAGAACCATGTTTTATCACTCACTGTGAAGCACCGTATTTAAATTTAACACTGGAATGTAAGCATAAAATTTCTATTGCTGCTTATTTGGGCGAAATACTTGCTAACAATTGTCCTTATTCTGAATCATTTAAATGTCCATTATGTAGAAATAATTTTGTACTTAAATTAATTAGTAAACAATCAAAAAAAATTACAATATGGTCACCACATATAAATAAAAATTTTAATGATTATGAATTAGAAAAAAACAATAACGAAAGTATACTTAGTGCAGAATGTAGAGAAGTTATTAAAGAATATTATAATAATTCGAATCAAACAAATCAAACAAATCTACCTAATCTAGTAAGGCAATCAAATTCAATGAATATTATTGTTCCTGATGGTGATATTGATATTATTCCAGGAAATCGTATGACAAATAATCCGCCGATAAATAATCCAATGATGAATAATCCAATGATAAATAATCCAATGATAAATGATCCAATAAATAATCCAATCATGAATAATCCAATGATAAATAATCCAATAAATAATCCAATGATAAATGATCCGCCGATGAGTAATCCAATTATAAATAATCCACCAATGAGTAATTATTTTACATATGTGTCTCCTATCCCCAATAGACCTCCATTAACAAATTCGTACATATCCGGACCAATAATACTCGGACCAAGAATACCCGGACCAATAAATACTGAACCGGAAACCCAAACTCCTGATATTGATCAAATGACTTCATTATTAGCAGTTACTGAAAGAAATAGCACATCAACTGATTTTTCATAAATAAATTTATGTATAATTTGGCCTCTTTTCTCTCGAAGAATTGTAAAATCGAGGTGCAAATTTTTTTCTACAATAAGGACAAATTTTTATTTTACTTATCAAATATGATAGAGCAGATATATCATGAGGACATAATTTATTTGCCATTAGCATATTGGTATCCTGCAATATTATACAACAATAATTTCCTTCTTTTACTCTCATATTTGAAATTTCCTTGGATAATTTACGAATTGTTTTTTCTCCAATTTTCTTACAATCAGCAAAAGTTTTTATCTTCTTTAAAATTGTTTTTATATTATCCGTTATAAAAACATTTTCTATATTAGGTAGATTTTTATAATCACTAAAATTATAATAATTATCTTGTGATATTTCAAAATTTTTATCATCTAATGGTCCATCTTTATTAAGGTGAATCCGCGTGTAATAATTAATAGCATTATACCAATACACTTTATCAACTATAAATTTATTTGTTTTTGTACTAAACCCCGATAAATATATATCGATAGTAATACTTTCAAAAAGATCTTTCCAAGAATTATAAATTAGAGTGCTCAAATTTATTTGTAATAAAGTGTTATATTTGTCATCGCAAATTAACCAAATTATTTTTTCAGTTTCTCTTAAAATTATTATTTTATTTGTTGAATATGTTTGATAAATTTTTTTGTTTATATTAAAGATCTTTTGTATATTGACATCTTTGATATATATATATAATATGGATTTATAATCCAATAATTTTTTAATAGGTTCCTTCATTAATGAATTTGTAATATTGCTACCATTTAATAAAATGTCCAAAGGAAGACTCTGAAAAGATTTAATTAATTCGCCGAATGATAAATATAAATTGTTTTGGGCATCTATTGGATCCCTTAATATATTATTTAAATGGCATAATTTGTTCTCTCTGACACAATTCTCACACGATTTATTTGAATAATATCTTATTTGGGATATCATTTTTTGTGATTACACTAAATAAGTTACTAGCTAAATTAAAATCAAATTTTTATAAAATTGAAATAAAATATACTAGCTCTTAATTAATATTCTGAAATTTAAAAAATAAAATGGATATATTTAAGGAAATTATTAATTGGCCTACTGATTGTAAAGTTATTATAAATAGTAACGAGTTCATAATTTATAATAATGATCACAAATTTATAATTAGTTATGAATTAGATAATCAATTAGTTGTTATAAAAAAATCTAATGATATATATTCAAATCATTTATACAGAATTTGCAATATTCAAGATATATATACAATGGATGAAATATTTAATCTTTTAACAATTATTAGTGAAAAAATATCAAATCCATTTAAATATTGCACAATATGCGGTAAATATGATAATATTTTAGTTAGTGACATAGGTAGTTGTTCTGAATCATGTCGAGAGCAAGCTTATGCATTGTGGACTAGTAATATTATTAAGGAGAATTATGTATACGATAAACTTGTATTAAAATTATTCATTGAAACTATGATAAGTGGAGCAAAAAGTAATAGGAGAAATTTAGTATTCGATCCTTTTCCTAAAATGATAAAAGATTTTGATGATATGGATACATTACTTGTTTCTGATTTATTTTCAAACAATTATACAAAAATAATGCAAATTATTAATACAAGTGTTGATGATAGCGAAATATTAAACAAATTAGGAGATAAAATATATGGATTATTAAAATTTACTATTTTATCAAGTAATTTTAAATTAAAATCAATAAATTTATCTAAAAATGCCGAAATAAAATCAGAACCCGAGTTTTATAAAGATATAATATGCTATGAAATAATACATGATATTGTAAAGACAAAAGTTTTTGATATTATAGAACCCGAATATTTGTATCACGGCAGTAATATTGGAAATTGGTATTCCATAATGAGAAATGGATTAAAAAATTGTAGTGGCACGAAATTAATGTCAAGTGGAGCTGCCTATGGAAATGGAATATATTTATCTAATAATGCTAATTTATCAAATAGTTACTCAAATTCTATTGGAATACAAAATACGATAAAAATATTAGGTATTGTTCAAGTATTAGATAGAGAAAAATATAATAAGGGTCATAATGTATATGTAGTCCCTGAAGAAGATAAGGTATTATTAAAATATTTGATAGTATTTCCTAACTCTAAATGTTCTCCACATGAATATATTATTAATTTTATATCTAATAGAGAAAACCAAATTAAAAAATCAAATAATAGTATGTTTAATATTATGCTTAAAAGACTTGCGAAAGAACTAGAAATTATACGAAAAAAATATTCAAATCTAAAAATAAATATTGTACACGGAGAATGTAAAATTATTTGGAAAATAACTTTCGAAAAAAAATTTGATATTAATATTCTGATCATATTTACCTCGCATTTTCCAACTGAACCTCCTTTTATAATGATTGAATCCCCCATAGTAAATATTGAACCAAATAATAATATTTTTAATGAGGGTCATATATACCTAGATGAAATTTCGCCAAAGTTATGGAATCCTAAAACAAAAATTATTAATGTGATTTCAAAACTCGAAGAATTATTTAATAAACTGAAAATTAGTAAATATATGGATCATAAATATGAATATTCTACTGTTCTAAAAGAATATGATAATTTATTAAAGAAAAATAATAAATATTAACGAAAAATTGAAATTCCTAATATACTGAAATAGCCTTATATTAACATAAATATATACTATCATAAGAATGAACAATACATTTTATAGACCCAATTCTAACCAAAAAGGTTACAGATATAATTCTAACCAGAGATTTTACGATGAACAAAACAATCAAAAACCTGATGTTTATGAACCCATTAGACAAAAGTCAAATGGTGAACAATATAAACAAAAGTATGTTGATTTTAATAAACAAAAAAAACCAGTTGAAAATAAATATGTTCCTCCTCATTTGAGAAAACAACAAGAAAAATCAATGGTTAATAGTTTTGAATTATTGAAGAAGGTTCAAGAAAATGGTAAATTGAAACAAAATAACAATAAAAAAGAAAAAGTTCTTGATTTTCCTTCATTATCAAAAACCGCTACTCAAGTAGAGGTGTCGGGAGTATGGGCAAAACCATGTGATTCAATCTATCAAGCCCCAGAACCTAAAAAAGTTCAAGTTATTGAAGAAAAGAAAGTCGTCGAATTACCATTACCAAATGTAATTCCAATTATTTCAATTGAAGAAAATAGAATTACTCGTTCCATTTTTATGGATGGCGAAGAGGAAGATTATGTTCATGAAAATAATTATTATGATGATGACTATATTGAAGATGAATATTAGTTTTTATTTATTTTTAAACAAACTAGTTACTTTATTTTTGAAATATTCAAAAGGTTTCTCACAAAAAATGATTTTCGATTCAGTTGCAAATTGAACTAATAATGAAGGACTAATTTTATATTTTTTTATATTTTCGTTAACATTGAACTCTTCATTATAATAATATTTACACATTTCGTTTAATAACCAATTATCAACATGATCAAAATGTACTGGTGTTAATCTTCCCGGTCTAAATAATGCCGGACATAATTTAAGTATTTCGTCATATTTGTTAGTGGTTGCTATTATTATTGATCCATCTAATGGTACTGGTCCTTGAAATATTTCTAATAAATCCTCCAAAGTTAATTCTTCAGTATCATAGCCGAAATTCTCAATATTATAATCCTTTGTATCAGATTCATTCTCTTCTTGTTCTTGTTCTTGATCCTGATCTTGATCCGATCCATAATCCGATCCCCATTCTATTATTTCATTATTATCTTTATTATCCTTATTTTTTTTATTTTTGGTTGTTTTCTTAACAGTCTTTTTCTTGATCTTTGGAATATCAGATTTATTTTGTTTTGAAATATGATCAATCCATTTGTTATATATATTTGTCATCTTTCTCTTTTTTGCATGTAATTCTCTTACTGTTAAATCAAACTCATCAAATATATATACTACATTGTTTGGTTGTTCCCAATCATCGTTAATTTCTGGTCTTCTCATTATTTTATAAATCTCATTTTTATTCCTGATAGTTCTCAAATCTAAACTAATAAGATGTCTATTTAGAGCCATCGCAATTCTGTATGCAAATGTAGATTTACCAGTTCCTGGAGGTCCATGTAATAGTAAACCCATTCTTGGAGCCTGCCCAAATTTATAAAAATTATCAGGATTAAAATGTATTTCCTTAATAACTTGCCACAAAATGTCTCTTTCCTTATGAAAGAATGATTTTATGTATAATTTCTCAAGATCTTCTAATTTTCTCTTTTCGCCACTATAAGTAGTAAATTCATTATTATATATTTCGTCGTCTTTCTTAATAATCTTTACATGATAAAGTTCAATTTGATCTTCCATTAAATCGTCAACCTTTTGTTCTATATGTTTGAAATATTTATTTATATCTGCACCTTCAATATCTTCAATACATAATTGAATAAAAGGAATATTTAAAGTCTGAGTTTCTTCCTTCTTTTTGATTTCAACAGGTATCTTCATCCAACTAAAATAACCATTTGCACCAAAATCTGTATCTTTAAAATGTACATCCACGTAATCAGATGGTTTTTTTAAAAAAGATAAACTTTCAATATCGATACCCTTCTGAAACTCTCGCGATCTAATTAACAAATCTGGATTACCGTATTCCATGTCTTTAGGAACATCATAAAATTGTGTAAATAATGTAAAATATTCATTAAATTTACGTATATCTCTTTCATTATATATATTCAATGTTAAATAATTAGAATCTTTCATAAATATGTTTTTACAATACGATTCTATTTTATTATAATACTTATAAATTACTAA
>ERZ778018.2545-NODE-2545-length-11490-cov-4.601049_pt1 | contig 11490 bp, 10 predicted proteins | sample MGYA00375748_ERZ778018 | MGnify/ENA primary metagenome ERZ778018 (study PRJEB29350, sample SAMN05509839) | bioreactor metagenome | biome: bioreactor; material: wastewater | place: South Africa: University of Cape Town | collected 2014-04-22 ... | reverse complement strand
CGGGCGGGGTGGACTGCGCGACCGGCGAACGCCTGGCCATACTGTGCCCCCGGGCGAGGGCGGGGCGGCAACCCGTCCGGGGTCCGACGACCCACTCCCCCGGGCGGGGTGGACTGCGCGACCGGCCAACGCTTGGCCATGGTGTTCCCCCGAATGGGGCGTCGCCGGCAGCCCGCCCGGGGTCCGACGACCCGCTCCCCCGGGCGGGCTGCCGGCGAGAAGCGGTCAAGCGGCACGCCATCACGCTTCCCTCCTGGTATGCTGGCGCTTCCAACGAGTGTCACAGAGCGAAGTCTCGTTTTGTCGTACACCATCGTCGCCGCCGTCGCCGCGACGATTTTGGGTCCGTCATCGAGACGCGAGCGTGCGGGGTAATGTACTTCACACGCGCTTGACAGTCCGCTCCCCGCGCCGTAGTATTTCGCTATACGTAGTAACTACTGCGCTATAGCGATCATCTGAATAGAAACGCGAGGAAGACGAATGCCGGGGAGTATTAATGATCTGGGGCGCTTTTCCGGGCCAGGGCTGTTGATCCTGTCGAGCCTGGCGGACGGGCCGAAGCATGGCTACGCCATCATGATGGATGTGCAGGAGTTCAGCGGTACCAAGATGGAGCCGGGGACGCTGTATGGCGCGCTGACCCGTATGGAGCAGCGGGGCTGGATCGAGCCGCTGCCGCCCGAGGAGCGGCGCCGTCCATATCGTCTGACCACGGCGGGCGAAGCGGTCTTGCGGCAGCAGTTGGGGAGCATGAATCAGATCGTGCAGACCGGCCAGCAGCGCCTTGCCGCGGCCGGCGCGTAGGGGGACCGATGCAGATTGCCACGCTTTTACGTTATTACCCGCCCGCCTGGCGTGCGCGCTACGAGGATGAGGTAACGGACGTGCTGGAGCAGCATCGCGTCTCTTATGCGACCTGGTTCGATCTCGTGCGTGGGGCCTTCGACGCCCATCTCGATCCGCGCTTTTCGGGTGCGGTCGGCGCGGCTGGACGGCGTCTGCGGCGGGCCGAGATCGCCATCTTTTGCGCCTTCATCGCCTTTGTTGTCGCCGGTATCGGCTTCCAGAAGCTGACCGAGGATGCCGACAAAGCGGGGCTGATGCAGGCACATGCCGCCATCGGCATTGGCTACTATGCCGTCATCGTCGGGGCCGTCGTCGCGCTGCTGGCGGTAGTCGCCGGTGGGTTGCCGATCGCGGCGATTATCGCGCGGCAGGCGCTGGCCGCTAGCCGGCGTGATCTGCTGGCGATGCTCGTTGTGCCGCCGCTCCTCTTCGTTGCCCTCGTCGCCTGGGGGGCCGTCGATCTGCGCTCGAGCAGCACGATCGACTCGGCGTCGATACGCGGACTCATCGGCTTCTTCGTGCTCGCGGCGATCGCCAGCGCCGCAGCCGTGTCACTGGCGGTTGCCCGCACCGATCTGAACGATGTTGTGCTCGGTCTGGCGCGCTGGGCGTCGATTATCGCCACGGCGGCGATGGGCTTGAGCCTGGCCGGGGTCGTCGTCTGGGGTGTCGGACTGCATTCGGCGGCGCCGTCGTCCTTCGCGCTCGACGGTGGCGTCTTGACGAGCTACGCCTATGTCACCTTCCTGCGCGTTGTGATCGTCATGGCGCTGGCGGTGGTCGCTTCGCTTGTCGCCCTCTGGCGTGCCCCGGGTCGTGACGTCTTCATGGCGGGCTAGCGGCCGGACGGAAATCGTTCGAAGCGTCCATCCATGATCTCCTGCTGGGGGTGAGTGCGTCCCTACTCACCGGTACGTCGTCACCCTTCAGCAACCGACGACCGATCACCGATCCATTCACCACGCGGCGTAATTGTGTCCCCACATGGCCGTCTCCTCTGCTAAACTGCCCCGTCGGGGTTGCGCGACCCGCTGAGATGCGAAACATACCCACCAGCCGGATGAGGAGCACGCCATGGCTGAACTGAACAAGATCGTTCTGACCATCGATCTTGATCCGTCTTACCTCGAACGCCTGCGGACGACGTATCCGCAGATCGACGTTGTCGTTTGCACTGATCAAGATCGTCTCCCGGAGATTTTGCCGGGCGCGCAAATGTTGCTCGGACGGCTTACGCCGGAGATGTTTCGCCAGTCGCCCGATCTGCGCTGGCTCTACACGACCGGCGCCGGGGTCGATCGCTATCTCTTCCCGGAGCTGGTTGAGAGCGACCTGCTCTTGACGAATAACAGCGGCGTCCACGCGCCGCACATGGCCGAGTACCTGGTCGGAATGATGCTCGCGTTCGCGCGCGGACTTCCGTTCTTGATGCGGGCGCAGATGCGCCATGAATGGACGCAGCGGCGCGCATTCCCCGTCTATGAACTTGGCCGTCAGAAGCTGGCCGTCATCGGGCTCGGCGATATCGGCCAGGCGCTCGCCTGGCGCGCCAAGGCGCTCGGCATGCAGGTGAGCGGCACGCGGCGGCACGTTGGTGATTCGCTCCCCGGCGTCGATCGCCTCGCTCCGCCGGAGGCGCTGCACGAGCTGATCGCCGAGGCGGATCATGTTGCCATCACCCTGCCGCTTACCGACGAAACGCGCGGACTCTTCGGTACGACCGAGTTTCGTCTCATGAAGCCGACCGCGTTCGTCTACAACATCGGGCGCGGTCCAATCATTCAATCCGATGCGCTCATTGCAGCGTTGCGCAATGGCGAGATCGCCGGCGCTGGGCTCGACGTAACCGACCCCGAGCCACTGCCGTCCGATTCGCCCCTCTGGGATATGGAGAGCGTACTCGTCACGGCACATACCTCGGGCGGCGGACCGTTCTACTGGGAACGCGGCATCGAGTTGTTGGTCGAGAATATCCGGCGCTATATCAACGACGAGCCGATGCTCAACGTGGTGGACAAGCGGGCAGGGTACTAGGCATCGATGACCAGCCGGTACCAGACGTCGTAGACCGTCTGATCACCGACGGTGGTGGTTGTTTCTTCGCAGAGAGTGAAGCCGAGGCGCTCATAGAAGCGACGCCCATCGTGATTGTCACCGAACACGTTGACGAGGATGGTAGGCGTATCGCCGGCGTCTCGACCGGCGAGTGCGTGTCGCCAAAGCGCCGCCCCGAGGCCACGGCCACGTTCGTCTGGATCGACATAAAAACGTGTTAACTCGATCGCGCCACTGGGATGCGGTTCGAGGGTGAGCAAGCCGGCGACGTGATCGTTGGTCTCGGCGACGAGCGTGCTGCAATCGTGTGCCGCGATGAGCGCACGCAGCCGCTCGACCGACCAGAACGGGCCAGCCAGGTACGCGCGGCGATTCTCCGGCCGCAGGAAACCCGCATACGTCGTCTCCCAACCGGCGACACCGAGTTCGCGTAACCGTCCGGCATCCGCGATTCGCGCGTCACGAATCAGCCAAGATTGCTCCACCATTCACCTCCCAAGTGGACGCTACCATACGACGCAGCCATCGGGCATTCTGCTCTTTGGCCTCCGCCACCCCGGTCATTCTTCGCCATGACTCGGAGGCGACGTTCATCGGCAACGGCACGATCTCTCCGGACGAGCGCCGGCCGGATGACGTTCAGACGTTGGCTCACCATGACATCTGACATCTCTCCGCATCTCGTTGCATGCAGGCATTGACAGAAATAGAACAGCGTGCTAATTTATAGGCAGCATCCCCACCGTGCATAGGCGATCTACATACAGAGGATAGATGTGAGCCAGACGATCGGTTCGCTCGACAGAGCGCTCGCCCTTATCGATGAGTTGGCCCGTGACGCGGAAGAACTTGGCGTTACCGAACTTTCGACTCGACTCTCGATGAGTAAGAATCAGGTCTTTCGTATTCTGTCGACGTTGAAGGCGCACGATTACGTCCGGCAGACCGAGAATAAGACGTACCGGCTGGGGAGCAAGTTCTTCGAAATTGGCCAGCGCCTCATCAGTCAGAACGATCTGCTGCAGGTCGTGCAATCGGAGATGGATTGGCTGCGCGACGAGACGGGTGAGACGGTGCATCTGTTCATGCGCGATGGGTTGCAAGCTGTCTGTGTGGCACGGCGCGAAAGCCGCGCGGCGATCAGCCTGTCGGCGCAGGTCGGCCGGCGCTTTCTGATGCACGCCGGAGCTTGTCCCAAGGCGATCCTAGCCTATCAGAATACGTCGTTCATCGACGCGACGATTGCCGAGCATGGCTTGCCGGCCTATACCGACTGCACCGTCGTGACTCGTGACGCGCTTGAAGAGCAGCTGGCGCGTATCCGCCAACAGGGATACGCCGAAAGCGACGAGGATCTCGATCCGTCGGGCTATTCAATCGCCGTACCGATCGCTGGGTTGGGGGGAAACGTCAATACGGCACTCAGCGTCGCCGGCCCGTTACATCGCTTCACGGTCGATCAGCGCGAACGAGCGCTCGATCTGCTCCGGGAGACACGCGTGCGCATCGGTACGCTGCTTGGTTTCTCAGTCGTACCCCGTGGGCCGGTCGAGGCACCGGCGCTGGATCGCTACGCAAAGGAGGGGAGCGCGCAAGGATCGTCACAACTCGCGGGCGTTGAGCCGGAGTAGCTGTGGGACACCAAGGGTGTCACGTTCTGGTGAGTCAAGCGCAGCATATGAACAAGGGGGACGATGACGTGTCCGATAAACAATTGGGCGACGCGAGCCGGGGGCTTGCGACTTATCTGGCCGGGCCACAGTCCCGGCGTCAGTTCCTACGTCGTGCAGGCACCGTCGTGGTGGCGACCGGGGCGTTTTCAAGCCTGCTCGCGGCCTGCGGTGGTGGCTCGGATGCTGTTGAAGAACAGCTGCCGACGTCGTCGGCCAGCACCGCGGCATCCGGATCGTCGGGCTTGGCTTCGACGACGACGAGTAGCACCGGTAGCACCGGCACACCGGCAGCAGGCGCTTCACCAGCCGCCAATGTCGGCAACGTCGCGACCGGACCGGATGTCGCTGAGCGGCGCATCCGCAAGCTGATCGCGCTGACTGAGCCACAGGCGAACGTGCCCCAGGAGTATGAGACGAGCAATCTCATGGTCAACCTCTGGAAGCAGCTCGGCATCGATGTCGAGATGAAGGTGATCCCCTGGGAGCAGATGAGCGACGTCGTTTGGTACAACCGCGACAAGTGGGATATCACCGCCTGGCAGATGGTTGGCCGCCCGGAACGGCTCGACCCGGACGAATTTCTCTACAACCTCTTTCATTCCAGCACGGCCGAGAAGGGCTACAACTTCGTCGGCTACATCAACCAGGATTACGACGATGTGGCTGTTGCTCAGCGCGCCGAGATGGACCGCGATAAGCGCAAAGCACTCGTCTACAAGGCGCAGGAGATTATCAACAACGACCAGCCGTTCCTCTTCACCGTCTATCCTAAGGCGAGCTACGCGTTCAACAGCGCCGTCTGGGACGAGAGCACGGTGGTCGATGCCCGCGGGCTGGGCATCAAGAACTCGTGGACGTTCTTCGATGCGGTTCCCAAGGGGAACCAGAAGGATATGATCCTCAATACGCTCAGCCCGGTGACGGCCATCAACCCGCTCTATATCTCGGGCGGCACCGACTCCTGGATCACCGAGCTGATCTGGGATCGCCTGATGCGCATCGACAAGGATGGCCTGCCGAAGCCGTGGGCCGCCGAGAAGGTCGAATGGTCGAGCGATACGGTCGTCGTCTGCACGCTGAAGCAGGGGATGAAGTGGCACGACGGCCAGCCGGTGACGGTCGATGATGTCGTCTTCAGCTTCACCGCGCCGCAGGGCGACATGTCGCCGATGTACAAACCGTTCGTCTCCGGCATTGCCGAGGTGAAGGCGCTCGATGACAGCCGGGTGCAGTTTACCCTCAAGGCGCCGAACGCCGCCTTCGAGACCTCCGGCCTCTCCAAGCTGAACCTCATCCCGAAGCATGTCTGGGAGCCGGTCCTGAAGGATCTGCAAGCGAAGGGAACCAACGCCGAGAAATATCAGGAAGACAAGCCGCTCGGCTCCGGTCCGTTCAAGTTCGTCAACTGGAAGCGTTCGGAAGAGATTGTTCTGGAAGCCAACCCCGATCACTTCCACGCGCCGAAGATGGGGCGGTGGATTCTGCGCGACGTCCCGAACGTGGCGGCGGCGGTCGGTGGCCTGCAGAGCGGTGAGTTGAACTTCCTCTCCGACTACACCGGCGACCAGCAGTTACTGGAGCAGCAGCTTTCGGGCAACAAGGATATGAAGATGGTGTCGACGACGGTCGTCGGCTTCCGCTTCAATGCGCCGAACGAGCGCCGCGCGCCGATGGGCGACCGTGCCTTCCGCCTGGCGCTGGCGACGGCTGCTGATCAGACACAGGTTCAGACGAACATCTTCAAGGGCTTCGCCGAGCTCGCCGATTCGCACGTCTCGAAGGCACTGGAGTTCTGGCACGACCCGAACTTGAAAGATTACTCGAAGAGCGATATCCCCGGCGCCAAGCAGATCCTGGCCGATGCCGGTTACGAGTGGGATGCCGAAGGTCACCTGCTCTATCCCAAGGGCCAGAAGGAGACACTGAAGCCGGAAACCTAGAAGCGAATTACCCAAACCGGTAGGGGCGATCCCCCCGTGGTCGCCCTCGTTGCCGACCGACAACGTCCGCCCGAAGGCCACCAGGGCAGCCACGGGGGGGCTGCCCCTACCGGAATACGCGGCTTCGACGTCACAGTGTAGGGTTGCGGGGGAAGCATGCTAAGAGCGAAGCTCATCTATGTTCTGGGGCGCTTTGCTCAGATGATTGGGGTGCTCTGGGTCATCGTTACGATCCTTTTTCTTATCTTTCGTCTGATGCCGGGTAATCCGCTGGTTGCCTTCATCGACCCGACTTTTACCGAAGAGCAGCAGCAGGCGATCACCCATCAGTTTGGGTTGGATAAGCCGCTCTACGTTCAATATGTTCTCTACATCAAGAATCTGGCGACCGGTGATCTCGGGACGTCGTTCTTTCAGAAGCAGCCGGTACTCTCGCTGCTGATGGATGTCTTTCCGAACACGATCGTTCTGACGCTCGTCTCGCTCATCTTCGCCTACGCCATCGGCATCGTCGGCGGCTCGATCCTCGCCTGGCGACGCGGCACGGCGGTGGAGGGTGTCGGCATTGTCGGCGCGCTCATGACTCGCGCCGCGCCCGACTTTTTTGTTGGCATGCTGGTGCTCACCTTATTTTCGTTCAAGCTCGGCTGGTTCCCGTCGTCGGGCGTGAGCAGTCCAGGCACAATCTACGACAGTTACTGGCGCCAGCTGATCGCGCCGGACTTCTGGAAACACCTCTTCTTACCGGCACTCACCATGGCGATCTACCTGCAGGGGCTGCCGTTACTCCTGATGCGCAGCAACATGCTCGAAGTGCTCGACGAGGATTTCGTCGTCATGTCGCGCATGAAGGGGCTTCCTGAGTGGCGCATCATGCTCAATCACGCCGCGCGCAACGCTATGTTGCCGGTGGTGACGGCGCTGGCACTGGGCGTCGGCTACGCCGTGAGCGGCAATGTCGTGATTGAGATGGTCTTTAGCTGGCCGGGCATTGGGCGCATGCTCGTCAAGGCGGTGCAGGCGAAGGATTATCCGCTGGCACAGGGCGCCTTCTTCCTGATCGCCATCGTCATCGTCTTCATGAATTTTGTTTCCGACATCCTCTACTCCTTCCTCGATCCACGGGTGTCCAGCAGCCGGAAGGAGGTCGGCTAATGGCCCGTGTAACGAGTGGAAGCGAGCTTATCCCCGCCATTCCCGAAACGCAGGGCGGCTCTGCCCTTGGGCGGCTCGCCCGCTCGAGCGTCGATATCTTGCGCCGCGATCGCTTCGCCCTGGCCGGGGTCATCATCTACCTGCTAATCATCATCGTCGCGATCCTGGCGCCGGTCATCGCGCCGTACGATCCCCACGCCGTGCTCACGCAGAATGGTGCCTGGCTGACGAACCAGGAGCCGAACGGCACCTTCCTGCTCGGCACGACGAACGTGGCGCGCGACATCTTTTCGCAACTCGTCTACGGTGCCCGTCCGGCGCTGCTGGTCGGCTTTTCGGCGGCCTTCTTCGTCGCCCTGATCGGCACGGTGATCGGACTGATCGCCGGGTACTTCGGTGGCATCGTCGATACGCTGCTGATGCGCCTGACCGACATTGCCTTCGGTATCCCGTTCATCCCGTTCGTGATCGTGCTCGTCGCCTTTCTCGGGCCGAGTATCTGGAACGTGGTGCTGGCGATGGCGTTGCTTCTTTGGCGCGACACCGCACGGGTCATACGCAGTCAGGTGTTGACGTTGCGCAGTCGCACGTTTGTACAGGCGGCCCGGATTTCGGGCGCCGGTTCCTGGCGCATCATGTTTCTCTACATCGCGCCGAATATCTTGCCGCTCTCGATGCTCTACGGCACGCTCGCCATCGGCTGGGCGATCCTAACCGAGGCGTCGGTGAGCTTCCTCGGCTTCGGTGATCCCAAAGTCGTGAGCTGGGGCTTCATGTTGCAGGATGCCTATGTCAGCCAGGCGCTGGCGCGCGGTGCGTACTTCTGGTTCATCCCGCCCGGCATCTGCATCATGCTGGCGGTGATGGCAGGCTTCTTTATCGGACGTGGCTACGAGGAACTCCTTTTCCCACGTCTGCGGGGACGGTGAGTGTGCCACAACCACTACTCGATGTTCGTGACTTGCGTGTCGAATATTCCACCCGCCGCGGAACGATGCACGCCGTTGACGGCATCAGCTTTACGGTCGAGAAGGGCCAGCATCTCGGTCTGATCGGCGAAAGCGGCTGCGGCAAAACGACGACCGGTCGCGCCCTGCTGCGGGTGCTGCCGCGCAACGGTCGTGTCGGCGGCGGCGAGATCCGCTTCAAGGAGCGCGATCTGGTCAAGCTGAGCGAGCGCGATATGCGTGCCCTGCGCTGGCGCGAGATCAGCATGGTGCCGCAATCTTCGATGGATACGCTCGATCCGGTCTACCGGGTCGGCGATCAGTTGAATGAAGTGCTAACGCTGCGCGGCGGCATGAACAAAGCCGAGGCGCGCGCCCGCTCGGCGGAACTCTTCAATCTGGTCGGTCTGGCGCGTGACCGGCTCGATAACTACCCGCACGAGTTCTCCGGCGGTATGCGCCAGCGCGCCGTCATCGCCATGGCGCTGGCGCTCAACCCTGACCTGGTCATTGCCGATGAGCCGGTGACGGCGCTCGATGTCATCGTGCAGCATCAGGTGCTGGAGACGTTCCGCGATCTCCAGGAGCGACTCGGCATTTCGGTGATCATGATTACCCATGACATCTCGGTCGTGGCTGAGACGTGCGACGAGATTGCCGTCATGTATGCTGGCAAGATCATGGAGCGTGCGCCGGTGCGGCGCTTCTTCGCGATGCCCTTCCACCCGTATGCGCTCGGACTGCAAAACGCCTTCCCGAACCTGGCGCGGCCGAAGGAGACCCTCATCTCGATTGAGGGCTACCCGCCCGATCTGGTCGAGCCGCCGAAGGGCTGTCGCTTCAATACCCGCTGCCCGTTCGCGATCGAGCGCTGCTTCGTCGAGGAGCCGCCCTTGATCGAGGTCGAACCGGGGCATCACGCAGCCTGCCATCGCTGGCAGGAGGTCGAACAGCTTCGAGATCAGGCGAAGGAGGCGGAGACGTGGCAGTCGGTCGCGTAGTGTCAAACGGCCACGAGCCGCTGCTTGAAGTGCGCGATCTGGTCAAGCACTTCCCGCTGAAGCGCGGCATGCTCGCCAACTTGGCCGGCGAATCGGAAGCGGTACACGCCGTCAACGGTGTCTCGTTCAGCGTGCCGCGCGGCGGCAGTATCGGCCTGGCCGGCGAGAGCGGCTGCGGCAAAAGCACGACCGCCAAGATGCTGCTGCGCCTCTTTGAACCGACCAGCGGTCAAATCATCTTCGATGGCCAGGACATCGTGACGCTGAAAGGGGCGGAACTGAAAGCGTTCCGGCGTCGTGCGCAGCTGATGTTCCAGAATCCGTATGAGTCGTTCAGCCCGCGCTTCACCATCTTCCGCTCGCTGGCCGAACCGCTGCTCATCCATGGTGTAAAGAGTGCCGACGAGCGGACGCGGCGCGTCTGGCAGGCGCTCAACGACGTTAACTTGCAACCGGCCGAGTCGTTCTTCCAGAAGTTCCCGCATCAGCTCTCGGGTGGGCAGTTGCAGCGCGTCGTGCTGGCGCGTTCGCTGGTGCTCGAACCGGAGTTCCTGGCGGCCGATGAGCCGGTCTCGATGCTCGACGTCTCGGTGCGGGCCGGCATTCTCAACACGATGAAGGAGCAGGCGGCGCAGCGGAACCTGACGACCGTCTACATCTCGCACGATCTCTCGCTCATCCAGTATCTCTGCGAGACGACGGCGATCATGTATCTCGGACAGATCGTCGAGCTGGGACCGACGGCCGGCGTCATCAACGAGCCGCAGCACCCGTATACGAAGGCGCTCATCTCGACGATTCCGATTCCGGAGCCGGAGCGCAAGAAGACAACGATCCCGATCGAAGGCGGCGTGCCGAGCGCGATCAATCTGCCAAGCGGCTGCCCGTTCCATCCGCGCTGTCCCTATGCCATGGACATCTGCAAGCGCAAGGTTCCCCCGCCGCTCGATCTCGGGCAGGGCCGCACCGTGCGCTGCTTCCTCTACGGCGGCAAGGACGAAGCGGAGAAGAGCGAGGTCGCGGCATAACGTCGATGGAGTGTTGGGTGATCCTCCGGTAGGGGCGGCCCCCCGTGGTCGCCCGCGCCGCCTACCAACGGCGTTCACCCGAAGGCCATCGAATGTCGAACGGCGGCACCTTCGATGGCCGGCGACGTCGGGGAACGAGGGCGGCCACGGGGGAGGGCGGCCACGGGGGGCCGCCCCTACCAGGGATGGTTCGGTTTTGCTTCGAGAAATAGGGAGAGGGAATAACCCGATGACAACGCTTATCAAGGCGGGTTGGCTCTGGGATGGGAGTGGCGACGCGCCGCTGCGGGATGGCGCGGTGCTGGTCGATGGCGATCGGATCGCCGCGGTCGGACCAGCCGGTTCGGTCACTTCACCGGACGATGCCGAGGTCGTTGACCTATCGAACGAATTCGTCATGCCGGGACTGATCGACGCCCACACGCACATCACCATCGTGCCGGGCGACGGCAACCAGATCGGCCAGTTGATGCAGCCGATCGAGCAGCAGACGATGCGCGGCGTCGGCAACATGCGCCGTGTGCTGCGCTCCGGCGTTACGACGGCGCGTATCATGGCGGAAGAGAACTGGCTCGATGTCGCGTTTAAGGCGGAGGTCGAGCGCGGCACGATCGCCAGCCCTCGCCTGAATATCTGCACCCGTGCCATCACCCAGAGCAACGGCCATGGTCGCGCGATCTCGGCCTTCGACGGCGTCGATGAGATACGTAAGGGTGCCCGCGAGAATCTCCACGGCGGCGCCGAATTCCTGAAGCTCTTCATCACCGGCGGTGTCAGTTCGACGCGCGGCGGCGGGCTGAGTTTCGCCAGCTACTCGCGCGAAGAGATGCGCGTGGCGGTGG
>ERZ778018.2544-NODE-2544-length-11501-cov-352.168530_pt1 | contig 11501 bp, 10 predicted proteins | sample MGYA00375748_ERZ778018 | MGnify/ENA primary metagenome ERZ778018 (study PRJEB29350, sample SAMN05509839) | bioreactor metagenome | biome: bioreactor; material: wastewater | place: South Africa: University of Cape Town | collected 2014-04-22 ... | reverse complement strand
CGAACGCGTGCTGGCGCGCGGCCTGAGCGAATACGTGCTGCGCCTGGGCCGCGCGCTGCGGGTGGACAACGCGGACATCGAGGAACTGGAGCGGCGCGGCGAGATCGCGCCGGGGCGGATGAACTCCCCGGCGATGTACTGGCTGGGCGTGCCGCTGATCGTGGGCGACGAGGTGATCGGCCTGGTCGCCGTGCAGAGCTACCGGCCCGACGTGGTGTACAGCGCGGCCGACCAGGAACTGCTCAGCTTCGTCGCCTCGCAGGTCGCCAACAGCCTCACCCGGCGCCGCTCCGCCGAGTCGCTCCGGCGCGCCTACGAGCAGCTGGAGCAGCGGGTGGAGGAGCGCACGCTGGCCCTGCGCAAGGAAATCGGCGAGCGCGAGCGCATGCAGGACCAGCTGCGTCACCAGGTCATGCACGACGCACTGACCGGGCTGCCGAACCGCGGCTACCTGCGTGACCGCATCGAGCGCGCGCTGGCCGCGATGCGGCGCGAGCCGCAGCAGCAATGCGCGCTGCTGTACCTGGACGTGGACCGGTTCAAGATCATCAACGACAGCCTGGGCCACCTGGCCGGCGACGAGGTGCTGAAAGAGGTGGCCGCGCGACTGGCCGGCTGCGTGCGCCATCCGGACCTGGTGGCGCGGCTGTCCGGCGACGAATTCGCGATACTGCTGGAACAGGACGAGCTGCCGTCGGCGGCCACCGCCGTGGCGCAGCGCGTGCTGGATACGCTGGACGCGCCGATGCCGATCGCCGGCAAGGAACTGCAGGTGACCGCCAGCGTGGGCATCGCGATCGGCGACGGCCACTACGCGGCGGCCGACGAGCTGCTGCGCGACGCCGACGTCGCGCTGTACCGGGCCAAGGAACTGGGACGCAAGCGCTACGAGCTGTTCGACGAGCGGCTGGCGCAGACCGTGGTCGACGTGCTCGCGCTGGAGGGCGAGCTGCGCCAGGCGTTGCTGCATGGCCAGTTCGAGCCGTACTTCCAGCCGATCTGCGCGCTCGACGGCAGCAACCGCACGCTCGGCTACGAGGCGCTGATCCGCTGGAACCACCCGCAACGCGGCGTGCTGCGGCCGGGCGATTTCCTGAAGATCGCCGAGGACAGCGGGCTGATCGAGACGATCGACTGGCACATGTTCGAGCTCAGTTGCCGGCTGCTGCTGCAGCATGAACACAACGACAGCTTCATGACGGTGAACGTGTCCGCGCTGCATCTGCGCCACGCGCATTTCGATCGGCGCCTGATCCAGTTGCTGGAGCGCATCGGGCTGCCGCCGTCGCGGCTGGTGGTGGAGGTCACCGAGGGCGCGCTGCTGGACAATCCCGAGCACGTGCGCGCCACGCTGGAGCGCCTGCGCGCGATCGGCGTCGGCGCGGCGCTGGACGATTTCGGCACTGGCTATTCCTCGCTCAGCTACCTGCACTCGCTGCCGTTGCGCATCCTGAAGATCGACCGCGCCTTCGTGCAGGAGCTGGACAAGGGCGCCAACACCTCCAGCACCACGGTGGTGGCGGCGATCCTGGCGCTGGCCCGCGCGCTGAACATCCAGGTGATCGCCGAAGGCATCGAGACGCCGACCCAGCGCGACGCGCTGGTGGCGATGGGCTGCGAGATGGGACAGGGCTACCTGCTCGGCCGCCCGGCGCCGATCGCGCACTGGCGGGAACCGCGCGCCACCGGCGCGTGAGCGGCCTCAGGCGCCGGTGGCGATCTGCCGCAGCGCCTGCTCGAATGCCTCCGGCGGCTGCCCGCCGGAAATCAGGTGCCGGCCGTTGACGATGGTGGCCGGCACCGAGCGGATGCCGCGCGAGGCGAAGAACTGCTCCTGCGCGCGCACTTCGCCTGCATATTCGTCGCCGGCCAGGATCTGCCTCGCGCGTTGGCCGTCCAGATCCGCCTCGGCGGCCAGCCGCAGCAGCGTGGCGTGTGCGCTGACGTCCTCGCCGTCGGTGAAATACGCGCGCAGCAGGATCTGCTTCAGCGCCAGCTGCCGCCCTTCCAGCCCGGCCCAGTACAGCAGCCGGTGCGCGTCGAAGGTGTTGTAGACGCGGCTGCGCCGGTCCATGTTGAAGGTGAAGCCCAGCGCCGCACCGCGTTCGCGGATCGCCGCGCGGTTCGCATCGATCTGCTCGGCACTGCTGCCGTACTTGCGCATCAGGTGCCCGGTCGAATCCTCGCCCTCGGCCGCCATCTGCGGGTTCAGCTCGAACGGCTGGAAATGGATCTCCGCGGACACCTCGCCATCGAGCCGCGCCAGCGCCTGCTGCAGCGAAGCCAGCCCGATCGCGCACCACGGGCAGGAGACGTCGGAGACGAAGTCGATGCGCAGCGGCGCGGGCGTGGCGGAAGCGGGCATGGCGGATCTCGGTGTGGGCGGGCGAACATGCCGGATGTGGGGGCGGTCGCGCGCCGGTCAATGCGCCGAGGCGGCGATCGCCAGCGCTACCGCCTCGGCCACGCGGATGCCGTCGACCGCCGCCGACAGGATGCCGCCGGCATAGCCGGCGCCCTCGCCGGCCGGGTAAAGCCCGGCGGTGTTGAGGCTCTGCAGGCTGCCGTCATGGCGCCGGATGCGCACCGGCGAGGAGGTGCGCGTCTCCACGCCGGTGAGGATGGCGTCATGCATCGCGTAGCCCCTGATCTGCCGCTCGAACGCGGGCAGCGCCTCGCGGATCGCGGCGATCGCGTAGTCAGGCAACGCGCTGTCGAGGTTGCCCGGGGTCACGCCGGGCTTGTAAGAGGGCTGCACGTCGCCGAATTCGCGCGAGGCGCGGCCGGCGAGAAAATCGCCGACCCGCTGCGCCGGGGCGCTGTAGTTTTCGCCGCCGAGCAGGTAGGCGTGGCTTTCCAGCGCGCGCTGCAGTGCGATGCCGGCCAGCGGGCCTTCGCCGTAGGGCGCGAAGTCATCCGGGTCGATGCCGACCACCACCGCCGCGTTGGCGTTGCGCTCGTTGCGCGAGTACTGGCTCATGCCGTTGGTGACCACGCGGCCGGGTTCGCTGGTGGCGGCCACCACGGTGCCGCCGGGGCACATGCAGAAGCTGTACACCGAGCGCCCGCGTCCGCCCTGATTTCCCTTGCCGTGATGCACCAGCTTGTAGTCGGCCGCGCCGAGGATCGGATGGCCGGCCTGCGGACCGAAGCGGGCGCGGTCGATCACCGACTGCGGATGCTCGATGCGGAAGCCGATCGAGAACGGCTTGGCCTCCACGTACACGCCGCGCGCATGCAGCATCTCGAACGTGTCGCGCGCGCTGTGGCCGAGTGCCAGCACCACATGGTCGGAGCGCAACTGTTCGCCGCTGGCCAGGGTGACGCCACGGATCCGCTGCTGGCCATCCGCACCCGGTTCCAGCAGCAGGTCGTCCACGCGCTGGCTGAAGCGGATCTCGCCGCCCAGCGACTCGATCGTCGCGCGCATGTGCTCCACCATCGACACCAGCCGGAAGGTGCCGATGTGCGGCTTGCTGACGTAGAGGATCTCCTCCGGCGCGCCGGCCTTGACGAATTCGGTGAGCACCTTGCGGCCGTGGTGTTGCGGGTCGCGGATCTGGCTGTGCAGCTTGCCGTCGGAGAACGTGCCGGCGCCGCCTTCGCCGAACTGCACGTTGGATTCCGGGTGCAGCTCGCGCTTGCGCCACAGGTCCCAGGTGTCCTTGGTGCGCTCGCGCACTTCCTTGCCGCGATCGAGGATGATCGGGCGCAAGCCCATCTGCGCCATGATCAGTCCGGCGAACAGGCCGCAGGGGCCGAAGCCGATCACCAGCGGGCGGTGTTCGATCCGCGGCGGCGCCTTGGCCACGAAGTGGTAGCTGGTGTCCGGCGTGGGCCGCACGTGTGCATCGCCGGCAAAGCGCTCGAGCAGCTCGGCTTCGCGCGGGGTGTCGATGTCCAGCGCGTAGATCAGCGTGATCGCGCCGCGCTTGCGCGCGTCGTAGCCGCGCCGGGCGATGGTGTAGCCGGTCAGTTCGCCGGGTTCGAGCTCAAGCCGCCTGACGATCGCCGCGGCGAGCGCGGCCTCGCCGTGGTCGAGCGGCAGCTTGAGGTCGGTGAGTCGCAGCATGCGTGGGGTCCGGTGCGCCGATGGCGCGCGCGATTCCCGGCGCCTTCGATGGGCCGGCCATTGTCGACGCCTTGCGTGCGGCCGACAAGGCGGCCGACAAGGCGGCCGGCGAGCGGAAACTGACGCTGCGGGTCACTCAGGCCGCCAGCAGGGTCAGGAATTGCTCACCGGTTGCGCGCGGGTGCAGCAGGATGAAGCGCGTTTGCGCCGGGCCGGCGTGCTTGCGTGCCGCGGCGACGCAAACCTCGCCGTCGTCGGCGATGATGGCCGGAGGCGTGGCACGCTGGTCATCCCAGGGCGCGCGGCACAGTTGGCCGTGTTGCGGGCCGCCGGCGATGATGCATTCAAAAATCCTGTTCATGGAAAGTCACTCGAAGGGGAGGAGCTGTGGGGACGAGTGACGGCAAGCAGGGGACGCGCCAGCAGCGGGCAGGCAAAGGTGGTCTGCGTCACAGTTTGGGACATGCGCCGCCAGTCGCGGCTGATCGCTGTGGTTTCAACGACTGGAGCGGCTGGGGCAGCTGCTTCCGGTGGCGAGTCCGGCCCCTACCCGGACTCGCTACCGCGGGACGGAGTTGGCCCGCTCAGGCTTCGCCGATGAAATCCTTCTTGCCGATGTCGGTGCCCGCTTCGCGCAGGATGTTGTAGGCGGTGGTGCAGTGGAAGAACAGGTTGGGGATGGTGAAGCCGAACAGGTACGCCTGACCCTCAAGCGTGACGTCGCCGTTGCGCGTCTTCATCACGACAGTACGGGTCTCGCTGCCGTCGATCTGTTCGGCGGTGAAGCTCTTGACGTAATCGATCGCGCGCGCGATGCGGTCGTAGGCCTGCGGCAGGGTGGTCTCGTTGTCCTCGAAGGACTGCGGTTCGACGCCGGCGAGGCGAGCCGTGCCGCGCGTGGCCATGTCGCAGGCGATCTGGATCTGCTTGATCAGCGGCAGCATGTCCGGGATCAGCCGCACCTGCAGCAGCACCTCGTCGCTGACGTTCTTCGACTTGGCGTGTTGCTCGCCCTTCTGCAGCACATGGTTGAGGTTGCCCAACGCGCGGACAAAGACGGGGACGGAGGCCTGGTACATGGAAAGTGTCATGGTTTTTCTTCCTGCGGGTGAACCGCCTGCGGCGGATGGGTGGGTGTTGCCGGATGGATGGCGGACAGTGCCGGCGCGTCGCCGGGCAGCGGTTCGGCCGTGATGTGGGCGGCGGGTTGCGGCAGGCGCCGGGTGGCCCGCGCGGCGATCACCAGGCCCGCCAGCATCAGGCCCGCCGACAGCACGAAGGCGGCGCCGGGCAGGTGCAGCGGCGAGCCCGGCGCGATCGACAGCGCAAACACCTGGGCGAACAGGTACGGCCCGAAGATGCCCGCGAAACTGCCCAGGCTGCCGATCGCGCCCTGCAGTCGACCCTGCTCGGAGGGATCGACCTGCTGCGTCATCAGGGACTGGATCGGCGGCATCGCCAGGCCCCACAGGGCCAGCAGGGGGATGCCGAACAGGAAGGCCCAGCCGACATCGGCCACGCCCATCACCAGGAACGCGCCCACGCCGAACAGCATGCCGGCCAGCAGCACGCGGCGTTCGCCGAAGCGCGGCGCCAGCTTGCCGGTGAGCACCGCCTGCACGAAGCCGTCGCAGGCGCCGACCAGCATCAGCACGTAGCCGACCGCTTGCGGACCCCAGCCGTAGCGGTAGTCCGCATACAGCACGAAGACCGTCTGCAGCACGTAGTGCGCCAGATAGACCAGGAACAGCACCACCGCCAGGCCGAGTACCTGCGGGTAGCGGCGCAGCAGTTGCAGCGAGCCGAACGGGTGCGCGCTGTGCAGTTCGAGCCGGGCCGTGCGGCGCTCCTTCGGCAGCGACTCGGGCAGGATGAAGCAGCCGTACAGGAAGTTGCACAGCGCCAGGCCGGCGGCCACCCAGAACGGCAGCCGCAGCGCGATGCCGCCGAGGAAGCCACCCACGCCCGGGCCGATGATGAAGCCCAGCCCGAACGCGCTGCCGAGGATGCCGAACGCGGCGGCGCGCTTCTCCTTCGGCACGATGTCCGCGATGTACGCGTTGGCGGTGCTGAAGCTGGCCGCGGTCATGCCGAGCAGCACGCGCGCGGCGAACAGCAGCCACAGCGTGGGCGCCAGTGCCAGCACCACGAAATCCACCGCCAGGCCCAGGTTGGAGATCAGGATCACCGATCGCCGGCCGTAGCGGTCCGACAGTGCGCCCTGCACCGGCGAGAACACGAACTGCACGATGGCGAACACCGTGCTGAAGATGCCCACCCACCACGCCGCCCGGGCGATACCGCCGCCGGCCAGCTGCTCGATCAGGTGCGGCAGCACCGGGATGATGATGCCGAACGCCAGCATGTCCAGCAGCACGGTGACGTAGATGAAGGCCAGCGCGGCCCGGTGGCGTGGTGCGGGAGGAGGCGGCGACGGGACCATGGGCATGGCAGGGCGATGGGAGGGGCACGATAGCCGAACGCCGGCGGCGCGACATGTGCATCCGGTCAGGGCCTGTCCGCGGCCGTCGCGGCACCTGCGACGCGGCGCACACGATCCGCTGCGCGCAGCGCCGCCGGGATGCTGGCGCGATACCATGGGCGATCCCTTCGCCGAGGAATCGCCATGCTCCGACGTCTGCTTCCCGCGTGCCTGCTGCTGGCACTGGCCGCCTGTTCCTCCAGCCACGACGCTCCCGCCACGGCGCCGGTGTCGAAGGAGGAACTGGCGCCGGCCACCAGCGCATCCGTCGCCTCGCCCGTCATGGCGGCAGCCGACGCCGGCACCAGCGCCGCCGTGCAGCAGCACCTGGCCGACTATGCCACGGTGAAACTTGCCGCCGACCTGTCGAAATTCGACGCGCGGCAGAAGAAGATGATCGCGCTGCTGGTCGAGGCGGCCGACAGCATGAATGCGCTGTACTGGAAGCAGGCGTGGGGCGACAAGGACGCCTTGCTGCAGAAGATCGCCGACCCGGCCACGCGCGAGTTCGCCGAGATCAACTACGGCCCGTGGGATCGGCTGGACAACGACAAGCCGTTCGTCGACGGCGTCGGCGCACGTCCGGCCGGCGCGCAGTTCTACCCGGCCGACATGAGCAAGGCCGAGTTCGAGCAATCCGTACTCAAGGACAAGACCTCGCTGTACACCCTGCTGCGCCGCGACGCACAGGGCCAGTTGATCACCGTGCCCTACCACGAGGCATACAAGACCGAGCTGACCAGGACCGCCGGCCTGCTGCGCGAGGCCGCGAAACTGGCGCAGGACGCCGGCTTCCGCAAATACCTCACGATGCGCGCCGACGCGCTGCTGAGCGACGACTACCAGCCGAGCGACTTCGCCTGGATGGACATGAAGAGCAATCCGGTCGACCTCGTGATCGGCCCGATCGAGACCTACGAGGACCAGCTCTACGGCTACAAGGCCAGCTACGAAGCCTACGTACTGATCAAGGACCAGGCCTGGAGCGCGAAGCTGGCGCGCTTCGCCAAATACCTGCCCGAATTGCAGCGCGAGCTGCCGGTGGCCGACAAGTACAAGGCCGAGCAGCCCGGTTCCGACGCCGACCTCAACGCCTACTTCGCGATCTACTACGGCGGCGACGCCAACGTCGGCGCCAAGACCATCGCGATCAACCTGCCCAACGACGAGCAGGTGCAGCTGAAGAAGGGCACGCGCCGGCTGCAGCTGGAAAACGTGATGCAGGCGAAGTTCGACCGGATCATGCTGCCGATCGGCAAGGAGTTGATCGCCGACGACCAGCAGCACAACCTCACCTTCGATGCGTTCTTCCAGAACACCATGTTCCACGAGGTCGCCCACGGCCTCGGCATCAAGAACACGCTGGACGGCAAGGGCACCGTGCGCAAGGCGCTGAAGGACCAGGCCTCCAGCTTCGAGGAAGGCAAGGCCGACATCCTCGGCCTGTACATGGTCAGCAAGCTGGCCGACAAGGGCGAGCTGGACAAGTCGAAGCTGATGGACAACTACGTCACCTTCCTCGCCGGCATCCTGCGCTCGGTGCGTTTCGGCGCGTCCGATGCGCACGCGAAGGCGAACATGGTGCGCTTCAACTTCTTCAAGCAGCAGGGCGCGTTCAGCCGCGATGAAAAGACCGGCCGCTACCGCGTCGACTTCGACAAGATGACCGCAGCGATGGACGCGCTGTCGGCGAAGCTGCTGACCATCCAGGGCGACGGCGACTATGACGCGGCCAGGCAACTCACCGACCGCATGGGCGCCGTCGACGCCGAGCTGGCCGGCGACCTGAAGCGGCTGGACCAGGCGCACATCCCGGTCGACATCCGCTTCGAGCAGGGACTGGACGTGCTGGGTCTCAAGCAGCCCTGACCCCTCCAGCGGGCTCCTATACGCGTGGTGGCGGGGCCGTGATCCAGTCAGCCACCGCCTGCGGGTGTTCGAGGTGCAGGTGGTGGCCGCCGCCCAGGTGGTTGACGGTGATGCCCGCCACGCAGGCGGCGCGGGCCTGCATCATCGCGCCGGGCAGGTAGGGGGTGGCCGGTTGCGCCAGCAGCAACGCGGTGGGCGCGGCGATGCCGCGCAGCAGCGCATGCACCTGCGACTCGGCCAGGCGCACCGCGCTGGGGCGGGTCAGCCGCGGGTCGCTGCGCCAGCGCCAGCCGCCGTCGCTTCCGGCCAGGCCGCGTTCGACGATCGGTCGCGCCAGCGCGGCGGGCAGGCCGCTGGCCAGGCTGCGCGCCGTCGTCGCCTCGGCGACGTCGCGGAACGTCCGCAGCGGCTTGCCGCGGCCCTCGCGCGGCGCCAGCGCGTGGCGGAAGCGTTCCAGCGTATGCGCGCCGTCGTCGCCGAGCGGGCCGAGGCCCTCGATCAGCAGCAGGCGCTCGATCCGCTCGGGCCGCGCCGCGGCGACCAGGCTGGCGATGCCGGCGCCCAGCGAGTGGCCGAGCAGGGAGAAGCGCGGCAGCTCCAGCGCGTCGGCGGCGGCCAGTACCGCCTGCACGTAATCGACGTAGTGGTAACTGGCGCCGGCAGCGAGATGGCCGGAGTGGCCGTGGCCGGGCAGGTCCAGCGCGATCACCCGCCAGCGTGCGGCCAGCAGCGGCGCCAGATGCGCGAAGCTGCCGGCGTTGTCGAGCCAGCCGTGCAGCGCCAGCAGCGGCGGCAGGCTGTCGCCGCCCCAGACCTGCGCGGCCAGTTCCAGGTGCGGCAGCGCGATGCGGCGTTCGCGCGGGTCGCTCACGCCGCCGCTTCCGGCCAGCCGCCCAGGTGCCGGCGCACCAGTGCGGCGAGGCTGGCCACCTGCTCCGCACCGTCGTTCAGTGCGGGGATGTAGCGTAGTGCCTCGCCGCCGGCGGCGACGAAGAAATCGCGGTTCTGCATCGCGATCTCTTCCAGCGTCTCCAGGCAATCCACCGCGAAGCCGGGGCAGGCCACGTCGAGCTTGCGCACGCCGTCGGCGGCGAGCTGGCGCACGGTGGCGTCGGTGTACGGCTGCAGCCAGCGTTCGCGGCCCACCCGCGACTGGAAGCTGACGACCATTCCGTCTTCGCCCAGCCGCAGCCGCTCGCGAAGCAGCTTCGCAGTGCGTCGGCATTGTTCCGCGTAGGGATCGCCCAGTCGCACGTAGCGCTCGGGAATGCCGTGGAACGACAGCAGCAGCTTCTCGCCGCGGCCGTGCGCCGCCCACCAGCGCTCGATGCTCGTCGCCAGCGCCTCGATGTGGCCGGGGTCGTCGTGGTAGTCGTTGACGAAGCGCAGCTCCGGCGGCCAGCGCAGCTGCTTGAGGGTGTCGGCCACCGCGTCGATCACCGAGCCGGTGGAGGTGGCCGAATACTGCGGGTACAGCGGCAGCACCAGCAGCCGGCGCACGCCCTCGCGCTGCAGCCGTTCGATCGTCTGCGCTACCGAGGGCTCGCCGTAGCGCATCGCCAGCGCCACCCGCAGCGTGCCGGGGCGCTGCCGGTCCAGTTCGGCCTGCAGGCCGGCCGCCAGCGCCTCGCTGCCGTAGCGCAGCGGCGAGCCGCGTTCGTCCCAGATCCGCGCGTAGGCATGCGCCGAACGTTTCGGCCGCACGCGCAGGATCACCCCGTGCAGGATCAGCCACCACAGCCAGCGCGGGTAGTCGATCACCCGCGGGTCGCCGAGGAATTCGGCCAGGTACGGCCGCACCGCTTGCGCGGTCGGCGCGGTCGGCGTGCCCAGGTTGACCAGCAGCACGGCTGCCTGAACGGACGGAGCGGCCGGCGCGTCGGAATCGCCGGCAACGCCGGTATAGTGGTTGCTGCGTGGCATCGTGACAGTCGTGGCCGCTGGAACCGCGCAGTCTGCCACAAGCCCGGCGCACCGCGTGGCGCCGGGCCTTCCCCCGAACCCGAGTGGAGCTGCCCCATGTTGAAGACATCGCTGCAACGCCTGCTGCTGGCCGGAATGGCCCTGTTGCTGCCGGCCATGGCCGTGCACGCCGAGGATCCGCCGCTGGTACGCGCCAGCAACGCCGTGCGCGTGCTCAACGACATCATGCAGGCGCCGGACAAGGCGATCCCGAAGGATTTGCTGCAGAACGCCAGGGCGATCGCGGTGATCCCGGACATGATCAAGGCCGGCTTCATCTTCGGCGGCCGCCGCGGCGAAGGCCTGATCTCGGTGAAAGGCGCCGACGGCACCTGGTCCAACCCCAGCTTCATCACCATGACCGGCGGCAGCGTGGGCTTCCAGGCCGGCGTGTCCTCGACCGACGTGATCCTGGTCTTCCGCACCCAGCGCGGGGTGGATTCGATCGTCAACGGCAAGTTCACCCTCGGCGCCGATGCCTCCGCCGCGGCCGGCCCGGTCGGGCGCACCGCCAGCGCCTCCACCGACGCGCAGATGAAGGCGGAGATCTACTCCTACTCGCGCAGCCGCGGCCTGTTCGCCGGCGTGGCGCTGGACGGTTCGGCGCTGCGTATCGACTATGATGCGAACGCCGCGGTGTACGGCGCGGGCATTACGCCGCGGCGCATCTTCGAGGGCGGCGTCAGCAACGTGCCGGCGCCCGTGGTCGACTTTCGCGACCGGCTCGAAGAGTACACTTCACGCTGATACGGAAAGGCCGGCGCGCGTGGCGCGATGGGTTTCCGGTTCCGTCCGTTTTCGAGGTAATTCATGAGCATCTGGCATCTGATAATCCTGCTGGTGGTGGTGGTGGTGATCTTCGGCACCGGCAAGCTGCGCAACATCGGCTCCGACCTCGGCAATGCCATGCGCGATTTCAAGAAGGGACTGAACGGCGACGAGGAAGAAGCCCGGCGCAAGGAAGATGCCGAGCGGCTGCGCGCCGATCCGCCGGCCGGCTCCGCCGACCGGGCGACGCAAGGCCAGCGCGACTCCAGCGACCCGAAGTAAGCCGCGGGCGGCGGGCGGGTTGCGGCGATGATCGAGATCAGCTTCGGCAAGCTGGTGCTGCTCGCG
>ERZ778018.2543-NODE-2543-length-11508-cov-4.703396_pt1 | contig 11508 bp, 10 predicted proteins | sample MGYA00375748_ERZ778018 | MGnify/ENA primary metagenome ERZ778018 (study PRJEB29350, sample SAMN05509839) | bioreactor metagenome | biome: bioreactor; material: wastewater | place: South Africa: University of Cape Town | collected 2014-04-22 ... | reverse complement strand
TTGATCGCCACGCGCCCGCCATAGGCAAGCTCTCCCGAAAGGGCCTTGAGAAAGGTGGTCTTGCCCGAGCCGTTGGGACCGACGATGGTGGCGATCTCGCCCGGCCGCACCTCGAAATCGATGCCGGAGACGATCTGCTTGCCGCCGATGGCGACCGATACGCCGCTTGCCTCGATCATTGGCGCCTCACAGGTCGAGCAGGCCGCGCTTGCGCAGCAGGATCCACAGGAAGAACGGCGCGCCGGCAAGCGCGGTGACGATGCCGATCGGCAGTTCCGCCGGCGCCACGATGGTGCGCGAGAGCGCATCCGCCAAAAGCAGCAGCGCGCTGCCCAGCAGCGCCGAGGCCGGAAGCAGATAGCGGTTGTCCGGCCCGATCGCCAGGCGCAAAAGATGCGGCACGACGATGCCAACGAAACCGATGCCGCCGCTGACGGCCACCGCCGCCCCGACCGCCGCCGCGACGGCGACGATCGCCGTATATTTCAGGCGCTGCACGGGGATGCCGAGATGCCCGGCGGTCGCTTCCCCCAGCGCCAGCGCGTTGAGGCCGCGCGCCAGGAACGGCATGGCGGCGAGCGAAAGCACGATTACGGGGGCGACAGCGCCGATCTTCTGCCAGGTGGCGCCGGCGAGCGAGCCGAGGCTCCAGAAGGTGAGATCGCGCAATTGCCGGTCGTCGGCGACGAAGATGAGGACGCCGGTCACCGCCATGGCGAGCGCCGCCAGCGCGATGCCCGCAAGCAGCATCGTCGCCACCGAGGTCTGGCCGCGCCTCGTCGCCACCTGGTAGAGAATCAGCGTCGTCAAAAGGCCGCCGACGAAGGCTGCCAGCGGCAGCGCCATCACGCCGAGCACGGCGATCAGCGGCGTGAGGATCGTCGCGCCGAGGACGATTACGGACACCGCACCGAGGCTTGCGCCCGCCGAAACGCCGATCAGGCCGGGATCGGCCAGCGGGTTTCGGAAAAGCCCCTGCATGACCGCGCCCGATACGGCGAGCGCCGCCCCCACCAGCACGCCCATGACAACGCGCGGCAGGCGGATATCGTAGATGATGAGCCGGTCGCGGGCATTGAGCGCGGCATCGCCCGGCGCCGCCCCGAACAGCCATTCCCGGATCACGCCGGCGGCCGAGGCGTCTGACGCCCCCGAGGTCAGGCTGAACAGCATGGTGAGGCCGAGAAAAACGGCCAGCGCCGCAATGGCCATGCGGGCGCGGGCCGAACGGTCGCCTTCGACCGCAGCCTTCACGGTGCCGGCCCCGCCGGCGATCGTCTGCTCGACCATCCGCCCTGCCCGCTCAATCGGTGACTTGCTGACCGTAGATCGAAACGGCGAGATCGTGAATGGCCTCTGCCGTGCGCGGCCCGAAGCTCAGCAGGTAGCTGCCTTGCATGCGCACCAGGGCACGGCTCTTGCCTGCGGCGGTGGCGGCGATCGCCGGGTTGTCGAACGGATCGCTGCCGCTCACAGGGGTATCGTCCTGCTCCATCATCAGCACGAGGTCGGGGTCGGCGGTGATCACCGCCTCGTCGGAAAGCTGCTTGTAGCCGCTGTAGCCTTCCACCGCATTGACCGCGCCGGCCAGCCGGATGATGCCGTCGGCCGCCGTGTCGGCGCCGGCGGCCATCACCTTGCCGCCTTGCAGCGACAGCACGAACAGGACGCGCTTGCGGTCCTCGATCGAAGCGACGCTTTTTTCGACCGCCTTCAGCCTCGCATCGACGGCATCGGCGAGGGCCTCGGCCCTGTCCCCGGCGCCGAGCGCCTTGCCGACGACACGGATCTTGTCGACGATGCCCACGTGATCGAAACGCTCCGGCACTTCGAGATAGGCAACGTCGGACTTCTTCAGGACGTCGACCGCCTCGCGCGGACCGCTGCCCTGGATCGCGAGGATGCCGGTCGGATGAACCGACAGCACGCCCTCCGGCGAAAGCTGGCGCATATAGCCGACATCGGGCAGCTTGAGCGCCTCCGGCGGATAGACGCTGGTCGAATCGCGGGCCACCAGCCGGCCCTCCTCGCCGAGCGCGAAGACGATCTCGGTCACGGCGCCGCCGATGGAGGCTATCCTCGACGCATCGGCGAAGGCGCCTTCGATCTCGACGGCGCCGGAAGGAGCCGTTGGAACGAGCGACAAGGCGAGCGCGACCGCGCACGCCAACCCGGGCAAGAAGCGCATCGCGGACCTCAAACCAAAGTCGGCTGCGGGATGCGCGGCAGGTTCTCCGCAAGGAAACGCCAGTCCTCGCGCTCGCTGCTGCCTTCCTCGCGCTGGCCGAAGAACTGGATGATCATCTCGCCGTCGGCGCCGTAAGCCTCGATCGAAGTGACGTGGCCGTCCTTGGTCGGCTTGCGGACCACCCAGGTCTCGCGGATATGGTCCAGCCTGAGATGCAGATGGAAGGTCTCGTCCAAGACATTGATCCACGGCCCCATCGGCTTGATGTTGGCGATCGGTCCGGAATGGATCTGGATGCAGCCGCGATTGCCGGCAAAGCACATGATCGGCAGGGCCTCGGCGGCGGCGTGATGCATCATCGAGCCGACGGCGTCGTTGTCGAGCCTCCAGGCATAGTCGCCCCCCACGAGCCGCAGCGCCTGCCGGCGGTCGAGCCTGAGCGTGCGCAGCATGCCGAAGAACTGGTGGATGTCCGTCAGCTTGCTCCAGCGCTCGCGCAGGTCGGCGACGTCGACCGCGTCGTCGGGCATCGACGGCTCGCCGGCCGGGCGGGCAAGGACGTCCAGCGCCGGGCTCTGGTCCGCCGATTCGAGCTTCGCCACCAGGCTCTGGAAGGCATAGAGGTTCGATTCGGGGCGCATATGCACCTTGTGCACCGCCTCCCCCGCCTGATCGAAGAATTGCAGGCTGCGGCGGATGGCGTCGCCGTCGCGCTTTTCCACGGCGAAGCCGAACGCCCACGCCTTCGGGAAAATGCGAAGGTCGATGTCCTTGCCCAGCGCGACCGCGTTGTGCGTGCCCGTCACCACCTTGTCGTAGATGCCGATCTTCTCATGGACGGCGCTGTCGTTGCGGGTGAGCGCCATCACCCTGCCGACGGCCTCCAGCCCGGTAAGCAGTTCGTTGGCGTCGGGTTTGAGCCGCAGCACCCCCTCGCCGCAATACGCGGCGACGAGTTCCGCCTCCGAAATCCCCAGTTGCAGGGCAAGGTCGCGCTCGCGCGCCTTGGGGTTGTTCGAACGCGCCGCGCGGATTTCGTGCGGGGCTGGCTTCACGCGCTGGTCCATTTCTTCAAAACCTACTTGTTGAGTATCAACTTGCCCTGGCGGGTGATCTTCAGCCGATAAAGCGCGCCGTGATGCTCGATGCCGATTTCATGCGAGCCGGCAAAAAGCGAATTGCTGCTCAGCGTCCTGACGGCGAGCGGAGGCCGTTCCGGTTGACGGGGCGCTTCCGATTCCGCACGGCGATACCGATACCGGAAGGCGTCGGGGTTATGCGTATTCATCGTTTCGGCTCCTTTTTCGCGTCGGGTTTCAAGGACCCGCGCTTCCCAAAATCATTCTTGACTCGAATAATCATGTTTACTAGTCAGTGCAATACCGGAGTAAATGAGTCAACATTTAAGATGTCATTTAAGGGACCGGGCAACGTAAAAATGCGAGCGAGCCTCGAGCCAGCCAGCATGTATCTCGTTTTTTTGGAGTCGGGACATGGGGTTGGATTGGGTTCGTCGCGGGCCGACGGAGTTTGCAGGAACGGCCAGGCGGTTGCCGCCCTGCGCAAAGGAATTGATGCTTGCCGGCGTGGCGGCGGTCGCGCTGACGAACGCGGCGATGGCGCAGGACGCAGCGTCGGAGCAGGCTTCGGCCGAAACGCAGCCCGAGCAGGCCAGGCCGGCCGGCAACGTCACGCTGCTCGACAAGATCCTTATTCTTAGCCGCACCGGCGAGACGGCGATCGAATCGCTGTCCTCTTCCAGCCATGTCGACCAGGAGCAGATCGAGCGGCGCATGGCGACGTCGGTCAACGGCGTGTTCTTCGCCGTACCCGGCATCGACGTCCAGTCCGACGCCAGGCGCACCGCCTCCAGCGTCAATATCCGCGGCTTGCAGGATTTCGGCCGCGTCCAGGTGATCGTCGATGGCGCGCGGCAGGATTTCAGCCGGTCCGGCCACGGCACCGGCTCGACCTTCTGGATCGATCCCGAGCTGATCCAGTCCGCCGACGTGATCCGCGGCCCGGTCGCCAACACCTACGGTTCCGGCGCCATCGGCGGCGTCGTCTTCTTCGACACCAAGGATGCCTCGAACTTCCTGAAGGACGGCGAGACCTGGGCCACGTCGCTGACCGGCCGCTACGAGACCAACGGCAAGGGCTGGACCACCAGCGCGACCGGCGCCTACCGCTTCAACGACAATTTCGACGTGCTCGGCAACATCGTCTATCGCAACTACGACGAGTATAGGGACGGCGGCGGCGACAAGGTGCTCGGAAGCGGCTTCGACGTGCTGAGCGGCATGCTGAAGACCTCCATCCGCCCGAGCGAGAACAGCGAGCTGAAGCTCGGCTGGGTCGGCGCCAGCGACGGCTGGAACGAGGTGAGCGGCGGCGTGCCGGTTTCCGACCTCGACATGAAGCAGAACACGTTTACGGCGCGCTACAACATCACCGACGAGGACAAGAGCTGGCTCGACCTGCACGTCAACGCCTCGTACAACAAGACCAGGCTCGACCGGACCTATTTGACGACGCTTGGCGGCAATCCGTTCTTCCCCATCCAATTCGATCCCGAGACGGGACTGCCCACCAGCATTCCGGCAGGCTCCCAAACCAAATACGATCTCGGCACCTTCAGCTTCGACCTCTGGAACACCTCGCGTTTCGAGACCGGCTCCCTCCAGCACGAACTGACCTATGGCGGCGACTGGGTAAGCGACGACATGGTCACGCTCGATCCCGGCGGCGGCCAGGACACCTATACGCCTTCGGGCAAGCGGCGCGTCAGCGGCGCCTACATACAGGACAAGGTCACGTGGGACTGGCTGGAGGTGATCGCCGGCCTGCGCTACGACAGCTACAAGCTCGACAGCGACACCGCAAACAGTTCCGGCGACCGTCTTTCCCCCCGCATCACGGTCGGCGTCTCGCCGTTCGAGACCGCCGCGATGGAGGGCCTGCAATTCTACGGCACCTATGCGGAAGGTTACCGCTCGCCGTCCATCACCGAAACGCTGATGAGCGGCATGCATCCGAGTTGGGCGACCTTCCCGTTCCTGCCAAATCCCAACCTCAAGCCGGAGACCGGCAAGACGTGGGAAGCGGGCCTCAACTACAAGGTCAACGACGTGTTTGCCGCGAGCGACGCCCTGCGCCTCAAGGCAGCTTATTTCAACAACAGCGTCGACGACTACATCGACCTCGCCGACCTCGAGGTGGGGGACCCCGGTTGCGACGACCTCGGCCTTTCACCTCCGCCCTTTCCAGACGGGCCGGGCTATTACCAGATCTGCTCGCAGTACCAGAACTTCGCCAACGCCAGGATCCGGGGCTTCGAGTTCGAGAGCGTCTATGACGCGGCATGGGGCTTCGCCGGGCTGTCCGCCTCTTTCATCAACGGCCACACGGTCTCCTATGCCGGCGTGCGCGAGGATCTGAAGACGATTCCGTCCTCGCAGGTCACGGGCCAACTCGGCTTCCGCTTCCTGGAGGACCGGCTGACGGTCGGCGGCGAAGTGCAGTACAACGGCAAGCCGAAGGGCAACGACGCCGCCAGGGACTACACGCTGGTCAACGCCTTCGCCAGCTACAAGGCCAACGACAACCTCAAGGTTGACTTCCGCGTCGACAACATCTTCGATGTCAAATACGCCAACCCACTTAACGCATCGACCACGAGTGCCGTCTATGAACCCGGCGTGACGTTCAAACTCGCGGCGACCATGCGCTTCGGAGGCTAGCACCTTATGAAAACGGCAACCTTCGTTCTTTCGGCAGCCGTAGCAATGATCGTCGCGGGAAATGTCGGCGCCGAGGAGGCGGCTTCTTCGCCCGCCCCCGCGCTTTCCCTCGAACTCAACGGCGCCCAGCCCTCCGAGAAGGGCTGCCGCCTGACCTTCGTGGTGAACAACGGTCTCGGCGCCAGCCTTTCCAAGGCGGCGTTCGAGATCGCCCTGTTCAACGACGCCGGCGTGGTCGACCGCCTCACCGTGCTCGACTTCAAGGATCTGCCGGAAGGCAAGACCAAGGTCACCCGCTTCGACCTGTCGGGGCTGGACTGCGCCAAGCTCAGCCGCGTGCTGGTCAACAGCGCGACCGAATGCACGGGCGAAGGCGTCGAGCCTTCCGCCTGCCTCGGGCAGTTGAAAACCGCGACCAAGACCGCCATTTCCTTCGGACAATGACCGCAAACGGGCTAAGCCGTGGGACTGGAACCCTCATTCTCGCACTTCACGCCGGCCGGACATTCGGCCGGGAACGGGGTGTCGCCGCCTGAGCGGGAAGCGCCGGCGGCGACGGCAGGCCCGGCGCGCCGGTGGCCGCTCACCGTCGCGGCATCCTTCATCCTCCACGGCGCGATCGCGGCCGTGCTGGTGGCCGCGCCGATGGCCTGGTACGCCGCCCCCGCCGACCAGGCCGAAAACGAGGGGACCGATCAGGTCGGCATGATGGTCGCCGGCAACGCCGACAGCGATCAGCTGATGGCCGGCGAGGCCACCCAGGTCACGCTGATCCCCATCGTCGAAACCCGGCCGGTCGAAACCGCCCAGGCCGAACCGGTCAACGCCGAGCCGGTCAACGCCGAGCCGGTGCCCACAGAGCCAGTGAATCCCGAACCCGCTGCCGAGGCGGTCGAGCAAGCACAAGCCGAGGAGGCGCCGGCCACGGAAACGGTGGAGCCTGACCGGCCGACGGCGGAAAGCCCCGCCCCGGAGGAGGTGCTTGCGGCACAAGTGCCGGCGGCCGAGACCGTGACGACGCCGCAGACCGTTGCCGTGCTGCCGCAGCCAAGGCCCGCGCGCCAGCCGCGGCAGGAAAAGAAGGCGCAACCCACCGGGCAGCCCGTGCAGGAGCAGGCGAAGAGACCGGCCGCGAAAAACGCGACCGCGGGTTCCGGCGGCGCCAGCGAAAGCGACAGCAAGCGCGGCATTTCGGACGGGGCGAGCGAAGGCAAGGTCGCGCTCGCCAGCCATGGCGGCGCGAAATCGGGGATCGGAAACGCCGCCGTCTCCAACTATCCGGGCAAGGTGGCGGCGAAATTGCGCCGCGTGGCCCGCAACATCTCCAGCGCCGCTAAGGCCAGCGCGGTAAACAACGCGCAGGTTTCCTTCGTCGTCGGCGCGGGCGGCGACGTGCGCTCGGTGCGCCTCGTCAAAAGCTCGGGCTCGGCCGGACTGGACGACGCGGCCGTCGCCATCATCCGCCGGGCCGCGCCCTTCCCGCCGATCCCGGCACAGGCCGGGCGCGAACACTGGGCCTTCACCCTGCCGATAGGCCCGTTTTAACCAGTTCGATCCACAGGCAACGCGAAAGGAATGCCATGTACATCGCAATGAACCGTTTTCAGGTCAAAGCCGGCCAGGAGGAAGCGTTCGAGGACATCTGGAAGAACCGCAAGTCGACGCTGGCGGAGATGAAGGGCTTCCAGAAATTCCACCTGCTGCGCGGCGCGTTCAACGAAGAAGAAAACATCACGCTGTTCGCCTCGCATACGGTATGGGACAGCGAGGAAGACTTCGTCGCCTGGACGCAGTCGCAGAATTTCCGCGATTCGCACAAGAACGCCGGAACCAGCAAGCTGACGACCTTCGGCCACCCGAAATTCGAGGGCTTTTCGGCGGTCGAAGGCGCCTGACGGCAAAAAAAGCCCGCCGCGTCGCCGCGGCGGGCCTTCCCCCTCCTGAACGTTCAGCCGCCGACCTCATGGTTGGCCATGCGCTCCAGCGCACGCACCAGCGCCGAGTGGTCCTCCTTCGCACCGCCATTGGCGGAACAGGAATTGAACAGTTCCTGGGCGGATGCCGTGTTGGGCAGCGACACCCCCAGCGAACGCGCCCCTTCCAGCGCCAGGTTAAGGTCCTTCGCATGCAGTTCGATGCGGAAACCGGGCGCGAAGGTGCGCTTGATCATGCGCTCGCCATGCACTTCCAGGATGCGCGAGGAAGCAAGCCCTCCCATCAACGCCTGCCGGACCTTGGCCGGGTCGGCGCCCGCCTTGGAGGCGAACACCAGCGCTTCGGCCACCGCCTCGATGGTCAGCGCCACGACGATCTGGTTGGCGACCTTGGTGGTCTGGCCGACGCTGTTGGGGCCGACCAGCGTGACGTTCCTGCCCATCTTCTCGAACAGCGGCCGTGCCCGCTCGAACGCCTTTTCCTCGCCGCCGACCATGATCGTCAGCGAGGCGGCCTTGGCGCCGACCTCGCCGCCCGACACCGGCGCGTCGAGGTAGTCGCAGCCGAGATCGTTGATCTTCTGCGCGAACTTCTTCGTGGCGATCGGCGAGATCGACGACATGTCGATGACCAGTTTGCCCTTCGACAGGCCCGAGGCGACGCCGTTCTCGCCGAACAGGACCTCTTCGACCTGCGGCGTGTCCGGCACCATGGTGATGACGATGTCGGCGGCCTTCGCCACGGCGGCCGATCCCGTCACCGCCTTCAGCCCCTTGGCCGTGAGGTCGGCCGGCGGCGCGCCGCGATGATCGCTTGTGACGACGCCATAGCCGGCATCGAGCAGATGCCCGGCCATCGGCGCGCCCATGATGCCAAGTCCGATAAAACCGATGGTTTCCATTTGAATGCCTTCCCTTCAAAAAGCAGCACCCCACTCCGGTCCTTCGGACCACCCCCCCTGCCCGGGGGAGAGGAAACGCGGTTCCAACGCCGGCGTTTATCCAGCTTGGGTTCCTCTCCCCCGGGCAGGGGGAGAGGTGGCTTGCGAAGCAAGACGGAGTGGGGGTGGTTTGTTAGCGTCGACTACGCCGCAGCGCTTCCCTTCCCCGAAAATTCCCTGAACCAGCCCAGCCCGGCCTCGGTGCCGGCAGCGGGCTTGTACTCCGCGCCGATCCAGTCGGCGTAGCCGAGGCCATCGATAAAGTCATAGAGGAACGGATAGTTGATCTCGCCCGTCCCCGGTTCGTGCCGGCCGGGATTGTCGGCAAGCTGGATATGCGCGATGCCGGCAAGGTTCGCCTCGATGGTGCGCGCCAGGTCCCCCTCCATGATCTGCATGTGGTAGATATCGTACTGGATATAGAGGTTTTCGGAACCGACGCGGTCGAGGATGCCGAGCGCCTGCTTCGTGTTGGTGAGGAAGAAGCCCGGAATGTCGCGCGTGTTGATCGGCTCGACCAACAGCCTGATCCCGGCCTGTTCCAGCCGGCCGGCCGCGAATTTCAGGTTGTCGACGAAAACGGCCTCGGCCGCCTTCGCATCGACCCCGGCCGGCACGATGCCGGCAAGGCAGTTGACCTGCGGGCAGCCGAGCGCCCTGGCGTAGGTTATCGCCTTGTCGACACCGGCGCGGAATTCCTGCTCGCGCCCCGGCAGGACGGCGATGCCGCGCTCGCCGCCGGCCCAGTCGCCGGAGGGAACGTTGAACAGCACCTGCGACAGCCCGTTCTTGTTCAGCCGCGCGGCGACCTCCTCCGGCGCATGGTCGTAGGGGCCGAGATATTCGACCCCCTTGAAGCCGGCGGCCGCGGCCGCGTCGAAACGGTCGAGGAAATCATGCTCGGTGAACAGCATGGAAAGGTTGGCGGAAAAGCGTGGCATAGTCTTCATCCTGTCAATCGAGCATGACGATGGCGGTGGGCGCGTCTTCGTGGCGTTCGGCGAGATCCTCGAACTCGGTGATGTTGTCGATCTCGGTGCCCATGGAAACGTTGGTGACGCGTTCGAGGATGAACTCGAGCACCACCGGCACCGAGAACTCCTTCATCAGCCGCTCCGCTTCCTTGAACGCGGCCGCGAACTCCTCCGGCTTGCGCACGCGCACCGCCTTGCAGCCCATGGCCTCGGCGACCGCGACGTGATCGACGCCGTAGCCGGCCTCGGGATCGTCCTTGCGGTTCTGGTTCTCGAAGGCCAGCGAAACCTCGTAATCCATGGAAAAGCCGCGCTGCGACTGGCGGATCAGGCCGAGGTAGGCGTTGTTCACGACGACGTGGATGTAGGGCAATTTATGCTGCGCGCCCGCCGCCAGTTCCTCGATCAGGAACTGGAAGTCGTAGTCGCCCGAAAGGGCTACGATGGTGGCGTCCGGCCGTGCCGCGCGCACGCCGAGCGCTGCCGGCAGCGTCCAGCCGAGCGGCCCCGCCTGCCCGCAATTGATCCAGTTGCGCGGCTTGTAGACATGCAGGAACTGCGCGCCGGCGATCTGGCTCAGGCCGATGGTCGAGACATAGGTGGTGTCGCGCGGGAACGCCCTGTTCATCTCCTCGTAGACGCGCTGCGGCTTCAGCGGCACCTGCTCGAAATGCGTCTTGCGCTTCATGGTCTTCTTGCGCTGCTGGCACTCTGCGGCCCAGCCCGACCAGTCGCGCAGCCTGCCCGCCGTCTTCCACTCGGTGGCGACGTCGAGCAGCACCTTCAAGGCCGCTCCCGCGTCCGAGACGACGCCGAGATCGGGCGCGAACACCCGGCCGATCTGCGTCGGCTCGATATCGACATGGATGAATTTCCTGCCCCGTGTGTAGACGTCGACGGAACCGGTGTGGCGGTTGGCCCAGCGGTTGCCGATGCCGAACACGAAGTCGGAGGCGAGCATGGTGGCGTTGCCGTAGCGGTGCGAGGTCTGCAAGCCGCACATGCCTGCCATCAGCCGGTGGTCGTCGGGGATCGTGCCCCAGCCCATCAGCGTCGGGATGACCGGAACGCCGGTGATCTCGGCGAACTCGATCAAAAGGTCGGAGGCGTCCGCGTTGATGATGCCGCCGCCGGCGACGATCAGCGGCCGTTCCGCCTCGTTGAGCATCGAAAGCGCCTTCTCGGCCTGCGCGCGCGTCATTGCCGGCTTGAAGGGCACGAGCGGCTCATAGGCGTCGATGTCGAAGTCGATCTCGGCCAGCTGCACGTCGACCGGCAGGTCGACAAGCACCGGGCCGGGGCGCGAGGATCGCATCAGGTGGAAGGCCTTTTGCAGCACCATCGGCACCAGGTACGGCTCCATGACGGTGACCGCCCATTTGGCGACCGGCGAGGCAATCGCCGCGATGTCGACGGCTTGGAAATCCTCCTTGGTGAGCTTGGCGCGCGGCGCCTGCCCGGTGATGCACAGGATCGGAATGGAATCGGCCGCCGCCGAATAAAGCCCGGTCAGCATGTCGGTGCCGGCCGGCCCCGACGTGCCAAGGCACACGCCGATATTGCCGGCGGCGGCGCGGGTGAAGCCCTCGGCCATGTGAGAGGCGGCCTCGACGTGGCGCGCGAGGATGTGGCGGATCGTGCCCCTGCCCTTCAGCGCCGAATAGAGCGGATTGATCGCCGCGCCCGGCACGCCGAACGCGGTCGAAATGCCTTCCTTTTCGAGAACGAGAA
>ERZ778018.2540-NODE-2540-length-11512-cov-6.940648_pt1 | contig 11512 bp, 11 predicted proteins | sample MGYA00375748_ERZ778018 | MGnify/ENA primary metagenome ERZ778018 (study PRJEB29350, sample SAMN05509839) | bioreactor metagenome | biome: bioreactor; material: wastewater | place: South Africa: University of Cape Town | collected 2014-04-22 ... | reverse complement strand
GGAAAAGCCGCCGCAGGCGCCGCAATGCAGCATGCTGGCGTGCGGATTGTTGACGGTGCTCGCACCATGGCCGGCAATCACTACCAGCCGCGCGAAATCATGCGTCAGCGACATGCTCCGCAGCACCTTTTCCGCCACGGCGATGCGCGACGCCGCGTCGGGCGCGGGATCGAAACGGGGCGCCGGGTCGTTCGGGCGCTTGACCTTGGCGAAGCCAAGCCCGTTGCGCAACAGCTTGTTCACATAGACGGGACCCATCGCTTCGACGAAGGCGAAGGAGGAAACGGCGGCCAGCCGGAAGCGGCCCCAGGCACGGATCGCCCGCTCGCCAAGGCGTGCCGCTTCGTCCAGCTGCGCCGTGTCGAAACTGCCGTCGCCCGAACACGAATAGGAACCTGGCGCCAGTTGCGGCGGCAGGCGGTTCTCTTCGATGTCGGAAGCGAAACGCCGATGGGAAACGCCCAGCCCGAAGAACCCGGCAAACCCAAGCGTCCGGATGCCGGGATCGAGGCTTTCCAGCGCACGGCGGAACACTTCGGAGCGCACGTCGATACAAAAGGCCATCTGCAATTTGGCGCGGCCGTTGACAGGGCTTGCCTCTTCCGTCGCAAGAACCGCGGCAAGCCGCCTCTGGGCGGCGTGCTCGGCCGCTTCCTGCAAGATAGAGTCCAATATGTCGTCGGCGGACGGCGCGATCTCTTCGGCGTAAGCCTTTCCCGCCTCGAACCACTTGCCTTCGATCGAGGAGGCATACTGGCGAAATATCGCCTTTTCCCAGACGAGGCGGATCGCCAGAAGATCGATCACGGTCCGGTCGCTGCCGTCGCGAAGTTCCGCCTGCCACAGGCGGTAGCGCCCGATCTGCGCCCAGCCGCCAAGGCTCATCAGCAGCCGGTGGAAGTAGACCTCGAGGGCAGCGTCCGACAGGCCCAGGTATACGGCGCAATCGAGGATCGCCTGCTCGGCCGTTTCCGGCAGTTGCGCGGCAAACGCGGCAAAGCCCTTGAGGCCGGCAATTTCCGGCGTGAGATCGAACCGGGCGTTGTCGCGCCAGTTGTCATAGGCGCCGCGCCCCTTGGGGGCCGCCCACAGCGCCTGGGCCGTATCGAAATAATCGGCGGCCCAATGGCTGATACGCTCCGTCAAAACTCCGGGCCAGTCGATTGCGGACGCTTCGGCCGCGAGGTCGGCTACCGTCGGCAGCGGTGCCGGACACGGATGTTCGGCCTCCAGCGCCGCGTCCAGGTCCGCGCGTGTCTTGGGGGCGCGGGGCGCCGATGCGCCGGCGAGCGCGGCGGCAAGGTCTGTATCGTCAATCTCGCCTGACCGGATACGCCCTGCATACCAGCTTCGCGGCATCGTGACCCGCATGCCCGCAACGCGGCCGAGCCGGGCGGCGGCCAAGGCAAGCGGGCCGTCCGCCTGGCCGAGAAACGGGTTGACCGTCACGCTCGAATCCAGTGGCCAAAGCGGCGGAACCTGCCGCGCAGCCCGCCATGCGGCCTCGATCACCGCGCCCGTGGCGAGAATGTGATGATCTTCGATCCTGTTCAGCATCGCTATCCTCTGCACTATCGGTTAGTCAGGACGAGGCGCGGGCAGACCAGCCGCCGAGCATCCGATCCAGAACCGCGTTCAGGTAAAAGCCGTTGGCCAGATGCACCCGCAGCCCCGCGGCGGCCGGATGGCCGGACCACAGCGGCAGCATGGCCTGGGCGATCGCGACCGCTCCGAAGCTCAAGGCGGCCAGCACCATCAATGTCCATTCGAGCCGGCCGGGCAGCGGCGTCGCCGGCAAGGTTCCCCGCGTCAGCCATTCGGCCGCCGTTTGCAGCGTGAAATACCCGACCGCCGCGGCAATGGCGTAAACCGCTGTCTTGCGGGTCAAGACGCGCGGCGCCGCGTCGGCCAGCCCCTGCGCCAGAAGGTAGGCGACGCCGAAAATCAGGATCGCGCCGAGGGCAAGCGACTGTGGTGACTTGTGGCCGAACCCGAAAGCGATGCCGAAGATCGCCCCGATCACCGCGTAGATCAGCAGCGCCAGCCCGAACGCCCGGCCGACGGCGGCACCGTCAGGGATCGCGATCGGTCCCGGACGGCGGATGGCGGCGACCTGTTCGACGGCACCACCCGAAGCGAGGAAGGCGTGCGCCTTGTAGAAGGAGTGGACGACGATGTGCAGCAAGGCGAGCGAAAACAGCGCCAGCCCGCACTCCAGCATCATGAAGCCCATCTGCGCCACCGTAGACCAGGCAAGCGAGGTCTTGACCGCAGGCTGGGTGAGCATGACGAGCGCCCCGAACAGCGCCGTGAAGCCGCCGATCATCGCCACCGCCGCCAGGATGCCTGGCGCCGTCAGCATCGGGTCAGCGAAACGGACGAGCAGGAAGCCGCCGGCATTGACGATGCCCGCGTGCAGAAGTGCCGAAACCGGCGTCGGCGCCTCCATGACTTCCGTCAGCCAGCCATGCGTCGGAAACTGGGCCGACTTGAGCAGCGCCGAAAACGCGAGCAGGCCGGCGGCAACGGCGGTCAGCGCCGACCCGCCGCTCGTTCTTGCGATGGAATTGACGGTTGCTATGTCGTCGGTGTCGTAGGCCCAGGCGACAAGGCCGGCGCCGGCGATCAGCGCGGCCGCGCCTAGGCGCGAAAACAGCCGCTTCTTGCGCTCGGCACGCTGCGCCGCCAGCCGCTCCGGATAAAACAGCAGCAGCCGGCGCAGCGCCACGCTCATGCCGATCCATGCCGCCGCGAGCTGTACGAGGTTGCCTGCCTGGACAAAAAACAGTACGGCCGCGAGCGTGATGCACAGCCAGCCTGTGAACGCACCCTGCCGCGCCTCACCGTCGAGATAGGTCCGTGCATAACGCAGCACGAGCCAGCCGATGAAACTGACGAGCAGCAGCATCGTCACGCTGACGGCATCCAGCAGGCTGGAAAAACCGATCCCGGCGGCGCCGATCAGGCCGCTCGTTCCCGCCCCTTGCGTGATAAGTACGGCAAGCCCGCCGAGCGCGATGACAAAAGAAGTCAGTGCGGCGGCTTCGGCCAGCCCGGCGCGATTGGGACAGCGGCCGGAGCCGGGAAAGGCAACGGCAGCAGCGATGAGCAGCGGCAGCGGCATGGCTAACGGAAGCAGATAGAGCGACAACGTTGATCTCCGAGAGGCAATCGTTGCCCTGCAATATCAGGCGCGGTTTTCTGAAGAAAATTCATTGTTTATGCAAAATCGTTCGCTAATATCGAATGATGTCTTCCTTGAACTACAACCACCTGCGCTATTTCTGGGCCGTCGCCCATGACGGTAATCTCACGCGCACGGCGGCGCGGCTCAACGTCACCCAATCCGCGCTATCAGTACAAATCCGCAAGCTGGAGGCGAGCCTCGGCAACGCCTTGTTCGAACGCAGCGGCCGCAAACTGCACCTGACGGAAGCGGGGCGCATCGCGCTCGACCATGCCGACGCCATCTTCAACACCGGCGAGGAACTGCTGGGCACGCTTCGCGACGCCGACACTTCACACAAGACCCTGCGCCTCGGCGCGTTGGCGACGCTGTCGCGCAACTTCCAGATGGAATTCCTGCAACCCCTCCTTGGGCGGCCGGATGTCGAACTCGTCCTGCGTTCAGGCAACACTGCCGAACTGATAGCTTCGCTGCGCGCGCTCAGGCTCGACGTGGTGTTAATCAACCAGCCCCCGGCGCATGATGGGCATTCACCGCTGGTCGCCCATCGCCTCGCGGAGCGCGCGGTCAGTCTTATTGGGGCTCCGGCGCGCTTTCGCACGAAGTGCAGCCTTGCCGAGCGCCTGATGGCCCATCCCGTCATCGTCCCGACCAGCGGAACGAGCGTTCGTGCCGGCTTCGATGCGCTCATTTACAAGCTTGATATTCGCCCGCATGTCATCGCCGAAGCCGACGATATGGCGATGATGCGCTTGCTTGCGCGCGAGGATATCGGCCTCGCCGTGCTACCGCCGATCGTGGTGAAAGATGAAATCGCGGCCGGCACGCTTGTCGTCGGCGCAGCCCTTCCCGGTATCGTCCAGACATTTTATGCAGTGATGATGGAAAGGCGCTTTCCCAACCCGTTGCTGAAGGAACTCATCGGAAAGGGAAGAAAGAAAAATACCTGACCGTTGAGCCGGCTATCCAGCTACCTTCGCACGCTCTTTATAATCTATCGATGAAATGACTGGTCTCGTGCTCGTCATTTTGTTCGGACTTCTAACCCCGAGCTTTCATCTTGCTGTCGTCGAATGCATCTGGATAAAGCTCACCGTGTCTTCCAAAGTCGGTGCGATGAAACGCAACGGAAAACCCACGGCGCCGATTATTTCCAGATGACCGACGCCCGGATAGAGCTTGAGTTGAACGGGTGTTCCCGAACGTCGCAACTTTTCGGCAAGCTCGGTGCTGTTTTTCGGATAGACAATGCTGTCGCCCGTTCCGTGCAACAGCAGCACCGGAGGACGACGGCCGTCAGCGAAACTCACAGGTTGGGAAAGCGCCTGCGTCTTTGCCGTGCTGAAAATGGCGACGATTTCCCTGTCGTTGGAAGGCAGGAAATCATAAGGGCCCGAGATGCCGACGAAACCCTTCAGATCGCGCCCCGCTGAAAGGCCTTCCTTACCAAGCCACTCATCGTCGAGCGCCAGCATGGCAGCGATATAGGCTCCTGCCGAGTGTCCTATCAAGAAGAGTTTCGATGGGTCGCCGCCATATTCGCGAGCGTGGTCCTTGGCCCAGCGCACGGCTTTCGCACCGTCGCTGAGGAAGCCCTGATAGTGGACCTCCGGATAGAGCCGGTAATCCGGGACGATCGTAACAATGCCTCTTGCGGCCAGGGCCGAGGCCACGAACCTGTAGCCCTGCTTGTTTCCACTTTGCCAACTGCCGCCATAGAAAAACACCGCGACGGGTGCGTTCCCTACGTCCCCCGGCGAATATACATCCAGCTTGTGCCTCGGACCTTGGCCATAGGCGATATCCTTGTGGATATTTGCACCGTTCGACGACGTAACGAGGTTTAGCACCAACGCCGGTGAACATGCCGCCAGAGCAAATAAAGGCAATAGTGCCGATATCGTTCGATAAATGAGCCGCAAAGTCGGATCCTGTGATTGAGAAGGACTGCAGTCAAAGAGGATTGGTCCGCATGCGGCCAAGGATAAAAATGCGGCAAATCCATCGCCCCAGTCCAGCCTGTCGCGGTATGTCTGTAGATCGATGAGGCGAAAGGAGCGTAACTATCATGCGCTTTTTACGCAGACACGCTTTGTTTGGATCAAATCAATCCGTGCTGATCCAATTTGGTGGTACTGACGTATTGCTTTCCATGATGAGGGAAAGGTGCGGAGCAGGTTCTTAAATATTCTGGCGGTCGGCATCGCACTGGTTGTTGTGTCCGTGATCATCGGGACGATAACGCCGCGGCCGATCTGGCGAAACCGAGTCACAGGCCCGGCGGATGCAACCAGGCAGATATTGTTGCTGAGCAATCCCATCCACACCGATATTGCGATCCCGGTGGACGACGCGGTTCGGGCCCAGTTCGGATTTCTTCCGGCAGCAGGTCTTCCAATCGGCCTGCCGCAAGTTCGCTACGTGATCTTTGGCTGGGGCGGCCGCGCCTTCTATACCGAAACACCGACGTGGTCGGAATTGAAAGCCGTGCCGACCTTCAAGGGGCTGACCCTCGACAACTCGGTTATGCATGTCGAAATAGCGGGCGATATCGATCGGCATGATCCATCGGTAACTGTTGTCAACATCACAAATACCGGCATGATTGCGTTAGCCGACGCCATTCGCGACAGCTTTGCTGACGGCCCCAAGCTCCTTGCGGGTTTGTCCTATGGAAAATACGACGCGTTCTTCGAAGCAAAAGGGTATTTCAACGCGCTTTTCGGGTGCAACACGTGGACTGCGGCCATGCTGCGTCGGGCCGGGCTGTCGACGGGGTGGTGGGAACCGTTACCCCTGCTGCTGCGAACGTCTTTACAACTCCACAATGACCCCGCTTCGTTTGCACGGTAAGGCCAGAAGTCTGCACATATAGGCTGTTTATTCGCGGGCCGCGACTAGCCAAGCTCGCCAACGCGAGAGTGCATTTGTGTAGCGTGGTAGCCCGAAAAATGCGTAGTGACGACCCAACGGGCATTCCTTGTTGATCCCAACGCAGCGATCAACCTTTGCTCGGCCATCACGAACCTGCGTCCTTTTTTAAGCAATTCAACAAACCCGCTCCTGTTCACAGGGGCGGGCTTGTTGGTGCAGGTTGACAAAGCCGCTTACATCTTGGGCAGCAGAACTTTGTCGATCACGTGGATGACGCCGTTGGACTGCTTAACGTCTGCGATGGTTACATGAGCGACGTTACCATTCTCGTCGGTAACGGTGACCTTGCCGGCTGTATCCTTCAGCGTCAGTTCACAGCCGCCGACTGTCTTGACCTTGTGCATGCCACCGTCGGCCTTGACCATCTTCTTGACGTCGGCGGACATGGCATCGGCCGCGATGACGTGACAGGTCAGGATCTTCACCAGCTTGGCCTTGTTCTCGGGCTTCAGCAGCGTGTCCACTGTACCCGCCGGAAGCGCCGCGAAAGCCTCATTGGTCGGTGCGAATACAGTAAAGGGGCCTTTGCCCTGCAATGTATCGACCAGTCCAGCGGCCTTGACCGCGGCCACCAACGTGGTGTGGTCTTTCGAATTCACGGCGTTTTCGATGATGTTCTTGTTGGCGTACATGGCAGCTCCGCCGACCATGGGGTCCTTGGCATAGGCGACCGTGGAAAGCGCGGAAAAGGCGACTGCGCCGGCGAACAAGGCGGTGGCGAATTTACGCATAATGTCAAACTCCTCTGGGTTCTGGTTCCCATTTCTTGGGACGAGAGGAGATACGAAACGCAGACGCAATAGTTTCAGAGCATCCGAAATTATTCGACAGATTGTTTGGGACGGTAGGCAGCCGAAGCTGAAATGCCGACTTAGATTCTCTTGAGATCGCCTGCCGCGACCACCGGTCCGGTCGGCTGGCCCGTCGGCGAACCGCCGGCGGGCTCCAGGCTGATAGCCAGCACTGCGCCTTGCGCAAGTTTTTTCCGCTCTTCGGCCGAAACGGCAACATGCGTGGTGGCACCCGGAGGTATGATCCCCATTGAAACGGGGGGCTTCTTTCCTTCAATCATCCACAACTCGAAATCCTTGCCGGAAGCGCGTGCCCCAGAAACATGCGACAGCCCGACTTCATGGCGGGCAGCGTCGTAGACGGCGAGATATTTCACATCGCTGCCGTCAGCGGCCAGCGATGCGACCAGCCGTGGCTGAGGTACCTCGAGCGATGGGCTCATGTAGGGGACAGCAATCGCAACCATTGTCGCGGCCACAGCTACGGCTGCCAAGCCGCGCCAGAAGGCCAGGCTCGACCACAGGCCGGAACGAGATGCTGCCCCGGAGGTACCATCGGACGCAAACAGCCGGCGATCGATTGCCGCCTTGACGGAGGCCGGCGCTTCTACATTCGGATATTCGGCCGCCATCGGCGAAAGCCGCACCTCCCAGTCATCGACGAGCCGTGCGAAGTCGGCGTCGGTTTCGATGCGCCGGGCTGCGGATTGCCGCTCGGCCGCCTCCAACGCACCAAGAACGAACTCGGCGGCCAACAGGTCGTCGCTATCGTGTTCCGGTCCATGGTCTTCGGCTGGCGTCATCTTTCCAGGCATTCCCGCAATTTCATGAGGCTGCGGCGCAGCCATGTCTTCATCGTGTTCAGTGGAACGCCATGGCGTTCCGCAAGCTCACCATAACTCTCGCCCGTCAGATAAGCGCCCCGTACCGCCTGCGCGCGGTCCTCTTCCAGTTCGCCCAGGCAGTGCTCGATACGCTGTTTTTCGCCACCGGCCAGAGCCATCGCTTCCGGTCCCGGTGCTGGATCGGCAATGTCGAGCGCCGTATCAATATCCTGCACCGGTCTACGACGCGCCCTGATGCGATCTATCGCATGATTGCGGGCGATGGCCACCAGCCAGGAAATCGGGCTCAAGTCCGATACCGTAAAACGATCCGCCTTCATCCAAATTTTGACGAACACCTCCTGAAGGGCATCTTCGGCCTCGCCCCTATCGTTCAAGACACGAAGGCATACGCCGAAAAGTTTCGCGTTCGTTTGCCGGTACAGCAAATCGAATGCGGTGCGATCCTTCAATGAGGTCCGGACAATGAGCTTAGTGATGTCGTGCGGCATCGTTGCAGCCAATTTGGACCAGCCTTACTTCACCGGCGCCCAATTCACATCTCGGCAAAGCAATCCTCCGATAATACAGCCGCGAGTAATCAACCCATTTTTTTCGATAATCAAGGTCATCGAATACGTTCTGTCCCGCTTGGGGTCAAAGGCGGTGCCGGACAATTCGGTGTCGGATTTTCGTTCCAGCGACATGATGAGCCGGTCACCGACTTCCTCGCCCTTGCTGGTGTCCTTGATCCAGAGGTTCGTAGCGCACAGCTTTGCTCCGCACGGGGCGATTTTCACGCGGGCATTACCGTCGTCGCGCGCCCAAATCCCATAAGGATCGCTCGCCTGGGCAGATATCGAAAAAAGGCATGTCAGGGCAAAAACGCAAACGGCGATGGCTTGACGGATCATGTTTCAGGCTCCGGGTAGCGCCTCTTTTCCGTATAGGGTGCCATCCTGTTACGCAGACCGTGCTGTGTCGGATCTATTCCTTGGTAAAAAAAGCGGAGATGTCTTCGAATCCCCGGTCGACGTTTCCACGGGGCGCGCATGATCCGAACGCCAAGGCGTGACGTAGAAAGAAGCTAAATGCCCGCGAGGAAATCTCCGTGAAAGCTTATGGTATCGCCTATATCGCGACAGGATTGGTGTTTCTGGCCGTCGATGCCGTTTGGCTGACGCTCGCCGCGCAACGGCTTTACCGGCCGCTGATGGGCGACATGTTGGTCGAAAATTTCAGGCTGGTGCCGGCCGTTCTGTTCTATCTGATCTACATTGCCGGCATCGTCGTGTTCGCCATATCGCCGGCGTTCGCCACCGAACGCTGGACGACGGCGACCGGCTACGGCGCGTTGCTCGGCTTCTTTGCCTATGCGACCTACGACCTGACAAACCAGGCCACGCTGCGTAACTGGCCGGTGCCGGTGACGATTGCAGACCTGTGCTGGGGAACGTTGCTTACCGCTTTCGCCGCTACGATGGGTTTTCTGATTACTCGGGCATTCACGTCAGCCGCTTGACGGTTTCAGTTTTTGCGACTCAGCTCTCCCGAGACGATCAGGCCGATGAAGACGGTCAGCGTGCCGGCGCTCATGGCGTTCAGTCTGACGAAGGCCTGATACTCGGCCGGTGAATAAAGGTGCAGCGGCGCGCCGGTGAATTCACCGAGCCCAAGATAAATAAGCAGCGCCAGCCCGACCAGCGCCAAGGCGAGCAGCCTTTCGGACGATCGAAAGAACGCCGCCGCGATCAGCGCGCAGGGAATGAGGAAGATCTCCACGCCCGATGCACGGCCGAACACACTCGCGCTCAAGATGGTGTTCGCCATGCCGGCCAGCGGAAGCAGGGCACGACCAAGCTTGGGCGAGCGTCGAGCCACGGCTGGCACGGCAAGAAAGAACGGTGTCGACAGGAAGGTGAAGAAGGTCGGCGATATATGTTCGCTGACGGCCCAGTAAACATAGAGCGGATAAAAGGGCTGGTTGGAGGCGACGACCAGCGCGATGAGATTGCAGGAAGCGACCAACGGGTCGTCATGGGCGGCATACGCACCGATGCGCCTCCAGATGGATCCCAGAAAAGCCCATCGCGTCAAACCAGTCACGCCGGGCGCAACCGATAGTGGCTGACGCCCCATTCCTTGCCATCGGCATGGCCGAAGAGACCAGCTGTCGCGAGATAGAAGAGACGCCAGCGTCGGCGCCACAGTGCCGCATCCGCGCCGTACACGTCGCGCAGGATGGCGTCGATCCGCGGCAGGTTCGCATCGAAGTTCGCCAGCCAGTCGAGCGCAGTGCGTTGGTAATTCAGACCATTCCACTGCCAGTCGCTTTCGACCTCGAAGAGGTCGGGGAACATCGCCATCAGACCATGGCTGGGCATGATGCCGCCGGTGAAAAAGTGCTGGGCGATCCAGTCGGCCCGGTCGCCGTGATCGAAGCGATAGGGCTGGCTGCGGTGGCTGAAGACATGGACGAACAAGCGCCCGTCGGGCGCCAGCCATGAGCGGATGCGCTTCAGCAAGGACGACCAGTTGGACATATGCTCGAACATTTCGACCGAAACGACACGGTCGAACTTCCCACTTGCCTGGAAGTCGTTCATGTCTGCGGTGATGACCGTAATGTTGCCCACGCCGCGCGCCTTGGCTTCCGCCTCGATGAAATGCCGTTGCGGCGTGGAATTCGAGACCGCGGTGATTTTCGCATTCGGATAGCGCTCGGCCATGAACAGGGTCAGCGCCCCCCAGCCGCAACCGAGTTCAAGGATGCGTTGACCGTCTGCCAGAGCGGCATGCTCGACTGTTTCACGCAGGGCAAGCCGTTCGGCCTCGGCAAGCGTTTCGTCGCCTTTCGGATAGAGGCAGCATGAATATTTGCGGCGCGACCCCAGCGTGAGCGCGAAGAATTGCGACGGCAACTCATAGTGTTGTGCGTTGGCCGCTTCTGCATGGGCGGCAATGGGGTGATGTTCCATGTCACGCACGAAATTCTGCGCGTATTGGGCCGGCAATGACGCCAGACGCGTTTTGGTGCGACCCACCAGGTACTGGACCCCGAGATTGGTCAGGGGATCCGGCAGCGGTGCCTGCTCGACCAGGCGGATTGTCGACGAAAGCAGGGTCATGATCTTCCATCCTCGAACTTCTGCGCGGGATGCCGAGTGGCTGGCAGTCCGGGCCAGAACGCATTGACGCGCCGCTGATAGGCGCTAAAAGCCTCGCCGCGCGAGCGCAGCATGTGCGCCTCGAGCGGCGGAATACCGGAGACATAGACGAGCAGCCAATACATGAAGATGGGTCCCGCAAGGGCTGCCCAGCCGAAACCATAGGATCCGCCAACAATGGCGATCGCGGCAAAAGCCACCCAGACCAGCCACTCGAAGAAATAATTCGGGTGGCGTGAGAATGCCCATAGGCCGGTGTCGCAAACCTTGCCCTTGTTCTCAGGCTCGGCGCCGAAGCGCGCGAGCTGGCGGTCCGCCATGCCCTCTCCGACAATGGCAATCGCGAAGATGCCAATCCCCAGCAGGTCGCCATACGATAGGCCGTCTCCCGGACGATGCGCGGCGGTCAGGATGGTGAGGACCAGCAGAAAGGCTGCCGCCGCCTGGATTTGCAGGAACCAGAAAAGCCTGCTCCTGAACCTGCCGCCCCATTCTTCGCGCAACTGCCGATAACGCGGATCGTCGCCGCCGTGTAGCGTGCGTGCCGCGATATGGGACCCCAGCCGCAGGGACCAAAGGGCGGCGAGGCCCGCGACGAGCCATTGGCGG
>ERZ778018.2539-NODE-2539-length-11513-cov-4.284430_pt1 | contig 11513 bp, 7 predicted proteins | sample MGYA00375748_ERZ778018 | MGnify/ENA primary metagenome ERZ778018 (study PRJEB29350, sample SAMN05509839) | bioreactor metagenome | biome: bioreactor; material: wastewater | place: South Africa: University of Cape Town | collected 2014-04-22 ... | reverse complement strand
ATATTACCCTTAACATAGTAATTTTCATCAATATTATCCAGGTAGGACCCGACTTCTTCCAATCGCTTGTTTAATACTTGCTGTGTACTTATTGCATCTTTATTTTTCTGATGGTAAAGTGCAGTCATGTCTTTCATAAGTGGTGCTATAAACTCTTCTTTAAGAGAAAATGACTTCAGATAATCCTGAAACTGTTCATTCATCTTTCTCGCATTTATATTACACTTGCAGCCATTAGTCCTGCATTTATAATAATAGATGTTCTTTGCTTTTACAATATAACCTGTAAATCCAACACCGCATTTGTCACATTTTGTAAAAACCTTTAAAGGAAGCTTGTCTCTTTCTTTCTGATGAGATACTCCCAGTTTCCCTCCGGACTCGGCCCGAATCTGGTTTATTCTCAGAAATACAGATTCGGGTATTAATGAAGGATGAACGCCTTTTACAACTTTGCCATCCAGCATCTTATTTACAATGATACCCGCATAAAAGGGATTGGCAAATGTCTGACTTAGCTTTTGTTTGTACATGACAACATCTAAAGCTTTCAGCTTTTTAATGATTACTTCATTTTTCATGCCTTCAAGCTTCCAGTAAAAAGCTTTTCTGAGATGCTTTCCAATTTCATTGATGACAATTTCACGTTTCCCGTTTATCATAACAGCGCTATAGCCCATAGGCGGACGTAAACACCAGATTCCCCGTTCAAGATGTTCTCTGGAACCATCCATAGTAGCTTGACGCCTTAGTTCATTGTCATACTGAGATATTAAAAGTTCCATATTTTGATGAAACTGCCCAGTTGGTGTTGCTGTATCCGTAGGTTGTGTTACTGCTAAGACACGCACACCATAATTCCGGCGTAAATCAGCAGCGAGTTTTATCGCGCCGCCACCTGTCCGGCTAAACCTGGAAGTTGTATAAATCAAGATATATCCAATCTGCCCCTTTTTCTTGCTGATGTAATCAAGCATTCGCTGAAATTCTTTGCGTCCATCGGTTTTTGCAGACTCAAATTTTCCTCCAAAAGAAGCTTGTATGTTATAACCATTCCTGGCGGCAAACTCATCAATCGTTTTGTCCTGAAAATCAAGGCTGAGATTCGTATCCTGCTGTTCTTTTGAAGATACTCTCGTATACTTTACAGCCTCTTTAAAGTCCTGAATAAATACAGGGCGGCCGGATAATCTTGCGAAACGCTGAAATGCGGCTAAATCTGTCATGCAGCTAAATTTTGTTGGTTTGGAAATTGTTTTTTATTGTCCTTCGTCTTTATTACTACATTTCCTGCTATTAATTCATATAGTATATCTGATAAGGCATGGATAACTTTTATGGATTCGTTTAATTCACTCTCAGAACTGTTTTCAAATCCTGGAAACGTAATTAACTCTTCCTTAGTCAATCTATTTTTATTTTCTGCTTTATTATTAAACTGTATTACTTTAGTTTTCTTCACTATTTCATTTTTTAAAGAATTACAAATTGTCTCAGTTACTGACGAAAAGCTAAAGCATTCAAATATACAAAACATTGATTATCAATTATAATGTAGCCTATTTTTTTATATTTAGCGTTCTGGCGTTTTTCTGAATTTTTCAGGATGAGAAACCACTTTTTGAAATTTGCTCCGTTGATTTCATCAATAGAGTAATATGGTTATGCTTCCGTAAGCTCACTATCCACTTGAGCATTCCATATTGGCACAATTTTGACAGCTTAATACAGATAAAAATTCTCAAAAAGCAATTGTAAGTGTTGGCAAATTTTGTTGTATATCGGATTTTCCTGTTCATAAAAAGCAACTGTACATTAAAAATTAGATGAGCAGGTCCATCATACAGAATGGTATGGAGCAACTTAAGATTTGGTAGCATAAATAAGTGAATTTGATTAATAAACCGGCTGCCTGAACCATTCGGCAACACATTTCAATACAATATTGATGTAATATTTCAATGCAGTGATGCCCGTTGTTGCTCTATGTTACCGTTTATTTAAATTACTCGTCCAAAATTTTAGAAGATTGTACAAAAGGTTGTTACAAAACCGGGCAAACACGTAATAAGGATGGAATAATTTGTAATAAGGATGTAACAATACTGTAATAAAACAGTAAAAAGAGTGTATGAAAGGACATGTACAAGCTAAAAACAGCAGTACAGATATGATTCTAAAGCAAGATATAGCGGATTAAAAAACCTTTCTAAAGTATTGTACATATTCGATGTGCTTTAAACCAATGGGTATAGATTTGAAAAAAATCTCCATTATGTTTGAATTGAAATCATACAGCCGTAAAGAACTTGCATTGTTATACTTTCCTGACAGCCCTACTGCCAAGGCTGCCTGCATGAACTTCAGGCGATGGATGCTGGGAAAAACCGACAGTAAAGTATTATTCAACGAGCTGCGTCACAAGAAGCTATTCTTAAAACCTGATGTCAAAAGAATAGTTGAACTCTTAGGAGAACCTTAATAGCTCAGAAGGATTCTATTCTTCATTATTACGTCATTTAAAGCGATAGGTAACACTATCGCTTTTTTTTATTTTTTTCAGGAAACAATAATGTCTTACTCTACCCCTCTTTTACTCAAAATGTGTCAACCATATTCCGGACTATGCACAGCACCCTGAAAACTTGTAGCATTTGTAGCAATACAAGCAAATACTCAATGAAACCATTAACAGGAAAGGCCTTCAGCTATGCTACAATGAATAATTACCGGCTATTCAATTGTAGCAAAAGCATCCTTTTGTAGCAAACACGCATTAAAAAATGCAACAATATTGCTACAACGTGCTACAAATTACTTGTATCAGATTTCACCTGTATGCAAATACCCTGCTGCCTTTCGGGAATTTGCTACAAATGCTACTGAGAAATCCTGCAAAATATAATGAGTAACACAAAAGTAAATTTTTGCAAAAAATGAACATAAATATTGGCACAGATATTGTGGGAAATTGCCAAGTCAAGGTATAATAAAGCTTATATAAAATTGATTTATAGTTACTTACAAAAGCAACTGTTTCTTAAAAGTCGTTACGTAAACTTCCTGGAAGATGCATTTTTAGGGGGATATCCCTCAAACGTTAGGGGAATATACCCTTAAAAATAAGTCGAATATCCCCCAAATCTTTTCAAATAAGTTATTCAACTTTGAAGTATGAAAAATTACAGAATATTTCATTGACTTTCATCAAGCATTCATCTGCTTAAAATGGTGAATTATGAAAAGAAAATCCTTTACATATCATCAAGGCATCCAAGCAAAAAAAATCCCCTGTTGCTACCAACAACAGGGGGAATTAAAAATGATGCTGGATAGTATTCACCCTCCTTAGCTACGCAAGAAGAGTTTTAATCCGATTTATCCATTTATTTATCATTTTTAAATAACGAAATTATGAAAAAAATCATAATCCTAATGAGCACTTTAATGTGCGCATTAAGCCTTTCCGCTCAGGTAGTGGAATGCGCATTTACATCTATTGATGAAGACATAGACCATAATAAAATCCTTTATGCCAATACAGTTTACAGGGTAGAGGGATGTATTCGTGTGTTGCCAGGCTATACCCTTGAAATTGAACCGGGAACAATTGTGATGTTTGAAAAAGCATCGAAAGCATCTTTAATCGTTGAGAGAGGTGCATACGTTCAAATTAATGGTACTCTTTCCGAGCTTGTTAATTTTGTTTCAGACCAGAAATCTTTTGCAAGGCAAAGAGGCGATTGGGGAGGTTTTTATATCCTGGGCAATGCCGAAAACAATGAATCAGGTGGTATTATTGAACTGGATGAGGCTGAATGTGAAATCGTAGGTGGTGGTGAGAATAATGCCGACAGCTCCGGTGTAATTCAATACCTGAATGTAATGTTTTCCGAATATGGTATGACCGGTGTAGGTGTGGGTAACAAAACTGTTATAGACCATATTTACGTTTCCCAATCTGCTGATAAAGGAATACGTTTATTAGGTTGTGATGCCCGGATAAAACACACTATTGTTAAAGACATCGCTGGTTCAGGATACGAGTTTGATTTTGGCGATAACAGTAAAATGCAATATGGTATTGCAGTAACAGTTGACACCAGCGCACACAGAGCATCAGGTACGAATCAACTCGTAATATCCAATAACAGTAATAGTGAATATGCAACACCTCTTGGCCGTTCGATAGTAAGTAATTTTTCCTTAATAAACCCTCGTTTTTGCGGTTATACTACACTAAATAATGATTTTCAAAATAGTGTTTTGTATAAAAAAGGAGCCGGGGGAGGTGTATATAATACAGTAGTAACTGGAAGCCCAAGAGGTCTGTATTTCGGCGACTTTTCGGCAATGGAGAGTGCGGACCTGGCACTGCTGAATTATTCCTATAATACAGGTGTTGACAACACTTCACCATATGATGCAGTTACTACCTGGCCAACCAATTGTGCATTGGATATTGACGATTGGATTTTAGGCACTGCAATCGGTGCTTGTGCGCAGACAGGAAATGACTTTTATTCATTGCCTTACGATTTAGGATATAGCAACACCATATGTGGAGCAACACCAAGTTTCCTTTTGGGTACAACCGACTTGGATGATGCCAGCTTTCCGGCCTCATCTGATTTGGATAATGGATTTTTTACTTCTGGAAGCCAAAAGAGAGGCGCAATTAATGCTTCTGTAGACTGGACTGGCTGGAAAATATGGAACGAAGCTGCATTTACTGTATGCCCTGAAAATCGTATGGCTCCTACCGGAATTGCAAATGTCGCTAATGGCAAAACCCAGCTTTCCGTTTACCCAAACCCTGCTAATGACATAGCTTATGTGGAGTTCAATACCGAGAATGCAGGCAAGGTAACTGTTGATGTTGTAAACAGCTTAGGACAGGTAGTACGCAGCATTAACACCAATACTGCAAAAGGCAAACAAAGCATTGAAGTGGAAACCGGCGGTTTAAGTGCAGGTGTCTATATGGTAACTGTAACATTCGAGAATGGTCTTTCTGCTCACGCTAAAGTAATGGTTAAATAATCAATTTCTACCCACATTAAAAAAGCTCCACCTTTTGCGTGGAGCTTTCTTTTTAAGTATTTATTGCTTTCAAACTATCTTATTAAGGTTACATCCCCTTTGAGATTGATTGTTTCTACCTGTTCTGTTTCCATATTGATGTGATAGAAGTAGGTGCCCATCTCGCAGGGTTGCCCCCTGAATGTTCCGTCCCAACCCTCTAAAGCAGCAGCACCGAATGCCGAATAGACCATTTGCCCGAACCTGTTGTACACTTCAAAATTTCGGATAAGAATAAACCCGTTACCTGTTGGACGAAACCTGTCATTCAGGCCGTCCCCGTTTGGTGTAAACGTATTAGGCATCAATATTGTCGGTCTTACGGAGATTGTAACCGAAGCTGTACCTATGCAGCCATGCTCCGAAATACCTGTTGCGGTTATGGTTCTTGTTGTGTCCAGTTTTACAGACTGATTATATGCAGACTGATTGTGAAACAGATGAGCTGGCTCCCATGATACCACTGAGAAAGTTTGCGCAGCCGAAACCGTCAAACGTACAGGTTCCAACCTGTTAACAATGTTCTTATCTGCAAACAGTCTAAGTTCCAGCTCTTTTACTTCAATGTCTTTATAAGCAGTATCGGAACAGCCTTCCATATTGCTGACTACTAAAGAAACCCTGTATTGCCCTGCTTTAAAGTATTTGTAGGATGCGTCATAAACACTTGAGAAATTACCATCCCCGAAATACCATTTCCATACAGTTGCATTCATACTGTCCACCAAAAAATCAACCTGCTTTTCAAGACATATTACTGTATCGCTGTTGAATGAAGCATAGGGCATAGGTAAAGGGTTTATAGTAAAATGTAGTGTGGTATCGCAGCCTGTTTGTGTCCTGATTTGTACGGTGTATATTCCTGATGACAGATTGAGTATGCTGTCTCCATTATTGTTCCAGCTCTGTTGCAGGACATTGTTGTTTTCATCTTTCCATGCGTAATGGAATGTTGTAGTATCATTTTGATAAGGTATTAATTTTGCTTTAGCTTTATAGCTGTTTGGACAGCTATACGAAGTATGGGATAAAGCAGGTAGCTTCACGAACACAACCTTAAAAGTATCTTCCTGGTTCTTACAATCGGCATTGGTGTACTTAACCGTATAAATTCCACTATTCGTTATTGTCCTGCTCCTGCCGGTAGTACCGTCATTCCATACATGGAGCTTGCCTGTATCTGCTGTGATTTCAATACTATCTTTAAAGCAAGCAGTTACCTGTATTGCAGTTCTAACGGTTTCATAATAAGGTAATACAGCCACATCATTCGGCATTGGACGATATATATTCCATGAAGGCGACATAATTACATTGGCAAGAGGATTACAGGCAAGTCCTGAAATATCAGGAGCATTGATAGCATGAATATTGGGAGAACCACCACCACTGACAAAATAGATTTTACCGTCTTTACCCCTTTTCAAATCACCTAACCTGTCAATGTCAGTATAAGTATCGGTAAAAACCACTGTATTTGAAGCTATAATAGATGACAGGTTAGGTAAAGCCAGGTTAAATTGCCTCACTTTTCCTGAATGAAAAACATTCTGAAATTTGAATGAAGAAACAGTAGCGTAGAGCTTTGAATTATCGGGAGAGAAGCAAGCTCCGTAATACTTACCCATTGTACTGCTGCTATCCAGTATTTGTGCATTGGAAACAATACCCGTATTTTTATCAAAATCATACAGCTCCAAACCTCCACTGCTATTCAAGGACATATTGCAAGCAGCAACCATTTTTGTAGCGTCAGGAGAAAACTTTATCACACCAAATCTGTACCATGATATGGGCAGATTACCACAATTGGAGATTACAGGTACGGTACTGATTGCCGTATCTCTTATCTCGAATGCCCGGTATTGATTACTATTCAAAGCTCTTGTAACTACCCAGATATTGTTGCAGCCTTTTACAACGGTTAATTTTTCAGTTAGTCCGGTGGTCATTACAATACCCTTTTTACCTGGTATGATATCGCCCAAACCTCCTTGCAAGGTCATATCCACTATTGAATAGTAAAGCTGTCCGCCTGTTGATAAACTGAATACAAAGTATTTATTCGTATCTGCAGGCATCCTTGCAATAGCGGTAGCCTGCGTTGCGTGGAGACCGTTGTAAGGCATTAGCGGGGGATAACCGATGTTAGGAGAAACAGGTAAATTATATCCCGGAATACCACCTGTAATATAAGGCATAATCTGGTGGTTCCTGTTCCAGACCCAAAAGCCGTTTGTATAGAATAATAAATCACCTGAACTATTACAGATTGTTGAAGACCCTCCTAAACCCGGAAACAAGAGCGAGGCATACAGTACAGGAGCGGGGTTTGTAAAATTCAACCCGGTTTGTTTGCCGAATGTCCATATATTTTCCTCCTGCTGTGAAAACACTTTTGAGAGATACACAATGGACAAAATCAAAGTAAATAGTATCTTTTTCATTTTACTGTTGTTTAATTAAGGATAAAAACCTGATTGAATACTACTCAATCAGGTTTATAGGAATGGACTTACCTGCTGCTCTTTACATACTTTGATACAGCAATTGTTTGACTGCGGCTATCCAGTATTTTGAATATATACACTCCGTTTGTCAAACTGCTTACTTCGATTTTACCACTTCCTTTATGACTTAAAATATACCTTCCGTCTATGCTCGTTACCTCAACACTTAAACCTGATTGTTTCATATCAATATAAATCCAGTCATTAAAGGGATTGGGGAAAACAGATACATAATTGTTTATATCAGTTTGGCTGATATCTGTACCACCTCTAAAGGGTTGCGACATTGCAGAACATCCGTTAGCATCTGTGACGAAAACGGTGTACGCTCCTGTAGTAACTACCATTGTATAAGCCTGATTAACAGCGCCTGTAATTGGTGTTCCATTATGATACCATTGGTAGCTGCTGTATGCTCCTGTGCTTAACTCCATACTATTAGCAGTGATTACAGGAACCGGCAATGGGTGAATGATAATCTCCATTGCTTCAGATGTATCACTACATCCTAAGTTATTGGTAACAATAACTGCATAGTTGCCACTTTCATAGGCTTTGAACGATGTATCTGTTGCGTTGGTAATAACCGTATTATTTTTTAGCCATTGATAGGTTAAACCCTCACTGCTTGTCAGTGAAACACTATCACCAAAGCAGGCAGTATTATTTCCTGTTGTGCTAATTGTCGGCAATGGGTTTACAGTTATTACCTTTTCAGTTTCAGTACTTACACCGCAGGCAAAGACAACAGCTACTTTTATCGTATCAGTATTTGCGCCTGTCGTTATATCTATGCTGTTTGTAGAGCTGCTGCCTGTCCAGCCATTGGGTAGTGTCCAGGTATAGGAAACAGCACCCGGTACAATGGGTGTAGTGTAAGTATATAATGTGCCTCTGCAGACGGTATCGCTCCCTGTAATGGTATCGGGAGCAGTTAATTCACAATCATTGAACAAGGCAAAGTAACCCTCATTTAAACCGGCATTCACAGATTGAAAACTTCCTGAAGTGGATAAGTTGGCTATACTATTGGTTTGTCCTCCGATAAACACCTGAGAAAAATTGTTACAGAATACTCCATACCCAAATTCAGTACCTTCTCCACCAAAATATGTTGCCCAAATAACTAAGCCCGCAGTGTCAAACTTCATTAGTAAAGCGTCTGCATTTCCTTCAATAGTATCTTTCCAAGCTCCGGCAGTTGCGAGGCCAGCGCTTCCTGACCTTCCGAATAAATACAGGTAGTTCCTTTGTGGGTCAAATGACATGGATATACCATCATCAATAGAATTCCCGCCATAATAAGTACCCCATACTCTATTACCCAAATTATCAAACTTCGCAAGGAATATATCGCTTGCAGTACCACCCCCATATGTTGACTGTGTACTGTTGGGTGTTGCAATGCCTGTTGAGCTGGCAGAGTTACCCATAATGTAAACATTATTGCTGTTATCCGTACATACACTGTGCCCTCTGTCCAGTGCCGAACCACCATAATAAGTACCCCACTGCCTTACACCTGAGCTATCAAACTTTACTAAAAAGGCATCATCCAAAGCTATCCACGAAGTTTGAAAGGCTCCGGCAGATGCTATATTATTGGTACTTCTTGTATAACCGGTAAGGTAGATATTGTTGTTCAGGTCGCTTGCTACACCATGTCCAAAGTCAATTTGGGAACCTCCATAATAGGTTGCCCATTTTAGCGTCCCTATGTTACTAAACTTTGCTACGAAGGCGTCCGAACCACCTCCAAATATACTCTGATATGCTGTTGGTACTGATATGCCTGATGAACTTTGTGTATTTCCGGTAATGATAACATTGTTTTGCTTATCACAGGCTATTGCATAACACTGTTCGGCTCCGGTACCACCATAATATGTTCCCCATTGACGAACACCTGCAGAATCAAATTTTACAACAAAAGCATCAGTATTACCGCTTAATGTAACCTGGTATGCACCCGTTGTAGCGATACTGGTTGTGCTTTGCGTATAACCCGATAAATAAACATTGCCAATGCTGTCACAAGTAATGGCATAAGTATTCTCTGCTGCTGTACCTCCATAGTAAGTCGCCCATATCCTGTTACCCAATGAATTGAATTTTACAAGAAAGGCATCGTAGTTACCCTCAAGCGTACTGGAATGGCTACCAATTGTGGCTATATTATTAATACTGCTTGTGGAGCCTCCAAAATACCCATTGCCATATTGGTCTCCGGTAACGCAACCGTTTCTAATCATTTCAGCAGAAACATCCCCATAATACGTTGCCCAGCTTAATGTAGGGTCTATCACCAAAGTACCTGAATAGCTGCCTGTTGAAAAGCTAAGCGTATTGTTATTCAGAACAAACTTAGAAGTAACAGGTTTGCCGTCTGCCTGTTGAAAGCTGACAGGTGCTGCCTCTGTTACTGTGCCGAATGGGGTGGTAGCGGATAAGCTGCCATTACTATTTACAGTCAGTTTGGTGGCTCCTGCATATTGCAGTTGAATATCCGATACCTTGCCACCTGGTCGCAATACAAAATCATATTCTACCGTGTTGTTCTTTACATACAGCACCCAATCAATATTGGGATATACTTCTTTGTACGTTACCTTTTGGTAGCTGTAAGCTGTTGCGCCCTGTTCTCCGAATTGCGAAGTGTAATAGCGTTCGTAAAAATCCTGCTTTTGCTCTTTTACTACTTTAGCATTGGGATTGGCTCCCACAAGCTGCACATCCATACGGTAGGTCGTATATTCCTGTAGGGTATCGCCTGCTACTACTTTAATGCCTGTGGGCTGTACCCATTGGTAGTGCATGGCTGCACTGCCTACAAAGAGGTTAACACCGTTACCGCCAATGCGGAAATCAATATCGGACCTGGATTGTTGATACTGGTCTGTTACCTGCCCTTTGTTCTCTACAAAGACAAGTGAGCTGTTCGTGGTTTGGTGGATTTGTTTAGGTGTGCCGTAAGCGGTACTTGCACCTGCTAAGTACAATGTGAGGAGTATGTTTTTTACTCGCATACTGAATTCTATTTTAAAAGGGTTGACAAATACGGTTTGGGTATATGCAATTCCTCTCAAAATGATTCAGGATAACAAACAGCTGTAGCACCTCTTGTATAAGGAAGTGAGCTCTTTTCTTTGGAAATATAGGAAACAAAAAGAGCGTGGAACTTCACTTAAAGTAGACAGAGGCCCTAGGAAGCCCAACAGACACAATAAGGAAGCCCACGCTCTTAGGCGTGAGCATTCTCTCTTATCGTCTCGTGTTGTTTAGAAATTTCCTAGGTTTCTGTGCTACGAGATTCTAAGCGAATGCTTCAAAAATTCTTTAGTTGAAGAATCGCAAAAATATGTTTTTAAAAAAGAACAATACCTTTTTAAGGGTCAAATATAGCAAAAAATAACAAATGATACTCATTCGAGTATCAAAAAATATTTTTAAGACTGTGAAATTGCTTCCATATGGAAGAAAGCAAGAAAGACATAATAAAACTGAAATTCGCAATATGCCTGAATAGGTTTATTTCGATGAATAAAGAGCATCTCGGAAGCGAAAAAGACAACATTGATGTAATCTCGAGTTTCAGACAATTAGAAGCATCTTCTGGTGTTAGTTTCCCTATTATTCAATTAACATCGGTAGCAAACCGGGATATACAATTATCTACAGCTATCCGATTAATCGAAAGCTTAAATATAAAGCCGTCAGATTTTTTTGCTCTATATGAAAGTCTTACCGAAGTAGATTTGAAGACTGGATTAAAAGAAATTGAGAAGCGCAAAAAGAATCTAAATAAAAATTGAAACTTGGACTGTTTTATAAGTAGATTAATAGAAAATGAAAGTATTTCATAGTATAGCCTCAAAGTTTTTTAACTGTCAAGTAAAATAGATTCAAAAATATTAGTAAAAG
>ERZ778018.2534-NODE-2534-length-11522-cov-4.751722_pt1 | contig 11522 bp, 11 predicted proteins | sample MGYA00375748_ERZ778018 | MGnify/ENA primary metagenome ERZ778018 (study PRJEB29350, sample SAMN05509839) | bioreactor metagenome | biome: bioreactor; material: wastewater | place: South Africa: University of Cape Town | collected 2014-04-22 ... | reverse complement strand
GCCTCTTCCAGATCGAGATCGCGCTCGATGCGGCGCCGGGTTTCGTCGGTGATCTTACCGTCGCGCAGGAGCTTGTGCAGCAGCGTGCGCTCGATGGTGATGATCTCGCGCACAAGGCCCGCGCCCTTGGTGGCCGGCGTCGGTTGACCGGCCTCCGAGGGCGGGTCCGGCAGCGCGCGCATTCGCGTTTCGTGCCGTGCTTCGAGGAAACGCGCGAGACTTTCCGGCAGATTGCGCTCCTTGATGATGCGGTCGAGATCGCTGCGTGCCGATCCGATGATCTCGCGGCGCGCAGCGATTTCAGCCTCGCGCTCGGCGACGGCTTCGGCAAGGCCGTGGCGCGACAGGCCGAGCCCTTTCACCACCAGCGGCAAGGTCAAGCCGATTCCTACCAGCGTCACGAAGATCACGCCGAAGGCGACGAACAGGATCAGGTCGCGATACGGAAATGGATCGCCGTTCGGCAGTGACAGCGGGATCGCCAGCGCGACCGCAAGCGAGACCACGCCGCGGATTCCGGTGAAGCCGATCACCACGATTTCACGCCACGGCGGCCGCGGCGTCGCGGGATGCCGTCGTCGTATCAGCAGTGTTTGCAGATAGGTCCCCGGAAATACCCAGAGAAACCGGGCGGCGATTACGATCGCGGACGTGATCGCAATTGCACTGACGATCTCATTCATCGGTAACGCGTGGGCTTTCTCCAGCAACAGCCGCAACTGGAAGCCGATGGTGAGGAACAACACGCCCTCAATCATCCAGATCACGAAATCCCAGAAGAAGATTCCTTGCAGACGTGTCGCGGAAGGAATCAGCAGTGGACCGTTCCAACTGACATAAAGTCCTGCAGCGACGGTGGCGAGCACGCCCGAACCCCCGAGATGTTCTGGCACCCAGAAAGCGAGATAGGGCGTCAGCAATGCCAACGAGATTTCGACGCGCGGATCGCGCGCCCACTTGCGCAGCCGCAGGCTGAGCCAGCCGACGATGACGCCGAAGATCACTTCGCCGAACAGGATCGCGAAGAAGGTTTCGGTTGCTGTCGGCAGCGAGAAGGTGCCGGTGCTCACTGCAAGGATCGCGAAGCGATAGAGGATCAGCGCGGTCGCGTCGTTCGCCAGGCCCTCGCCCTCGAGGATGACGAGGATGCGATGCGGTAGCTTCAGTCGCTTGGCGATGGCCAGCGGTGCAACGACGTCCGGAGGCGAGACGATAGCGCCGAGCACGAAGCCGACGCTCCACGGCATTCCGAGCAGCCAGTGCGCGGCAGCGGCCACCAGCACGGTGGTGAAGATCACGCAGCCGATGGCCAAGAGCGTGATCGGCCGCAGGTTATGCTTGAACTCGCGCCAACTCATCGCCACGCCAGCGGAATAAATCAGCGGCGGCAGCACCAGCAGCAACACGCCTTCCGGCTTCATCTCGATGCGTGGGAAGCCGGGCAGGAAGGCGATGACGATGCCGACGATGAGGAAGACGATGGCCGGCGCGATGGTGAGTTTGCGCGCCAGCGTCGCCGAAGCCGCCAGAACGGTCAGGATCAGCAGGAAAGTGAGGAAGGTCGCGATCATGCGGAAGGCGCGCCAGTCAAGCGGGATTGAAGGTGACGATGCCCGGATTTGATCCGGGCATCTGTCGTTTTCAGAAAGTAAGTTGTCGGACCAAGTCCCGCAATGTGCGAGAAGCTACTCGACGAGATCGTAGCGATAGGATTTCGAGACGATGCGCCAGCCGTCGGAGAGCTTCATCGCCACGAGATAATCGGTGAAGTAGCGCGGCGGCAGCTGGCACTTGACCTTGATGAAGGCGGTCTTATCGTCGGAGCGGTCAATGGTGACGATGAAGTCGTCACGCGGTTTGCCTTCGGCCTTGGCGGACGGCCGCTTGCGTACCCATGCGAGCCAGTCCGGCACCGTTAGGATTTTCAGATCTCCCTTCTCAACCCAACGCAGATCGGCGGTAGGATGGAAGATCGCGTCGAGCGTATCGGCATTGCCTTCGTAAAGTCCGTCGAAATAGTGCTGAACCACGGCTTCGACGGTGGAGCGGTTATAGGTCAAGGTCACCTCCCTAGAGACCATGATGGGACGTGCCTTAGCTTATGGGGTTTTCTCCGCCAGGGCCAATGCGGAAAAGGAATAGGATCTGTCGCGTCGGTTCAGATCGCGCTGGCGGCGATGTTGATCATCAGAGCCAGCAGCGCGGTGTTGAACACGAACGAAATAATGCCATGTACGGTGGCGGTGCGGCGGATGATCTTGTCGGTGATGCCGACGTCGGACACCTGCGCCGTCATGCCGATCACGAACGAGAAGTAGACGAAATCCCAATAGTCCGGGGGCGGATTGTCCGTGCCGTCGTTCGGAAACGCCAAACCGCCGGGCTTCGTGCCACGATAATACTCGTGTGCGTAGTGCAGCGCGAAGGTGGTGTGAACCGCCGCCCAGGTCAGCGCGATCGTTGTCGTTACCAAGGTGAGTTCGAAAGCGCCGCGATGCGCCGCGCCGAGTTCGGACAGGATGCCGGCGAGGCTGGCGAAAGCGCCGAGCGCGGTGACCATCAGGATCAAGAATCGGCCGTCGTCCTGCATGATGGCATAGCGGCGGACATGCCGAACGCCCTCGCGCAGGATCATGCTGTAGGTCAGCAGTAGATAGCTCGTGATAAACGTATCCCAACCGATCAGTGATCGGCTGACCAGTCGCAGCGATCCTGGCAGCAGGAAAAACGCAATGACGCCGAGCGTGGCGGAGACGAAAGTGCGCGGTCGCGCATAAAAAATGCGCAGCACGCGCGGCAGGCGGTGGAAGCGAACGAGGCGCGGGTCCTGTTCGGAGGCACCGCTCATCGGTTTCCTGGAGTTTGATTGGGCATGATCTTATCCGAAAACCGGTCCCCACTTTGCGCTGGCGCGGCCCTACGGGTCGGGATCATGCTCTAGTTCTTGCGTTCGGCAACGAACCGCGCGGTGGCGCGAAGCACATCGCCGCGCGCCCCGAACGGCGCCAGCGCGCTGTCGGCCTTGGCGATCAGATCGCGCACGCGTTGCTTGGCGCCCTCGACGCCGAGCTGGGTCACGAACGTGGTTTTACCCAACGCTGCATCCTGTCCGGTCTGCTTGCCGAGCGCGGCTGCGTCGCCTTCGACGTCGAGCAGGTCGTCGGCGATCTGGAAGGCCTCACCGAGCGCGCGGCCGTAATCGTCGAGCGCCTGATAATCCTTTTGCGAGGCTTGTCCGAGGATGGCGCCGGCGATGCAGCCGTAGCGAAGCAGCGCGCCGGTCTTCATCTGCTGCAACCGCGCAACGTCCACCGGCTCGCGGTCGCCGAAGCGGCCTTCGCCGGCGAGATCGAGCATCTGTCCGCCGACCATGCCGCCGATGCCGGAGGCGCGTGCCAGCGCCCGCGTCAGCAACAGGCGGACCGTCGGGTCGCTGTGCAACTCATCGCGGCTGATGATGTCGAACGCCAGCGTCAGCAGTGCGTCGCCTGCGAGAATGGCGGTGGCGTCGTCATATTGCTTGTGCAGCGTCGGGCGGCCGCGCCGCAATTCGCTGTTGTCCATCGCCGGCAGGTCGTCGTGAATCAGCGAATAGCAGTGGATGCATTCCAGCGCGGCGCCGGCCAGCAATGCGGAGGCACGCGGCACGCCGAACACGGCGGAACTTTCCACGACCAGAAAGGGCCGGAGGCGCTTGCCGCCGCCGAGCGTCGAATAGCGCATCGCCTCCATCACCCGGCGCGGCCGCGCGATCTCGTCCGGCAGCAAGGTGTCGGACAGCAACTGGCCGAGCAGCGCCTCGGTGTCGGCCGCAGTCGCGTCCAGACGCTTGGCGAAATCCTGCGATGAAGTAGCGGTGGTCATTTAGAATGGCTCCGGATAATCTTTCGGCCGACATTGATAGCAAGGCTCTCGCTTCGTCAATTCTGTCCATGACGGCCCCGCTGGACCGTCGAGCATCTCAGTTAACCGCCGGGAGAAGGTTGGTTTGTCCGCTGCCATCCATTTCAGTCCCGCGACTACTTTGGCCTGATGCGGAAATTCATCCGTTTTGTGTTTGTTCTTTTGGTGCTGCTGCTGGCCGCGCCCTATGTGCTGACCCTCGTGTATGCCGGCGGTCACCCGGTCTCGACCCTGATGCTGTGGCGCCGGATGACCGGTGCGCCGGTGACGCGACAGTGGATCGACTTCAAGAAGATTGCCCCGATCCTGCCCCGTACCGTCATCGCCTCCGAGGATGCCCGATTTTGCAGCCATCACGGGATCGATTGGGACGCCGTGCGGGACGTGCTGGCCGATGCGGAGGATGGCGACGTCGGCCGCGGCGGCTCCACCATCACCCAGCAGGTCGCCAAGAACCTGTTTCTGTGGTCCGGCCGAAGTTATGTCCGCAAGGGGCTCGAGTTCCCGCTGGCTTTATGGATCGATCTGGTCTTGCCCAAACAGCGGGTGCTGGAACTTTACCTGAACATCGCCGAATGGGGCCCGAACGGGCAATTCGGCGTCGACGCCGGCGCAAACTACGCATTCGGCCGCTCTGCCGAGAAACTGTCGTCGCGCGAGGCCGCCCTGCTGGCCGCGATGTTGCCCAATCCGCACGTCCGCAGTGCCCGCAAGCCGGGGCCGGGGATGCGCCGCCTCGCCGGAACCTATATGGCGCGGGCCAGGGCGGTGGACATGGAAGGCTGCCGGAGCCGGAAGTCGGCCAGTTAGGCAGCGTTTCCGCTCGGATCGGATCTCGAAAACCGCACTAGCCTTGCGCCCGGCCTTCCGCTATAAGCGCGGCCTTAATCGCCCTTTTCGCATCCGCGAAGCGCCGGGCCGCCCGATCGGCGATGCCCCTGGCCGTAGTTTGCAAGGATTTTCGTTATGGCCGTTCCGAGAAGAAAAACATCGCCATCGCGGCGCGGTATGCGTCGCTCGGCCGATGCGATCAAGACCCCGACCTATGTTGAAGACAAGGACTCGGGCGAACTGCGCCGCCCCCACCACGTCGATCTGAAGACGGGGATGTACAAGGGCCGGCAGATTCTGAAGGTCAAGAAGGAATCCTGAGCAGGATTGCTTCCGCGCGCTCCCGCCCGATGTGCCGCCGGCGCGTCATTGCGGCTATGGCGCGATCCGGCTGAATTCGGGAGCCCGTCGGTTGCCCGAATTCGCGCCAACTCCAGGACTAGCGTAGCGAATTGGCGTATAGCACGGCGCAGTGATGGGCCGTGCTGATTCGCATGGGTTCGTACGCAAGGATTCTTGCGCGAAGAGAAAGTCTTGCCGATGTCCAGGATCGGTTTTCCGCTGCTGTTGATTCCGCTCGCGGTCTTCAACATCATGGTCTTTCTGATGTCCGGCGTGTCGTTCGATGCGCCGGTGCTGACCGTGACATTGCTGTCCGAGGCGAAGTGGACGATCACCGTCAGCGACGTGCTGCTCGCGCTCGGCATTCTATTGTTGATGCTGGAAGTCATCAGGGGCGCACGGGGCAAGTATCTGACCGATCACTTGCTGTCGTTCTTGTTGCTGGCAGGCTCGGCTGCGGAATTCCTGCTGCTGCCGCAGTTTGCCAATTCGACGTTCTTCTTTCTGGCGCTGCTGACCTTGGTGGATTTCTTCGCTGGCATCGCCTTGCGGGCTCGGCGTCCGGCGCGTGTCGCCGTGCCGCCGGTTGTCGGCACACCGGCGTCGGTGCCCGAACCTCATCCGGTGCGTGTCGAGCCGGCGCCCGCCCCCGTCGCGCCGGAGTCGCCCGCCGCAAGTTCGACCCCTGCCTTGCAGCGAACCGAGCCGGTCATCGTGCCGCCGATAGTTGCCGCCAACGATTCTGCCGCGCCCGCTCCGCAGCCGACGCCCGCGCCGGACGTGCAGGTGCAGCCAACCCCGGATTCTCCGGCACGCTGAGATATTCTCGGGCGTCTTTTCGGAAGATCAAATCGAGCGGATGACCCGGTTATCGGGCAGTGTCGCGCGACGGGCAGAGCCGTAGGCTGTGCTGACGACGCTGATCGCCGGCTGAGCGGCGTCATCGTGGGTCGAGGTTTGTGCGGCGGTTGCGATCAGCTGCATGACGAAGCCGGCGTCGGGTGTTCCGTAACGTGCGAGATATGCGGGCGGCGGTGCCGAGGGGGCGAGCGCTTTCGCTGTCGGCGGCGCAGCGGCCTCGACCGTCTCCGGCGCGATCTTAGGATGCCGGATCGTCAGGGCGGTTGGGGTACTCGCGGCGATACGCATGATCGATCCAACGAAGCCTGGTGTCCCATTTTGGGACGAAAGGTCGGTTCTCCCTCTGTGTCTCGCAAATGACGTGCCGTCCGAGAGAGAATCGCGCGGGTGGCCCCCGCCTGCCGTTTGTCGATTTATTTAGGAACTTTGCCTAGCCTCGGATACCGCAGAAGCCGTAACCTTCCACCGGGAATCAGGTGCGCGTCCCAGAATGAGGCGAGTGTGAAATTCGTCACCCTATCGACCAGCGACTCGGTATCGCTGCCGGCGCGCCCTTTCGGCGCGGCGGACCGCGTTTTGCCGACGTCTGCGAACGATGAGGCGACCGCATTCGCGACGGCGCGAACCGATATGCCTGCCGTCGCGCTGGGTGCGCATCCGACGTCAACCGCTATCCTCGCCGCGCTCGGTCGCGCCACCTTCAACTGGGATATCGCCAGCGATACCTTGCACTGGCTCGATGGGACCGAAGCGATCTTTGCGTCGCTTTCGCTCCCCGCGACCACCACCGGTGCTGCATTCGCCAACTTGATCGAGCCGGTCCGTTCGGTCCGGCTGGATGCCGTACTCAAGTCCGCCGAGCGCGATCATGGCGGCGGCGTTGCCTATCGTATCGAATACGGCCTTCGCGCAGATCCCTCCACGAATATGCTTTGGATCGAAGAAGGCGGTCGCTGGTTTGCTGGCGCTGATGGCGCGCCGGCGCGTGTCCACGGGGTCATGCGCATCGACAACGAGCGTCACGCGCGCGATCAGCAACTGCTGGAATTGTCGCGACACGACCCGCTCACCGGCGAATTCAATCGCAGCCATCTGGTGACGCTGCTGGCGACCACTTTCGACGACACTGCCCGGTTTCGCACACAGGCCGCCTTCATGGTGATCGCCATCGATTACCTCGCGCGCGTCAACGATGCGTTCGGCTTCGACGTGGCAGACCAGGTGATCTGCGAGGTTTCGGCGCGTATCCGCGCGCGGTTGCGTGGCGGCGACGTGATGGGCCGCTTCTCCGGCAACAAGTTCGGCCTGATCCTGAAGAACTGCGGCGTCGACGACATGCAGGTCGCCGCCGAACGTTTTCTCGCGGGCGTCCGGGAGCCGGTGGTGCCGACCAAGTCAGGCCCCGTCGCGGTCACCGCATCGATCGGCGCTGTCAGCATTCCGCGCCACGCGCGCAGCGTCGACGACGCCATGAATCGCGCGCAGGAAGCGCTCGAAGCCGCGAAATCCCGCCGGCAGGGATCGTATTCGATGTGGCAGCCGAACGTCGAACGCGAGGCCCAGCGCCGCCTCAATATCCGTGTCACCGACGAGATCGTCACCGCGCTCAACCAGCGCCGCATCGGTCTCGGCTTCGAGCCGGTGGTCGAGGCGAGGGCGCAGGACAAGGTCGTGTTTTACGAATCCCTTGTACGGATGCGGCAGGACAACGGCGAGTTTCTATTGGGGCCGGACATCGTCCCGATCGCGGAGAAACTCGGCCTGATCCGTCTGGTCGATCATCGCGTGCTCGAACTGGTGATCGCCGAACTGGTCGAAGCTCCCGGCGTGCAGCTCAGCCTCAACATTTCGCCCGGCACGACGATGGATCCGGACTGGTGGGCGATCATGGAATCGCTGCTCAAGGCGCATCCGGATGTTGCGGCGCGCCTGATCGTCGAGATCACCGAGACCGTCGCGATTCAGGATATCGATGACGTCCGCGGCTTCGTCAATCGCTTGAAGAAATTCGGGTGCCGCATCGCGATCGACGATTTCGGCGCGGGCTACACCTCGTTCCGCAATCTGCGCAAGCTCGGCGTCGATATCGTCAAGATCGACGGCGCCTTCGTTCGCAACGTCACCCACTCGAGCGACGACCGCGCTTTCGTGCAGACTTTGATCGATCTCGCGCGCCGTCTCGGCATCAAGACGGTTGCCGAATGGGTTCAGGATGCGGAGGCCGCGCAACTGCTGTCGGATTGGGGTTGCGACTATATCCAGGGCCATCTGATCGGCCTCGCGTCGTCGCAACGGCCGTGGCTCTCTGCGGCGGCGTCACAGTCGATCATTCTCGGCTGAATTGATCGCGCACGCTCAAAATAAAGGCGACCCGAGAGGGTCGCCTTTGTGTTGCTCGCGAAAGTGTGCTGCTCGCAAAAATCCGACGTTCAGCCTTCCTTCTTCACGTCTTTCGACATGCGTTCGAGCTGTTCCTGCATCTCTTTCATCTGACGGCGAAGGTCGTCGATGTTGTTGGTGGCTTCGGGAGACGGCTCGGGTGTTTTTTCCGGCGCTGGCGTCGGAGCGCTGGCCCCCGTGCGCGGCGACGGCACAAACGGTTTGAACATCGAGAAGGTGCGCTCGAACAATTCCATGTTGCGGCGAACGTGCTCTTCAAGCGGCGCGAACGGACCGGCGCTGAAAGTGTCGCTCAACTGCTTGCGGAATTTCTCCTGCTCGCGCGTCAGCGAATCAATCGATTGCTCAAGATAGCGCGGCACCACCATTTGCATACTGTCGCCGTAGAAGCGGATCAACTGACGCAGGAAAGTGGTCGGAAGCAGGTTCTGGCCTGCCTTGTTCTCTTGTTCGAAAATGATCTGCGCGAGCACCGAGCGGGTGATGTCTTCGCCCGTCTTCGCATCATAGACCAGAAAATCCTCGCCGTTCTTGACCATCGCCGCGAGGTCTTCCAGCGTCACGTAGGTGCTGGTTCCGGTATTATACAGCCGTCGATTGGCGTATTTCTTGATCGTCGTAGGTTGCTCTGTTTTCGCCATATGCTCTCACATACACACCGGGGACAGGGACGCCGTAGGCGGGCGGGTAACGCGATGCAACAAAGTAAGCACTTTCGCGGGGGCTCGGCTACCGTTTTATGCAACAAAGATCAGGGTTCGATTGGGGCAGTTCCCTAGCCTGGCGGCGGAGAGGGGTTGGACAAAGGATTTGCATTAACAAGCCCATAGGGGCGATTGATACGATCTTCCGAAAATCCGGGACGTCAATGTTGCGGGGCATATTGCAACATGGTGCAGCATTGGATGCGGCGCAGAAATGACTTTCTCACGCAAGGCGATTGACACGTCTCGGCTAGGTTAACAGGATAGCGCTGACAGAGCTCCGCCAGGCTGGCGGTCGCCGCGCCATAACTTAATTCTTGCAAGCACTTAAGCCCTTAGATCCCAAGCCCCTCAGACCTCAAGCCCAGGAGATGTCCATGTCAGACGATGTCGTCATCGTCAGTGCCGCCCGTACCCCGGTCGGAAGCTTCAACGGTGCGTTCGCCACCATGCCGGCGCACGATCTCGGCGCGATCGCCATCAAGGCCGCGCTGGAACGCGCTGGCGTCGAACCGGGCCGCGTCTCGGAAGTCATCATGGGACAGATCCTGACCGCGGCGCAGGGCCAGAACCCGGCCCGGCAGGCTTCGATCGCGGCCGGCATTCCGGTCGAAAGCCCGGCCTGGGGCGTCAACCAACTGTGCGGCTCCGGCCTGCGCACCGTGGCGCTGGGCTATCAGGCCATTCTCAACGGCGATTCCGATATCGTCGTTGCCGGCGGCCAGGAATCCATGAGCATGGCCCCGCACGCCCAGTATCTGCGCGGTGGCGTCAAGATGGGCGCGCTCGAATTCGTCGACACCATGATCAAGGACGGCCTGTGGGATGCCTTCAACGGCTATCACATGGGTAACACCGCCGAGAACGTCGCCAAGCAGTATCAAATCACCCGCCAGCAGCAGGATGAGTTCGCGACAGGATCGCAGAACAAGGCCGAGGCCGCGCAGAAGGCGGGTCGGTTTAAGGACGAAATTGTCCCGGTGACCGTGAAGTCGCGCAAGGGTGAGGTCGTCGTCGACTCCGACGAATATCCGAAGGCGGGTGTCACCGTCGAATCGATCGCCAAGCTGCGTCCGGCCTTCGAGAAGGACGGCACGGTGACCGCCGCCAACGCGTCGGGCATCAATGACGGCGCCGCTGCCGTCGTACTGATGAGCGCGAAGCAGGCCGCCAAGGAAGGCCGCACGCCGATTGCACGCATCGTGTCGTGGGCGCACGCCGGCGTCGATCCGAAGATCATGGGCACCGGCCCGATCCCGTCCTCGCGCGCTGCGCTGAAAAAGGCCGGCTGGAACATCGCCGACCTCGACCTGATCGAAGCCAACGAGGCGTTCGCGGCGCAGGCTTGCGCTGTCAACAAGGACCTCGGCTGGGATACCTCGAAGGTCAACGTCAACGGCGGTGCGATTGCAATCGGTCATCCGGTGGGTGCATCGGGGGCACGCGTGCTAGTCACCTTGCTGCATGAAATGCAGAAGCGCGATTCCAAGAAGGGCCTCGCCACGCTGTGTATCGGTGGCGGCATGGGCATCGCGATGTGCGTCGAGCGCAACTGATGTCGTGATAACTTGCATCATGACGGCGTCATGATGCCGCCACCTGATACCTTCTGATTCATGATCAATGCCCGGCCTTGCGCCGGGCATTTTTTGTCGTGAAGATGGCGGAACCGCCGGTCGTTTATCGGCGGGGTAAAAGGATATCGAGGAGGATACGATGGCGCGTGTTGCATTGGTGACCGGAGGGACGAGAGGTATTGGCGCGGCGATCAGCAAGGCGCTGAAGGCGGCCGGATACAAGGTTGCCGCGAGTTATGCCGGTAACGATGCGGCGGCGGAGAAGTTCAAGGCGGAAACCGGCATCCCGGTCTACAAGTGGGACGTCAGTTCATTCGACGCCTGCACTGCCGGGATCAAGAAGGTCGAGACCGATCTCGGTCCGATCGAAATCCTCGTCAACAACGCGGGCATCACCAAGGACGGCGCGTTCCACAAGATGACGGTCGAGCAGTGGAATGCCGTGATCAACACCAACCTCGGGTCGTTGTTTAATATGACCCGGCCGGTGATCGAAGGCATGCGCGCGCGCAAGTTCGGCCGCATCATCAACATCTCCTCCATCAACGGCCAGAAGGGCCAGTTCGGCCAGGTCAACTATTCCGCTGCCAAGGCCGGCGATATCGGCTTCACCAAGGCGCTCGCGCTGGAGAACGCGAAGGGCGGCATCACCGTCAACGTGATCTGCCCCGGCTACATCAACACCGAGATGGTGCAGGCCGTGCCGAAAGAGGTGGTCGAGAAAAGCATCCTGCCGCAGATTCCGGTCAACCGCCTCGGCGAACCGGAAGAAATCGCGCGCGCCGTGGTGTTCCTCGCCGCCGATGATGCCGGCTTCATCACCGGCTCGACCCTCACCATCAACGGCGGCCAGTATCACGCCTAACTGTCGCGGGGGCTAAGGCTTGTCATTCCGGCCTGTGCA
>ERZ778018.2533-NODE-2533-length-11523-cov-10.018748_pt1 | contig 11523 bp, 13 predicted proteins | sample MGYA00375748_ERZ778018 | MGnify/ENA primary metagenome ERZ778018 (study PRJEB29350, sample SAMN05509839) | bioreactor metagenome | biome: bioreactor; material: wastewater | place: South Africa: University of Cape Town | collected 2014-04-22 ... | reverse complement strand
GGGGGGGGGGGGGGGGGGGGGGGGGGGGGGGGCGCTGCGCGTTTCTTAGCGCCCAGCGTCAATCACCCGCGCTCACACGAGGTGCTGGCCGCCATTGGCTGTCAGCGTCGAGCCGGTGACGAAACCGGCCTCGTCCGAGGCCAGGAACACCACGCAGCGGGCGATTTCTTCGGGCTGGCCGAGGCGGCGCACCGGGATGTGCGGAATGATGTTCTTGTCGAGCACATCCTTCGGCACCGCCATGACCATTTCGGTGGCGATATAGCCCGGGCAGATCGCGTTGACGGTAATGCCTTTGGCGGCACCCTCCTGGGCGAGCGCCTTGGTGAAACCGAGGTCGCCGGCCTTGGCGGCCGAATAGTTCGCCTGACCCATCTGGCCTTTCTGGCCGTTGATCGAGGAGATGTTGATGACGCGCCCGAAGCCGCGCTCGCGCATGCCTTCCCAGACCGGGCGCGTCATGTTGAACAGCGAATTGAGGTTGGTGTTGACCACCGCGCCCCATTGCTCGACCGTCATGCGGTGGAACATGGCGTCGCGCGTGATGCCGGCATTGTTGACCAGCACCTCGACCGGGCCCTGATCCTTCTCCACCTGGGCGATGCCGGCGGCGCAGGCCTCATAGGAACTGACGTCCCATTTATAGACGGCGATGCCGGTTTCGGCCTTGAATTTGGCGGCGGCCTCGTCATTGCCGGCGTAATTTGCCGCGACCTTATAGCCGGTGGCCTTGAGCGCCTTCGAAATTGCGGCGCCGATACCGCGTGTGCCTCCCGTGACGAGTGCGGTGCGTGACATGAATCGATCCCCCTGGTGAATGAGTTCCCCGACCACCGGCGACCGCCTCTTCCGGGCTTTGGGACCGGCTACTGCATGTTGAGGTCGAGATCGGGCCGGTAGTCGACCTCGACATCCTTGACGATGGCCTGGCCGCAGATGACGCGGCCAAGCTTGTCGTCGAAGGTCAGTGTGGGGTTGCCATAGAGCGCCCAGCCCCGGGAGAGCGCCTCGCTCACCCGATGGCAGAACGCGGCGTCGTCCGGCCCGGTCAGGTAGCGGTAGAGGGTCGTGGGGCGCGCCATGGCCGGCTTCCTAGCGCTCCACGGTCATGGCGACGCCCATGCCGCCGCCGATGCACAAGGTGGCGAGCCCCTTCTTGAGGTTGCGGCGCTGCATCTCATGCAGCAGCGTCACGAAGACGCGGGCGCCCGACGCGCCGATCGGGTGGCCGATGGCGATGGCGCCGCCATTGACATTTACGATCGCCGGATCCCAGCCCATGTCCTTGTTGACGGCGAGCGCCTGCGCCGCGAAAGCCTCGTTCGCCTCGACCAGATCGAGGTCCTTGACCTTCCAGCCGGCCTTTTCGAGGGCTTTTCGCGAGGCCGGGATCGGCCCGGTGCCCATGATGGCCGGGTCGACGCCGGCGGTCGCCCACGAGACGATACGGGCGAGCGGCGTCAGGCCGCGCTTGGCGGCTTCCGCCGCCGTCATCAGCACGAGCGCCGCGGCGCCGTCATTGATGCCCGAGGCGTTGCCGGCGGTCACGGTGCCGTCCTTGCTGAAGGCGGGCTTGAGCTTGGCGAGAGCCTCGACCGTGGTGCCGGCGCGGATATACTCGTCCTGGTCGACGATGATGTCGCCCTTGCGCGAGGACAGCGTGACGGGCGTGATCTCGTCCTTGAAGCGGCCGGCCTTCTGGGCCGCCTCGGCCTTGTTCTGCGAGGCGGCGGCGAAAGCATCCTGCTCGTCGCGGCTGAGCTGCCATTTCGTGGCGATGTTCTCGGCGGTGATGCCCATATGGTAGCCGTGGAAAGCGTCGATCAGGCCGTCCTTCAGCATGGTGTCGACGAATTTCAGGTCGCCCATCTTGGTGCCGGAGCGCAGATGCGCGGCGTGCTGGGCCTGCGACATCGATTCCTGGCCGCCGGCCACGATGATGGCGGCATCGCCATTGGCGATCTGCTGCAGGCCGAGCGCCACGGCGCGCAGGCCCGAGCCGCAGAGTTGGTTCACGCCCCAGGCGGTGGTCTCCTGGGGCAGGCCGGCCTTCATCGCCGCCTGGCGCGCCGGGTTCTGGCCGTGGCCGGCCGCGAGCACCTGGCCGAGGATGACCTCGTCGACATCGCCGGCCTCGACCTTGGCGCGCGCCAACGCCGCCTTGATCGCCACGGCGCCGAGTTCCTGGGCGGGCGTGCTGGCGAAAGCGCCGTTGAAGGAGCCGACGGCGGTGCGTGCCGCGCCGACGACGACGATATCGGTATTGCTCATATTCGTTCTCCGGTTGAGGCCCGCCCGCGCCATTGCCCCGTGACGCGTGCCGAGCCGAACGATGACTTGACGATGACTTGGAGGCCACTTCATCAGGCCGGGCGCGCGCCCGTCAAGCATGCAAATCGGCTGACGCCGCCGGGGTCGCTAAAATTCTCATTCCAGTTGCGGCGCAAAAGCCATATCGTGCCGGCCATGCGTTGCGGGGGGCGATAACCGGCGCGAGCCGGCAGGGGGTTAAATGGCCGAAAAGAAAGAACCGACAGTTATCAAGAAATACGCCAACCGGCGTCTCTACCACACCGGCACCAGTACCTATGTGACGCTCGAGGACCTCGCCGTGATGGTGAAGCAGGGCGAGGATTTCCTGGTGACCGACGCCAAGAGCGGCGAGGACATCACCCGCTCGGTGCTGACGCAGATCATTTTCGAGCAGGAAGGCAAGGAGGGCCAGAGCCTGCTGCCGATCACGTTCCTGCGACAATTGATCCGCTATTACGGCGACAGCATGCAAAGCCTGGTGCCGAGCTATCTCGAATTCTCGCTGGAGCGCTTCACGGGCGACCAGCAGAAGATGCGCGAGATGATGGCGAAGACCTTCGGCCCCGCCGCGCTGGAAGCGATGGGCGAGCAGGTGCGCACCAACATGACGATGTTCCAGAAGGCGCTCGGCGTGTTCACGCCGTTCAAATATCCGCAGGCGGGCGCCGCCCAGCCCACGGGCGCGGCCCAGCCCGCCGCTGCGGCCAAGGACGATGTCGATGCGTTGAAGAAGGAACTCGACCAGTTGCGCTCGCGGCTCGATCGCATCAGCAAGAGTTGAGGCGGCGCGGGCGTTCGGCGTCGTCCGGCAGGTCGGTTGCCGGCATGCCGATATATTCGCCCTGCAGGTAATCGACGCCCCAGCCGCGCAGCATGCGCGCGGTCTCGCCGTCGCGAACCCATTCGGCCACGACCTTCATGGCGCGATGGCGCGCGAGGTCGATCAGCGTGCGGACGAAGAAGCGATCGTCGGGCGAGCGGGCGAGGTTCTGCACGAAGGCGCCGTCGATCTTGACGACATCGGCGCTGAGATCGCGCAGGATGCGGAACGAGGTGTGCCCGGCGCCGAAATCGTCGATGGCGACGGTGATGCCGAGCGCCTTGAGATGCGCCACCGTGCGGGCCGCGACCGCGAGATCGACGATCGCCGCCGTTTCGGTGATCTCGATGGTCAGGCGGTCGACAAGGCCCGGCTGCGCGCCGGCCGCCGCCTCGATGCGGCCGAGCCAGGCGGGATCGACGAGCGAGGGCGCCGAGACGTTCAGCGCCAGCCGCGCGCCGGCACGGCTGTGCAGGGCGGCAAGCCCGAGTTCGAGCACGCGCTGGTCGAGCAGCGGCAGCAGGCCGAGTCGTTCGGCCGTCGGCACGACGGCGGCGGCACCAAGGAGCCGGCCATTGCCGAGCCGGATGCGGGCGAGCCCCTCGTGAAGCGCCACGGTTTCGCCGGCCGCCTCGGCGATGGGCTGGTAAACCAGCACGAGGCGATCGTCGTTCAGCGCCGCCAGGATGTCGTCGTCGCCGATCGGGCTGGCGCCGCCGGAGGGCTCCGCCGGGGGTCTCGAAGAAGGCGACGCCCGCCGGTCCGGAGCGCGGCTGTCGAGCAACTCGTCGAGGCGGCGCACGAGATGGCCGCCATCGCGCAGGCTGGCGTCGATCGGCTGCACGACGACGCGCACCGCGATCTCGACCGGGCCATCCGGCGTGGCGACCGGCGTGGCCGAGACGGCGCGCGTGAAGCGGGCGGCAAGCGTTGCGAGCGCCGCCGGGTCGCAGGGCGACAGCAGCATCATGAAGCGGTCGCCGCCGATGCGGGCAACAGCGTCGGCACGCCTGAGGGCGGCCGCCAGCCGCCGCGCCATGGCGCCGATGACGAAGGTGCCGGTCTCGAAACCGTGCTCGCGGTTGATGCGGGCGAGATCATGCAGGGCGATTGCCGCCGCGACGCTGTGGCTATATCGGCCGGCGCCGGCGCCAGTAATCAGCCGGTCGGCGCGCGTGACGAAGGCGTGCAGGGTCAACTGGCCGGTGAGCGGATCGAGGTCGCGTTGCGTCGCTTCGCGCTCCGACGGCGCGTTGATGCGCCGCACCACGCCATGGGCCGCGGCCGGCCGGCCATCGGCGCCGGCGAACCAGCGCCCGGTATCCTCGAGCCAGAGCAGCGTATCGTCGGCGGTGCGCAGCGCGTAGCGCAGGGCATAGGCGACGCCCATGCCGTCATCGATCTGGCGCGAACCGAGAATATGGGCGGCCCGCCCCGCGCCGGAACGCGGAGAAATGCCGCGATCATAGCAGGCGCCGCTGGCCAGGGCGCATGGATCGACGCGGTGCAGCAGGCGCGTGACACCGGATGTCCAGGTCAGATCGTCGCTTGGCACGGCCCAGTCATAGACGGCTTCGCCGATCGATGAGAGCACCGTCGCCGGGTCGAGCGGCGGGACCGGATCGGGTGCGGGTCTCATATCCATGTTTCGAGCCCGCTGGCCGCGACAGGAGTGCCCCGGTCACAGCATTCGAGGGATAACCGCCAAAATATATGGAAGGATGGTTAACCCAACGTTACGCTGTGGCACAGGGCTTGCTGCAGGGCCGGCAAGGCGCGCTTCGGTGCCGCAGGAGACGGGCGCATCATGTCAGAACGGGACAATCCGGCACAAGGCGCGGCCAAGGGCGCGGTGCTGGGCACGGCGCTGGTCGCGGTTGCGGACGGGCCGGCCCGCAAGCCGCATCCGCGCCGGCCGCCCGGCGCCGATCCGCGCTTCCTCGCGCAACTGATCGCGCTCGGCCATGACCTGCCGAGCCAGCGCACGCGCCGCCGGGCGGCGCCTGATGTGGCGGTGGAGGCCTATCGCGCCGCTGCGGCGCTGGCGCCGCAGCCGTGCGAGGAGCCGCTGCGCTCCGCCTGAACGGGGCAGGCAAAGAAAAAGGCCCCGCGAGGGGCCTTGATGTCATCCGCGACGGCGCCCGCGTTCAGGCGTCGGTCTTGATGTTCAGCACCTGGCGGCCGCGATACATGCCGGTCTTGAGATCGACATGGTGCGGGCGGCGCAACTCGCCGGAATCCTTGTCCTCGGCGTAGGTCGGAGCCTTGAGCGCGTCGGCGGAGCGGCGCATGCCGCGGCGGGACGGCGAGGTTTTACGCTTTGGAACGGCCATGACATGTCTCCGGTTTCGCTGGGCGCGCCATGGTGCCGGCCATGCCGACGCGCGCACCCTGCGGCAAATTCGATGAAGGCGGGTCTATAGTCGGTTCGCCCGAGAAAATCCAGCACCCGGCACAACAATTATTTCGGGGCTTGTATCAGCGCGCGTCACGGCAGGCAATCGAGCCACGGCTTCATGCCGCGCGCGATCACCGCGACGCGGGAGGCGCGCAGGCGCTGGCCGCGTTTCGGCCGCGCCGTGTCGCGCACGATCGGGTTGGGCAGCGCCGCGGCGAGCAACGCCGCCTGATGCGCGGTGAGGCGTGAGGCCGGCCGGTGGAAGTAGATTTGCGCCGCCGCCTCGATGCCGAAGATGCCGTCGCCCCATTCGGCGATGTTGAGATAGGTGGTGAGCAATTGCTGTTTCGTCCACACGAAATCCAGCATCAGCGCGAGCGGGATCTCGAGCCCCTTGCGGATGTAGGAGCGGCCCGGCCACAGGAACAGGTTCTTGGCGGTCTGCATGGCGATGGTCGAGGCGCCGCGCCGCGGGCCGTCCTCATCGTCGGAATCGGCGATCACCAGGCGCAGCGCGTCCCAGTCGACGCCGTGATGGCGGCAGAAGCGCGCATCCTCCGAGCCGATCACCGAGGCCGCCACCACCGGCGCGATCTGCCCATAGGGCACGAAGCGCCGGTCGACCGGCTGCATGGTCGCCCAGCGCGCCAGCATCAAGGTGGAAACCGGCGGCACGACACTGTAGAGCGCGGTCAGCCCGAGCGGCAGCAACGCGATGAGGATCGCCAGCAGAACCGCTTTCCGATACCAGGATAACAGGCGTGAGCGCTTTCGCGACGGCATGCGGCTTGGGTCTCGTTGGTGCGTGACAGACGCTTGACCGGCCATCGCCGGAATGCAACCCCGTATCGCGATTCAACAGCGGCGAGGCAAGGATGACGTCGTTTCCGCAGGCCCTCGGCCTGGCACAGCAGCAGGTGGAAGAGTTCCTGAGCGCGCATTTCGCGGCGCTCGCGGCCACGGGTGTGTCCTCGCCGCGCCTGGTCGAGGCGATGAGCTATGCGGTGCTGAACGGCGGCAAGCGGCTCCGGCCCCTGCTGGTGTTCGCAGGCGCCGGCCTGTTCGGCGTGCCGGAGGCGGCGGCGTTGCGCGTCGCGGCGGCGCTCGAATGCGTGCATTGCTATTCGCTGGTGCATGACGACCTGCCGGCGATGGATGATGACGACCTGCGCCGTGGCAAGCCGACGACGCATCGCGCTTTCGACGAGGCGACGGCGATCCTGGCCGGCGACGGCCTGCTGAGCGAAGCCTTCGCCATCCTGGCCGATCCGGCGACGAGCCCGGCGCCGGCGCACCGCATCGCGCTGGTCGCGGCGCTGGCGCGGGCCTCCGGCGCCAGCGGCATGGTCGGCGGGCAGATGCTCGACCTCGCCGCCGAGGGCCGCTTCGCCGCCGGGAGCACGGCTCTGTCGGAGGCTGAAATCCGGCATTTGCAGGGGCTGAAAACCGGTGCGCTGATCGGCTTCGCCTGTCAGGCCGGCTGCCTGCTGGCGCCTGCCAGCACGCCGGCCGAGCGTGAGGCGCTGGCCAGCTTCGGCGCCGGCTTCGGCCTCGCCTTCCAGCTCAAGGACGACCTGCTCGATGTCGAGGGCGACACGGCGCTGGTCGGCAAGGCGCTGCGCAAGGACGAGGCGGCCGGCAAGGCGACGCTGGTCGGCGTGCTCGGCGTCGCGCCGGCGCGCGCGGCGCTGGCGCGCGTCACCGCCGAGGCCGGCGAAGCGCTTGGCGTGTTCGGCGGCCGGGCGGAGCTGTTGCGGGAGTTGCTGGCTTATAATGCGACGCGCGACGCGTAGGGATCATTGCCTGGCATAGTTCGAGCGCCTCACCGATCGGGATCGGCCGGTCAAGCCGGCCGATGACGGCTGATATGTTTGCGCGCGCCACCTCGCCGTCATGGGCCGGTTCATCCGGCCCATCTCGTCTTGAAAACCGCTATGGCAGAAGGCTTGGCCGGCGACACAGTCGCTAAGCATGTCGAAGGATGGCTTCCACTGGGCTCGCGCAGCCTTAGCCGCGCGGCGTGTAGCGCTTGTCGATGTAATCGGCGACGAGTTGCTTGAACTCGGCCGCGATCGCCGGGCCGCGCAGGGTGAGGGCCTTCTTGCCGTCGATGAACACCGGCGCCGCCGGGGTCTCGCCGGTGCCGGGCAGGGAGATGCCGATATCGGCGTGTTTCGATTCGCCCGGCCCGTTGACGATGCAGCCCATCACCGCGACGTTGAGCGCCTCGACGCCGGGATAGCGCGTCTTCCAGTCCGGCATCGAGCTCGTGATCCAGCCCTGGATGTCCTGCGCCAGTTGCTGGAACACCGTCGAGGTGGTGCGCCCGCATCCCGGGCAGGCGGCGACGAGCGGCACGAAGGTGCGGAAGCCCATGGTCTGGAGCAGTTCCTGCGCCGCCCTGACCTCGAGCGTGCGGTCGCCGCCGGGCTCGGGGGTCAGCGAATAGCGGATCGTGTCGCCGATACCGTCCTGCAGCAGGATGCCCATGGCGGCGGAGGAGGCGACGATGCCCTTCGAGCCCATGCCGGCTTCGGTCAGGCCGAGATGCAGCGCGTAATGCGAGCGCTCGGCGACCGAGCGATAGACGGCGATCAGGTCCTGCACCGCCGAGACCTTGGCCGAGATGATGATGCGGTTGGCGCCAAGCCCGATCTCCTCGGCGCGCGCCGCCGAGAGCAGCGCCGACTGCACCATGGCCTCGCGCGTGATGGCGCGCACGTCGAGCGGATCGGGGCGCTTGGCATTCTCGTCCATCAGATGGGTCAGCAACTCCTGGTCGAGCGAGCCCCAGTTGGCGCCGATGCGCACCGGCTTGCCGAAGCGCAGCGCCATGTCGATGATGGCGCCGAATTGCAGGTCGCGCTTGGCGCGGAAGCCGACATTGCCCGGATTGATGCGGTATTTGGCGAGCGCCTCGGCGCAGGCCGGATGATCGGCGAGCAGCTTGTGGCCGATATAGTGGAAATCGCCGATCAGCGGCACGCTGTGGCCCATCTGCGCGAGCCGGTCGCGGATATGCGGCACGGCGGCGGCCGCTTCATCCCGGTCGACGGTGATGCGCACCAGTTCCGAGCCGGCGCGGGCGAGCGCCGCCACCTGGCGCGCCGTGCCCTCGATATCGGCGGTGTCGGTATTGGTCATCGACTGCACGATGATCGGCCCGCCGCCGCCGACGAGCACGCCGCCGACATTGACGGGCTCCGACATGCGGCGCGGGCTCGGCGCGGCGGTCGCGGCGGAAATGCGGCTGGTCATGTTCATCGGCTGGGCCGTCGGTTGATCATGGAATAGGCGTCACGCGGTCTGGGGCACATAGCGGCAACTCGAGCAGCGCCCCTTGATTTCGAGCATGTTGGCATGGGCCTCGAAGCCGCGCTTGCGGGCGATGAGCGCCAGCGCGGCGCCGACCGTCTGCGAACTCTCCTCAATCACGCGCTGGCAATTTTCGCAAACGAAGAAAATCACGGTTTCGTCCGGACCATGCTGATGCGGGCAGGCGACAAAGGCGTTACGGCTCTCGATGCGGTGCACCAGTCCCTGCTCGCGCAGGAAATCGAGCGCGCGGTAGATTGCGACCGGGGCCGGGCGCTTGTCGCTGGCGCCGACCATCTCGATCAGGTCATAGGCGCCGAGCGCCTGGCCGCTGCCGATCAGGGCGGCGAGCACCTGGCGGCGCATGTCGGTGAGGCGCTGGCCGCGCGCCCGGCACTGCTCCTCGGCATGGCTGAGCGCCGCCGCCAGCGCATCGGCCTCGTCGGCGGCGCCATGTGCGTGATCGTGATCGTGCTGCGGCCGTTCTACCATCGGCGCCCTTGTCCTTGTCCCGCATTCGCTGGAGGATATGTAAGCCTTTCCGCCGCCCGATCCAATGGCGGTTTCCCGCGAGAGGCGGTCGCGACGCCACGCCCGCCCGCCCCCGCCAGCCAAGTCCAGGAGATTTTCATGCAATTGAAAGATCGCACCGCCGTCGTCACCGGCTCCACCAGCGGCATCGGCCTCGCCGTGGCGCGCGGCTTCGCGGCCGAGGGCGCCAATATCATGATCAACGGGCTCGGCGATGCGGATGCGATCGAGAAGGAGCGCGCCGGCATCGAGAAGGACTTTGGCGTGCGCTGCGCCTATTCGCCGGCCAACATGATGAACGGCGCGGAAGTGACCGGCATGGTCGAGGCTGCGGCGAAGGCGTTCGGCACCGTCGATATCCTGGTCAACAATGCCGGCATCCAGTTCGTGGCGCCGATCGACGAGTTTCCCGACGACAAGTTCGAGGCGATCATCCGCATCAACCTGCTCGCCGCCTTCTATGCCACCAAGGCCGCCGTGCCGCTGATGAAGAAGAACGGCTGGGGCCGCATCATCAATACCGCCTCGGCGCATGCGCTGGTCGCTTCGCCCTTCAAGTCGGCCTATGTCGCGGCCAAGCACGGCATTGCCGGCCTGACCAAGACGGTGGCGCTCGAGGTCGCCCGGCACAAGATCACCTGCAACGCCATCTGCCCGGGCTATGTCTGGACGCCGCTGGTCGAGAAGCAGATCCCCGACACGATGAAGGCGCGCGGCATGACCAAGGATGAGGTCATGAACGACGTCATCCTGGCGGCGCAGCCGACCAAGCAGTTCGTCACCGTCGAGCAGATCGCGGCCTATGCGCTGTTCCTGTGCTCGGAGGGCGCGGCCAATATCACCGGCGCCATGATGACGATGGATGGCGGCTGGACGGCGGAATAGGCCGATGGTGGCGCGGCCGCGGCCGGCCGGCAAGGCATCGCCAAAGCCGCTGCGCAAACCGATCATGCTGGCGTTGCAGGGCGGCGGCGCGCATGGCGCCTTCACCTGGGGCGTGCTCGATGCTTTCCTCGAGGATGGCAGGCTCGACGTGAGGGCGATCTCGGGCACCAGCGCGGGGGCGATGAACGCGGTCGTCTATGCCGAGGGGCTGCTCGATGGCGATGCGGCGGCGGCGCGCGCCCAGCTCGAGCGCTTCTGGCGCTCGGCGAGCCGCGACGGCCAGCACGAGGACACCGTGCTGTTCGGGAACCCGTTCCTCAAGCTGTGGAGCGGCTTTGGCGAGCGTGTCGGCCAGAACATGATCGGCGCGCTGCCGGCGCTGGCGAGCCCCTATCGCTTCAACCCGCTCAACATCAACCCGCTCGAGGATTTCCTCGAGAAGGAGATCCGCTTCGAGCAGTTGCGCAGCGCCGCGCCGTGCAGATTGTTCATCGCCGCGACCAATGTCGTGACCGGCAAGATCAGGGTGTTCAATGAGCGCGAACTCACCGCCCAGATGGTGGTGGCGTCGGCCTGCCTGCCGCTGTTGTTCCAGGCGGTGACGATCGACGGCGTGCCGTATTGGGATGGCGGCTATACCGGCAATCCGGCGCTGTTCCCGCTGTTCACGGTCAAGGAGGTCGACGACATCCTGCTGGTGCAGATCAACCCGCTGACGCGCGAGGAGACGCCGCGCTCGGTGAGCGACATCCAGGACCGGGTCAGCGAGATCAGCTTCAACGCGCCGCTGATCGGCGAGTTGCGCGCCATCGCCTTCGTGTCGCGGCTGATCGAGCAGGAGCGCCTGCCGGCAAGCTACAAGCGCGTGCTGATGCATCGCATCAGCCTGCATGACACGGTGAAAAACCTCGATGCCGCCAGCAAGGCCAATACGGATTGGGATTTTCTCCTGTCGCTGAAACAGGCCGGCCGCAAGGCCGGAAAAGCCTGGCTGAAGGCGCATTTCGACGATCTCGGCCAGCGCGCCACGCTCGATCTCAAGGCGGCGATTTCGTGAGTGGCGGGTGGGCCGTTTCCGGTGTCATTCCCGCGCGGGCGGGAATCCAGAAGGGCAAAGGCGCAAGCGGCTTCTGGATTCCCGGTCGGCCTTGCGGCCGCCGGGAATGACACTGAAGGGCGTGCTTCATATCGGGATGGGCCGGTCGAGCCGGCCCATGACGGTGGAGGAAGCGGCACAAACCTTTCAGCCGCCATCGGCGGG